>VOFK01003273.1_pt1 | contig 19169 bp, 31 predicted proteins | sample 5384121 | NCBI WGS metagenome assembly VOFK01 (sample SAMN12384730, study PRJNA508395) | human gut metagenome | isolation source: healthy gut J | host: Homo sapiens
TGCCATGTATTGCTTCTCGCTGCGGCGGCTATGTCGACGTCGGCATGGCTCTATTCGAAAGCATGGACCATCTCAAACGCCCAGCTGTCGCTGGGCTTCGCTGCCTGATTCCACAACCGGCGGAAACACGGAGTGACGACGCCGGAGGGCGAAAACTGCTTGATGCTTACGACAAGGCATGTACTCCGGCCTGCGCCTATGCGCAGGGAGCTGCCTCGGCGTGAGACCTGATGAAATTCTTCCGTAAACCGTCCTTTCTAGGGCAGCTCCGGCACTTTCGTCCGCCGAGTTGTCTTGCGCAGAGCTGCGTTGTATAATGGAGACTAGACATCGTGGATTTCCGCATAATGGAGGTAATATACCATGTTTACAAAGCTGATCGACGCATTGAAGGCAACCCGCCGCACCATCGTCTTTACCGAAGGCCCGACGCCCGTATTCTCGAAGCGGCAGACCGCCTCATCAAGGACGATCTGATGAACGTCATTCTCATCGGCAATGTCGACGAGGTCAAGGCCGCAGCAGAAAAGGGCGGCTTCGACATTGCAAAGGCCGAGATCATCGACTCGGCAACCTATGCCGGCATGGACGAAATGGTTCAGAAGATGGTCGAACTGCGCAAGGGCAAGATGTCTGAGGAAGACTGCCGCAAGGCACTCGCCAAGGGCAACTATTTCGGCACCATGCTTGTCAAGATGGGCAAGGCCGACGCACTGCTCGGCGGCGCGACCTATTCCACCGCTGATACCGTCCGTCCGGCGCTGCAGCTGGTCAAGACGAAGAAAGGCGCGCATCTGGTGTCCTCCTCCTTCATCCTCTTCCGCAAGGACAAGGACGGCAACGACGAAAAGTACTGCATGGGCGACTGCGCCATCAACATCGACTATCAGGATACCGTTGACAAGGCAACCGGCGAGGTGACCTTCACGGCCGCACAGAAGCTGGCTGAGGTTGCAGTCGAGTCTGCCCGCACGGCAGAGTTCTTCGGCATCGACCCGAAGGTTGCGCTGCTGTCCTTCTCGACGAAGGGCTCCGGCAAGGGCGGTACGGTCCAACTCAGCCACGATGCCACCATCGAAGCGCAGAAGCTTGCACCCGAACTGGCAATCGACGGCGAAATGCAGTTTGACGCGGCTGTTTCCCCGGTCGTCGGCCAGCTGAAGTTCCCCGGCAGCAAGGTAGCAGGCTATGCCAACACCTTTATTTTCCCGTGCATTGAGGCTGGCAACATCGGCTACAAGATTGCCCAGCGCCTCGGCGGCTTCGAGGCTTATGGCCCGATCCTGCAGGGCCTGAACGCCCCCATCAACGACCTCTCCCGCGGCTGCAATGCCGACGAGGTCTACAAGATGGCCATCATCACTGCTGGTATGGCGTAATCTGTAATTTTATAGAATTTGCGTAAATTCGAACACAATCTGTAGGGGCGGACGACACTGTCCGCCCGCAGAACGCAGTGTTTTTTCGAAATCTGCGGCGAATTTGCCACATTTTGAGGCCGACAGAGTCGTCGGCTCCTACGCACTCCGTCAAAGCCAAAACGCGAGCTTCGCTTGCGTTTTGGAGCGGAAGAAGGAAGCCGACAGGATAAGCATCCCTGCTTTGCAAGGATGCGTTCCGAAAGGCTTTCTTCTGACGCGGTGTCCTGCGCCACCTGAAAAACTTCGTGGGGATACTGCCGCAAAGGCAGCATCCCATCTTTGCCTTGGAGTATTTTTTCTTATGAAACTAACTGATTATCTGGGCGATAAGCCCTTCTGGCGCGTGACCGTGAAGCTGGCGATCCCGGTCGCGCTGCAAAACGTATTGACAAGTTCGTTCCAGCTGGTTGACATGCTGATGGTATCACAGCTGGGCGACGTGACGCTCTCCGCCGTCGGTATGGCGGCCCAGTGGGGCTGGCTGTGCGGCCTTCTGGGCTTCGGCCTTTGCTCCGGCATGAGCGTGTTCATCTCGCAGTATTGGGGTGTCAAGGATCTCAAGGGAATCCGGCGCGTGATGGGTATTGGACTCATGCTGGCGATGCTTGTCTCGCTCTGTTTTCTGGCCGTCGCGCTGGCAGCGCCCGCACATGGGGGCCTGTTCAATCAGGAGCCGCCGTCGTCATAGAGACGGGCTGCCGGTATCTTCGCATCGTCTGCTTCTCCTACCCTGCGTCGCACTGACATATCTGCTGTCCAACGTCCTGCGCGGCACAGAGCGCGTCCGCCTGCCGCTCTATGTCTCCATCGTCACGACCATCGCCAACGCCTTTGCGGACTATGGCCTGATCTTCGGCGCGTTTGGCCTGCCGCGGCTCGGCGTAGAGGGTGCGGCCATTGCGACATGCATTTCGTCCTGGCTGGGCCGGTGCTGATTCTGATCTTCTCAGCGTTTGAGAAAAAAACCTACTCATCGGACCCGTGCGGGAGTTGTTCGCGTTCAGCTGGAAGCAGCTGGGGGCGAGTTCTGCGCCCGCGCACTGCCCGTCATGTCGAACGAAGGCCTGTGGGCGCTCGGTATGCTCATGCTTAACCGCATTTATGCCAACATGGGCTATGAATATTATGCGGGCATGACCATCTTCAAGACGTTTTCCGAGCTTGCCTTCGCGTTCTATGTCGGCCTCGGCAACGCCTGCGTCATCATGGTCGGCAAATCCATCGGCAGCGGCAAAATTCAGCGCGGCGTGTCCGACGCCCGGCGCTTTTCCGTGCTGGTGCCGCTGATGGGCCTTGTTGTGGGCCTGACGATGATCGCCGCGCGGCACCCGCTCGTGTCCCTGTTCGCCATGGGCGACAATCTTTCGGCCACGACCATCTCAACGGCCTACGCCGTGACGATCTTCTGCTCGCTGGAATACTGCTTCCGCAATATCTCCTATGTGCAGGTCGTGGGCGTGTTCCGCTCCGGCGGCGATACGCTGACGGGCATGATCTTCGACCTTGCAAGTCTCTGGTGCGTGTCGATCCCGCTGACGCTGCTGGCTGCGCGCGTGCTGCAGCTGCCGTTTATCGGGCGTCGTGATCCTCGCGTATCTGGGCGAGGACATCCCGAAGAGCATCCTCTGCCTGCTCCACTTCAAGCGCATGCGCTGGATCCGCCCCGTCACCGAGGAGGGCCGGGCCGGTCTGCGTGACTATCAGGGCAAATGAGCCCATTTCCCGGCATTCTGCCGCCGCTCCTTCCCTTTGGAAGGCGCGGCGGCTTTTTATTTTTTTTTACATTCCACGAAAAATTTGACCAAAGTTTTACCGAAATCTGCTTTCACATTTTAGGTCATAGCAGTATCTTGATGCACGTAGACAAGATGTCGAATCAATTGAAAGGAGATCATCAAAATGAAAAAGGTGAACAAAATTCTGGCGACTGTACTTGTAATTGCCCTTGCCGCGCTGACACTGGCCGGCTGCGCCAAGAAGGACGCTTCCCCGGTCACGACCGACGGCTCGACCTCGATGGAAAAAGGTCATCGGCACACTCGGCGAAGCATTTAAGGAAAAAGAAGGCATTGACGTGACCTATAACCCCACCGGCTCCGGCTCCGGCATTCAGGCTGTTTCCGAAGGCCGCTGCGACATTGGCCTGTCCAGCCGTGCACTGAAGGACGATGAAAAGGCAACGCTGACCGAAACGACCGTCGCGCTCGACGGCATCGCCATGATCGTGAACCCCGAAAACCCCGTTTCCGACCTGACGGTCGAGCAGATCGCCGATATCTACACCGGCAAGATCACGAACTGGTCCGAGGTTGGCGGCAATGACGCAGCTATCGTTCTCATCGGTCGTGAAGCCGGTTCCGGCACACGCGACGGCTTTGAATCCATCACGGGCACCAAGGATGCCTGCCAGTACCGTCAGGAACTGACCTCCACCGGCGACGTCATCACCACCGTCTCTCAGAACCCGGATGCCATCGGCTATGCTTCCCTTGCAGCGCTGAAGGACAACGTCAAGGCTCCTGACCGTCGGCGGCGCAGGCTTGGCCCCACGGAGATACCGTCAAGGACGGCAGCTATGTCATCCAGCGTCCGTTCGTCCTCGTGACCAAGACCGGCGCGAAGCTCTCCGACAACGCACAGAAGTTCTTCGACTTCGCCCTGAGCGCGGAAGCCGCCCAGTACATTACCTCCGCCGGTGCTGTTCCGGTGAACGGCTGATATGAAAAAAGAAACAAACAATGGAAGACGTCGTACACGGCGTCTTCCTCCCTGTTAGGATTGGTTACGGTCGGCTGCGTACTGCTGATCACGGTCTATCTGATCCTGTCCGGCCTGCCGGCCATCACAAAGATCGGCCTCGGGAAATTCCTGTTCGGCACCGAGTGGGCCTCGACGGCCGCCGACCCGAAATACGGCATTCTCCCCTTTATTCTCACCAGCGTTTATGGCACCTGCGGCGCAATCCTGCTCGGCGTGCCCGTCGGGTTCCTGACGGCGGTGTTCCTGCCAAAAATGGCCCCGAAGAAGCTCCGCTCCGTCATGGAATCGGCGGTCAGTTTGCTTGCCGGTATCCCGTCGGTTGTCTATGGTCTGGTCGGTATGCTGGTGCTCGTTCCCGGTATCCGGAAGCTGTTCCATGTGCCGGATGGCGCAAGCCTGCTGGCAGCCATGATCGTGCTGGCAATTATGATCCTGCCATCCATCATTAAAGTCTCCGTCAACGCGCTCGACGCGGTTCCGAAGGAGTATGAGGACGCGTCGCTGGCCCTCGGCGCAACGCCGGTCGAGACGTGGTTCCGCGTATCGGCACCTGCGGCCAGAAGCGGCATTGCCGCCGCCGTCGTGCTCGGCGTGGGCCGGGCCATCGGCGAGGCCATGGCCGTCATGATGGTGTCGGGCAACGCGCCGAATATGCCGTCGCTGTTTGAAAGCGTGCGTTTTCTGACCACGGCAGTCGCAAGTGAAATGTCCTACGCGTCGGGCCTGCAGCGGCAGGCGCTGTTTTCCATCGCTCTGGTTCTTTATCTGTTCATCATGCTCATCAATGCGGCGCTCAATTTCTTCCTGAAGCGCAAAAAGGAGTAAAACCATGCTGACAAACAAGCTTTCCGCGTCCAAGCGGGTGTACACCGCCGTCATGCGTGCGCTGCTGCTCCTTGCCGCCGTGCTGACGGCCGCGCTGGTCGTGTTCATGATTGTGTATGTACTCTATAAGGGCCTGCCGTATGTCACATGGCACCTGATCTCGACAAAGCCGAGTTACATCACCGGCGCGATCGGCATTCTGCCGGATATCTGCAACACGGTGCAGATTCTGCTTGCTTCCCTGCTGATTGTCCTGCCCCTCGGCGTGGGCGCAGCAGTCTATCTGACGGAATATGCACAGAACAAGAAGCTTGTCGCAGCCATTGAATACGCCGCCGAGACGCTTTCCGGCATTCCGTCCATCATTTACGGTCTGGTCGGTATGCTGTTCTTCTGTGAATTTCTCGGTATGCAGACGAGCCTGCTCGCCGGCGCATTGACGCTCGTCATTATGAACCTGCCGACCGTCCTGCGCACAACGCAGGAGAGTTTGCGGACGGTTCCGCAGAGTTACCGCGAGGGCGCGTTCGGTCTTGGCGCGGGTAAATGGCGCGTGGTGCGCACGGTCGTGCTGCCGGGCTGCATCGATGGCATTGTAACCGGCTGCATTCTCTCTGCGGGCCGTATTCTGGGTGAATCCGCCGCGCTTTTATTCACGGCTGGCTTTGCCCACACGCTGAACAAATTCGTGATTGGGCTTGCCAGCCCCCGGCGCAACGCTGACGGTCGCGCTGTACGCCTACGCGAAGGAGGAGGGCGAATTTGACGTTGCCTTCGCCATCGCGGCCATTCTTATGATTCTTGACGCTTCTGATTAATCTTGCCGCCGGGATCGTCGGAAAACAGATCCAGAAACGGAGCCAGCAATGAAATCTGTCAACCCCTGCGGTTTGATGCGGGCCGCGCTGATCAACGACCTGTCTTGCTTCGGCAAGTGCTCCCTGAGCGTAGCAATTCCAATTCTGTCCAGCTACGGTGTGGAAACGGTGCCGCTGCCGACGGCGATCTTATCGACGCACACGGGCGGCTTTACCGGCTTTGTCGTGCAGAATATGACGGAGAATATGCGGCTGTTCGCCGCGCACTGAGAAAAAGCTCGGCGTGAAATTTGACGCCATTCTCACCCTACTGCTGCACGGTCGAGCAGATGACAGCGGAGTTCATCCGCAGCTTTTTTCCGATACGGACACGCTTGTGATCGTAGACCCCGTGTTGGGCGATCACGGCCACCGGCTTTACCGACGCGCATGTTGCCATGGGACGCTTCTGATCACGCCCAACCGCTTGCCGCGCTGCTGGTCGGTCTGTCCTTCTCCAGCGCAGACGAAACTTTTATATGCGCAGCAGGTCAAACGCGGTCATTACCAGCCGGCAACCGCATCGGCTATCTGGCGCGGTGGACGGGGACGCGTGACGCTTGTGCAGGAAAGCGTCGATATGACCGTGCATGGCGCAGGCGATGTGTTTACCAGCGCGCTGAGCGGTGAGCTTCTGAGCGGACAGGCGCCGCAGACGGCGCTGCGCGCGGCGACTTCTGCGACAGCTGCATCCATGAAACGGCCAAGCGGCAGCCCGGCCACTGGTACGGGCTGGCCTTCGAGCCTGTATTGAAAGGAAATCGTGTATGAACGATATTATCACAGTCAAAGATCTGCAGCTTTGGTACGGGCAGACGAAGGCACTCAAGGGCGTGTCGATGGACATCCCGGAAAAGAGCATTACAGCCCTCATCGGCCCCTCCGGCTGCGGCAAATCAACGTTTCTCAAGACGCTCGACCGTATGAACGATCTGGTTCCCGGGGGTGTGCGCATTGAGGGTGAGGTCAAATATAACGGACAGGATATCTTCGCGCCGTCCGTGGACGTGAACGAGCTGCGGCGCGAGATCGGCATGGTCTTCCAGAAGCCAAATCCCTTTCCCATGAGCATCTACGACAACATTGCCTACGGCCCCCGGACGCACGGCGTGCGCAAAAAGGATGAACTCGACGAGATCGTCGAGCAGTCGCTGCGCGGCGCGGCGATCTGGGACGAGGTCAAGGACCGGCTGAAAAAAAGAGCGCACTGGGCCTTTCCGGCGGACAGCAGCAGCGGCTTTGCATCGCGCGGGCGCTGGCTGTGCAGCCGCAGGTTCTGCTGATGGACGAGCCAACGAGCGCGCTCGACCCCATTTCGACCTCCAAGATCGAAGAACTTGCCACGAATCTGAAAGAGCAGTACACCATCATCATCGTCACGCATAACATGCAGCAGGCACTGCGCATTTCGGACAAAACGGCGTTTTTCCTGCTGGGCGAGCTGATCGAATACGACGACACGCAGACGCTGTTCTACCAGCCGAAGGAGAAGCGCACCGAGGATTACATCACCGGGAGGTTCGGATAATGAGAAGTAAATTTGACCAGCAGCTTGCCCTGCTCAACGAGAGCTGACACAGATGGGCGAAACGTGCGCGAAGGCCATCTGCCTTGCCGCACAGGCGCTCGAAAATCAGGACGCATCAACCGCCGCGCCGGTCGCCGAGCTGGAGGAGCAGACAAACGAGCAGGAACGCTCGCATTGAAGCGCTGTGTCTGAAGCTGCTTTTGCAGCAGCAGCCGGTCGCGCGTGATCTGCGGCAGATTTCGGCAGCACTCAAAATGATCACGGATATGGAACGCATTGGCGATCAGGCAGCGGATATCGCGGAAATCATCCCGTTTTTCCTCAGCCATAATACATTCGACTGCACGCTTGTCTGCCGCATGGCACAGCAAGCCAGTTCCATGGTCACGCAGAGCGTAGACGCGTTTGTCCGGCGCGATGTTGATTTGGCTCGCTCGATTGCAAAACAGGACGATCTGGTCGATGAGGATTTTTCCAATGTCAAGCAGGCATTGATATCCGCGATTGCCCGCGAACCCGGCCAGGGTGAGGTTGCACTGGATCTGCTGATGATTGCGAAGTATTTCGAGCGCATCGGCGACCACGCGGTCAACCTGTCCGAGTGGGTAGAATTCTCCGTCACCGGCGTGCACAAGCACGACGGCGTGGAATACGAATGAACCCCTCTCTCAAAAAGCCGCAGGCCCCTTTTCCGGGCTTGCGGCTTTTTGCTGCGTGTATTATAATCAATAAAAAGGAGGGCTGTCTATGGAATATTTGATCACCCGGCTCGCGGACAGGCCGGAATTGAAAGCGCAGGCCGCCGCGTGGTTCCACGCGAAATGGGGCGTTCCGGAGCAGGCGTATCTGGATAGCATGGATGATGCGCTGCGCAGGGCAGCTTCTGTCCCGCAGTGGTATCTGGTGCTGGAGGGGCCGCGCATCATCGGCGGCATGGGCGTGATTGAAAACGACTTTCATGACCGCAAAGACCTGACGCCGAACGTCTGCGCTGTCTATACCGAGCCGGATCGCCGCTGCCGCGGCATTGCGGGCGCGCTTTTACAGTTCGTCTGCCGGGATATGCACGAAAAAGGCATCGATACACTCTATCTGCTGACCGACCACACCGGCTTCTACGAGCGCTATGGCTGGAACTTTTTCTGCATGGCCCAGGGCGACGGAGAAGAATCCTTATCTCGGATGTATGTGCATCGGTATCATAATGAATAATCGAAAAACGCTGCGTTTGCCCGCATTTGACTATGCCGCACCCGGCACTTATTTCATCACGCTCTGTACTTATCAGCGCCATCAGACTTTATGCAGAATTGGTAGGGGCGGGGCTCTGCTCCGCCCATTTGGGCGTATCTGCAAAGCACAAATTCAGGAATTCGAGCATCGCTTCAATATTCAGGTTGATAAGTATGTAATCATGCCAAATCATCTGCATATGCTTCTTTCTCTGGCTGATACAAATCCATACTGCCCAAAAAGGGCGGAGCAAAGCCCGCCCCTACCACGATTTCCGAAATAATTTGTGCGTTCAAGTCCATTCGTGCAAAACAAATCAACGCAATTGAGAATACCCCGGGACGGAAGCGCTGGCAGCGGTCATTTTATGATCACGTTGTCCGAACCGAAAAAGAGTATTTGCAGATATGGACTTACATTGACAACAACCCATTAAAATGGGAATTAGATCGTTTCTACGAAAGTGAATGAGGCTGCTTATGAAAAAAGTCAGAATCACGGTCATGAAGATGGCCTGCTATCCTGATCTGATGGCGCAATATGAAAACCCGATGGAGCATCCGTGTGACATGACACTTGGGCAAGTGTTTGTGGCGGACGGGTGGACCCGACCGGAGGGGCTTTGCCTGAGCGCATGGGAGAGCATGTCACCGTTTGTGCTGGCGCTGGCCAGCGGCGGGGAAGAATCTCTATGACGGATGGATGAAAAATCCGCGCTCTGCCATGATCTCCTGCAACGACGGCTTCCGGCCCGTGAGTTTTTTATTGGAAACGCTCGACGCTTGACAGTTTGCTATACTGAAAGCAGAATATGAAACAGGAGGTTTTTCTCATGGGTAAAACACTTGTCGCTTATTTTTCCGCGTCCGGCGTAACGAAAAAGCTGGCGCAGACGCTGGCGGATGCCATCGGGGCCGATCTGTTTGCGATTGAACCGAAGGTTCCCTACACGCGTGCCGATCTCAACTGGATGGACAAGCAGTCCCGCAGCACCATCGAGATGCAGAATCCCGCATCCCGCCCCGAAATCGCAGGCACCTGCGCGAACATCGCGGACTACGACACTGTTTTTGTCGGCTTCCCCATCTGGTGGTATGTCGCGCCGACCATCGTCAATACGTTTCTGGAAAGCTGTGATCTGATGGGCAAGACTGTCGTTCCGTTCGCCACCTCCGGCGGCAGCGGCATGGGCGGCACAAACAAGGCCCTCGCGCCCAGCTGCAAGGGCGCACGTCTGGTCGAAGGCAAAGGTCTTCCGAAGCAGCACGAACGCTGATACCCTGCGCGAGTGGGTCAAGACGCTGAAATAAGACGCATATATAAAACCAGCCCCCGCTGCGGCGGAGGCTGGTTTTTGCAATATGTCGAAGAATTTCTCTGGTTTGGTTGAAAAGGGGCATTTGTAGCGTTTTTGTATCGTTTGCGGGCGGACAGAGGCGTCCGCCCCTACAAAAAGTGCGAAAGCGGCAGGAGGTTTTTATTAAAAGCTCAAGCATTGCGGAACCGTGCCAAGAAATCCTTTGTCTGCTGGTGCTGCGGGTCGCCAAAGATCGCTTCGGGGGAACCCTGTTCCAGGATCACACCCTCGTGCATGAACACGACGCGCTCGCTCACATCGCGGGCGAAGGCCATCTCATGCGTCACGACGAGCATTGTCATGCCCTCGTGCGCAAGGTCCTGCATGACAGAGAGCACCTCGCCGACCATTTCCGGGTCAAGCGCGCTTGTCGGCTCGTCGAACAGGAGCACCTCAGGGTTCATGGCAAGTGCGCACGTGCAATGGCGACACGCTGCTTCTGGCCGCCGGAAAGCTGACGCGGCTTGGCGTTGACGTAGGGCGCCATGCCGACCTTTTCAAGGTACCGCATGGCCTGCTCCTGCGCCTCGGCCTTGCTCCGGCCGAGCACCTTCATCTGGCCGACCATGCAGTTTTTCAGAACCGTCATATTATTGAACAGGTTGAACGACTGGAAGACCATGCCGACGTGAGAGCGGTATTTTGCGGCGTTGACGCTTTTCCGGTGACATTTTTACCGTGGTAGAGAATGTCACCGCTCGTTGGCGTTTCGAGCAGATTGATGCAGCGCAGCAGCGTCGATTTGCCAGAGCCGGACGCGCCGATAATGGAGATCACGTCGCCCTTTTTGACATCGAAGTCAATGTCGCGCAGGACCTCGTGCGTGCCAAAGGACTTGCTTAAATGCCGGATTGCAAGAATATTGTCTGCCATATCAGCGATCCCCCGCTGCGTCGAATTTAAGTTCCTGCTCCGTGCGCTCGCGGAACTCCTTGCTCTGCTCGTCATAGTTGCTGCCGCGCTTCGGGTGCGAATACGTCCCGGCTGTCATGGTCAGCGGATCCTCCTGCACGAGTTCGTAGCTGTCGGAGCCGTCCATCAGTCTTTTCGATCAGCCGCAAAATGCCGGAGGCAATCAGCGTCATGGCCAAGATAGCCTGCCATTTCAATGACGGCGGACGGGAAATATTTATTGTTGATGCCGACGATATAGCGGTGCGAGGCAAAGAACTCCGTAAAGCCGATGATGAACATAACGGAGGTGTCCTTCACGTTGATGATATAGTTATTGCCGATCTGGGGCAGGATATTGCGGATGGCCTGCGGCAGAATGACGCTCGTCATGGTCTGGAAATGCGTCATGCCGATGGCCTTCGCGCCCTCAGTCTGGCCGGGGTCGATGGAAATGATACCGCCGCGGACGGACTCGGCCATGTACGCGCCGGTATTGATCGAGACGATCAGGATGGACGCGGCCCAGATATTATCGAAGCGCAGCGCATTGTCGGTGAAATACGGCAGGGCGTAGAAAATGAACACGGCCTGCAGCATCATCGGCGTGCCGCGGAAAACCTCGACGTAGATGCGGATGATGACGCGGAGGAGTTTCAGAAGGATACGCTTGGGCAGCGGATCATTTTTGGCGCACGGGATGGTATTGAGAATGCCGCAGAGCAGGCCGATGACACAGCCGATCGCGGTCGCAGCCAGCGCAAGGCCGAGCGTATTGAGCATACCGTTCAGGTACATCATGCGGTACTTTTCCCACAGATCCCGATATCCTGCATGAGCTTGGCGAGCTTATCCACGGGGTAGTCTCCTTTCACTTTTGATTTGCCCGCGCCGGAGGCGCGGGCAAACAATTAAACCTCCGGCTGGATGCGGATAGCTTCGTCCATGAGCTGGTTGAAGTCGTCCTCCGTCATGGTGAGACAGAACGCTGTCGATTGCATCCTTCAGAACCGTGTTGCCCTTGCGGACAGAGATGCCGATGTTGACGTTTTCAGCGCGCTCAGCCTCGGAAGCAAACTGGAAATCGCCGTCAGTGCCGGAGAAGTTCAGAATGACGAGGTTGTCGTCCTGCGCGGCAGCGCCCATGGCGGTGGGCATATCGGTGCAGATGAAGTCGACCGCACCGGTCTGCAGCTGCATGATCATGGCCGGAGCCGTCTCAGCGGGAGCCAGAAGCTCTGCGCTTTCGATCTGCGGCAGGCAGGAGTCATACCAGATCGTGCCGGACTGCGCGGTGCACTTGCCGCCCGCGAGGTCGGCAATGGAGGTCGCAAGCATAGGGGCTGTCCTTCGTGGTGACGCAGACGATGGTGGCATAGTAGTACGGACCGGCCATATCGACCTCCTGCATGCGGTCGGCAGTCATGGATTGACCGGCGATATTGGCGTCCATCGTACCGGACTGCACAGCCGGGCAGAGGGAATCCCACGCAGAGGAGACAATTTCCAGCTGCCAGCCGTTGGCCTCGCAGATCTTCTGGGCGATCATAACGTCATAGCCGTTGGCGTAAGCGCCGGGAACATTGGAAATAGGGACAGCACCGTTGGAATCGTCCATCTGCGTCCAGTTATAGGGCGCGTAGGCGCATTCCATGCCGACAGTCAACACGCCGTCTTCGACGCCGGTCGCGGCCTGCGTTGTTTCGGTAGTCTCAGATGCGGTAGTGTCGGCCGCTGCGGGGGTGGAGGCGGCGCAGGCCGCCATGCTCAGCAGCATCATAGCTGCCAGGACGAGGGCAAGGATTCTTTTCATTGTTTTCATTCACCTTTCGTTTTATTTTCCCAGACAGGCCCTACAGAAGCAGCAAAAAAGTGGGTCGCTTCTGTAAAGCGATCCACGGAATGAACAGAAAACGGAATCCCGCCCCTGCCGTATCCATCGATAGCGCTTCACAAAGCTTTTCTTTGTGACAGTCCGGCAGATCTTATCTGCCGAGCCAACACCGCATTTGCAGGCAGCGCCTGCGGCATTTCGGCGGTCTCCCCTTTTCCGAACGGCCACTGCCTGTGCTTGCCGCCCGGTACTCTTGAAGCCCGCGCCTCTATCTGGAATGATTGTCTGGATTATAGCGTATCCGCACGCATTTGTAAAGCTGATTTTTCGTTAGAAAGCAAAAAATATTTTCTTATTTTTTGTATATTCTGCACGATACGACGCTGCTGGCCGGTGAAAAATCAAATTTATGAAATTGATTTGCTTTTTACAGGGATTCTTTGCTATACTATAAGAAAACACATCACCAGGAGGTTCGAAGATTCATTATGGCTGACGAAAAACGATCCTGACCTATAAGGGGCCGCCCCCTTATGCGCAAGGACAATCTTGTCTACTACGGCTCGATGGCCGATTCTCACATTGTCATGCTCAGATCCTTGAGACGAAAAAAGGTCGGCGAGGCCGACGTGGCCAGCAAAGTCTCCGTCGAGCTTCAGCTGACCGACCCGAATGTCCGCGCCCGCGACCGCATCGTCAAGAAAAGCGAGAAGGACGGATTCTTTACTGCGCTTGACCTCGGCTCCGTGTGGCTGGCCCGCGCGCTGAAGGACGCGAAAAAATAATTATTGATCCGTGTTTAAACGAAAGGAAGCCGTGCATACTATCTGTGCGACTTCTTTTTCATTTTTCCATTCCTCATTGGCTCGCTTTCATGCGGGCCAGCCGTCGGAGTTTTACCCCGGCGGTTATTTTTTACGCTTTGCGCACATACTACCGGAAAAGTAACCGATGATTCAATCGGCGGTTACAAAAGCTGAAGGGAGCTGATCGTGATGCGCAAGGGCGCGCAGACGCTTGTGTTTGGATCGAAGCCGGTCATTTTGTCCCGCGCGGCCATTGGCGGCAAAAAGGAGGCGAGGGGCCGCTGGCGGCGCACTTTGATTTTCTCGGAAAGGACGCGAAGCTGGGGCAGAAGACGTTTGAAAAGGCCGAGAGTAAATTGCAGGAACTTGCGCTGGACACGGCCAAGCGCGGAAGCTCGGCGTCAGCTATGAGGACATTGACGTGCTGTTCGCAGGGGACCTCCTGAACCAGTGCATTTTCCTCGTCGTTCGCAGCACGCGGCACGTCGATTCCGTTTCTGGGACTCTACGGTGCGTGCTCAACCATGGCCGAGTCACTTCTTCTGGCAGCTGCGTTTGTAGACGCGGGCTTTGCGGACACGGCGGCGGCACTTACCTCGTCGCACTTCGCCTCGGCAGAGCGACAGTACCGCTTCCCGCTCGGCTACGGCGGACAGCGTACGCCGACTTCCCAATGGACCGTCACCGGCTCTGGCTGCTGCATCGTGGGAAAAAGCGGGCACGGGCCGCGCATTGAGGCCGCGACCATCGGAAAAATTCAGGATTACGGCATCAAGGACGCCAACAACATGGGCGCTGCCATGGCACCCGCAGCCATCGACACGCTGCAGGCGCATTTCCGCGATCTGCGGCGGGTACCGTCGGACTATGACCTGATCGTGACGGGCGATCTCGGTATGCTCGGCAGGACAATTGTGCTCGACCAGTTCCGGCGCATCGGCGTAGACCTCTCCTCGGTCTACAACGACTGCGGACTTCTCATTCTTCGACACGAAAAAGCAGGACGTGCATGCAGGCGGCTCCGGCTGCGGGTGCGGGCAAGCGTTTTGTGCGGGTATCTGCTGGACAAGCTTGAAAAACGGGAACTGCGGCGGCTTTTGTTCTGCGCAACGGGCGCGCTGCTCTCCCCCACGTCCAGCTGGCAGGGCGAATCGATTCCCGGCGTGTGTCACGCGGTCGCCATCACGGCGGAAGGAGTGTAACGATGGACTATCTGAAAGCATTTCTCGTCGGCGGAGCGATCTGCATGCTCGGGCAGATTCTGATCGACAAAACGAGGCTTACGCCTGCGCGGATTCTGGTGTGCTATGTGGTACTGGGCGTCATCTTAGGCGGCGCAGGCGTCTATGACAAGTTGGTAGACTTTGCGGGCGCAGGCGCGACCGTCCCGCTGACAGGCTTCGGCAATACGCTCGCCAAGGGCGTGCGCGAGGCCGTCAAGGAGCAGGGCATTCTCGGCGCGCTGACAGGCGGACTCAAGGCTTCGGCAGCCGGGATTGCAGCGGCGGTCTTTTTCGGGCTTTCTCGCCGCGCTGCTCTGCAATCCGAAGGATAAATCCTGAAAAAGCGGACAGCATTCCCCTGCTGCGCCGCACCAATCATAGTTTTTAGAGGCTCATCATGAGCAAGCAGAACAAAACGAACAAGCCACGCAGAATCGAAGACACGCAGCAGAGCTTAGTCCTCGAAGAACTGCGGTGGACAAAGGAAAGGTACGCGGAGCGGTACCTTCTGGTTGCCTTTTATAGGAGAAGGCGGTGCCTGTAGCGGGGCCTTCGCCCTGATGAAACCGGCACCAGCGCGCGGAGCAGAGCCCCGCCCTTACAAGCTGCCCCGCAAGAAGGTAACATCCATCTGAATTTCTAACGCACCTTCTATTTATTGCAGTTGTTTCCACGGCAACCAGTTTCAAATCTGACACCCCGTATCAGGCGGCGCGTAGTACGATACCCGTAGGGTGAGTATCGTGGAACGACGCCCGAAAGATTGGTGCTTACCTGAATTCAGAGGCAGAGAGCACCAAACGCGTCCAAGCATTTTTTTCCCCTATCTTTTCTCTTGCGAGAGAAAAGATAGGCCGCCGGAGGCAGTCGGCAGTTGCAAATCTGATACAACCTTCAGTCTCGGCTGCGCCGAGCCAGCTCCCTGGAAGGGGGGAGAGATAGGGTGCGCACCGCCGGAGGCTCACAACCCTCAGTCAGCCTCCAGGCTGACAGCGCCTCCCCGGGAGGGGAGCCTTTGGGGTACGTCAGATCTCGATGGGCTGATTGGCGGAGAAGAAGTAGAGGATGGTTTTTTTGACCGGGGTCTGGAAGATGCGGGAGAGGGCGGCGGCGTAGGCGTGGAGCTGGGGGGCGTAGCGCTCGGCCTTCTGCTGCAGATCGCCGTCTATGTAGTCTGTCTTGAAATCGAGGATAACGATGCCGTCCGGCTCCTGCCAGAAGCAGTCGACCACGCCCTGCAGCATGACCTGCTCCCCTGCCGCCTCCGGGCTGTAGGCTTCGGCGTCGGTCAGGATGGAGAATTTGAATTCACGGCGGAGCGTTTTCGCCGACAGGAGCGTTTTGCCGAGCGGCGAGGAAAACAGCCGCAGGATCTTTTGTACATCCACGGCCTCCGCCTGCCGGGGCGTCAGGAATTTCTGCACCTGCAGGCGCTGCAGCTCCGCGCGGACGCCGGGCTCGTCCGTGCAGGCCTCGTAGCGCACGAACTGCATGAAAAGATGCGTCGCGCTCCCCTTTTCGCGGCCGGTCAGCGGCCGGTCCTGCAAAAACTGCGGCGTGCGCCAGGGGCGGCGCTGCGGCTCCGCGGGCGCCTGCTCGGCGGCCTCGGCGTCGAGGAAGCGGCCCTTGAGCTGGGTCGCGGTCAGCTTGGAGGGCAGGCGCGTCGCGGCCTCGTGGGCGTAATGGAAGCTGGCGCTCTGCTCGACCTGCGCGCGGTCGAGCGGCGGGATCTGCGCGGGCTGCTCGGGGCTGGCGCCGCGGGCAGCCAGGGTCGGCGGGCGCGGTCTGCTGCAGCGTCACGCGCCACGCGCACGCGGCTGCAGTCACAGGGGCCGGAGGCCGCGAAGAGTGCACCGGATTCCGTGCGGCAGAGGGCCGCCATCAGGATCCAGTCGTCCGGACGCCGGGCGGCCGCGCTCACGCAGGGCTGCAGCGGGTCGGACAGCAGCAGGCGCAGCTTTTTGCAGGCGGCTTTCATACCGGGCCGCGCAGCTGGTCATGATGAGGCGCTTTTTGCGCGGGTCATGGCGACATAGAGAACACGCAGCTCCTCAGAGACGGTCTGGTCGTCTTGCGGCGCATGATCGCCATGCGGGCAAGACCGGGATAGAACGAGCGGCTCGCGGGGTCGACCACGTTGCCGCCGAGCAGCAGCTCTTCGTCGGTGAGGACGGCGGACTGGCTGTCCTGCAGGTTGAATTTGCGGGCGAGGTCCGCGAGGATGACAATGGGGGAATTCCAGACCCTTGGACTTGTGGATGCTCATGATGCGCACCGCGTCCTGCCGGGCGGGCGCGTCTGCTGGGCGGGCAGCGAAGCGCCCCTTTCCAGCAGCTGCCCGCACAGCTGCACGAGCTCCGAAAGGCTGTGGACGTCGGTCTGCGCGCTCTGCGTCACGAAGGCGGGGAAGGCGGCAAGGTCCGCCTGCCTGCGCTCGGCGTCCGGCAGGGCGGCAAAAAACATCCTCCAGCCCAGAGGTTCGGATGACCGTCTGCAGCAGCTCCGGCATCGTCCACAAGGCGGCTCTGCCGCCGCATGGCGGTCAGCCACGCGGTGAAGCGCTGCAGATGGGCGGTCGGCTCCGGCTGGGCGCAGATGGTGTAGAGGTCGGCGGACTTGTCCACTGCGCGGATGCGGGCCAGCTCCTCCGGGGCAAAGCCGAAGACGGGCTGGCCATGGCGGCGGCCAGCGGGATATCGCGGCGGGGATTGTCGATGATCTGCAGCAGCTGCAGGAGGATCTCGACCTCGGCGGTCTGCAGCAGATCGCCGCCCGCGCCCGCGTCGCAGGCGATGCCGCGCTTTTTGCAGCGCAGCCTGGTACACGCCCGCGGCCATGCCGGGCGAGCGCATGAGGATGACAATATCAGACGCGCGCGCGGGGCGCAGCGCGCCGTTCTCCGTTACAAACGTGCCGCCGTTCAGAAGTCTCCGCGATGCGCGCGGCGACGAACTCGGCCTCCGCGCCGGTCTTGTCGCCGGTATCGTCGTCCGCGGCGGTCAGGTCAAGGCAGTGCAGCTCGACCAGGGGGCCCCTCCTCCGGGAAGCTCGCGCCGGGGACGAGGGGCTTCGGCCTGCGTATAGTCGAGCTCGCCCGCCTTTTTTCATGACGAGGGAAAAGACGTCGTTGGCAGCCTCCAGGATCTCTGCGCGAGAGCGGAAATTCTTCGACAGCAGGGAGCTTGCGCGGCTCGCCGGGGGCCTGTGTGCCGCGCATGGGATAGGCGGCGTATTTCTGCAGGAAGATCGTGGGGTCGGCCAGACGGAAGCGGTAGATCGACTGCTTGACGTCGCCGACGAGGAAAAGGTTCTTCCCTTCCCGGCTGACGGCCTGGAAAATACACTCCTGCACGGCGTTGGAGTCCTGATATTCGTCGATCAGGATCTCGCGGTAGGTCTGCGCGAGGCTCCGCGCGGCGGCGGTGGGCGCGCCGGTGTCCTTTTTCGTCAGCAGACGGATCATACAGTGCTCGAGGTCGGAGAAATCGAGAAGATGGCGGCGGCGTTTTTTTCCTGCGTGAAGTGCTCGTCAAAAGGCTTTGAGCAGCGCGAGCAGGCCGCGCAGAGCCGGGACGGTCCTGCGCAGGTCGTCCGTGACCTGCCGGGACGGGGCGTAGAAGCAGCGCTGGATGTCCTTGACCATCTCCCAGGCCTCTTTGCGCAGGGCCTTGACCTGCTCGACGGCTTCGGCGTCCTTGGGCGGGCGCATGGCTCGAAGGACGCGATTTTTTCCATGCAGCCGTCCCAGGTCGTCTCGGCGAGAAGATCCCGGATGGCGGCGCGGTTTTTTTCCAGAACGGGGGTGCATTTTTCCTCGAGCTTCGGCTCCCGCCGGCAGAGATCTTCCGCCTGCCGGAGCAGCGCGTCTGCGTTTTCCAGCACGCGCGTGCGCTCCTGCAAAAACCACGCGCCCCAGAGCGTCTGCTCCGCTTCCGCGTCCTCCGGCAGGTCATAAGCCTGCAGGCAGCGGCGCGTCCAGGCCGCCGGGGTCGACCTGGCAGCGCATGACGCCGTAGCTCTCCTCGGCAAAGGGCGAGCAGACGGCGGTCGTCGCGGCCGTAGCCGAGGGTATCGATCATGGCGGCAAAGTCGGGGTTCACGTCGAGACCGGCATAGAGCTCCGCGAGCGTATCCTGCAGCGCTTCGGCGCGCAGGGCGGCGGCCTGCTGCTCGTCGGCCACGCGGAAATCCGCGGGCAGGTCCGCCTTCCGCCGCGTACTGGCGCAGGACGGTCTGGCAGAAGGCGTGGATTTGTGGAGATCTGCGCGAGATAGACGCGCGTGAGCTGGCGCTGGAGGTGCTTGTTGTCGGGGTCTTCGGCCAGCATCTCACCGAGGCGCGCGGTGATCTTGCCGCAGCTCGGCGGCAGCGGCGCGGGTGCGGGTGATGATCAGGAAATTCCGTCCGATCCGCCGGGTCGTCCGGGTCGGTCAT
>VOFK01004180.1_pt1 | contig 19159 bp, 22 predicted proteins | sample 5384121 | NCBI WGS metagenome assembly VOFK01 (sample SAMN12384730, study PRJNA508395) | human gut metagenome | isolation source: healthy gut J | host: Homo sapiens
ATGACTAATAAGGTCCAGAAAAGGTGGATGCCGTGCTTATAATCACAATCAGGATTCCTTTACTATTGAGAATGTGATTCGTTGGTTTGATTATTGGCGTGAACGCCCGATAGTGACCGTGTCAGGCTCAGGAGGTGTGAAAATCATCTTCTCGGATACGAATACACATTATCGTGGTGTGGAAATTATCGTCGTAGTGGTGTGACAGATGCCATGCGTATCCCTAAAGATCCTTTCTATGCACATGGTGATGTGGGACGGATGAACCCATTGTAAAGTAGGGGCCTGAAAGCATAAAGGAAGCGCAAGCCGATTCGCTTGCGCTTCTTTTGTGCTTTTCTTGACGGAGCACGCAAAAGCGGGTGCAGAAATAGCAAAGTTAGAGAACAATACGAAGCGAGTGTCGATATGGCAACGGAATTCATTGGATATAGGCGCATCTGCGTCTCGCTTCGCGGGCAGGCGTAACGGCGCGGTCGCGTTCCACCGCGAGAAGCCATATTACGCAGCCGGCGGCCCCTGACGGCGGCGACGGCGGCAACGGCGGCGACATCATTGTGCTGCTCGCCGACAACATGCACACGCTGATGGATTTCCGCTATAAGCGCAAATACACCGCCGAGAACGGCATGGACGGTCAGGGCAGCCGCAGTTCGGCAAAAGCGGCAAGCCGCTCACCATCCGCGTGCCGCGCGGCACGCTCGTGCGGCGACGCGGGAGACGAACGAGATCATCAGGGATGAGCCTCGTCCGAGCCCTACGCCGTCCTCTGCCGCGGCGGCGGGGCGGCTGGGGCAACGCGCACTTCGCCACGCCGACGCGGCAGGTGCCCGCTTTGCCAAAGCCCGGCATGCCCGGCGAGAGCCACGAGCTCATTCTGGAACTCAAGCTGCTCGCGGACGCAGCCTCATCGGCTTCCCCAACGTCGGCAAATCGACGCTGCTCGGTCGTTTCAAGGCGCGGCCGAAGATCGCCAACTACCACTTCACCACGCTCTATCCCCAACCTCGGCGTCGTGTGTACGTCGACGAGGGCGTGTCCTTCGTCATGGCGGACATTCCCGGCATCATCGGGGGCGCGGTGGACGGTGCGCCTCGGCCACGACTTCCTGCCACATCGACCGCTGCCGCCTGCTCGTTCATGTGGTCGATGTCTCGGCAGCGAGGGCGCGACCCCGTTGCGGACTTCGACGCCATCAACGCCGAAGCTGGCGCAGTATTCCCCCGAGCTGGCGACGCGCCCGCAGATCGTGGTCGCGAACAAGACCGACATTATGGAGGACGAAGCGCTGCTCGAAAAAGCTGCGCGCGCGCACGTCGAGGAGGCGGGCTATCCCCTCTTCGCCCCTTTCCGCCGCATCCCACACCGGCACGCGCGAACTGGTGCTGAAGATCGCCGAAAGCTCTCCACGCTCCCGCCGGTCACGGTCTACGAGCCGGAGTACGTCCCGCGCCCGCCGAAGCTCGACACCTCCGCCCCGCTCACCATCACGGTGGACGACAACACCTACATCGTCGAAGGCCCGTGGCTCGAGCGGCTCATGGCGAACGTCAACTTCTCCGACTACGAGAGCCGGATGGTATTTCGACAAGATGCTGCGCGAGAGCGGCCTCTTTGCCCGCCTTTGAGGAGATGGGCATTCAGGACGGTGACATCGTCAGCCTCTACAACCTCGAATTTGAATACCAGCACTAAGCCAGGCGGCGCTCCTTCGGGAGCGCCGCCTCGTTATTTGCCGTCTTCCCTTGGCGTTTTTCTTCGTCTCGATCGGATAAAGCTGCGGGGGCCTCGCCGCTTCCGTCGCAGAGGGCAAGGAAGACCTCCCCGAAGGCAGAATAGCCCTGCTCGCGCGCAGCTTTCCTTCGTGAGCCAGACCTCGTCCTTGCCGACGGACCGCAGATTCTCCGGCAGCACCTCGCCGTCCATATGACCGAAAGTGTCATGAGCACGCTCTGCTTCGGCGAGAGCGAGAGATCGGTCGGCTGCGCGCGGCACGGTAGGGGCCTCCCTGGGCAGAAAGCTCAGGTTTGCCGTTGTGCTCAAAGACGACCGTCTCGAGCTGGGAGAGGTCAAACCAGCCGCCCGCGCGGCAGAGCGTAAGGAACTCGCTCAGGGTCGAGCTTCGCGCGCTTGAGGTGCTCGCGGTAGAGCGTTCCTCCGTCGTAGAGGATGAGCGGCTTGCCCGTAAAGGCCCGCCGCGCGGCGAGAGACTTTGTTCGTCCACAGCGTGACGCCCCAGGCCAGAAGCCCGTAGACCACCATGCCGGTGAGCGGCGCAGCGGCGACCTGGCTCGGTCGCCATCTCGGCGGCAATGGAGCCGACCGAGATGCCGGAGATGTAGTCAAACATTGTCATCTGCGAGATCTGCTTGTTGCCTACCAGCTTCGTGAGCAAAAACAGAACCAGATACGAAACGACCGCTGTGACGGCGAGACTCAGAAAATCAAGCCCGTCCATCGGCTGAACATTATCCATAAAAATCCTCCCCGCGGCATTTTTTGCAGTTTGCCGCGGGAGGCGTCGTTTTATTCATTTCGTGTGGACGTTGATGAACTCCGCGCGCAGCTTGGAGTAGAGGATGGTCTGGCTGGAGTACAGTCCCCGGTATCCGGAGCAGACATAGCTCACCGCACACACGACCGCGTAGCACAGCAGTCCGTCCGCGCCGAACAGCTCAACGCTGATGAGCAGCGAGGTGAGGGGGCAGTTCGTCATGCCGCAGAAAAGGCCCGTGATGCCGAGCGCCGCGGCAAAGCCCGCGGGCAGGCCGAGCAGCGCTCCCGCCGCGCAGCCGAAGGTCGAGCCGACAAAGAGTGTGGGCACGATCTCGCCGCCCTTGAAGCCGCAGCCGAGCGTAATGGCGGTAAAGACGATCTTGAGCAGGAACGCCTCCGGCTTCGCTGTGCCGCCGAGCGCGGCGGCGATGACATGGCCGCCCGCGCCGTTGTAGTCGCGGCGGCCGGCGAGCAGCGTCAGCGCGATCACAAGGCAGCCGCCGAGGAAGGCGCGCAAATAATCGTTTTTGACCAGCCGCTCCGCCAGATGCTCCGTGCGGTGGAGCGCCTCACAGAAGAGGATGCTCACCAGCGCGCAGCCGAGCGCGAGCGCCGCCGCGCGCGCCAGCGTGAGCGCGCCGGTCTCCGGTGCGGCAACGGCGAAGCGCATCGGCTCGATGCCGAAGCGCAGCGATACGGCGTAGGCTACCAGCGACGAGGTGATGCAGGGAATGAGGCCGGAATAGTATAGCACGCCAATGCTCACGACCTCGAGCGCGAAGAACACCGCCGCGAGCGGCGTGCCGAACAGCGCGGAGAACAGCGCGCTCATGCCGCACAGCGTCGCCAGGCGGCAGTCCTTATCGTCCATGCGCAGCATCTTGCCGAAGTGCTCGCCGAGGTCGCCGCCGATCTGCAGCGCCGCGCCCTCACGTCCCGCGCTGCCGCCCGCCAGATGCGTGAGGAGCGTGGCGAGGAAGATGGCGGGAATGAGCAGGATCGGCAGCTCACGGCCCTGATGCACCGCGTCGAGCACCGCGTTGGTGCCCACGCCCTGCGTGCGCAGGAAGCGGTAGAGCGCGACGATCAGCACGCCCGCGAGCGGCAGCGCATAAAGCAGCGCAGGGACCTCCGTCCGCAGCCCGGTGGCATACTCCACGCCGAGGTGAAAGAGCGAGCCGACCGCGCCGCCGACCGTGCCGATGAGCGCAGCGGCCAGCAGCCATTTGACCAGCGTTTTCACATAAAGCATCACATGGTCGGTAAACCCCTGCAGCTTCTCCATCGCCCGTTTCCCTTTCCGTCTCATTTCTTTACGGCAATCTCACATCGTCTGAACAAGGTGATTTTACACGAGTCGACGGAAAAGTCAAGCGGTGAAAAAGCTCATCGTTTTATCCGATGAAATTCATCGTCTCAGCCGATGAACTGCTGCGTCCAGTAGTGTCCGTCGGCGACGTAGCCGACGCCGATCTTCGTATAGGAACTGCTGAGGATGTTGGCGCGGTGGCCCTCGCTGTTCATCCAGCCCGCGACGACCGCGGCGGGCGCGGCGTAGCCCATGGCGATGTTCTCGCCCGCCGTGCGGTAGCTGAGGCCGAAGGCGCGGAGCATTCGGAAGGGCGTGCCGTAGGTCGGGCTGTTGTGCGCGAAGTAGCGGTTATCATGCATATCCTGTGACTTGTAGCGCGCGACGCGGGAAAGCTCCCAGTCCTCCGTCAGCGCGGCAAGGCCGTGCTTCGCGCGTTCGGCGTTCACAAGGCGGACGACCTCCTGCTCGCAGGCGCGGACGGAGGCATCCGTCTCGGGAATGGTCAGCACGTCGCCGGGGTAGATGAGATTCGGATTTGCGACCTGCGGATTCGCGTCGATGATCTCACTCGTGCCGACCTGGTATTGCACGGCGAGCTTCCACATCGTGTCGCCGCGCTGCACGGTGTGGGACGCAGCAAGCGTCGGGACGGTCATGGCCGCGGCTGCCAGCAGCGCCAGCGACAGGGAAAGCAGTTTTTTCATGGTACATTCTCCTTTTCGTGCTTTTCGAGGGATTTGCTCCCTCTGTCCCCTAATGGTTACATTTTGTAACTATTTTTGCAAGTCCAACTATTTCCCAATTCCGGCAGGAATAGGAAACGGCGCGGCGGCAGACAATAGCAAAAACCACTTCGGAGGCACGACTATGCAAACGCTTTGGAACAGCCGCTATACGCTCCCCGCCTACCCGCCGCTGCGGGAGGATCTGCACGCCGACGCCGCCGTGGTCGGCGGCGGCATGGCCGGCATCCTAACCACCTACGCCCTGCACACGAGGGGCCTGCGCGTCGTGCTGCTGGAGGGCAGCCGCCTCGCCTCGGGCGTGACCGCGCACACGACGGCGAAGATCACCGCGCAGCACGGCCGGTTCTGCGAGCGGCTGGTGCATGACTTCGGCTTTCATCTGGCCCAGCAGTACCTGCGGGCCAATCTCTGCGCCGTGCGGCAGTTCCGCGCGCTCGTGCGGCAGAAGCGCATCGACTGCGGCTTCTCGGACGAGAGCTCCTTCGTCTATGCCGCGCCGGACGGCCCCTCCCTTACGCGCGAGCTGGAATATGCCCTGTCCCTCGGCGCGCCCGCGCGGCTGGTGAAGCCCGAGGGACTGCCCTTTCCGGTGCGTGAGGCGCTCTGCTTCGAGCGGCAGGCGCAGCTCTCGCCGCTGCCGTTCCTCGCGGCGCTGCTGCCGGAGCTGACGGTCTATGAGCACTCCCCCGTGCGCGACATCCGCGGCCACGCCGTCCGCTGCGACGGCGGCACGGTCACGGCGGAGCAGGTCGTCGTCGCCACGCACTTCCCCATGCTCGAGCGCTTCGGGCTCTACGACCTGCGGCTGCGGCAGGAGCGCTCGTACCTCCTTGCGCTGACCGGCGCGCCGCCGCTCCCCGGGATGTGGCTCGACGCGGGCGAGGAGGGCTGGAGCCTGCGGCGCAGCGGGCGCTATCTGCTCCTCGGCGGAGGCGGGCACCGCTGCGGCGAAAACCTCGGCGACAGCTACGACCGTCTGCGCGCGCAGGCGCAGCGGCTCTTTCCCGCGGCGCAGGAGGCGTTCGCCTGGTCCTCGCAGGACTGCATGACACTCGACGGCGTGCCGTACATCGGGCCCTCTACTCCTCGTCCGCGCCGTTTCTGCACGTCGCCACCGGCTTCGGCAAGTGGGGCATGACCGGCAGCATGGTCGCCGCCACGTTGCTCACCGCCCGTCTCACCGGTGAGGACTATCCCTACGCCGACATTTTCTCGCCCCAGCGCTTCTTCCCCTCCGCATCCATCTCCGCCTTCTGGGAGGGCGCCGGCTACGTCGTGCGCGGCATCGGACGGCGGCTGTTCGTGCCCGCGCAGACCGCGGCGGCGGACATTGCCCGCGGACATGGCGGTATCGTCGCCTGGCAGGGCAAAAAATACGGCGTCTACCGCCACACGGACGGCACGCTGTTCGCGGTGGACATCCGCTGCCCGCACCGCGGCTGCGAGCTGACGTGGAACGACGACGAAAAATCGTGGGACTGCCCCTGTCACGGCTCGCGTCTTCGACTACACGGGCCATCGGCTCAGCGAGCCGGCCAAGGCCGCGCTCAAGCCCTGCAAGGACTTCCCGCAGGAGATATGAAAAAGCGAGCCGCACGGCTCGCTTTTTTGCCGGTATTTTCTTATTCCGCCGCCTGCCATGCTTGAGCGTCGGCAGGAGTCCCGCCAGATAGGCGCGCACCTGCCCGGCAGGCCATTGCTCGCTCGCCATGTGCTCCGCACAGAAGTCGATGAGCTTGTCCATGCTCGTATAGGCAATTTGCCGTCGGCATAACACCACTTGCAGTAGTACTCGTTGATGGCTCCGTCCGGCTCACGGCTGAGCGACGCCTCCTCGAGCGGCATCCCGCAGCACTGGCAGATCAGCTGCCGCGGCGAACCCAAAAGCGTGTTGATCGACACGTCGAAGAGCCTTGAGAGCAGCTTGAGCGTCTCCGTGTTCGGCACCGTCTCGCCGTTTTCCCAGCGGGAGACCGCCTACCGCGTCACAAACAGCTTTTCGGCAAGCTCATCCTGCGACATGCCCTTTCCCGTGCGCAGCTCGTAGATCACATTTCTTGGTTTCCATGCGCGATCACCTCCATGTCGGACAGCATACCCTCTTCCGTCGGAAAAGCAAGCAACGCGCGGTTGCCCCCTTACGCCTCGACCGCCTCCGGCATCTCCGCACGCTCCTCCGCGCCGTTCTCCGTCAGCTCGGGGTGCTTGAGGTATCGGCGAAGCGTCTGCCAGAAGAGCGCGTACTCGTGGCCCGTGCAGATGCGCTCGTCCATCACGATGCCGAGCGGCATGATCTTCTTGTTGTATTCACCGGTGAGGAAGTTGGGACATGGGCTTGCCCATGCAGACGAACACGCCCGTCGTGCCGAACTCGTAGCAGTGGTGGTAGATGGCCTCCGTGTTGATGCTGGCGAGGTTGGTGATGAAAGGCTCGTATGGAACGGGCTGAGGTCAATGACGAAGCGCGGCAGCAGGCCCAGGCGGTCGAGGAGCTTAACGAGGCCGACCAAGAGCGTCGGCAGCACCGGCAGCGAGAACATGAAGTTCGCAAAGCGGTCGGTGTTGTTGTTATGCTCCTTTTTCTGGTTGAGCGCGACCGCGTCCTCGATCTTGCGGTTGATGGAAATGACGTCGTCCCCGTCCTCAAAAAGAAGATCTTCACGCTCGTCTCGTCAGGCGTGCCGTCGGCGCGCGTTTTGAGAATGACGAAGCTGACGCAGAAGTGGTTGCGCTGGTAGATCTTCGAGTTCATGATGAAGCGGTTGATCTTCGGATTCTGCTGATACGCCTTGAAGTAGGCGGCGAGATCAGCGCCATGTAGGAGATGCGCACGCCCTCCCGCCGCTTGCTCTGGATGTAGCGGCGCATCGGCTCCATCTCGGCGTACTCGGTGATGTAGTCGTGCGCGTCATAGCGGCGCGGCATGATATAGGGAAGCGCCGAAACGATGGCGCTGGCATTCTTGACTCGGGTTCCGTCCGGACGCATGGCAATACCTTCTTTCACGGTTCTTTGCGAATATTTTATACGTTCTTAACGCAATATGCAATGTTTTTCTTTTTACGACTTTCTTACATCTTTTTAAGAACGCCGCCCCGCTTTGCTTTTTCAAGCCGAAACGCAAAAATCTTACTTTTTGTTTCGTTGACAAAAAATCATTTAGGTCATTTCTTTTTTTCTATTGATTATCCAAATAAGCTGTACTATACTGTACTTGTTAAATCAGGCAAAAACCGTCATTTTACCTTAAAATAACAACGATCAGGAGGAAACAACAATGAAGTACAATCGCACCTACAACTTCTCCGCCGGTCCGGCCATGATGCCGGAACCCGTTCTGGAAGAGATCCGGGACGAGATGATGAACTACCGCGGCAGCGGCATGTGCGTCATGGAAATGTCGCACCGCTCCCCGGTCTTCCAGCAGATCATCGACGAGGCTGAGCAGGATCTGCGCGACCTCATGGGCATCCCCGACAACTATAAGGTCCTGTTCATCCAGGGCGGCGCAACGCTGCAGTTCTCCATGATCCCGATGAACCTGATGAAGAACGGCAAGGCCGTCTACATCGAGACCGGCGCATGGTCCAAGAAGGCCATCAAGGAAGCGCAGAAGGTCGGCGAGGTCATCGTCGCCGCGTCCAGCAAGGACAAGAACTACACCTACGTGCCAGACTGCTCCGACCTCGAGATCCCCGAGGATACCGACTACGTCTACATCTGCGAGAACGAGACCATCCACGGCGTCACGTGGAACAAGCTGCCCAACACCAAGGGCCACGTCCTTGTCTCCGACCAGTCCTCCATGTTCCTGTCCAAGCCCTGCAACGTCTCTGACTACGGCATGATCTACGCAGGCGTGCAGAAGAACGTCGGCCCGGCCGGCATGGTCGTCTGCATCATCCGCGAAGACCTCATCCGCGACGATCTGACGGATCTGCCCATCTACCTGCAGTACAGCACGCACGCGGGCGCAGGCTCCATGTACAACACCCCGAACTGCTGGGCGATCTACTGCTGCGGCAAGGTCTTCAAGTACCTGAAGAGCATCGGTGGTCTCGAGGAAATGCACAAGCGCAATCTCGACAAGGCGAAGGTCTTCTATGACTTCCTGGATTCCTCCAAGATGTTCAAGGGCACCGTCGAGCCCGAGTTCCGTTCCCTCATGAATATCCCGTTCGTGACCGGCTCCGCCGATCTCGACAAGGAAGTTGTCGCCGCCACCAAGGCAGCCGGCTATGACAACCTCAAGGGCCACAAGTCCGTCGGCGGCCTGCGCGCTTCCATCTACAACGCCATGCCGAAGGAAGGCGTGGAAGCCCTCGTCGAGTTCCTCAAGAACTTCGAAGCCAACTACGGCAAATAAAAAACCTTACAAGGCACGGCGCAGGTCGCGCCTTGTTTACAGAACAAATTATAAGGAGATTTTATCATGCGTATTCTCGTAACTGATGGAATGGACAAGACCGCCATGGCGCAGCTGCGCGAGGCAGGCCACGAGGTCGTCGAGCAGTTCTATGAGCCGGATCAGCTGGGCGCTGCCCTGCGTGAGTTTGACGCAGTCGTCGTCCGCTCCAAGACCAAGGTTCGCGCCAACCACATCGACGAAGCCAAGGGCGGCAAGCTGAAGCTCATCATCCGCGGCGGCGTCGGCGTCGACAACATCGATGTCAAGTATGCGGAAGCCAACGGCATCACCGTCAAGAACACCCCGAAGGCCTCCTCCCAGTCCGTTGCAGAGCTGGCTATGGGCCACATGTTCTCCTGCGCGCGCTACCTGTCCATCGCGGGCCACACCATGCGCGAAGGCAAGTGGGAAAAGAAGGCCTACGGCAAGGGCATCGAGCTGCAGGGCAAGACCCTCGGCATCGTCGGCTTCGGCCGCATCGGCCAGCACCTGGGCGTCATGGCCAAGGCCATCGGCATGGACGTCATCGCGTTCGATATCTTCCACATCCCCGGCATCGAAGAGCAGCTGGGCATCCCGTACGTCGAGATGGACGAGCTGCTGGCCAAGTCCGACTTCATCTCCGTCCACGCTCCGGCAGTCGACGGCGGCGCTCTCATTAACGCTGAGCGCATCGCAAAGATGAAGGACGGCGTGTGCATCATCAACACCTCCCGCGGCACCAACGTTGACGAGGCTGCTCTGCTTGACGCCCTCAAGAGCGGCAAGGTCCGCGCGGCCGGTCTGGACGTCTACGCCGACGAGCCCGCCTCCAACACGGCGCTGTACTCCCACCCGATGGTCTCCTGCACGCCGCACATCGGCGCTGCCACCGTCGAGGCCCAGAAGCGCATCGGCGCGGAGATCGTGGACATCATCTCCAAGATGTAAGCTCCTCTCTCCAATCGCAGCAAAGGGAAGCCCGCAGGGGCTTCCCTTTGTCATACTCGTGCGCTCTTTTTCATAGACTGCACCAACAACATACTTTGAGGTGTACGCTATGGAAAAAAGTCAGAACTATGTGGAGCTTTGGGGCACAGCCGGCGCGGCTCCCTCCTTTTCGCACGAGAATCACGGCGAGAGCTTCTACCGCTTTCCGCTGCGCGTGGAGCGCCTGTCAGGGCAGAGCGACCTGCCTCTCATCCTTGCCCCCTCCGCTCTGCTGGAGGGCATCGACATTGCAGAGGGCACGCCCCTGCGCGTGACCGGACAGCTCCGCTCGTTCAACAACCGCAGCGGGCACGGCAGCCGCCTGGTCATCTCCACCTTTGCCCAGTCCATCGAGCCGTGCGACGGCGGGCACTTCAACCGCATCCTGCTCTCGGGCGTGCTGTGCAAGCAGCCGACGCTGCGGCGCACGCCGCTGGGGCGCAGCATCTGCGATATGATCCTGGCGGTCAACCGCCGCTACGGACGCGCGGACTATCTGCCCTGCATCGCGTGGGGAAAGGTCGCCGCCAAGATCGCAGAAATGCAGGTGGGCGACCGCCTGACGCTTGAGGGCCGTGTGCAGAGCCGCACCTACATCAAGCAGACTGACGCGGGCAGCGAGGAGCGCACCGCCTACGAGGTATCGGTGATGCAGCTGCTGGACGACGAGGAAACAGAGCTGAAAGCGGGGGCGTCCCCCGCTTTTGTCTTTTGGCCTGCCGCGCCGGCTCCTGCACGGCGTTAAGAGCTTTGCAGGACGCTTCTCCGGTCGGTCTTTATGTCTTTTTCGTCACGGTTTTCGACCTATTCAGATTATTTATGAACGCTTCTCTTTACATTTTTTCCGTATAGTGATAGAGTGTTCACTGTTGTGTATTATACGCAAACGCAAGAAAAAGTGAGTGGATCGAATGGCAAGAATTTTTATGCTCAAGGGCGACATCAACCGCCCCGGTCATGTGGACATCCCCGAGGAATCGACCACGCTGCGCGAGGTCGTGGAGCAGCTCGGCGGCGGCATGGTGAACGGAAAAAGGTGCAAGGCCGTGCAGATCGGCGGCCCCAGCGGCGGACTTCTGTCCGCCGAGCAGCTTGACCTGCCGCTGCATTTTCAGCAGCTCAAGCCCTACGGCATCCGCCGCGGCGACAGCGTCATCACCGTCCTCGACGAGGACCGCTGCATGGTGGACGTCGCCTGCCGCTTCATGCAGTATACGCAGACGGAGTTCTGCGGCAAGTGCGTTTCCTGCCGCGAGGGCACCAAGCGCATGAACGAGCTTTTTGTGGGCGCTGCGCAATTACCGGCTGAGCGAGGAGGACTTCTCCCTGCTCAGACCTCGGCGAGATGATCTCCGTCACCGCCTTCTGCAACCCGGGCGCGGCTCGTTCTCGACGCTGCAAAGCGCCGTGAAATACTTCCCCGAGGAGTTTCCGCGGCCATCTGGCCGGTCGCTGCGCGCTGTGCGAAAGCGACCACCGCTATCCCATCCAGCCGGGCGATCTGCCCTACAACCGCATCTGTCTGGTCGTGGACCCCGCCATCTGCCGCGGGTGCAGCAAGTGCGCGCGCAACTGCCACGCGAACGCCATCACCGGCGTCGTCCGCTCGCCGTTTTCGATCGACCCGGAAAAGTGCGTGAATGCTATACCTGCATCGAGGCTTGCCCCTTCGACGCGATCAAGGAGGTGGAGCTCGATGTCTAAGGGCGTTATGTACGTGGACAACATCCGCGTGGAATATGACAACGAACCCAACGTGCTCGAGGTCTGCCGCAAGGCCGGCGTTGAGATCCCCAACTTCTGCTTCCATTCCGATCTGTCCGTTTACGGCGCGTGCCGTATGTGCATGGTCGAGGAGGAGGGCACCGGAAAGATTGACGCGGCCTGCACCATGCCGCCGAAAAACGAGCTGCACATCCGCACCAACACGGCGCGGCTGCTCAAGTATCGCCGCATGATCATCGAGCTGCTGCTCTCCGCGCATTGCCGCGACTGCACCACCTGCGAGAAGAACCGCGCCTGCCGTTTGCAGGAGATGGCGGTCCGCTTCGGGCATCCACCACGTCCGCTTCGACGATACGCGCGAGCACGTCAAGATGGACTTCTCCAGTCCCGCCGTTACGATGGACCTCAACAAGTGCATCCTCTGCGGCGACTGTGTGCGCGTCTGCCACGAGGTGCAGGGCGTCAGCAATCTGCACTTTGCCGGCCGCGGCCCAAGCCTGCACATCGCCACGACGGACAATAAGCCCTTGAGCGAGACGCACTGCGTCAGCTGCGGACAATGCTCCGCCGTGTGCACCACCGGCGCCATCACCATCAAGAACGACATCGGCCCCGCGTGGAAAGCCCTGCAGGACCCGCAAAAGCGCGTCGTCATTCAGATCGCGCCTGCCGTGCGCGTCGCCATCGGCGAGGCCTACGGCCTCCCTGCGGGCGAAAATGTGCTCGATAAGCTCGTCACCGCGCTCAAAATCATGGGCGCGGACGAGGTGTATGACACCATCTTCGGCGCGGATCTCACCGTGCGCGAGGAATCCGCCGAGTTCCTGCACCGGCTCGAGACCGGCGAGAACCTGCCGCTGATGACCTCCTGCTGCCCCGCGTGGGTGAAGTATGTGGAAAACGAGCGGCCCGAATTTCTGAAGAATCTCTCCACCGCCCGCTCCCCCATGCAGATGTTTGCGTCCGTGCTCAAGGAAAACTACCGCAAGAAGGACGCCGAGGACGGCCGCACGACCTTCCACATCGCCATCATGCCCTGCACCGCCAAGAAGATGGAGGCGCGGCGCGAGGAGTTCCGCGACGCCTATGGCGTCCCCTACGTCAACCTTGTGCTCACCACGCAGGAGGTCGTGCAGATGATGAAGGAGTCCGGCATCCGCTTCCAGATGCTGGAGAAGGAATCCCCCGACCTGCCCTACGGCATGGGCTCCGGCGCGGCGGAGATCTTCGGCACAAGCGGCGGCGTGGCTGAGGCGGTCATCCGCTGCTGCACCCCCGACAAGAGCAAGAACGCCCTGCGCACCATCGAGCACAGCGGCATCCGCGGCACGGACGCCGTCCGCTTTGCCGAGGTCACGATCAACGGCCGCAAGGTGCGCGCCGCCATCGTCCACGGACTCGGCAGCGCCGCGAAGCTGCTCGACCAGATCCAGAGCGGCGAGGTGCAGGCGGACCTCGTCGAGGTCATGTCCCTGCCGCACCGGCTGCGTCGGCGGCGCGGCAGCCCCTACGCCCTGATGGCGAAAAAGCTCCAGCGCGCGCAGTGGCTCTACGAGATCGACCGCAGCGCCATGTTCAAGCGCAGCGAGCGCAATCCGGTCATCGACGCGATGTACGCAAACGGTCTCGCCGACCGCGCGCACGAGCTGCTGCACATCGAGTACAAGGACTGAGGAGGGCGCGCGATGGCGAAGCAGAGCCGCTGCGAGGACTGCATGAACTACGTCTACGACGAGGAGTACGACTGCTACACCTGCGAGCAGGGCGCCGAGCTGGACGAGGACGAAATGGCCCAATTCCTGCGTGGGGACTACCCCGCCTGTCCGTTCTACCATCCCGGCGAGAGCGACTACTATCTCTCCTCCAAGCAGTAAGAAAAAAGGGCAGGAGCCCTTTTTTTTTCGGAATGCTCTTGACAACATTCATTCTTTTTATTAGTATATTTGAAGAATCATTTAAATTTTTTGAAATCGGAGATACACGCACATGGAGATCCGCAATCTTGTCACATTTCTGAAGGTCACCGAGCTCAACAGCTTCTCCAAGGCTGCCGAGGCGCTGGACTATTCCCCAATCCGCCGTCACCGTGCAGATCCAGCAGCTCGAGCGCGAGCTGGGCGTGCGTCTGTTCGACCGCATCGGGAAGAACGTCTCCATCACGCAGTACGGCAAGAACTTCATCTCCTATGCCCGCGATATTGTCAGCGCCGTCGCCCGCGCGCAGGTCTTTGCCTCCGAGGAAACGGAGCTGACGGGCATGGTGCAGGTCGGCACGCTCAATTCCCTTATGACCGCGTCGTTCTCCGACATTGTCCCGGCCTTCCGTCAACGCTTCCCCCATGTGATGATGCGCCTGCACGCCGACATGGTCGCCTCGCTCAAGGACAAGCTGCTCAAAAACGAGCTCGACCTCATTTACACGCTTGATTCTCAGGTGCTCGACCCGCAGTTCGTCAAGGTCTTTGAGGCCGAGGAGGAGGTCGTGGTGGTCACAAACCGCGATAACCCGCTCGCCGCACGCGAGAGCGTCCGTCTGGCCGAGCTGGTCGACCATCCCTTTATCCTGATGAACCGCACGAACGCCTACCGCGATCTGTTTGACACCGAGCTGGCCCGTCAGGGCTTGGAGATTCGCCCCTTCCTCGAGCTGGAGGACGACGTGCTCGCCCTGCGCCTGCTGCATGAGAATCCCGCGTACATGACCGTCCTGCCGCTCTACACCGTGAAAAAGAGCATCCACGAAAAGAGCCTTGCTGCGGTGCGCGTCGAGGACTGCAAAATGTCGCAGTTCCGCCAGGTCATCTATCACAAGAACAAGGTTCTCACCCCGCAGATCCAGGGGATGCTGGATACGATCGTCGAGGTCGCCAAGCGGCCGTTCTGAAAAAAAACGCGCAGCCGAAGGGCTGCGCGTTTCGTTTTGCGGTTTTACTCCTCGTCCTTATCCTCGTCCGCGGCGTCGGCCAGATCGGAGAGGTCGAACTCCAGCTTCGCGCCGCAGTTCGGGCAGATGATCTCGCCGTCCTCGAGCATGGTGTCGTCGAAGAAGATCTCCTCCTCGCACTCGGGGCAGGTGGTGGCGTAGCACTCCTCTTCCTCGTCTTCCTCGTCTTCCTCGTCGTCCTCGTCATCCTCGTCATCATCGTCATCATCGTCATCGTCCCACTCGTCGTAGACGATGTCCTCCACATCGGAGAGGTCGTCGCTGATGACATCCAGCCCGTCGCCGAGCTCCATGACCTCATCGGTCAGGTCCTCGACCTCAAGCGCGATCTCATCGAGCACGTCCACGACGGCGACAAAGAGCTTGCCCTCGTTGGACTCCGTATCCACGTTCATGCCTTCCATCAGGCCCTTGAGATAAGCGATCTTTTCAGAAATACCCATAATGCTTCTCCTTTCAGATCAGATCAAACGGTTTCCTGCTGACTTGTTTTTTACTTGGCGCGGCCATGTACTCGCCGGTGCGGGTGTCGATCTGAATCTTGTCACCCTCGTTGATGAACAGGGGGACCTTGATCTCGGCGCCGGTCTCGACGATGGCGGGCTTGGTCACGTTGGTGGCGGTGTCGCCCTTGGCGCCCGGCTCGGACTTGGTAACGACCAGCTCAACGAAGTTGGGCGGCTCGATGCCGAACACGCGGCCCTTGACGGACAGAACCTTGCACATGGTGTTTTCCTTGACGAAGCGGAACGCATCGCCGAGCAGCTCGCGGTTCAGGGGGACCATATCGTAGGTCTCCTGATCCATGAAGTAGTAGAGATCGCCGTCGTTGTAGCTGTACTCCATATCCTTGCGCTCCACGAACGCCTCGTCGAACTTAGCGGTGGGGTTGAAAGAGGTCTCGGTGACCGCGCCGGTCTCGACGTTGCGCATCTTGGTGCGGACGAACGCCGCGCCCTTGCCGGGCTTGACGTGCTGGAACTCGACGACCTGATAGACCTTGCCGTCCATCTCAAAGGTCTTGCCGTTTCTGAAATCACCGGCTGTAATGGTTGCCATAGTTTTTTCCTCCATATTCCCGAGGAAATCACTACGGACTTCCTCAAATTCATAAAGTATCGGTTTTTAACCTATGGTATTTTTTACCGCATATAGGGCTCCTCATTGCAAGTAGTTTTCTCTATCTTGCGCCAAATTTTGCAAAATTATTGCCGCGCTGTGCGCTCGTCGTGCGCGCTCGCGCGCTTGAACGGCTCCTGCAGGGGCATAGAGCACCTTCTGCCACGGACCGCGCGCGCCGCCCTTCGGCTCCACCATCAGCGCCAGCACACCGCTGCGCTTTGCACCGAGGATATCCGTGAGCAGCTTGTCGCCGAGCATCGCCGTATGCTCGGGCGGCGTTTTGAACTTCTCCAGCGCGCGGCGGTAGCCTTCGCGAGGGCTTTTGCGCGTGGCCCACGAAGTCGATGCCCAGCCCCGCACAGAAGCGCTGCACGCGCCGCGGGCTGCGGTTGTTCGACAAAACGGCGACGGTGACGCCCGCTGCCGCCAGCGCGGCGAGCCACGCGCGCACCGCGTCGTCCGGCTCGCGGACGGACTGGGCGCGAGCGTATAGTCGAGGTCGGTGAGCAGCAGCGTCACGCCATGCGCGCGCAGGAAGTCCGGCGTCACGGCGGTATAATCGTCAAAAACCCAATGAGGTGTCAGGAGCATCGGCATGGTTTCCTTTCCGGGTGCATATCTATATTGGTAGTCTACCAATTTTTCCCGTTTTCTGCAAGGGGGTATCGCCTGTGTCTGTCTTTTCTCGCGGTCACGCCGGCGGAGGCCGCAAGCTGCCGCGGCTTTACCGTGTGTGCCGCTCGTCCCATCGCCTACGCCGTCGGCGACGGCGGGCGGCTGCTGCGCAGCGAGCTGCCGCGCGGAGCGCAGGGCGGCCTGCTCGGTCTCTCCGACCGCTGCAATGGTCCTCTGCCGGAGCTGCCCATGCTCTGCCGCGCCATCCTCGGCGAGTGCCATGTGCACCGCTTCGGCGGCGTGCTCGCGGACTTTGAGGGAGGCGCGCGGGAGGATCGTCTTCCCTTTCTCTCGCGGCTCGGCGCGATGCTCACGCAGAGCGGACGGCGGCTCTATGTGCCGGAGAGCTTCGCCGTGCCCGAGGCGAGCGTCCTCGTCTGCACCGCGCTCTCCGGCGGGACGCTGCGCGAGCGGCTGAGCGACGCCGCCGCGCGCCGCGGCACGCAGCGCGTCGCGCGCTCGACTGTCAGCGCCTTTGCGATGGACTTCGTTCTCCCCTGCCGCAGCGGCGAGGGGAACGCCGCTCACACCGGAGGAGCTGTCCGCACGGCGCGAGCGCTGCGGCGCGGCGGTCCTTTTCCGAGGAGCTGTGCGCGAATTATTTCAGCTACACCGCGCAGGGCCGGGCGCATTTTGTTCTCTTCGACACCGCCGAAACGCTGCGATGCAAGCTCCGGCTCGGACGTGAGCGCGGCATGGAGACCGCCTTTCTCATGTATCCCGAGGTCAGCGACCTCCTGCCGGAGCTGCTCAACGCTTAGCGGTCATTGCCGCGTGCTCCTTCTGAAGCTCCGCAAACAGCTCCGCGGGCCTCCAGCCGCGGTTCGCTGCGGTCAGCATCGCCTTATACGGAATGCGCAGTCCGGTGCGTCGCATGGCGTTCAGCGCGTGGTTCATGCGGTCGCCGTAGAAGCCGCAGAACACGAGCATCGGCTCGCCCAGCGGCAGACCGGCATAGACCTCCTCCGTGCGCGGGCAATCCGCCGCGCCCGCGAGTGCCGCCGACCGTCTGCGCGTAGTCCGCAAGCGGCACGGCCTTCACCGCCATTTTGCGCGGCGCAAAGGTCCGCGTCAGCAACGGCGCGATCCCCTCGCAGCCAAAGGCCAGAATTGTGTTCCTTCATCGTATCCACTCCCTTTGGCACGAGTATAGCACGCCCCGCGCAGGATAGCAAATGCCTATATCGGCGCGAAAGAATCGCGCAGGACGAACTTCTTTCCGTTCGCGCAGGCGGCAACGACCTGCGTTTTCCGCTTCCTGCGCGTGGTAAAACTTGCGCAGGCTGGGGCGAATTGTCCGGCGGGCAAACCGACAGAGCGCAGCGTGAAACCAGCCTTTGAAACATCACAACTGTGATGCTTCTTTTGAAGCAAAATTAAGTAATAGCGCTTATTGCGGTTCTGCGGGCAGTCCTCGCTCTTCTTGCGGCGCTTCACACTCGGGCTTTCATAGCACTCGCGCTTGCGGACCTCCGCCAGAACGCCGGCCTTGGCGCAGCTTCTCTTGAATCTCTTCAGGCGCTGTCTAGGCTCTCGCCTTCCTTGACATGGACCTCGGACATTTATGTTTTCCCTCCCTCCGATGCACCCGGCTATTTCCTGAGTGCTCTTTAAGAGTCATTGACATGACTAACGTGGGTATTTATATTGAAAAACCGCCGGCTTGTCAATATCCTTTTTCGTTTTTTCGCAGAAATTCGCTCACTGCGGCTTGACGATCAGGTTGATGAGCTTATTCTTAACGAAAATGACCTTGACGATCTGCATCCCATCGAGCGCCTTGGCGATCTTCTCGACCTGACGGGCAGCCTCGACGACGGCATCCTGCTCACTGTCCATCGCCACGGTGACGGTGCCCTTGAGCTTGCCGTTGACCTGCACCGCCATCTCGGTGTGGGCGGCGACGGTCTTGCTCTCGTCGTACTCCGGCCAGGGGGCATCTGCATGGCCATCTTGCCGTACTCAGCGGCGCAGCCGAGCTGCTCCCACAGCTCCTCGACCATGTGCGGCGCGAAGGGCAGAGCATGAGCAGCAGCTTCTCAAAATCGCCGCGGGTGAGGCCGTTGTTGGCGTAGAACTCGTTGACCATGGTCATCAGCGCTGCAATGGCGGTGTTCATCTTCAGGTCGTCGATGTCGGCGGTAACCTTCTTGATGGTCTTGTGGATGATGGGCTCGTTGGAAACGGCCTTGTCCGCCGGGCATACTGCTTCATCGCGGGATAGTTCCTTTGACGGTCATTCCGTTGAGGAAGCTGAGCACCATGATGCTCCTCGTAATATCGTCCTTGAGCGTGGGCGCCCCCTTGGTGATGTCGCCGCCCTCGACCACCTCGACGATGGGGGATATGGAACGCGGTGGCGAAGTCCCAGTCGCGCTGGTCGTGGCCCGGAACGCCCATGACGATGCCGGTGCCGTAGCCCATCAGAACGTAGTCGGAGACGAACATCGGCACGACCTTGCCGTTGGCGGGGTTGATGACCTCGATGCCGTCGAGGCGCACGCCGGTCTTGTCCTTATTGAGCTCGCCGCGCTCGAAGTCACTCTTGCGGGCGGCGGCCTCCTGATAGGCAGCGACCTCGTCCCAGTTCTTGATAAGGGGCTGCCACTTCTTGAGCAGCGGGTGCTCGGGAGAGATGACCGTGTAGGTCACGCCGAAGAGCGTATCCGACACGGGTGGTATAGACGGTGATGTCGTCCTCGGTGTTGGTCTTGAAGGTGACCTCCGTGTACCGAGCAATACGTAACCGGAACGAAGTACCA
>VOFK01002533.1_pt1 | contig 19149 bp, 40 predicted proteins | sample 5384121 | NCBI WGS metagenome assembly VOFK01 (sample SAMN12384730, study PRJNA508395) | human gut metagenome | isolation source: healthy gut J | host: Homo sapiens
TCATGCTTCGAGATTTGTCTTCCACCCCCGAAACGTCATATTTCATAGCTTGTCCTTTCCGAGCGTTACTCATCCGTTCGCGCGAATTTTGCCGATGCGTGCGCAGATCTCGTCGCGCATGCGAATGGCTTCGCGCATCTTGCCGCCTGTGCATAATCATGCTCGTCGCACTTTTCGCTTCTGCCATGCGCACATAATGCCGCGAGAGGAATTGATGATGGCGCCGAGACCGTTCTTGTCAAACGCCGGGGCAACGTCGTCCGCGCCGCCGCCCCTGTGCGCCGTAACCGGGCACGAGGAAGAACGTGTGCGGCGCTTTCTCGCGCATTTCGCCGAGCTGTGCCGGGTACGTTGCGCCGACGACCGCGCCGACGCCGGAGTAGCCGTATTTACCCATAACGCTTTCCCCCCAGTGCTCGCAGAATTCGCCCATGGTTTCGTAAACGGTCTTGCCGCTTTCCATTTTCTGATCCTGCAATTCGCCGGAGGACGGGTTGGAGGTTCTTCACGAAAATACCCTTATCTTCCGCTTCGCAAACGCCGAGCAGCGGCGATGCCGTCCGTGCCGAGGTACCCATTCACGGTCAGCGCGTCCGCACCGAGGCTTCCGTTTTCTCGCCGAACATCCGTTTTGCCGAGGTGCGCCGTGGCGTAGGCTTCCATCGTGGTACCGATGTCGTTGCGCTTGCCGTCCGTGATGACGAACATGCCCTTTGCGCGCGCGTAAGCGACGGTCTCCGCAAGGGTTCTCACGCCCTGCCAGCCGTACATTTTCATAGTACGCCGCCTGCGGCTTTACGGCCGGGACAATATCGCACAGCGCGTCGATGAGGCCCCCTTGTTGTATTCGAGCAGTGCGGCGGCCGCAGCCTCCAGCGTTTTGCCATACTTTGCGACGGCACCGTCAGAATATAGGACGGAGCCCCGCGCGAGCTTCGGGTCAAGACCTGCAACGGTCGGATTCTGGGTTTCCACGATTTTTTTCAATCATACGGTCAAAAAGACATAGTAATCCCTCTCTCATTTCAAATCTATAATTTCAAATTTCTCAAACTTTTACAGTTCATTAAATACAACTCTGCCGCCGCAGACGGTCGCCTTTACGCGGCCCGTGAGCGTCATGCCCTTAAACGGCGTGTTGCGGCTTTGCCGTGCAGCTTTTTCGGGGTCCACAACCCACGCTTCGTGCTCGTCAATCCCAGCGCAATATCGGCCACTTCGCCCGCACCGATGGCGCCGGCTTCAATGCCGAGCAGCTCCGCCGGGCGCACGCTCATCTTTTCGATGAGCTCTGTAAACGTCAAAACGCCAGTCTTTACAAGCGCGGTATATGCCGCCGCAAACGACGTTTCCATACCGATGGAGCCGTTCGGCGCGTGCAGAAAAATCGGTTTTTTCTGCACGCGTGTGCGGCGCGTGGTCGGTCGCGATGACGTCGATCGTGCCGTCCTTTACGGCCTCGATCATCGCAAGGCGGTCCTTCTCGCTGCGCAGCGGCGGGTTCATGCGGTAATCCGCGTCGTGCTTTTCGAGCGCTTCGTCAATCAAAAAGCAAGTAGTGCGGTGCGGTCTCCGCCGTCACCTTTACGCCGCGGGCTTTGGCATCACGGATGAGCGCCGCAGAGGTTGCCGTGCTGACATGGCAGAGTGCACCGGCACGTCATACGCCACGCCGCAGCCGCCGCAATTTCGCGCGCCGTGCCGCAGTCCTCCGCCGCCGCAGGTACGCCGGGCAGATTGAGCTTTTCGGAAACTTCTCCCTCATGCATGACCTTCACTTTTTCGCGAGGAACAAATCTTCGCAGTGCGCCGTCACACGCATATGGAGCTTCGGCGCTGCACAATGCCTTTACAAGGCAGGCGGTATCGATGACCGGGCGACCGTCGTCGCTCAAAGCAATGGCGCCGGCATCGTGCAGCGCTTCTAAGTCGCACAGCTCTTCGCCTTTCAGTCCCTTTGTAATCGGCGCCGCAACATAAACATGCGCATCGGCGGTCTTGGCTTTGTCCAAAATATAGCGCACAGTCTCGGGCGTATCAACCGCCGGCTTCGTGTTCGGCATACACAAAAGGCTCGTCACGCCGCCCGCCGCAGCCGCACGGCAGCCCGTGTAAATATCTTCTTTATCGGTAAAGCCAGGGTCACGCAGATGCACATGCATATCCACAAAGCCCGCACCGCCGTTAAACCTTTTTTGCTTCAATGACTTCGGCATCCGCATCGTACAGGTTTTCGGAAACCGCGCTGATGCGGTCCCCGGAGATCAAAAATATTGCCGATATAATCCTCGCCGCGCGCGGGGTTCAAAATGCGCGCACCGTGGATCAGCAAGCGCTTGTTGCTCTTGTTCCATTCGTCTCATTCCTTTCGGGTAAACAGCAGGAATTTCAGGATAGCCAGAAAATTGGTTTTTCGGCAGACTTTTTCAAATTGGTCTTCGCATGCAGCGGATACGGCGTAAGTCCCAACATTTTGCCATGCGGCAGGCGCGCCACTGGTGGTAACTTTGCGTTGCAAGCAAAACGGTATCGGAAAAGCCATTTTCGCGCAGAATATCCCGCGCAAAACGCAGGTTTTCAAGCGTCGTTTTGGAGTTTACTTCCGCAAAGATGCGCTTCGGCGCAACCCCGAACTTCATCAGCGCTTCCTTTGCTTCGCCCCTCGCTTTCGGCTCGTCTTGCCCTGCCCGCCGGTCGTGATACAAACGGCTTTCGGATAGGCTTTTAGATACGATGCTGCAATATCCACACGATATTGAAACGTGCGCGGCTGGTGCCGCGGGGCAGTTTTCGATGCCCCCCCACCCGTGCACCAAGCACAATGACAACCGTTTTTTCGGCAATTTTTCTTCTTCGGTGCGATAAGTTTCTCCTTGTCGCATACTGAATAGCCAAAAACACCCTCATAATAATTATAAGAATTCCCCCGAAAGGGCTTCGAGGGGGAAAAAGTTTACATGGTAAAATTATTTAGGCCGCAGGCTCTGCGATTGTTTTGCCGCCGTTTGAAGCCGATCCCGCTTGCGGTGTTCCTGTCGCCGCCGGAGGGTTCGAGGGAATCTTCGCCGCCGGAAGGCTCAGACGGTGTCTCGTCACCGCCCGCAGGTTCAGACGGCGTTTCGCCGCCAGAGGATGCTCGGAGGGCACAGAAGGCTCTTTTCGTAGTCGAATTACGGAGCCGCCCGGAATAGCTGTAATCGTTTGCTGTCGGAGTAGCTGTGAAGTTGTTGCTGGAGCCTCTGGGTACCGCTTCCGCTGCTCGTGTACGAGGCTGCGGGTCGCCCGGCATAGAAGCATATCTTGTGCGGTCCGCATCCGTAATGTTCGTATCGGTCTTCGAGAGCGTTTTGCCGTCCTTACAGCCTGCATCAGCTCTTTAAGCCCATTTTACGGTGTTATAATCCGGACGCATGACGTGGTGGCGTAATCGCCTGGCAGAGTACGGATCTGCGAATCGCCCGCAGCTGCATTGGACAACGTTCCAAGAGCTGACGGCACGAGCGCCGCGGCATCCATCCTGAAGCAGTCCTGATGCTGTCCGGTTGTAGCACCAGAATAAGTGCCTATCAATGATAGCGGAAATAACCTTCAGCTGGTTTTTTACCGCGCCTGAATATCGCCATCCACAAACGAAGTAGCGCTCGCGGGCAAAAGGTCAACGCCATTTTTTTTTGCCGTCCATCTGCACCTTGCCCACCGGGTACGATGTAGTTGCCCTTTGAAACGCAACATCGTTATCGACCGTAATGCCGCCGAGCGCATCCACAATGCGGTAAAGCCGGAGAAATTGAGGGCGGAAGTAGTAATCGATATCCGTATCATACAGCATTTCGAGCGTGCCATGGAAACGTTCACGCCGTAAATACCCGCATGTGTCAGCTTATCCGAATGCCGCCCGGAAACAGGCAGCGGCACATAGTAGTCCGCGCCGGGGTCGTCACAAGCAGAATCTGGCGCGTTTCCGTATTGATTGTCGCCAAAATGTTTACGTCGCTGCGGCCGACCGTGTTAAGGCCCTGGCGCGTATCGCTGCCGCCGCTGATATACAGGGTGTAAATACGATTTTTCCGCATCGCTGTTGCCGGGTTGCTCTGCGTCTTTTCCGCTTCGCTCTGTACCGCCGTTTCCACGTGCAGCACTTCAAGCTCGCGCGAATTTTGCTTTCCACATCGGCGTATTTATCGAGCTCCGTCACAACGTCGAGATATGCAGTATTTAGGACGATCGCACCGCATTCTTTTGTTGAGCAGGCCGTCGATGAGCTGTGTGATGCCGGCTACGTCTTCGTCGTCACTGCGCTGCCAAAGCGCTCCGTGATCTGGCTGACGGCGGAATCGGTGCTTTCGCGGTCAAGCGATTCCAAAATGCCGAACGTATAGCCCTTTGTGTCTTCCAACGCGGAAGCCGGGTCATCCGTGCGCACATAGACCGCTACGGGCGTATATTCCGTGCGCACCGTGCCATCTCCGTCAGCGTGCCGGTCGCGACCGAAATGTAGTTGCTCGCAAGACCAAGCACCAGCGCCAGCACCAGAGAAAGCGACGCGCCGCAGATGAACTGACCTTTATTTCGGATGCTGCGCACCAACAAAACGGCAGAAGCCACCAAAGGACAAGTGCAATACCGCCAGGATCAGCAGTTTCGTCGGCACCATCTTGCTTTTTGCAGAAGGATCACCATAAACACGGCAAACACTGCCACCAAAATGACAGAGATCACAATGCCCAGGATCCGTTCCTTCCATTTGCTCATATCGTGTACTCTTTGATTTTGACGTTTCGGGAAAATTCGGCGCGCCGCGCATTCCGCGGCAGTGCCTTATTCGAGTTATTATATCGCTTTTTACCCGTTGTGCGTCAACGGATTTGAACAAAAAGCCGTCAAAATCAGTAAAACGCCGACAAAACATCTGCATTTTTAGCTACAAGGCACTATTTTGACGAAGCCGTCCGCACTGCAAAAAGCTGCTGCGGGTGCACAGCCGCGTAAAAATCATTCAGGATAAATCCGGCAAAATCCGTCCCGCTCTGCGTGAGCGCATCGGCGCAGTCGTTATACCGGCAGTGTAGTCCTGCCGCACAACGAGCACCGAAAAGATCCGAAAGCGCACTGAGCGCCTCGGCATCGGCGGAAAGCAGCATCGGTGGGGAATCGAGCAAAACGTAGTCAAAGCGTTCGTCCGCCCGCGCCGCCAAAAGCAGCTTTTTCAGCTTTTCGCTGTGCAAAAGGCGCTCCGGGTGCGCGGCAGGCGCGGTAAGGCCGAGCGAAATGCCGTATTTTTCCGAAAAAATAAGCGGCGGCTCCGCGTCTTTCTCTGCCTGCAAATATTGCCCGATCCCGTTTTTAGCCGCCGTGCGCAGGCCGAAAATTTTGTGCAACGCCGGTTTTCTTAAATCGAGATCCAACAGCAGCACATGCCGCCCGCGCATGGAAAGCGCCAGCGCCAAATTTGCCGCTACGCTTGATTTTCCTTCGTTTTCTCCCGCGCCCGTGAGCAGCAGCACTTTTTTGCCGTCCCGCCGCATGCGGTGCTCCAACGCCGCACAGAGATCCTGATACGCTTCCGTGTAGGTGTACCGCACAAAAGGGTCTGTCAGCAGCGCCGCAGCCTTGCGCCCCGCACCGCGGCTCTTTTTTACGAACAGCCGCTTTTCCTTGCGCTCGTGCCCGATGGTGCCCAGCACGCGCCCATCCAGCTTTGTGCCGCGCGGCCTGCGGAGTTTGCACCGTATCGCGCCGCAGAAACAAAACCGATACAATCAGCGATGCAGCCAGCATCGCGCCCACACAGGCCCGCATGCGGTACGGCTTTAAGACCACCGGGTTTGAAGGAGCAAGCGGCACCTGCGGGTCGCGGATGACGCGCAGCTCGGCGTTTGAGAACAGCTCGTCCGTCAGGTCTGCGTGGTTTTCGAGCACATTTTTCAACGATAAAAACGATTCGCGCGGGTTTTCCGCCGTCACCTGCACATTGATGAGGTTTGTCTCCGGCAAAACGGAAGCCACAACGTCGCACTGCGCGGCCTCGCGGAACGTATCGCTTTTGAAACACACTCGCAAACACCTGCGCCATGCGGGCCGTGAGATCTAAAGAAAGGTATACGCGCTCGTGCCGCCCTTACATTTACCGCCACGGTCGCCGAAGCGGTATACACAGGGTGATACGTAAAAAGATGATACCCCTCCACGCACAGCCATGCCGTGAGCACCGCCAAAATCAACACCCACAGATTATAGAGCAGCCCACGCAGCACGCACACGGGGTGCAGGTCACCCCAAAAAGCGCTCGTCCTTCACGTTTTCCCCTCCTCCACGATCACCGTCAGGCAGGCGCGCACGGTCTCTGTTTCCGTCTCTGCCGCATACTGCACCGGGTAACAACCGGGCTTTGCGGTATCTATTTGCGTCACTGTCTGCTTTTTTTTTACCGCCGTGCCTGCATGGTCAAACACGCCCTCAAATAATCCTTCGGCTCAAACTTTTTCGCCTGCCTTCACATACACGATTCCCTGCTTCAGGCGAATTTCAAGACTGCTGTCGCTCAGCTGCATATAAAGCTGCATCTCGCTCTGTCCGCCGTAGGAATTCGTCACGGATACCGGCAGCGTGTACATGTCGTTTTCCACAAAAGTAATATCTTCGGTGAACAGTCGAATACGGTCGGAAACGTCGCCGTCCATTCCACGTCCTCCGCTGTGATCTGCGCCAAAAGCGCGGGCATCTCGCCCGTGCGGTAGGTCGACGGTACATTCAGCGCAAAAGCGCGGCGGGTTGTAATCCGTATACCGCACCGTGCGCGTGAGCGTCGCTGCGTGGCAGTCCGCATCGAACACCACGTATTTTATGCGCCGACGGTCGCCGTCCAACAACGCGGACATACCCGCAATGCAGATCTCATCCGTCAGGTCTCCGTCATGCGCGTCTTCGGCATGCAGCCCCGCGCAATACGCGCTTTCCGGCGCGGTAACGCTGAGCGCAAGTTCGCCGTCCGTTTCGTCCGTCAAAACGGGCATGGATGTATCCTGCGCCTGTACGTGCGGCACGGCAACCCACAGGTAAAACGTCAGTGCGGCGCAGAACAGCACTGCCATTGCCATTTGAAATACCCTCATGCGATTCTCTCCTTTCCGGCTTCGCCGCTCAGAATTCTGCGTGGGTTTTCATGCAGCATCCGCTCGGCATACGCAGCACCGGAAGTGCTCCGTGAGCCACGCGTTCACGTCCTCCAAAATCGGTCTGCGGTACGCGGTCCCGTGCCCGTCGCTCGCCACGCAAAAAGCCAGATCGCGCTCAACAGCACCCGCGCGGTCTCCGCCGCTCTGCGCCCGAAAGCGCCGAAAATACCGCTGCGCGTCACCTGCAGCGCAGTCCCCCGCTCTGTCCACAGCTCCGCGCGCCAAGGTTCGTTTTTGCAAAATGACGTACCGTTCGGGTGTGCGATGAGGCACATACCCGTATTTTCGTATATGCTCAGTCGCCGCCGCGCACCATTCCGACGAGTCGAGCGGGTCAAACTCCACCAAAAGGAACCGGCTTTTCGCCGAGCGGCTGCACGTCGCCGCTTTGCAGGCGGTCAAACAGCGTGCCGTCCGCCATCATTTCCATGCCGAAAAAAGAGCTTTACGGTCAGACTTTCCCGCGCAGCCGCCGCTTTTAGACGCTCAAATTTTCCCAAAACTGCGTCTTCGTCACCCCGCTCCGTGCGGCGTGACGGCTAAAGCTTTCGTGCCATGCTCTGATGCCATACGCAGCATCATGAGAGACGCTTCAAGCGTTTCCGCGCCGTCATCCACGCCGGGCAGCACATGCGCGTGTAGGTCGATATAGCTCATACCGTCTCCTCCCGTGTGCGGTGCGCGCCGTAATGGCCGTAGCCGTAATGCCCGTAGCGACCGTATTTTCCGTATCCGTAGCCATAACCGTACTTCCCTCTGCCGTAACCGTAGCCGGAAAGCCCTGCCTGTACGCCGTTCAGCACGCAGCCCGCAACGGTCACATCGCAGCTTAGGAGCTTTTCGATGCCCGCTTTGATCTTCGTCCGCGATGCGCGATCGATCCTGCTCGATGACGTACACCGCCGCATCGCAGCTTTCCGCCGCAGGCAGAATTTCCGCAAAGCGCGCGCTTTCCGGGGCAATGAGCAAAACGCAGTCCGCGTCTTCGCGCAGAGAAGCAATTGCGCCGCGCAGATTTTCGCCAACAGCGAGCACCTCGCGCGGTGAAAAGCCCGCGGCTGCACGCGGCGTAGCGGATACGGCTCCTGCACCGCGCCGGTGCAGCACCTTCCTGTACCGGCAGTGCCCAAAAGACACGCTTCCAGTCCCGCGAGCGTTTATCCATGCCGCGCTTTAAATCTAAATCGATCAGTACCACGCTTTTGCCCCTTTCACCCAGCGCGCATGCGCGGCAGTCATCGCCGTGGTGCGCACACCTTCCCCGGCAACGTACCGCAAACAACAGCAGCACCTTGTCACCCGATGCCGCCATGCGACGTTCAAGGCGCATGGCAAGCCCGCGCGCAGCTCGCGGTAATGCTCCGCACATGCGGGTTCGTAAGGGTGAGCGTTTTCGCGCCTATTTTTGCTTCGCTTTTTAAAACGACCTTCGGCAGCGTGCCGAGACACAAAAGATGCAGCTTAGATGCAATCTCTCCTCGCGCCGCACGGTGCGCCGTGTGCAGCCGTACAGCAGGACCCAGTCCTGCGCCAAAAGCAGGCCGTACGCCGCGCCCGTCAACGCCGCACGTTTGCCGTCGAATATATTATACGGCGTGGTCGGCAGGCTTGGGGCGTTCAGCATATGGAGCTTAATGTCGCCCAGCACGTAGCGTGCGGCCTCCGGCAATCAATAGCGGCGTTCAGGGACATTCAACGTGCTTTGGCATTCGCGCCCGTCGCGGTCAGCGTGAACAAGTTGAATCCTCCACTGCGCTCGCCGAAAGCGAAGCTGTGATGTAATCCGTGCCGAGCGCCTGCTTGATGCTGTCCGTTAAGAGCTCACTTTCGAGTATGTACGGGAACGCGCGCGAGCTGCGAAGCCGTGGCGGTGTTGTAATAAAACCCGTAGCTGAACCCGCCGCTTTCCCCTGCTGCCGGTGGCGACCGTGAACGAAGCCGCCGCGCGGTACATCGGACGATACGCGCGCTTTTTGCCGTGTACCACGAACCCGCGGCGCACAGTACCGTGAGCAAAAGGCACGCCCACCACAGCTTTTTTTTTCACACCGCGCAGCACATCGTGCAAAAGCGATGATGTCGATGGGCTCGCACCGCTTGCTTTTCCCTTTTTTTTTTGCGTCTCCTCCATATGGACCTCCGAAATACTTTTAATTTTTCATATACCGTAACGCTTTAAATGCCTGTCTGCGAATTTCACGGGCATTATAGCATTTTTGCACCCGATTTTCAAGCATTTTTCGGGATATTGTATATATACAAATATCGCAAATTCCGTTAAAAGCGACGCCTCGCCGAGGCGCCGCCAATAATCGACAAATTAAATTTCTATTTTAGTTTCAATCAGCCTTCCGGCTCCAGCACGCCGTCTTGCCGTCGCGGCGCTTATACACCACGTCAATCTCGCCGGTGTCGCCGTCACGGTACATGAAGAACGTGTGGCCCAGCATTTCCATCTGCAAAATGGCTTCTTCCACCGTCATGACCTTCACATAGAACGTTTTGCGCTTTTTGCGATTTCGCCGTCTTCCTCGTCCGCGTATCGTATATCGTATCCGCAGCTCCACGGGGGCTGCTTGTGCGCGCTCAAGGCGCTTTTTATTTCTACGGATCTGGTTGCCCAGTGCCGCCACAACATCATCCAACGCTTCGTTCATTCGGCGCAGTGGCTTTGCACGGTACAGCATGCCGCGCTGCTTAATCATAATCTCCACGGTCTGGCGATTTTTTTTTCCAGCGTTACGGTTACGGTAGCATCCGCGTCTTCATCAAAGATGCGGTCAAACTTTAGAGAGCTTGCGCTGCACCAGTTCCTTAAAATTTCTCTCAGGTTCATCACCTTTTCTGCCAACGATCTTGATGTTCATACGTCTACCGGTTTTTCCCCGCAAAGCACAAAGGGATGTGCTTTTTTCATCTACGGAAAAACACATCCTTTCTGAAAGACACGGCTTTCATTATTCAGCTTACGGCTTCTGCCGTTCTCTGTACCTATAGTATAAATCATTTGAACAAAAATTGCAATAGAAAAATAAAATTTTCAAGATTTATAAACAATTTGTTGCGATTTAAATTTCATAAAACAAAAAGCGCCGTTCCGAAGAACAGCGCCGTTTCTTGCTTTACTTTAGTTGTTGCGCGGGCCCTTGCGGGAATAACCGCCGCCCGCTTATTTTTCCGCACGCTTGAGGTCCGAGATCTTCTCATCGCTCATCTGCTTAAAGCGGGACATCATATCTTCAAAGAGCCGGAGTTTTTCGCGCGCGCGCCACTCATAATCGCCCGGTCTTGCGGGGCTCTGCGGGGCAGAAGCTTCGCGGCGGTGATAGTTGTTCTGGCGCGGGGTCTGCCGTTCTCATCGCGGCGGCGCGGGGGCGCTGCTGCTGCGCGTTTTCGTCTGCCTTTTTCATGGAAAAGGCTGATCTTTGCCGTCTTCATTGATGCCGATGATCTTGACCTTCACGGTCTGGCCTTCCGTGACGAAATCGCGAATCTTCCTTTACGAAGACCGGGGCAACCTCTGAAATGTGCACCATACCGGTCTTGCCGTTACCGAGATCGACGAATGCGCCGAACTTTGTGATGCCCGTTACCTTGCCCTCAAAAATTGCTCCGACCTCAAGCTTTGTTTCCTGCATACCCTCTAATTTTCCTCCGATTTCAAATTTGTTAGTTGTTGCCGCCTACATTTAGAACACACGCTCGCCGGGCTTTTACATAGTCCAGTTCGCGGCGTGCCACCTTCTCCGCATAGTTGTGTTGTTGCGTTCTCTTCATTCAGGTCATAGCGCAGCTCGTCATTGACGACCCGCTGTTCCTTAAGCTCGTTTTTTCAACTCTGCAGTTCGTCCCTTTTTCTGGCTGATGGAGATCTGCTGCCCGACGAGCATAGTGACCATGAAGCACGCAAAACAGAACACGGCGACCTTTAAAAGGAGGCTGCCCTTATAACGTTTAATCTTGACTTCTTCCATGGGATTCCTCCCCTTTCCTTATGCCGAGCGTTCGGCTGCTTTTCTTGTTCCATTATATAATGATGCGCCGTCATTATTCAAGTCCTTTTTCGCTTTTTTTCGATTTGTTCAGAAATGATTTGTGTTTTTTCCCGCTTTTTAGCAATGCTTCCACCTTTTTCCGCCGTCCTTGCGCGTATTTTGCAAAAATTCGGTTTCTAAAGCCGTGCAAGCGGCGCTCTGCATACGGCAAAAAGCGGCAAATGCCGTGCGTCACCGTGACCTGCACGCATAAAAAGCCGATGACTTCGCAGGCGATCTGAAAGCGCGCAGTGCGCGCTGACCGCAAGGGACAGCAAAAACGTGACGACGGCGGCAAAAAAAGACAAAACAGCACATCCGTAACCGCTGCCGCGATTTTGCCGAGAGAAAACAGCAGGCGCAAAAACTCCAGCACGGCAAACACAAACCCCAGAAGAACGCCGCACAGGCAAGGCACAGCAACAGCGTTTCTGCCGGAATGCCGCTCATTTTAAAGCCTTTTCAAAACGCCCGTCGGGCGCACGCCGTGTGTACGAAAGCGCCAGCACGCGGCCCTTTACAAGCAGCTCACCTGTTTCGGCGCTCATGTTTTCAATGTACAGCCCTTCGCCCTTAATGTGCAATCTTCCATCTGCCGTCTGCACCGTGATGAGCGTCTCGCTGAAAAAATCCACGCGCGTAACGCCGCTTGCCGTAAGACGCGAGCGGTTTTCAATGTGCAAAGAATGTGCTTTTTGCGCTTGCCGTCTGTGCCACTGTATCACCGATCCTCTTTTATGCGGTATCGCCTATTTATATGCAGCGATTTTCGGAAAAAGACCGAACAAGCAGCGAATATTTATGCACAAGAGCAGCTCAGCACGTTAAAAGCACAGTCAAAAGAACTTACTTTTCTTCGATGATCTCGTACATCATAGCCGCTTCGTCTTTTTTTGCATATTCATTCACGGAAACGACGCGGGCCTTCACGGTGCGCGCGCCGAGCGTGAGCTCGATGACATCGTCCACCTTCACATCGTAGGAAGCGCGGGCAATCTTGCCGTTGACGACGACTCGACCGGCGTCGCAGGCTTCGTTGCCACGGTGCGGCGCTTGATAATGCGGGAAACCTTCAAGTATTTATCCAGTCTCATGTTCAAACTCCTTTTCTTTTTAATACATGGAGGCATAAAACTGCCATAACAGAAGAACGGACCCACTCGGGATCCGTTCCATCAAATTATTTGCCAAAATTACTTATTGACAGATTCCTTCAGGGCCTTGCCAGCCTTTGAATGCGGAGCCTTGAGCCGGGATCACGATCTCAGCGCTCGTTCTCGGGTCACGGCCAACGCGCTCGCCTCTCTCGCGAACTTCAAAGGTGCCGAAACCTGCGATCTGAACCTTCGCCGCCTGCGAGGGACTCTGTGATGGAAGCGATAACAGCGGAAACAGCGTTTTCCGCGTCTTTCTTGAAATGGTAGCCTTTTTCTGCAACAGCAGCAATGAGTTCTGTTTTATTCATTATGAATAACCTCCAAATTTTTAGATTTATCTTCATCACCCACGGCGCGAACCATCGCCGGAGCGTGAATTGCTTTATTCTTCTGCGCCGAACTGCTCAATATAGGCGCGGCAGGCTTCAGACAGCGCCTGCTCTGCATCTACGCCGAGACGGCGTGCGAGCTCCGTTAAATTGAAAAGCGCTTTGCCAATCGATTCGCGCCGTTTTCTTCGGTTGCACCGCTTACAGCTTTGCAAACGCTTTCGCGCAGGTCATCGGTCGTGCCGTTATCCGCGCCCATTTTCGCCGCCTTTTTCAGTACCTTCTGGGTACGCATCAAAGCAGGCATGGCAGGCGTTACGCTTTCTAAGCACCTCGCGGTCGGACTTCTGTTTTTTTCGTCTCGCGCTTAATCTGATCCCAGTTTGTCAGCACCTGCTCGGTCGTGTCCGCCGTCACATCGGCAAACACATGCGGGTGACGCTGCACCATTTTGGCAGCAACGTCGCTGATCACATCGTCAAGGTCGAACCGACCGGCTTCACGCCTCGAGCTCACTGTGGAACGCCACCTGAAAGCACATCACCAAGCTCCTCGCGCAGCAGCACGGGGTCTTCCGTATCGATGGCTTCTATCGCTTCGTAGCACTCCTCAAGAAAATCGCGGCGGATGCTCTTGTGATCCTGCTCGCGGTCCCACGGGCAGCCGTCCGGCGCACGCAGAATCGTGATGATCTCCTTGGAGATCTTCCAGTGTATAACGGGATTTTCCTACATATTTCAACGCAGCTTTCATATTTTTACCCTATCCCCCTGCTTTTTGCAAGTATTTTTCAAGTCTTTTTGTAATTTTTTCTCCGTTTGGCAGTGCTTTTGATGTCTTCTTCACAGATCTCGCGTGCAATCAGCAGGAAAACAACATAGATAAGCGCCCCCAAAAACACCGCAGGCAGCGCGGAAAAACGCGATTCCGGCAGCACCGCACACCATGCTTTGTGTGTTAAAGAGCCGCCACGCCACAGCAAACGGATGCCAGAAACGGTTTTTTAAAAGTGGAAAAGAAATCTATTTTTCACGCCTGCAATACGCCGTATCGCAATGCACGCCAACACACTTGCGAGCGCATAGCACACGAGCGTGCCGACAGCGCCGCCGAGCACGTTCACACGCGGCACAGCGGCGAGCGTGTAATCGAGCACGGCTTTTACGAATAGCCCAATGAGCGTCAGCACCACGGGCAGCTCCACATGGCCCATCGCCTGCAAGATGCTGTTCAGCGGCCCGCACAGCGCCGCAAAACGGACGCCGCGCCCAAGATCGTCGTCAGCACGCGCCCCACGATGACCGTGCCCGCCGTGCACCGTAGATCGTCGTGCGGCGGGCTGCGCCAAAACGGAAATCCCTACCCCCATCGGCAGTGCCGTCAAAAACGTGATACGCAGCACCGCTTCCACGGTGCGCTTCAGTTTCTGCGAATCCCCCCGTCTGGAATGCCCGTGTCACGCTCGGCAGCGCGCTGATTCCGAACGACTGCGTTACGCTTGGCACGAGCAAAAAAGAGGGTCAGCGCCATATTGTAGCAGCCGAAAAAGGTAGTTCGGCACGGTTTCCGCGCGTCGAGATTCCCTTTGGGGATCGCGCCGGCGTACATGGAAAGCAACGCTGCGGGGTCTGTCTGCACGGCATAGGCGACACGCGTCTGCAAAAATGACGCATCAATGAGTCCGGGAAAAGCTCATGGCGACTGCCCCAAGCGAAATGGGCAGCGCAGTGCGCAGCAATTTTCCGCCCAAATACGCTTGCTTTTCGGCTTCGGCGCGCGTTGCAGCATCGCTTTTGTGACGCCGTCCCTGCGACTTTGGAAGACAAGCGTCAAAAGCCCCAGCACCGCGCCGAGCGTCACGCCGAGGATTGCGGCAGCAGCACCTAAAGCGCAGACAAGCTGACAGCCATCTGCTTCACTTTTTCACGGTACAGCCGAATACCGTGCCGCTCGCTTGCAGCTCCCGTGTGCCCATATGCATCAAAAATCGCGCCGGAAAGCCCGAAAATAAGCTTGCCGAGCGATTCCGCAACCTGCGAACGCGCCGGCAGCATATTGCGCAGGCCCTCAAAATAACCGCGGTACACGGAGGAAATACGCGGCAATACCGGCGCAAGCGCCAACATGGAGGCCGGGGCTTTGCACCAAGCGCGTATAAAGCGGTGCAAAAACTCTTGCCATCAGCAGAGCACAGAGAACGTGCCGATAACCGAAAAACACGCAGCGCCGCCGCTTTGATTTGCCGCCGCATCATCACGAAAATAAACTTGCGTCCTCCGCCGCAGTCAAGCCGCGCTCACTCGCCACGGGAAAACCGACGGTGGAAAGGCTGGAACAGCACGTTAAAAAAAACTGTACGCCGTGCTGAAGTATCCCATACCGTCTTCCGTGATGATACTCGATAACGGGATTTTAAACAACGCCCCAATGGCCTTCACCAGAAGAACGCCGAACATTAAAATGAACGCGCCGTGCAGAAATCCCTGCTGCCGCGGGCGTTTTTGCTCCATAAAACCCTTCCGTTTCAAAAAGTTTCTCGGCGAAAAGGAAAGAGGCACCTCTTTTCCTTCTGGTTTTACGTCGCCTTGCAGGTCGGACCCGCGTTTTCAATTATTCCTCGGTCTTGACTTCCTCGGTCGGCTCAGCTGTCTTCTCTGTCTCGATTGTGACTTTCCGTCGTCTCCCGGCTCTGCGGGGACTTCGGCCTTCTCGACTGCTTCGGCATCTTGCCGCTCTGCGATGCGCCTCCACTTTTGCCGCAGTGGTTGCAGAACATGGAATCCCGTCGGCATCTTCGCCACATGCCGGGGCAAATCACTTTATCCCTGCATGGAAGCGTACTGTGCGGAAAAACCGCGGAAAGCTGAATCATCGATACGCGATCTGATCTGCAAGCTCGGCTTCGTCTGCGGAACCGACCTTCTTGGCCTCGTAAATGAAGCTTGACCAAGCTCATGTTGTAACTTTCGTAATCTCGTAAAATTCAGCTTCGGCCATATTGATGCGCAGCGGACATATCCACAAACTGGCCTGCCATTTTTGCCTACGGTCTGTGCAGCGGATTTTGCGTTGACAACAACATCATCAAAAATTCCCATAACAAATTCTCCTTTTTGGAAACGGAACCTTAAGAAGCACACCGTTTTCATGTACCTTTCTTCAGTCCCATTATAGCGCAATTTGTGTCAAAAAAGCAAATGACAAACCCGGCAATTTGTAAACAAAGGTTAAATTTTTCCCTGACAATAACCTTAATTCGTACCGTTTTCATCACTTTCGGACCCAAAAATTCACGCAGCATGGAGTTTGCAGGCACCAGCTCGGCATCAATGGGCTCAAAGCGCATCAGACGGGCATCTAAATCGCGCGGTAACACGGGTTATCCTCCGGGATTTCGCGCAGAAGCGGAATGACAAGCCTGCGCAGCACACACGGTTCATAGATATGAATGGAGTTCACCGTGTAGTCCGCGGAAAGGCGGTACGGGCGGATGTATTTATCTTCGCCCGCCACCACATTATCCCACATGGCGATGGTGCGCTCGGCATGGTATCGCGGGAACGGATATCACGCGAGATGCGGCGCACAAGGCGAATATCCATCGGCGAAATGACCTCGCCGTTGATGTCCTTGATCTGCTGCTTCACGCTGACATACAGCTTTATGGTGCTGCCCTCCGGCAGATCACGCGCGCGTAAAAATGGGGTTCAGCGCGTGCAGACCCTCCATGATAACGAATCCGCGGTCGCTGACATCGAGCTTTCTTGCCGCCAATGTTCCGGGTCTTCGTTGCATAAAATCGTACTCGGCAAAAGGCAAGGAGCCGCTGTGAATGACGGAATTCAAAACAATCCTGAATAAGCGCAATGTCGAGCGCGTCCACGGTCTCATAAGTCTTTTCGCCGTTCGGCAGCACGGGCGTTTCGTCTGGGCCAAGGTAAAAAATCGTCAAGCGAGACAATCTCGGCGTGCACACCGAGCTTGCCGGGCTCGCGCTGCAATAAATGCGCCGTGGTCGTCTTGCCGCTGGAGGACGGCCCCGCCAGCATGCACACCTTCGCGGTTTTGTAATGCGTCACAATGTTGCGCGCAATGTTCTCGATATGCTCGTGATAGAATCCTCCACCTCATCGATCATGACCTGCGGGGTCAAAAAGCGCCGCGTCGTTAATCTGCTCTGTGATTGATATATTTAATGTAACCGCTTGCGAAATTGCTCATATTGCTTCGCGATGCCCTCCCTTTCGTTCGAGAAATCTCCGGGTAACGGCTGATATATTCATACGAATATTTAAAAGTTAAAAATTCGTGAAAAGATCTTCCGGAATACGGGTTCTTAAGCTTCGTCACGCCGCCTGCGCCGCACGCCAGCACCGTTTCGGTCTCATCCATCGTGAAAATATTATATGCACACTCGGTGCCCGGCTTTGCCAGCCCGTATTCTCCAAATTGCCCGCCATGCGGCTTTGGCGATAGAGATAATACGGCTCAAGCCCCGCTCTGTCAGCCGCTTTTCGGCATAAGCCATCATGCGGTCGGCAAGCGCGGCATCGGCGTGGGCCTTTGTTGATCCGCCGCTCTGCGTGATGAACGAGCGCTTCAATGCAGCGCGTGCGCAACCGTCACGTTCTCAGGGTCGCGCTTTTTCGATTGATGTCACAGAACGTCTCCGTATCACCGGCAAGCCGACAATGAGGTCCATATTGATATTCGCTAAAGCCCGCTTCCCGCGCGAGGTGAAACGCATCCCAGTCTGCTGCGCCGTGTGGCGGCGGCCGATGTTTTTCCGAGCACGTTGTCCTGCAAGGTTTGCGGGTTGATGCTAATACGCGAAACGTCGCTTTTAAGCAGCGCATCCAGCTTTGCACGGTCAATGGTATCCGGGCGGCCGGCCTCCACCGTAAGTTCCTCGCACTGCGACATGTCGAACGAATCTTTCACAACGCGGATCATCTCGGAAAAACTGTCTGCGGAGAACGTCGTGGGTGCCGCCCCCCGGACATACACAGCGCGCAGGTTTAAGCCCAAAGCATCGGCGACTTTCGCCGTCTCTTTCAGTTCTTCCAAAAGCAGGCGGTGATATTCGAATCTGTTTCTTGGCCTTTTCCACGCTCTGCGAAACGAATGAGCAGTACGCGCAGCGCGTGGGGCAGAACGGCACGGAAATGTACAAAGAGTAGTCGTTTTCACGCGCACTTTATCCGTAATGGGCTTTTGTGCGCGCAGGGTGCGCACTGCAAGTGCCGCTTTTTTCGTTTGAGACGAAATACTTTTCCCGGAACAGCCTTGCTGCCGCTTCCGCTTCGCCGTGCTGTTCGGTCAGCTGGCGCAGGAGCTTAATGGGGTGAATGCCCGTCAGCATGCCCCAGCGCGGCATTTTGCCCGATATTGGGCGCAAAATGCATCAAATAAGTAAAGACACCATGCCGTATTCGGTCTCTGCGCCTACTTTTGCTTTGCGCTCCGTTTTTGCCGTCTGCGTCTTCAATGCGCACGATATATTCGCCGTTTTCTTCGGCGGTGTACACCGTGCGGTTTTCATCGCTCGGCATAAATTCGTGCTGTACCGTGACTTTGTCAAACGGGTAAAACACGCGGCAGAGGTTTTTCCGCCTCATAGTGATAAGGGTGATCGATAATATATAAAAACCATACATTTTCCTTTATAAATACGGATTTCGGCGCTTTTCGTCTTCCAGCGTCGTCACGGGCCGTGGCCGCCGCAGATATCGGGATTTCCGGGCAGCGCCGCAAGCTTTTTCAGAGACTCGCGCAGCTCGGCACTGTTGCCGGTTGGCAGGTCGCACCGCCCGACGGGTAGCCCATCAGCGTATCGCCCGTAAATACGGCGTCCGGCGTAATGTAACTCACGCCGCCCGCGGTGGCCGGGCGTGCAGCACCGTGACCGCACTTCGCCGATCTGAAACATTTCACCGTCTTTGAAAGCCTCGTGCACCTTGCAGGTGATGGACTCGTACATCATGAGAAGCGAGCCGTTTTGCTTATCGTCCGCTGCAAACGCCGCTTCCGTCTCATAGGCGCACACCGGCACACCGAGCATCTCGTGCAGGCGGTCAGCCTCCCAAATGTGGTCAAAATGGCCGTGTGTCAGCAAAATTCTCTGCACCGTATATTTTTTGATTTCATTTAACAGTACGTCGTTCAAAAAGCCGGGGTCAACGACCGCCGCCTGATTCGTTTTTTTTTTCGTCGATGAGCAGGTAGCAATTTTCCGAAATAGGCCCGCCCCGTTATACATTTATATTTCATATCTTTGTTTACCTTTAGCTGCGGTCAATAGAGATTACGCCCTTAATCTTCTGCAAGCGGTCAATAACGGTCTGCAGGTGCGAAAGGCCGTTGATGGTAATCGTTGCCGAAATGACGGCATTCTCCGAGTTTTTTTGATCATCCGCGGGAGTTAGCAATACGTAACTGAACCAGCAATACCGGT
>VOFK01001713.1_pt1 | contig 19148 bp, 31 predicted proteins | sample 5384121 | NCBI WGS metagenome assembly VOFK01 (sample SAMN12384730, study PRJNA508395) | human gut metagenome | isolation source: healthy gut J | host: Homo sapiens
CTGACCCATACCACCTGCCAACCCCTGCTGAACGGCTTTGCCGCCAACGATTGCGCCGCTACCGAGCTGAACGGCAACACCCGCGATGGTGCCATCTCCTTCACCGGCGTGCGCACCGCCACCATTCAGGGCGGTGCACGACGAGAAGTGCTACTACGCGATGGGCGGTATTTCCGGCCATGCAGGCCTGTTCTCCAACGCTACCGAGTTGGCAAACAACTGGCCTCTGTCATGCTCACCGGCGGCTACGGCGAGAACCGCTACTTCTCCCGCAACGTGATGGACGCCTTTACCGCACCCAAGAAGGAGGACGCTGCCAACTGGGGTCTGGGCTGGTGGCGTGAGGGGCGACAACCAGCGCTGCTGGTATTTCCGGTACGCAGGCACCCTCCAATACCATTGGCCATCAGGGTTGGACCGGTACGTTGACCATGATCGACCCCGTGGAGAATCTGGTGGTGGTGTACCTGACCAACAAGATCAACTCCCCGGTCACCGATAAGGCCGCGAACCCCAATAATTTCAATGGTAACTGGTATACGGCTTCTACGCTGGGTTTTGTGGCACAGCTGCTGTATCAGGGTCTGCAGAACCACGGCACCGACCCCAACAACGCTTACAGCGCCCTGCTGGAGGATATGGCGGAAAGCAAGTTTGCGCTGGTGGCCGAGGGCGGCAGCGTGCCTGCTACCCACCCGCTGGTGCGCTCCGGTTATGCCGTGCTGGAGGCTATGGCCGCCCACGCCAACGCCACCCACTCCCATGGACCGCAACTACTTCAACGTGCCCTCACTCTGCTGGATGATACCCGCGATGCAGAGGAACTGGCAAAGCTGAAAAAGATGCTCAATAAGTTTTTGAACGCAGTTCTTTACAAATAACTGAATAAATAGCAAAGGGACTGCCGCACCAAATGGTACGGCGGTCGCTTTAACTGCTAGCGGTTGGACCCTTTCAGGTGTGCGCCGTTTGCGCACCAGCTGCCTGCATCAGCACCATCAGCACCAGAACTACCAGCAGATAGAAGGGGAAGAGCGCCGGGGTGATGTTATTGGCCAGCAGACCGAACAGCGGCGGCATGGCAAGATTGCCCACATAAGCGCTGCTCATCTGGATGCCGATGACGGCCTGAGAATTCTGTACGCCGAAGTGCGCCGGGGTGGAGTGGATGACGCTGGGGTAGATGGGCGCAGCCCAGCCCCTACCAGCACAAGCCCTGCCAGCGCAAGACCTGCGCCCCGGGCAGCAGCGGGGAACAGCAATGCCCACGCCCAGCACCGCAAGCCCCCAGACGGATCATCTGGTCATCACTCAGCTTTAAGGTCAAAAAGCCGCAGACGCCCCGCCCCACCGTGATGCCGATGTAGAACAGGCTGGCAAAGCTGGCAGCCGTCTGGGCGGGCACTTGCCGCACAAAGGGTCAGGTAGCTGCTGGCCCATAGACCGGCCGTAGTCTCCAATGCACAGTAGCAGAAGAAGCAAAAGCATCACTTCCTTCGCGCCCGGCAGCGCGAACACCTGCGGCAGGGTCAGCGCCTTGGGCACGGTGTCGTCCGGGGTGGCATCGGGGCGTTTATGCCACAGGGGCAGGCTGCAAAAAGCACGGCAGTCAGTGCGATCTGGAACAGGGGCAATACACCGGTAGCCGCTGCTCCAGCCCAGCCCGCCGGAAAGCGCCGCGCCCATCACCACAGGGCCGATGGTAGTGCCCGCCCCACATACAGTGCAGCCAGCTCATGTGGCGGCTTTTCGTAATGCAGGGCAACGTAGTTGTTCAGGGCGGCATCCACGCCCGCGCCCAAGCCGTAGGGAATAGCCCACAGGCAGAGCATCCAGAACTGGCCGGAGACCGAGAAACCGAACAGCGCCGCAGCGGTCATGCCCACGCTGAGGGCGGTCACCTGCCCGTGCCCAGCGCCCGGGTGAGCCGGTCGCTGTTCAGGCTGGAAACGATGGTGCCCAGCGAGATGATCATGGACAGGATGCCCGCGTAGGAGAAGGGGACGCCCAGCTGGGGGGTACATGGTGGGCCATGCAGACCCCAGCAGGGAATCTGGCAGACCAAGACTGATAAAAGCTAAGTAAATGATAGGCAGCAAAAAGCTGTGTCATAGGAAGGAGCCCTCCAAAAAGTTCAGTTGTTCTTTTTCCAGATACACGGTGGTGGAGGGGAAGGCGAAGTCCACACCGTTTTTCTGCATCACGTCCATCAGATCGAGATTTAAGTCGTTCTGCATCTGCAAAAAGCGGGTCTTGTCGGCGGTGCGCAGGTAGGCGGACACCAGCAGGTCGATGCTGGAAGCCCCAAAGCCGCTCAACTCCACCAGCACCGAGTCCTCGTAGGTGTAGGGGCTGGCCTTGAGCATGGCAGTCAGGTCGGTCATCAGCTGTTCCAGCTGAGGACGGAGGTATCGTAGGTGACCCCGAGGGTGAAGCGGTACAGCCGCTTGTTGCGCAAAGTACCGTTGTTGATGGTGGCAGAGCTGACCGTGCTGTTGGTCAGGATGTACACCGAGTTATCCAACGCGCGGACTTTGGTGGAGCGGAAGTTGATGTCCACCACTTCGCCGGAAACGTCGCCTACGGTGATCCAGTCGCCGATGGAAAAGGGGGCGGTCCAGCAGGATGACCAGCCCGCTGAACAGGTTTTTGGCGCTGTCCTGCGCAGCCAGAGAGATGGTCAGACCGACAAGACCCGCACTGGCTACGATGCTGCCCACCGGCAGGCCGCTCTCCTGTGCCATGGTCATAACGCCCAGCACCACGATGAGAACTTTGTACACCTTGTTCAGCAGGGTGGTTAGGGTGCGGTTGAGTGCGCACCTCCTCGCCGCAGCTCGCCAGCAAAGGTCGGTGAGATCGGCGGCGGCGTACAGCCCTGACACACAAAAGGTGGCGGCCAGCTCAAAGACTGTGAGCAGAAATTTATTTACGCCGGCAATTGCCCACGGCAGGCTGGCCGCTGCGGCATAGATGAACGCTGCAAGGGTGAGCCGCTGCAGCGGTACGGCAAAGCTGCGCAGCAGAATGGCGTACCGGCCAGCCGCCAGTTGCGGCAGCAGGGGGGAACACCCTGCGGGACAAAAAGCTGCCGCGCCAGCCAGCCAAGCGCCAGCAGCAGCGCCGCGCACACCACGCGGGCGGCAAAGGCTGCGCCCAGCCTTCCAGCAGCAGCGAGCCAAGCTCGAAGAAAGGTCACGGATCGAGAAAAATCATGGAAAACCTCCTGTGTTTTTTTCACAACGCATATTATGATAGCATACTCTGCCGCCCGGGGCAAGGAAAGAAAGGTGAAAAACGCACTTTGACAAAAAATGTGCAAACTTTTTTTGGAAAGGGGGCTTGACAGCGCCGCAGTACCGCGCTATACTCTTGGTCAGAAAGTTTGTTTCAGGGCGGGGTGAGATTCCCCACTGGCGGTAAAGTCCGCGACCACCCGCAAGGGTGCTGACCCGGTGCGACTCCGGGACCAACGGTATAGTCCGGATGCTAAGAAACGGCAGGCAAATTGTCGTCTGTGCGCCCTGTTGCAGTTTTTTGTTGCAGCAGGGCGCGTTTCTGGTTGTCCTTCCCGGTTCCGATACAGCGCGAAAAAGGGCTTTCCGAACAATTTTTTGAACGGGAGAACGCCCCGGGAGGAATATTACCATGAAAAAAACACGACCCGCAATCTGACCGTTGCCGCCATGCTCAGCGCGGTCGCGTTCATCCTGATGTTCATCGAGTTCCCGGTGCCGATGCTCATCCCGTCTTTCGTCAAGATGGACTTCTCCGACCTGCCCGCCCTGCTGGGCGCCTTCGCCCTCGGCCCGGTGTACGGCGCGGTCATCAGCTTCATGAAGAACCTGCTCCACATCGTCATCAAGGGCACCAGCACCGCGTGTGTCGGTGAGTTGTGCAACTTCATGCTGGGTGCGGTCTTCTCCGCTGTGGCAGGCGTTGTCTATAAGCACCATAAGAGCCGCAAGACCGCCATTCTGGGCGCTATCGCCGGTGCAGCGGCTATGGCAGTGTTCAGTGTGCCCTCCAACTACTTCATCACCTATCCGGCCTATGTGCAGTTCTATCACATGCCGCTGGAAGCCATCCTCGGTATGTATCAGGCCATCCTGCCCTCGGCAGACAGCCTCATCAAGTGCCTCGTCATCTTCAACATGCCCTTCACTCTGGTCAAGGGGCCTGCTGGATGCCCTGATCTGCATGTTGATCTATAAGCCGCTCTCTCCCATCCTGCATGGCCGCAAGTGATTTTTTCTTAGTTCTTTAGGTTCAGAATTTTTCTTCCGGGAAGCAAGGTTGTTTCGGCAATAGCCCGTTAGGCGGAATTTCCGAGGACCTCCTTTTGGGCCACTGCCGAAAGTGGCCGCAGGGCGGCGGGCGATGGAATGGCCCGAGTCGTGTTATGAGGTTTTATATCCGCCCAACGGTTGATTTACGCCAGCGCGCCCTTATCCAGCCATTTGCCGCGCCATGCGCAGCAAAAAACAGTGCGCCGCGGGTGGTCAGCTCGGCGCACATGGCAAACCATACGCCCACCAGCCCAAAATGCGGAGCCAGCAGAACAGCCAGCGTCAGCCGGATGCCCCACATACTGACGAGGTTCAGCACGAAACAGGCGGTGCTGTCGCCCGCGCCCTGCATCGCGCCGCTGGCCACGATGCTGGCCCCGAACATAGGCTCGGCAAAGGCTTCAATGCGCAGCACCCGTGCGCCCAGCGCAATAACGGCGGCATCGGCGGTGAAGATGCCCATCAGCTGCGGGGCAAACATACAGCCCCACGCCGGTCAGCGCCATGATGCCTATGCCCATGCCGGTGCACAGCCAGGCAAAGTTTTTTGCCATATCCCGACGGTTTGCGCCCACGGCCTGTCCCACCAGTGCAAGGGATGCATCCTGAATGCCATAGCCTGCCATGTAGCACAGGCTTCGGCGCTCACACCCAGACTGTTGGCGGCAATGGCGGTGGTGCCCAGCCCGGACACGATGCGCACCAGCAGCACCTGTGCCGAGGGACAAAGCGGCGCGCTCTGCCGCCAGCGGTGCACCCACCTTCCACACGTTATGCAGGCAGGCGCGGGTAATGCGCCACGCGCCGGGTTTGCGGATGCAAAGCGGGCCGTCCCGCAGTAGCAGGACGCCCAGCGCCAGCAGTACCGCCCACAGCGTTGGCAAGGGCTGTGCCCAGCGCCGCGCCCGGCACGCCCCAGCCAAGGCCCCAGACGGTCATTCTGCGGCCAAATACCGTCATCTCCGGGTGGGATTGATGAGGAGAAGTTAAAGATCACATCCAGCACGCAGGTCAGCACGCTGATAAGGCCCGGTGTCAGGGCATCGCCGGTGGAACGCAGCATGGCGGAATAGGTGCCCCATAGCCATGACAAAGGGCAGGGAAGCCGACCAGATGGCAAAAATACGCCGAAGCATTTGCCTGCAGTGCCGCGTCTGCGCCCAGCCACCGGGCAGAAACCGGCTGATGCCCACGCCGAAGGCGGCAGCGGCAAGCCCACCACCAGGATTGAACAGCATGGACTGCCGCAGCACGCCCCGGGCATCCTCCTGCCGGTCGGCACCCAGATACTGTGCCACCTGAATGGCAAAGGACATATACAGCCCCGGCCAGCATTCCCGTGGAGCAGCCAGGTACTGGAGCTGACGATGCCGATGGATGCGGTGGCCGAAGCTCCGATATGGCCCACCATGGCAGCATCGATGTACTCCATGGCGGTTACAACTACGATCTGCTGTAAGAATGGACGGGATGCTCAAGGTCAGCGCGACCTGTGCGGTGTGGCGCAGCGGGCACCTGTTCGCCCTGCCGCATCCGGGCCGAAAGCTGTTCAAGGGAAATGGTCATGGTTTCTCCTGTTTTAAAAAAAGAAAAAAAGGGGACTGACATACTATTATAGAAGGGCGGGGAAAAAGTCAAAACCGGTGGATTTTTTTGCCGGGAACGATTGATTTTTTCTGCCGGGCGTGATACACTTTCCTCGTATGAGTGAAAAACATCTGCCGTTCCGGGAAAGAGGAAAAAATATGATCGAATCAACTGCTTTCGGTCGTCGGTCAGCGCACCGTGGATGCCATGGGCTTTCTGCTTGCATTCGCCCTGACCGCCCTGACGGATTCCATTTTCCCACGATAAACTCCCCACGACCATGGCCGCGCCTTTGCGGTGAACGGCGAACTTTCCAAGGGCAAGGCGCGCGGCTCCGGATTGATCTTTGTGCTCTGCATTGCGCTGGTGTCGCTGGCGTTTCTGCCCTTCCCACCGAGTATGTGGTGTATAATGTGCTGCTGATCGCCTCCATGCTCTCTGGCTATCTGGACGATGCTTCGGAAGTTGCCTGGAACGAGTACAAAAAGGGCCTGATCGACCTGGTTATCGCCGTCGTGGCGGGTGTGACCTACCTGAACTTCAACGGCTACGGATGTGAATTTCCTGAACTGGAGCTTCGCTCTGCCGTATCTGTCTACCTCGTGCTGATCGTCGTTCTGATCTGGACCAGCATCAATGTGGTCAACTGCACCGACGGTGTGGACGGCCTGTCGGCAAGTGTTGCAGTGGTGACCATCGGCACCACCTGCTGGCCTATAAAACAGAGCTGGGCGAGTACGCCACCGCAGGCGTTGTCTTCATGGGTGCCCTGCTGGCTTACCTGTGGATGAACGCCAAGCCTTCCACCCTGCTGATGGGTGACGCGGGCAGCCGCGCCATGGGCTTTCTTCCTCGCAGTGCTGGCCCTCAAGAGCGGCCATCCCTTCTCCTTCCTGCTGGCTGCCTGGTCTTTATCGTGGATGGCAGCTTGGGCATCCTGAAGATCAGCTTCAAGCGGTTTTTACACATCTGGATCCTCGAAGAACACCCTGACCCCTCTCCACGACCATGTGCGCAAGCGCAAGGGCTGGAGCGACGAGCAGGTGGTAGCCCGCTGGCTGATTCTGCAGTGTGTGGCTTCGGCTCTGCTGCTGCTCCTTGTGCGGGGGTAAACAGCACGCTATAAAACCAAAGAACAACACCCTCAGACCTTTGCGCCTGAGGGTGTTGTTTTTGTTATTCATCCGAAAGCTGATCTATCCGTTCTTTTGACGGCTAGATCGATCGCCGTGCAAACGCCATGAAAATTGCGCTCGACATCCAAGTTTGAAAAGCGCAAAACCTTTACACCATACTGTTCAGAACAGCCGCACGCTCTTTATCGTAGATAAGCCCCTGTTCATCGGTGAGAGCCGTCCAGCTCGACCACCAGTCGGCGGCATGGCAGTAGAAGTCGGCGATAAAATAGTCGATCGTTTTTGCCGCTGAAACCGAATAGGATAATTACGCAAAAACCAAACCAAAGATGTTGCTCTTGCTTTTGTGGCTCTTTTTGCGCAGTTCTTTTGCGCGTGGAATGATTTTTCCATGATATGGCAAAGACATAGATAAACTCCCTCCCTCAGTCACGGCACGCCACGACAGCTCCGAGATGGAGCCCTTGGCATAACGATGATGTTTCCGGCTAAAAGTGTAAAGTTTGTGGTCCGCCAGGGACCCCATCCCTTTGTCGAGCGCAACGAGAAAAAGCCGTCCCTTGGGGAAGAAACCGCTCCCAGTCACGGCTTGCGCCGTGACAGCTCCCCGGAGATGGAGCCCTTGGCATAGCGTGATGACGTTTCCCCGGTTCTGGCATTCAGGGGGCTGTCGGCGAGGGGCTTGCCGCCTGCACGACATGGCCCACCAGCACCGAGGTGGTCACAGTGCCACACCGCCGGGTACGGCGTGATGGCGATCCACCACCGGCTCTGCGGCGGCAAACTGCACGTCGCCGCAGGTTTACCTTCCTCGTTCACATGGATGCCCACGTCACGACGGTCTGACCTTCCCGCAGGCAGTCCGCGCCCACAGCGCCCATTTTGCCCATGGCCACCACCACAATGTTCCGCCTGCCGGCAGCTTCCGGCAGATTCCGGGTGCGGGAGTTGCACAGGGTGACGGTGGCGTTCTCCCGGTCAGCATCATGGCGGCGCTTGCCTACCACAAGGCTGCGCCCCACCACCACGGCACGCTTGCCGGAAAGGGGAACGTTGTAATACTTCAAAATTTCCATGCACGCCTGCGCGGTGCAGGGAGCATAGCCCAGATCGGTGTTGGTGAACACCCCGGCCAGCGAAACCGTCCGTGATGCCGTCAATGTCCTTTTTTCCGGGCGCAGGGCGGCGCGGACGGTGCGGTCATCAAACTGCTTGGGCAGGGGGCGGAACAATAGACAGCCGTGGATGCCGTTATCAGTGTTCACCTCGTCCAGCACCCTGGAGCAGCTGCTCCTGTGGCATCGGCGGGCAGCACGAACTGCCGGACGGCGACGCCCACCTTGCCGCAGCGGGTCATCACGCCCCGCTCGTAGGGAGAGGTCATCCTCCCGCTCGCCCACACGCACCACCGCCAGCGTGGGGGTGATGCCCTTGGCTTTCAGCTGCTCGCAGAGTGCGGCGCTGCGCTCGTTCATGGCGGCCACCACGGGCGCGCCTCTTCAAAATCGTTGCCATAATACTTTTCCTCATTTATGATATTATTTGTTGCAGGAGTTTCCCGCTGACGGCGGTGAAATATCTCGTCTGCCCGGGGCACAAACTCTGCCAGCAATGCGTTCTGCCCGGGCGTCCAACGCGGCGTCATGGGTGCGGTCTGCCATCAGCTTGGTGTTGATGTACACATTCAGGCTTGCAGCCTGCAAGGCTGCCTTGCACAGAGCGGCTGCACAGCCTGCATCCGAGACGGCCAGCACGCTGCCCTTGGCGGCGTATTCTTCCACCAGAGCGATGCCCTCGGCGCACTTTTCCATGATCTGCAGCGGCACGGCACAGGCAGCATCCAGCGCCTTTTCCAGCACAGCGGCCTTGTGAGCCGCCTGCTCCGGGTGTCCTTGGGCAGGCCATAGGCGGCGGCCAGCGGTGCAAAGGCTTCGGCATCCGCCTGCACCAGTGCCTCCAGCTCTTTGCGCAGGGCAGGGCGGCCTTTGCGGGTGTTCAGTGCCAGAAGGTCTGCTTCCACGGCGGCGTACTTCTTTTTGCCCACCGTCAGGCAGCCCACCATGTTGCCCAGCGCCACACCGGCCGCGCCTGCCAGCGCCGGCGGTGCCGCCGCCGCCCGGCGTGGGCGCTTTGCTGGCAAGCTGTGCCAGAAACGTGCTCGCAGCTCAGATCGTTCATTTCCATTTGTAGATACCCCTCTCTGTTACAAAGGCGTCCAGCCGCTGGTCGTGAGCGTCCACGGCGGCGCATGGGGACCCGCTGAACTTCCAATGCAATGCCGATCTTCACCGCCCGGGTGCAGCGGGCAGATAGCGGTCATAGTAGCCCTTACCCATGCCGACCCGGCGGCAGACCGCATCAAAGCCGTGCAGGGTACAAGGACCAGATCAAGCGCCTCCGGCAGCAGAATCTCCGACCGGCTTTCAGGACCGGCGCATGGATGCCGTACTGTCCCACCTCCCAGCCGTCCGGGCTGGGCACAGCGGCTGTAAGGGGGAAAACGCCTCGCCGCACACCGGATAGGCCAGCGTTTTTGCCTTGCGCCTGTGCCTTTTCCGCAAGGGCAGAAAGGTCGGCTTCGGAACCAAACGCTGCGTATAGCAGCAGGATGGTCTGCGCATTCTGCACGGCAGCCAGCTGCCAGCACCCGGCGCACAAGGGCTGCATTGGCGGCAGCACGCTGCGGTGCGGACCAGCGCTTTGCGGGCGGCACGGCCCGCTTTGCGCTGGGCCTGCTTTTGCTTCAATGACCGTCACCAGAACACCTCGCTTCATCTGAAGGTTGACTGACTTGAAAAATATACAAAAATCGACACTGCATTTTTATACAAACATAATAAACACTTCAGACGAAAAAAGCAAAGCCTTTTGGCAAAATGGAAGTTGAAGATTCTGCAGCTTTCTGCTATGATAAAAAGAAAGCAATTCCGGTTCGTGCGCCGGCAAGGGTGGCGAAGAGATCAGAGATCCGGGGGCTTTCTGCAAATTGAGAGGGGTAGGAATATTATGTACAATGAAATGATGGACACCATCGGCATGGTCAATGCAGCCGACCCGGAACTGGGCGCAGCCATGGAGCGCGAGCTGACCCGTCAGCGGGAGAACATCGAGCTGATCGCCAGTGAGAACATTGTCTCTCCCGCCGTGATGGCCGCAATGGGCAGTGTCTGACCAACAAGTACGCCGAGGGCCTGCCGGGCAAGCGCTATTATGGTGGCTGTGCCTATGTGGATGAGGTGGAAAACATTGCGATCGAGCGTGCCTGCAAGCTGTTCGGCGCAAAGTATGCCAATGTTCAGCCGCACTCCGGTGCACAGGCCAATCTTGCCGTTTATTTTGCTCTGCTGGATCTGGGCGATACCGTTATGGGGATGGACCTGTCGCAGGGCGGCCATCTGACCCACGGTTCGCCGGTGAACATGTCCGGCAAGAACTATAACTTTGTCTCTTACGGTGTCAATGCCGACGGCGTGATCGACTATGCTGAGCTGGAAAAGCAGGTCAAGAAGGTGCGCCCCAAGCTGATCGTGGCTGGTGCATCGGCTTACCCCCGTGCCATCGACTTTGAAAAGCTGGCTGAGATCGCCCACGGATACGGCGCATTCCTGATGGTGGATATGGCGCACATTGCCGGTCTAGTGGCTGGCGGGCTGCACCAGAGCCCCGTACCCTACGCCGACGTGGTGACCACTACCACCCACAAAACCCTGCGCGGCCCCCGCGGCGGTCTGATTCTGACCAACAATCCCATTCTTGCAAAGCGCATCAATTCTGCCGTCTTCCCCGGCACCCAGGGCGGCCCGCTGGAGCACGTGATCGCCGCCAAGGCTGTCTGCTTTGGCGAGGCACTCAAGCCCGAGTTCAAGGACTACGCCCGCAAGATCGTGGAGAATGCACAGGCTCTGGCAGCGGAGTTGCAGCAGCGCAGCGCGGTGTCAAGCTGGTGTCCGGCGGTACGGATAACCACCTCATGCTGCTCGACCTGCGTGACGAGGAATGCACCGGCAAGGACTTGGAGCAGCGTCTGGACAGCGTACACATCACCGCCAACAAGAACACCGTCCCCGGCGAGACCCGCAGCCCCTTTGTGACCTTCCGGCGTGCGTCTGGGTACCCCGGCTGTCACCACGCGCGGCATGGGCGTAGCTGAGATGGCAGGTGATCGCCGACTGCATCGCCGATTGCATCTGGCACTACGACGAGAAGAAGGATGAGATCAGCGAGCGCGTTCTGCGCCTGACCCGGAGTTCCCGCTGTACCAGTAAAAGCAAAGTATAAATAACAAGGCATCCGCAGCCGTTCTGTTAAGCATACAGGCTGCGGGTGCTTTTTGTTACAAAAACCGGAAGAGCCGGAAAAAAGGAGAAAAACGATGGAAAGCTTAGGCCTTTTTGCATCTGTATTACGGCGACGGTAAGGGGCAAGACCACCAGCCGCCATGGGCTTGCCCTGCGGGCGCTGGGCAGCGGAAAACGTGTGGTCATCGTGCAGTTTTTAAAGGGCGGGCAGAGCGGGGGAAATCCCGCTGCTGGAACAGCTGGGCGCTGTCGTTTACCGGGGGCAAGGCCGGGCAGAAATTCGTCTCTCAGATGAATGAAGCCGAAAAGGCCGCTACCCGCGCTTTGCAGAACCAAAACTTTGCGGCGGCGCTGGCGCAGCCCTGTGATCTGCTGGTGCTGGACGAAGCCGGCAGCGCGTGGGAACCGGATATGGTGGATAAAGCCCCTGCTGCAGCAGGCGGTGCTGCACCGTCCCGCCGGGCAGGGAGTGCGTCCTGACCGCCCACGCAGCCCCCGGGTGGCTTTTGCTGGACGCCGCAGATTACACTCACAGAGATGCTGCCGCCGCCATCCCTACCAGAAGGGCAGCACGCCGCACGGAAAGGCGTGGAGTAATAGCAAAAGGGAGTTGTTGCGCATGATGCAAACAACCCTTTTGCAGTTTTATACATCCCAGAACCCTTTCAGCGCCGTTTCCAGCGCGGCGGTGCCGGGCAGATATTGGATGTGCTGCCAGTGCGGCGGGAACAGGCGGGCGGTGTCGGGTTGCGCAAAGCGGTCGTCAAAAGCAGCACCACGCCTTTGTCCTGTGGGGTGCGCACCACCCGCCCGGCGGCTTGCAGTACCTTTGTTCATGCCCGGGTAGCGGTAGGCGTAGTCGAAGCCGCAGCCGGACTGCGTAATACCGGCGCAGCATCTCCTGCCGGGGGTTCACCTGCGGCAGACCCACCCCCACGATGGCGCAGCCGATGAGCCGGTCGCCCACAAGGTCTCCCCTCGCCGAAGATGCCGCCCATCACGGCAAAGCCCAGCAGCGTGTTGGCAGGGTGGGGAGCGAACTGTGCCAGAAACTCCGCGCGCCCGGCATCGTCCAAGCTGCGCTGCTGCACAAGGGTGGGAATGTCCGGCCAGCGGGCGGCAAAAAGGCTTCGTGCACCTGCTGCAAATAGGCGTAGCTGGGGAAAAACGCCAGATAGTTGCCCACCTTGCCCCGCGCCAGCGCCGCCAGCGCATCGGCTACGGCGGGCACACTGGCTTCCCGCTGACGGTAGCGGGTGGAGATGCCCGGCAGGCAGAACAGCCCCAGATTTTCCGGCGGGAAAGGGCTGGGCAGCGCCACCGCCAGGCATCGGCGCAGCCCAGTACATTGCGGTAAAAAGCGGGCGGGGTCAATGTGGCACTGAATAGCGCCGCGCTGCGCCCTGCCGCCAGACTGGCGTCCACAAAGGGCGCGGGGTCTAAGCAGAGCAGATGCAGCTCCAGCTCACTGCCCCTGGCGGTAAGCTGGGTGACAAAATGGCTGTCGTACCGGTCGGCGGCGCGGGCGATGTCTTGCAAGGCAAAAGTAGAGTTCAGTAGTTGTGCATGGACAGGGTCGTCAGGGTTCTGCTCCAGCCAGTCCTGCAAAGGCGTGTGCACCGCCCGCAGGACAGCGGGCAAAGCGGCGGGCAGCTGCTGCAAAAACACAGTGCCGTCCCGGGCGTACAGCGGCTGTGGCAGGGCAAAATCCGGGGGCAGCTTCAGCGGGTAAAAGGCTTATCTGTGCAGGCTCTGTCTCTCCGGCAGGGTCTGTGCGTGTGCGGGGCGCAGCCTGTGCGCAGGCCTTGCGCGCCGCCAGAAAGACTTTGTCTGCTTTGGTCAGCGCGGTTTTCAGGCTGCTTTTGCCCTTGCCCAGCGCCCGCTTTGCCTCGGTCAGACTGCTTTTGGCAAACTGCGCCGAGTACATGGCGCGGGCTCTGTCCGGCAGGTTGTGCGCCTCGTCAATGAGGAACAGCCAGTCCCCGGCGGCATCGAAAAAGCGCTTTGAGGTGCACCACCGGGTCAAACAGATAGTTGTAATCTCCGATGACCACGTCGCACCACTCGCTCAGGTCCAGCCCCCAGCTCAAAGGGACACACTGAGAACTGCCGGGCGGTGTCCGCCAGCGCGGCACGGGCTGAAACTGCCGCTGCCGTCCAGCAGAGCCGCCAGCGCATCCTTGCGGCGGTCGTAGTAGCCGTTGGCAAAGGGGGGCACACCTCCGGCAGACAGGCGGGATGCCCCTTCGGCGTCCGGGTGCAGACAAGCCTTTTCCTTGGCGGTCAGGGTCACACTGCGCAGGGCGAGACCGGGCTGTGCGGCACGCAGCCGCGCCACTGGCGTCCTCGGCGGCGGCTTGGGGTGGTGTTGCGGGCGGTCAGGTAGAACAACTTTGCGCCGCAGCCCTCGCCCATGGCTTTTAAAGCAGGGAAGAGGGCGCTCATGGTCTTGCCGATGCCGGTGGGTGCCTGACAAAAAACAGCGGGTGCCGCCCTTGCGGTCGGTGCTTTTCCGGCGCGGCAGGCGCGGTAGATCTCGCCCGCCATAGCCCGCTGTCCGGGCCGGTACTGCGCAAACGGGAACTGCAGTGCCGAAAAGGCTTTGGCTGCGCCGGGTGTCCCAGTCCAAAGCTGCCGCTGCGCCCACGGGGCGTACTGCGCTAAAAAGCTGCTGCAAAAACTGTTCCAATTGCTGCCGGGTGAACTGCCGGGTAAAGCGGAATCTGATCGGTATCGACCTGATAATAGGTCAGCCGCACGGCAAGCGCATCCAGCCCTGCTGGCCGCTGAAAATGGCGGCATATACCATCCCCTGTGCCCAGTGGCAGGGGTTCATTCCTCAGTGATCTCTTCCGGCGGCACAGCGGTGGTCTTGATCTCGTCAATGGTCACAGTGCCGTTTTCGTTGGTAAAGATGCCGTCGGCCCGGCCCTCCAGCGTAAAGGCGATGCCGCAGGCTTCCCGCCCGCGCTGAGGAATACCTCGGCCTGATAACCCTCCCCGGCGGCCTTTTTGCAGCTTGCGGTGGATGCGTGCACCCTCGTTGGCGCGGTCAAAGCCGGTAAAGCGGCTGTCGATGCTGCCGGTGCGCAGCAAAAACTCCACCAGCTGCCGGATGGGCAGATGGATGCTTGCCAAAGGCGTTTCACCTCCGTTATAAGTTTACTTTATCCTACCCCGAACAACTCCATGCACTGGGCGGCTGCGGCATCCACCTTCAGGCAAAGTCTACGGCGGTGCGGTAGTAGGTCTCCAACTCGTCGTGGCAGCTCTTGGCCTGTGCCATCAGGGCACAGGCCTGTTCCAGCAGTTCGGCGGCGCCCGCTCGTTGAAGCGCGCAGCCGGGCGCGGTAGGCCGAAAGGTTTTCCCGGTCCACAAAACGGCTGCACCGCACGGCCTGCACGCCGGGCAGCTGCACCGGGTGCCACCGGTTGTCGGTCAGGAAAGCCAGCCGGAGGGAGGGAATGAAAAGATGGTCAATCTTGTCGTCGGGGTGCATGGCGCATGGGCAGGTAATAATGTGATAGCCCCGGGCCAGGGCTTCGGCACGAATCAGCTCCAGCAGCAGGCGCGACACGGCACCATATTCATCCCGGAACACGATGAACTTATCAGCCAATGCCTGTGCAGTGCCCTGATAAAACACTTCGCCCTTGGGCGTGATGGCCGAGCAGCCGCAGCTCTTCGCGGGCGGTGCCTCGGTGCGGGGCAGCAGTCGGGCACAATCGCTTGACGTAGCGGCGGACTTTTTCTCGAAGTTGGCACTGCACGCCTCAGCCCGGCGGCTGTCCAGCAGCAGGCTCCCGGCAGAAGCGATACCGCGCAGCCCGGCTGCGCAGCGGGCGTTCCGGGCAAACAGCGCCTTGACCTCATCAGCACTGGTGCAGTTTTTCGGCGTCGATGGTGTGGTACAGGCTGACCACCACTTCGTCCGCACCGGGGGCATCCGGCTCCACCACATGGGGCGCAGTGGCATCCACGATGGCCTTGTGCTGCCCGGGCAGGATCACGCCGTCCAGACTGTCTGGGTCGCTGGCACAGTGGATTTTTCAACCGGTTCGCCGCGCTGTTCGGCAGCACGGGCAAGCCGCTTCATCAGGGTGGATTTGCCGCAGCCCGGCCCGCTTTTGATCAGGTACATATCTGCATCCCGGGTTCGTGGCGCAGCGGTTTCAAAATAGCCCTTGAAACCGGCAGGCGTTGTAGCGCCCCAGAAAGAAATCAATGGAATCATGTCGTGAAGTTTCCATAATCGAACACCTCTTTTGCTTTTTAGAGCAAAAAAAAAGGAAGGTGTTTGGTTCTTGCAGCGGGAATGATTCAGTCTTTATGATAGGTATGTTTGCACACCGTTTCAATGTTGTCCCGCAGGGCAGTAAAATCAGCAAAGGCTGCAGGCTTGTTGTGCGGATTGCGCAGCAGCGCTGCCGGGTGGAAGGTGCCCATAAACAGGATGCCGCCCTTTTCTGATACAGCTGGCCGTGCTCCTTGGTCACGGAGAAATCGGGCCGGATCATCCGCTGGGCGGCAATGCGGCCAAGGCAGACCACGATCTTTGGCTTCAGCAGACGGAACTGCTCTCGCAGCCAGGGCATACAGGCTTCGCTCTCGGCGGGCAGGGGGTCGCGGTTCTGGGGCGGGCGGCACTTGACGATGTTGGCGATATAGCAGTTCTGGCTGCGGTCAAGGTCGATGGCGAACAGATATTTATCCAAAAGCTGCCCGCTGCGGCCCACGAAGGGCAGCCCCTGCTCGTCCTCGCTCTGGCCGGGGCCCTCGCCGACGAACAGAAACCTCGGCGTGTTCACGCCCTGCCCGAACACCACGTTCGTGCGGGTGGCGCATAGGGCGCGCAGCTGGGCAGGAAAGGCATTGGCCCTTAGTGTTTCCCAATCCATGGAGAACATCTCCTTTAAAACTGGTATGATATTTTATTCACAAATAAAACAAAGGTTTCTTCCCCTAAAATATAGCACAAAAACACAATTTTGTCTTGAACTTTTTGCCGTCTGTGCTAGAATAAAAAGGAGAAAGGCATCCTTGTGTCCAACAGATACTGGAGTGAATATTGGAAAGTAAATTCGGAGGTAATCACAATGGCTGATATGTTTGCACCGCTGGTAGCACAGCGCTGAAGGCAAATCCCAAGACGATCGTGTTCACCGAGGGCAATGACCCCCGCATCCTGGAGGCAGCACAGCAAGCTGCTGGCCGAGGGGCGTTCTGAAAGGTTGTCATGGTGGGCAACGAGGCAGAGTGCAAGGCTGCTGCCGCCGCCGGTAACTTTGATATTTCCGCTGCCGAAATCATCGACCCCGAGAACTATGCCGGTTTTGATGAGATGGTCAGCACCATGGGTGGAGCTGCGCAAGGGCAAGCAGTCCGCTGAGGAGTGCACAGCCCTGCTGAAGAAGTCCAACTACTTTGGCACCATGCTGGTGAAGATGGGCAAGGCAGACTGCCTGCTGGGCGGCGCTACCTACTCCACCGCCGACACCATCCGTCCCGCTCTGCAGCTGGTCAAGACCAAGAAGGGCGCTCATCTGGTGAGCTCCTGCTTTATTCTGGACCGTGACTGCGGCGAAGAGGGCCTGAAGCGCATTGCTATGGGCGACTGCGCTGTTAACATCTGACTATACCGATACCGTCGATAAGGCTACCGGCGAGGTCAAGATCTCTGCTGCATCCAAGCTGGCTGAGGTGGCTATTGAGACCGCTAAGACCGCAAAGTTGTTCGGCATCGATCCGAAGGTCGCTGTGCTGAGCTTCTCCACCAAGGGTTCCGGCAAAGGGCGGCACCGTTGCTTTGAGCCATGACGCTGTGATCAGGGCTCAGGAAATGGCTCCCGAGTTGGCTATGGACGGTGAGCTGCAGTTTGACGCTGCCGTTGCCCCCGAAGTTGCACAGGTCAAGTGCAAAGGGCAGCAAGGTGGCTGGTCAGGCCAACACCTTCATCTTCCCCTGCATCGAGGCCGGCAACATCGGCTATAAGATTGCTCAGCGTCTGGGCGGCTTCGAGGCCTACGGCCCCCTCCTGCAGGGCCTGGCTGCGCCCATCAATGACCTGTCCCGCGGCTGCAACGCTGACGAGGTCTACAAGATGAGCCTGATCACTGCCTGCCAGTCCTGAGTCTCTCTGAATCTGAGCGAGCGATGCCCCTGTCAAACGCCCGGCGAGGCTTTTTGCTGTATCTGCCGCATCTCCGGGGTGGGGCAGGGACATAGAGAACCACCCGACATCCTGCTGGCTTCCCCGCCGCACTATTTCGGCTTGCATTCTCCCCGGAAACATGCTATAATAATCAAGCAAAAATCGTGCCTTGTCGGACAGCGCCTGCTGCGTGGTTCGACATACGGATGCGGGTCCTGTACGATGGGCTCGCAGTGAACCAGGTCAGGTGGGGAACCAAGCAGCCTTAAGCAGCGCGCCCGTGCGTTTCAGTAAGCCTGCATCCGTATGCCGAGTTACGCAAGGCGGGGACAAAACCCCGTCAGCGCTGTCCTTTTTATTTTATTGCAGGAAAGGGGGAGAGATTACCATGTACCGTGCCTTGTACCGCAAATGGAGACCGCAGCGTTTTGAGGACGTGGTAGGCCAGCGGGCTATTGTTACTGCCCTGAAAAACCAGATCACGGCAGGGCGCTGTGGGCCATGCTCTGTTTACCGGCGTGCGCGGCACCGGCAAAACCACCTGCGCAAAGATCTTCGCCAAGGCAGTCAACTGTCTCCACCCAAATGGCGACCCCTGCGGCGGGAGTGCGAGATCTGCAAGGGGCATCGACAACGGCAGCCTGCTGGACGTGGTGGAGATGGACGCAGCCTCCAACAACGGTGTGGACGATATCCGCGACCTGCGCGGACGAGACCGCCTACACCCCCAGCGCCTGTCCAATATAAGGTCTATATAATAGACGAGGTGCATATGCTTTCAACAGCGGCCTTCAACGCGCTGCTGAAAACGCTGGAGGAGCCGCCCGCGCATGTGATCTTCATTCTGGCGACCACCGAGACCCACAAGGTGCCTGCCACCATTCTGTCCCGCTGCCAGCGGTTCGATTTTACCCGCATCGGGCCGGAGGATATCGCCCGGCGGGTGGAGTATATCGCCGGGGAAGAAAAGCTGGAGCCGACCTCCGACGGCGCGGGAACTGATCGCCCGTCTGGCCGACGGTGCCTGCGCGATGCGTTGTCCATTCTGGATACCTGCGCAGGCGTCACTGCAAAGATCGACGCAGACGTGGTGCGCCGCATGGCGGGTGTGACCGACCGCAGCTACCTGTTCCATATTTCTGACGCCTGGAAGCGCAGGACGCCGCCGCGCTGGCACAGCGGCGCAGCTGCGGCAGCAGTGGCCGGTGGAAGAAGCGCCTGACCGCGGAACTGATCGCCCACTACCGCGCGCCCCTGATGCTGGCAGCGCTGCCCGGCGGCAGGCGCTGCTGTCCGGTATCGCCGGTAAAGAGTGCCGTACCTGCAGCGCTCCCGGAGATGGGGCGGTAGTCATCCGCGCCATCCGCACTTTCGGGCACGGCGCTGAGCACATGATTCCGTGCAAAGCATCAAAGAGCTTAACCAGACTGTTCAGCTCTGTCCTGGAGTCCGCCAGCAGAGGCGGGGCGGTACCGCACAGGCAGCCCCTGCCCGCACGGTGCCGGAAGCACCTCTGCCCCAGGTAGCGGTGCGCCCCTGGTGTAGCCTCGCGCACCGGCAGCACCGCACCCCTCAGACCCCGCAGTAGCGCAACCTGCCCCTGCCGTGCAGCAGACCCTCCGCAGCTTGCCGCGGTAGCACCGCCCGTGCCTGCGAGCAATACGTAACCGGAACGAAGTACCAGA
>VOFK01001698.1_pt1 | contig 19139 bp, 23 predicted proteins | sample 5384121 | NCBI WGS metagenome assembly VOFK01 (sample SAMN12384730, study PRJNA508395) | human gut metagenome | isolation source: healthy gut J | host: Homo sapiens
TCAGTGGCTGGTTCGGTTGCATTATTTCATGCAGGCGCTCCTGCCGCAGCCCACCGCGGGTCGTAGGGCGGCTTTGCCGCTCGAGCAGCGGCAGGAAGTGCGTGGCGATGCGACTTCTGCTCCGCCGTGACCGTGCCGCCGTCGTGGCGGACGGCGGTTGCTGCGGATGTCGCGGTGCTGGGCGAGCCAGCTCTGGCAGCAGCGCCGCGAGGAACGGCAGCGGCGAGGCTGCGCCTGCCGCGCGAAGAGCGCCTCGCGCACCGGAAAGGGCAGTCGGGCTTCACCAGCCGCGCGGCGCGCCGAGGGACAGGGCATGTTCCAGCTCGCGCGTGAGGCGTCCGGCGCGGTGGCATGATGAAGCGAGCTTTTCGTCCGACGAAGCCGCAGTCGATGCGCTTCGCCGCACAGCAGCGGAACTGCCGCAGCGGCGCGAGAGATTTAGCTCGCAGGTACCAGCAGCTTGGAAGCCGAAGTCATGCAGCCAGCCGCTCGCAGAACCGGCGCCGCTGCGCGGTGATCTTCATCGCTCGTCGTGCGCGGTCACGCCCGCGAGCGGTCTGCCCCTCCAGCAGCGACGCGCAGGCTTCGCATGGGGCGTGGGTGGTTGGGATGCTTGCCATGCCGCCGACCACGGCGGCGTCGGCGTCCTCCCCAGCGGCGGTGAGCGGTTTATTGTTGCCGATTGGGAAATAGTTGGACTTGCAAAAATAGTTACAAAATGTAACATTGATGTGGGACAGAGGGCAAATCCCTCTGAAAAGCACGAAAAGGAGGAATTACCATGAAAAAACTTGCTTTCTCTGTGTAGCGCTTTGCTGGCAGCCGTGGCCATGACAGTCCCGACGTTGCTGCGTCCCACCGTGTTAACGGCGACACGATATATGGAAGCTCTTAAAGTGCAATTTCCAGATCGGCACGAGTGAGATCTATCGACGCGAATCCGCAGATCGCTTAAGTCGAATCTCTGCGGCGACGTGCTGACCATTTTGGATAAGATGCACTCCAGGAGTGTCCGCCGCGAGGCGCCGAACGCGCGAAGCACGGCGTTGCGCGGTGACGGAGGACTGGGGCTTTCCGCGTGGCGCGCTGGAAGTGCGGGATATGCTGATGTAACCGTTACTTCGCGCTTTGCTGCAGCCCGACCACAGCACGCACCCTTCCAGCGAATACTCCGCCGCGGCCTCAGCTACCGCGGCGGGCAGGGCATCGCCATGGGCTACGCCGCGCCCGCCGCAGTCGTCGCCTTGCCCAGGCTGGATGAACAGCTTGAGAGTACCACGCCAACATCCCTCAGCAGCGCCACGAAGTCCGGCGTCAGCTACGTCGCCGACGGACACTACTGGACGCAGCAGTTCATCAGCTGAGACGATGCCAGATTTCATCAGATAAAACATTGGAAGCTTTCACCCAGCGACTTTTCCGTCATTTCGTGTAAAATCACCTTGTTCGAAGACGATGTGAAATTGCCATGTAAAGAAATGAGACGGAAAGAAATGGGCGTTGATACTGGAAGCTGCGGGGTTTACCGACGTAGCAATTACTTTATGTAGCCAGCTTTAACTGGTCAAATGGCTGCTTTGGCCGCTGCGCTCATCGGCTTTGATCGGCGGCGCGGTCGGCTCGCTCGGCGTGGACGCCACCACCGGAGGGCTGCGGACGGAGGTCCCTGGCGCTACTTTTATGCGCTGCCGCTCGCGGGCGTGCGCTGATCGTCGCGCTCTACCGCTTTCACACCGCGCGCCGGGGCGTGAGCACCAACGCGGTGCTCGACGCGGTGCATCAGGGTAAATGAGCTGCCAATCCCTGCTCATTCCACCATCTTCCTCCGCGCCACGCTCCTCACACGCATCTGGCGGGCGGCAGCGCGCGCCGGGACAGATCGGCGGCGACCTCGGCGGCAGCACTTCGGCAGATGCTGCGCATGGACGGAAAATGAGACTGTCGCCTGGCGGCGCTGGCTGTGCGGCATGAAGAGCGCGCTGTTCTCCGCGCCAGCCTGGCACGCCGCTCGCGGCGGTGTTCTTCGCGCTCGAGGTCGTGAGCATTGGTGTGCTATACTATTCCGGCCTCATTCCCTGCATCACCTCGTCGCTGGTGGCCTACGCCGTATCGCTGCGCTTCGGCATCGAGCCGATGCGCTTCGCCGTTGCCGCACCGGAGACCGGCGCGCTCACGCTGGCGCGCGCGCTGGCGCTCGGCTGCGCGCGCTGGTGAGCATCCCTTTCTGTGAGGCGCTCCACCGCACGGAGCATCTGGCGGAGCGGCTGGTCAAAACGACATCTGCGCAGCTTCCTCGGCGGCTCCACCGCACTTTTGGCGGAGCGCGCTAAAAACGATTATCTGCTCGCCGGCCGCCGCCTTGTGATCGCGCAACGGCGCGGGCGGCCACTATCATCGCCGCCGCATCGCCGGCCGGCGGCGAAGCCGGAGGCGTTCCTGCTCAAGATCGTCTTTACCGCCATTACGCTCTCGGCTGCGGCTTCAAGGGCGGCGAGATCGTGCCCACACTCTTTGTCGGCTCGACCTTCGGCTGCGCGGGAGCGCTGCTCGGCCTGCCGGGGGCTTTGCCGCGGCGCTCGGCATCACAGCCTTTTTCTGCGGCATGACGAACTGCCCCTCACCTCGCTGCTCATCAGCGTTGAGCTGTTCGGCGCGGACGGGACTGCACATGCTACGCGGTCGTGTGCGGTGAGCTATGTCTGCTCCTGGATACCGGGGACTGTACTCCAGCCAGACCATCCTCTACTCCAAGCTGCGCGCGGAGTTCATCAACGTCCACACGAAGTGAATAAAACGACGCCTCCCGCGGCAAACTGCAAAAAATGCCGCGGAGGATTTTTATGGATAATGTTCAGCCGATGGACGGGCTTGATTTTTCTGAGTCTCGCCGTCACAGCGGTCGTTTCGTATCTGGTTCTGTTTTTGCTCACGAAGCTGGTGGTAGGCAACAAGCAGATCTCGCAGATGACAATGTTCGACTACATCTCCGGCATCTCGGTCGGCTCCATTGCCGCCGAGATGGCGACCGAGCCGGAGTCGCCGCTGCGTCCGCTCACCGGCATGGTGGTCTACGGGCTTCTGGCCTGGGGCGTCGCGCTGTGGACGAACAAGTCTCTCGCCGCGCGGCGGGCCTTTACGGGCAAGCCGCTCATCCTCTACGACGGAGGAACGCTCTACCGCGAGCACCTCAAGCGCGCGAAGCTCGACCTGAGTGAGTTCCTTACGCTCTGCCGCGCGGGCGGCTGGTTCGACCTCTCCCAGCTCGAGACGGTCGTCTTTGAGCACAACGGCAACCTGAGCTTTCTGCCCAGGGAGGCCTACCGCGCCGCGCAGCCGACCGATCTTTCGCTCTCGCCGAAGCAGAGCGTGCTCATGACACCGGTCATTTGGACGGCGAGGTGCTGCCGGAGAATCTGCGGTCCGTCGGCAAGGACGAGATCTGGCTCACGCGGAAAGGCTGCGCGAGCAGGGCTATTTCTGTTTTGGGGAGGTCTTCCTGCCCTTCTGCGACGGAAGCGGCGAGGCCCCGCAGCTTTATCCGATCGGAGACGAAGAAAACGCCAAGGGAAGACGGCAATAACGACAGGCGGCGCTCCCGGAGGAGCGCCGTCTGGCTTAGTGCTGGTATTCAAATTCGAGGTTGTAGAGGCTGACGATCACCGTCCTGAATGCCCATCTCCTCAAGGCGGGCAAAGAGGCCGCTCGCGCAGCATCTTGTCGAAATACATCCGGCTCTCGTAGTCGGAGAAGTTGACGTTCGCCATGAGCCGCTCGAGCCATGGGCCTTCGACGATGGTGTTGTCGTCCACCGTGATGTTGAGCGGGGCGGAGGTGTCGAGCTTCGGCGGGCGCGGGACGTACCCGGCTCGTAGACCGTGACCGGCGGGAGCGTGGAGAGCTTTTCGGCGATCTTCAGCACCAGTTCGCGCGTGCCGGTGTGGGATGCGGCGGAAAGGGCGAAGAGGGGATAGCCCGCCTCCTCGACGTGCGCGCGCAGCTTTTCGAGCAGCGCTTCGTCCTCCATAATGTCGGTCTTGTTCGCGACCACGATCTGCGGGCGCGTCGCCAGCTCGGGGGAATACTGCGCCAGCTCGGCGTTGATGGCGTCGAAGTCCGCAACGGGTCGCGCCCCTCGCTGCCCGAGACATCGACCACATGAACGAGCAGGCGGCAGCGGTCGATGTGGCGCAGGAAAAGTCGTGGCCGAGGCCCGCACCGTCCGCCGCGCCCTCGATGATGCCGGGAATGTCCGCCATGACGAAGCTCACGCCCTCGTCGACGTACACGACGCCGAGGTTGGGGTAGAGCGTGGTGAAGTGGTAGTTGGCGATCTTCGGCCGCGCCTTGAAACGACCGAGAGCAGCGTCGATTTGCCGACGTTCGGGAAGCCGATGAGGCCCACGTCCGCGAGCAGCTTGAGCTCTACAAAATGACGTCGTGCTCTCGCCGGGCAGGCCTGCCTTTGGCAAAAGCGCGGGCACCTGACGGGTGGGCGTGGCGAAGTGGCAGTTGCCCCAGCCGCCCTTGCCGCCGCGGCAGAGGACGTAAGGCTCGGACGAGGACATATCCTTGATGATCCGTTCGGTCTCCGCGTCGCGCACGAGCGTGCCGCGCGGCACGCGGATGGTGAGCGGCTTGCCGCTTTTGCCGAACTTGCGGCTGCCCTGACCGTCCATGCCGTTCTCGGCGGTGTATTTGCGCTTGTAGCGGAAGTCCATCAGCGTGGACATATTATCGTCCACCTGCAGAATGATGTCGCCGCCGTTGCCGCCGTCGCCGCCGTCGGGACCGCCGGCTGCGGATGTACTTTCTCACGGTGGAACGCGACCGCGCCGTTGCCGCCCTTGCCGGCGGAAACGGAGATGCGCGCCTTATCAATGAATTCCGTTGCCATATCGAAAAACCTCCTTCGGGGGTATTGTTCTCTAACTTTACTATTTTACCCGCTTTTGCGTGCTCCGTCAAAGGAAAAGCACAAAAAAAGCGCAAGCCGTCGGCTTGCGCTTAGCCTTTTTCAAACCACTCAATTACTCAGCGGGATACACGCAAGCCTGCTTGCGATCCTTGCCGAGCTTCTCGAAGCGGAGCACGCCGTCCGCCTTGGCGAACAGGGTGTCGTCGCTGCCGATACCGACGTTGACGCCGGGATGGATGTGGGTGCCGCGCTGGCGAACAAGAATGTTGCCCGCGAGAACGAACTGACCGTCGGCGCGCTTGGGACCAAGGCGCTTGGACTTGGAGTCGCGGCCGTTCTTGGTCGAGCCCATACCTTTTTTATGAGCGAAGAACTGAAGACCAATGTTCATCATAATTCGTAGTCCATCCTTTCTGTAGAATGATGCGTGGGTGGGAGAGGAGGCTCACGCCTCCATTACTTCGATGTTTTCGGGGTACTCGTCGTGCAGCTCCGTGAAATAGAGCATCAAGCCGGCCAAAAGAGACTGGCAGGTGCTCTCCGCTGCGGCGCTCAGACCGCCGGGGAGACGGAACTCGATGGAGCCCGATCTTTCATGGACCTTGACGGAGGCCGCGAGACCCAGCACGTCGTTCACGGTCGCGTCCACGACGCACGCGCTCGTGATGGCGGCGCAGACGATGTCGGAGCCTGCCTCGGCATAGCCGCTGTGGCCCTTCGCGTCGAAGCCGATGATGCGCTTTCCCTCGGTGAGGAAGGTAACGGTCGTCATGGCTTAGAAGCTGATCTTGCCGATCTCAACCTTGGTATAAGGCTGACGATGACCCTGGCGTTTACGGTAGCCCTTCTTGGGGTTGTACTTGAAGATACGGATCTTCTTGCCCTTGCCGTTCTTGACGACCTTGGCGTCAACCTTCGCGCCCTCCACCACGGGAGTGCCGAACTTGGTGTTCTCGCCGTCCACGATGGCCAGAACGGTGTCGAAGGTAACGGCCTCGCCGGCCTCGACGTCCAGCTTCTCGATGAACAGAGTGTCGCCCTCGCTGACATTGTACTGCTTACCGCCGGTAACGATGATCGCTTGCATGTGTGCACCTCACTTTCCTTTATTACGGACTCGCTGTCGGGGGTGATCGGACGAGCCGATGCTTTATACCCATTCAAAGCGGCTCACCGATTATAACAGGGAAAAACGGGAAAGTCAAGCGTTTGCCTCGACTTTCCCGCTCTTTTTACAGTTTTTGCGCGCTCGTACGCCGGCGTCCTTCAGCGGTCCCTTCTCATGCTGTAGAGCGCCGCGCCGATGGCGGTGGCAAAGGTGGCGTTCTCGGGGATGATGTACTCCACGCCGTAGAGCTGCGTGAAGAGCTCGAAGGTCTCGTGCGCGGGCGGGAGCATCGTGAGCGCGCCGGTGAGCACGACCGTGTTCGTGCCGCAGGTGCGGCAGGCGAGCACAGACATCGTGCCGATGGCCTGCAGGACAAGATTCACGAGACCGCGCATCTTGTCGGCGCTCGTGGCGTCCTCGGCGAGCTTGGCGAAGTTCGCCGCCGTCGCCTCCGGCGGCAGCGTGCCGACCTTGCCCTTGGACATATCGCCGATGGTGAGGTCGATCTGGGAGAGGTCGCCGTCCTGACAGAGCTTGCGGATGAGCGCGTACTGGTGCACGCCCGTGATGAGCTCGCTGAGGCCCGAGAGCGTACCGCCGCCGATGCCGCTGCCGATGATGTGGCGGATCTCGCCGCCCTTTTCCGCCCAGAGCAGCGAGGTGCCGGTGCCCATGCTCACCACAACCGCCCGCTCCTTCCGGCTCAGCGCCAGACCGCCCGCGCCGACGGAGGGGAACTCCTCGACCTTGACCGTGCGCACGCCGTAAATGTCGCCGTCCACATACGAGGCGCCCACGCCGGTGAGCGCGATGTGGCCGATGTCCGTGAGCTTCAGGCTGTGCGTGGCGAGGAAGTTGCCGAGCGCGCCGTAGAGCGAGGTGAGCGGGTCCTCCGCCTTCACGCGCAGCATATCAATGACTGTGCCGTTCTCGTGCAGCCCCACGATCTTCGTGCTGCTGCCGCCGATGTCAATGCCCAGAATAACGCCCATTTTGCGCTCCTCCGATGAAGTAAATTCATGCATATCATAGGAGACTTGCAGGGCAAAGTCAAGCAAAAGCCTTGAAAAGCCTTGCTTTATCCGTAAAAGCGGGCTATAATGAGGGGCATCATAAGGCCGTGGTGAGCGTACCGCGGCCGAATTTATATGAGGTGTTCCATGAAAACGGAAGAAAAACTGAACATGACCATGCTCTGCGATTTCTACGAGCTGACCATGGGCAACGGCTATTTCCAAACCGGCTTCAAAGATCGCATCACCTATTTTGACGTTTATTTCCGCTCGGTCCCGGACGGAGGCGGTTTTGCCATCGCGGCGGGCCTCGAGCAGCTCATCGAATACATCGAGGATCTGCACTTTGACGAGCAGGACATTGCGTACCTGCGCGGCAAGGGCATTTTCTGCGAGGAATTTCTGGAATATCTGCGCACCTTCCGCTTCACCGGCGATATTTACGCCGTACCGGAGGGGACGCCCGTGTTCCCGAAGGAGCCGATGGTCATTGTGCGCGCGCCCGCCATCGAGGCGCAGCTCGTCGAGACCTTCGCGCTGCTGACCGTCAATCACCAGAGCCTGATCGCCACGAAGGCCAACCGCATCGCCCGCGCGGCCAAGGGCCGCGGCGTGATGGAATTCGGCTCCCGCCGCGCGCAGGGCACCGCAGCCGCCATCGTCGGCGCACGCGCCGCCTACATCGGCGGCTGCATCGGCACGGCCTGCACCATCACGGACGAGCTCTACGGCGTGCCCGCGCTCGGCACGATGGCCCACGCCTGGGTGCAGATGTTCGACACCGAGTACGACGCCTTCAAGACCTACTGCGAGCTTTATCCCGGCAACGCCATCATGCTGGTGGACACCTACGACACGCTCCACTCCGGCATCCCGAACGCCATCCGCGCCTTTGACGAGGTGCTGCGCCCGAAGGGCATCACCAAGTGCGGCATCCGCCTCGACAGCGGCGACATCGCCTACCTTTCCCGCAAGGCGCGCGAAATGCTCGACAAAGGGGCCGGCTGGGAGACGGCGACCATCACCGTTTCCAACTCGCTCGACGAGTACATCATCCGCGATATGTGGATGCAGGACGCGAAGATCGATTCGTTCGGCGTCGGCGAGCGGCTCATCACCGCGCGCAGCGAGCCGGTGTTCGGCGGTGTCTACAAGCTCGTCGCCGTAGAGGATAAGGACGGCAATGTAGTCCCCAAGATCAAGATCAGCGAGAACGTCGGCAAGATCACCACGCCGCATTTTCAAGAAGCTCTACCGCTTCTACGGCCGCGACACGGGCAAGGCCATCGCCGACTACCTGTGCGTTTACGACGAAACGGTGGACGACAGCGACAAAATGACCATCTTGACCCCGAGGCGACCTGGAAGCGCAAGGAGGTCTATCACTTCGAGGCACGCGAGCTGCTCGTGCCGATCTTCAAAAACGGCGAGCTGGTTTACAAGCAGCCTTCGCTCGAGGAGATTCCGCGCCTACTGCGCCCGCGCAGGTCGACACGCTCTGGGACGAGGTCAAGCGCTTCGACAACCCCCACCGCTACTATGTGGACCTGAGCCAAAAGCTCTATGACATCAAGCAGGAGCTGCTGACGAAGAACGGCAGCCATTAAAGAGACCGACGAGAGGGAAGGAGAGGACGGATGAAAAAGCCACGCGGTTTACAGCAAAGGGGAGAGCGCCGCATCGCCGCGGCCCTGCGCATCGCGCTGGCGGCGGCGCTGCTGGCGGTGCAGGTCTTGTTCGTTGTGCTCACAACGCGCTACCTCAAGGATCACTTTGCGCTCATCTACGGCGCGCTGGAGGGCATCGCCCTGATCACGGCTTTGTATATCTACAATAAGCCGGGCGACCTTTCCTACCGTGTGGCGTGGATCATTCCCATCCTCTTTGTGCCGGTGGTCGGCCTGATCCTCTACCTTCTCTGGGGCGGCGACACGCAGCGCAAGCGCTTACAGCGTCAGACGGCGCCGAAGCTCCCACCGGAGGAGCCGGAGAGCCTGCGAAACCGCAGCGCACTCAACGCGGACCGTCTGCAGCGCGCGCTGCCCGGCTGGTCGCGGGTATCTCAGTATCTGAGCAGCCGCGGCTTTTACCTCTATCAGAACACGAAGGCGGTCTATCTTCCCGAGGGGGGCGCTGCTGCTGGAGGATATTCTCGGTCGCATCAAAGCGGCGGAGCGCTTCATCTTCATGGAGTATTTCATCCTCGCCGAGGGAAAGCTCTGGGACCGCATGAGCGCGGCCCTCCTTGCAGCGCGCTCGCAGCGGCGTGGAGGTCAAGATCATCTTCGACGACTTCGGCAACATCAAGCGTTTCAGCGCGGAGAGCCTGCAGACGCTGCGCGACGCGGGCGTGGAGGTCATCGTCTTCAACCCCGTGCACGAGTATGTCAACCGCCTCTATTTCAACTACCGCGACCACCGCAAGATCACGGTCATCGACGGCGAGACCGCCTACACCGGCGGCGTGAACATTGCCGACGAGTACGCGAACCTCATCGACCGCTTCGGCTACTGGAAGGACAGCGGCATCCGCCTGGAGGGCGAGGGCGTCTGGGGCCGACCGCGGCGTTTCTCAATATGTGGAGCTTTCTCGGCGGCGAGCTGCACGAGAGCGGGCTACTACCGGCCTCACACTCGCCGGCATCGGACGGCTTCTGTCAGCCGTTTCTCGACGGTCCGCAGAATAATCCCGACAACCCCGCCGAGGATACCTTTTTGCAGCTCATCGGCAGCGCGCGCCGCCTTTATATCACGACGCCGTATTTTATCCCGGACGAGAACATCATGCGCGCTGTGCATCGCCGGCGACGGCGGGTGGACGTCCGGCTGATGCTGCCCGGCACGCCGGACCACTGGTAGCGCGCCGACGCGGTGGCGGACTCCTACATCGGGGAACTGCTTGAGCACCATGTAAAGGTGTACCGCTATACACCCGGCTTTCTGCACGCCAAAAGCATCATGGTCGACCGCGAGGCGGCCTTTGTCGGCTCGGTCAACTTCGACTATCGCAGCTTTGAGCTGCACTACGAGTGCGGCGTCATGCTCTACGGCGCGAGCGCCATCGAGAGCTTGGGCTGGAGGATATGGACGGCATTCTGGAAAAAGCCATGCCGTCACGCCCGAGTGAGTGGGCGCACCGCGGCCTGCTGCGGCGGATGTTCGAGCCCACCCTGCGCGTCTTTTCCATCTGGATGTGAGACGGCCGGTCCGCTTTTACAACGGCTCCGCGGGCTGCAAGCTAATAGATAAAGCATGGCCACCGGTCTACCGGCGGCCATGCCTTCTTCATACATAAAGGTCCCGAAGCCTTATGGCTTCGGGACCTTTGGCAGCGGGGAAGCGATTCGAATTGGATGGTAGGTGTAAAATGCTGTAAAGCCATGTCAAAAAGTCCAGTAAAATCAGCTTTTTCGGCTTTCGGTGTAAAAATGCTGTAAACGCTTAAGTAAAAGCTGTTTGGGGTAAACTTAGGGGTCAAATCAAATGCTTGTCCACGCGAAAGCGGTGGGGAAATCTTCGCGCGCGTTATCGTGTTCACAAACTCCCGCTTGCCCTCAAATACCGCTTCACGCGTGCGCGTTGTCGTGTGAAGAAACTCTGTGAGCAGGCCAACTCCTGCATCACTCGGTCCTGTGTGATACCGCCTCTCCAACTGCGTTCCGTGCTCGCGCGCGAGAACGAAACATGAGTTTTCTTGAGTAGCTGCGCCCCTTATTGAAGCCGCATTCTTAACGGAATAGCCAGCCCGTATAGCGGCCTGCGTAGCGTTCAAATCGATCATGTATTCCTCGGCGAACTAAAAAAGCATCTTTGCAAAAGCCACATAGACAGGCCTACGCGAAGTGGAAAGCGCCAACGGCGGTAAACTCATCACAAACGCAGAAGCGCTTAGAACGCATTGCAGAGCCAAACGGGACGATGACACGAAAAAGCAGCACACATGGCCTTGCATTTCGCCGCCGGTCATGTTATCCTGTCGATGGCTCATTCTATGAGCTGGGCGCTGCAACGAACGGCAGGCGGTCGGCTACACCACCCGAAAGGGGGTGCTGTCCATGCGTATCACACTACATATCGGACGGTTTACCGTGACGATCATTAGTGGCAGAAACCGCCACTCTGCCAAGTGACGGTTTCAAGGTTTAGCTTTGAAATTGTAACTTCAGGGCTGACCGCTTGTCGCAGCGCCCTTTCTGTACTCATTATAGCAGTTTCTCCTGCGCTGTCAAGTCTCGGATTGCTCCGAGGCTTTTTCTTCTTTCTTCGCTCTTTTCTCGTGATCTTGATCTCGGGCGGTATAGCCGTATCGAGCGAGCGTTCTTTTCAATCAAGAACAGGTAGGCTTTTTCCCAAAACAATCCATTTTTCATGCCTCCTCGGTTAAAGATATAAAGCAAAAGTGGTAGTGCTTGCTTCGCGTTTCGCGTCGATTTGAAATCGAAATGAACTCCACTGCCCTGGATTTCAAATCGACGCAGTGGCCGCCCTGATTTGGACAGTCGCACTGCTCTCATTTCAAATGAACCCTTAATGCTGCCGAAAAGGCTCGGATTTCAAATCCGACCTATTCTCGCGCGCAGTCGTGTCATTGAATCTCGTCAAACCGTTATTCCGTGTCCTGCTTTTTCTCCAATGCGGTCGAGAACGTAATCACGCAGGACTGCATTTGATGTCTTGCCAATCTCTGAGCAATACGCTTTGAATCTGTCGGCTTGCTCTTTTTTTGACGCGACAACCGAGCGTTGTCATGTTCTCTGCATCCCATTTTCACATTTGCTCTTTTCCGCGATTCTGCTACCGCCACATTATCCCTCCTTTCTCACATTGCGATTATAACACAAAGCGTAAACTGTTAACAGTACAAAAATGCACAATTTTACACTATTAACTTTTGGATAATCCGCCTATTGAAATGTACTATTAATAGTGTATAATGTAACCATAGCAAAGCGACAAAGAGATCGAGCGAAGGTCGATAGTCAACGCGACACCGTAAGAGCTGGAACGGGAGAAGATTGAAAGAAATTCCCGACGGGATAGATACTCAGAGCCACCAGCCGCCGATCTCACCCGCAAATTAAGGAGGATAAGACAATGAGCATCAACGAAATGGACAGCAAGATCAAGGAGCTGCGCGAGTTCGCCGCATGGCGGACGAGAGCTGGCCGCAGAAAATGGAGAACCATTCAGGACAGCATTAAGGCTACTCACATGGACGCCGGAGGGCGTGGACACCATCAATGGTACCGATTGAAGGTAACCTATAAGGCCGTGACTTCCTCGCCTGGATGCCAACGCATTGAAAAAGGCTCTCCCGATCTGGCAGCAGTTCACCAAGAACCACCACAGCCCGCCGGTTCTGTATCGCATGATGAAAGACCATCATAGCCATCGCCGGGAGCTGTGCAGCTCACCGCTGCATTATGGCTCTCATCGAAGCATTAGAAAAGCCCTCTGCGCCACCGCCGATCCAAAGCAAGGCACAGAGGCCGTAACCACCAACCAACACAAAGGGAGGTCGGTACGGTCATTATACCGGCCTCCGCCGAGAATGCAGGAGGATTTCTTTATGGATCAGAGCTATGACGCTGTTATCACCCGTATGCAAAAAATATATTAAGAACACGCCGGAGAGCGAGTCTCCGTTTCGGTCTTGGATTTGCTGAGTTTTGTGCGTCCGTGACATTTTGGCGAAAGATATGATTGCCGATGCTTTTTTTTAGCTTTCTCCGCCGTGCCAAAGGCTACCGTCTCGCCAGGTCCGAGAAAAGAAAAGGCTGACTGAGGAATGGCCGGACTGCTATACTGTGTACGGTGCGATACCCCCGTTGATGCAACACGAGCCGCCTGTGGAGCGGTATTTCTGCGGCGAAAAGCGTTTGCGTTTTTGCGAATGTTAACGGTGAGCGCTGCCACCAAAAAGAGCTTTCAAGAAAGATAGAAAGGGGAGACCCTGTCGATATGAAAAGATAAAAACCTGTTGCAGAACCGCAGTGAGGAAGCTACAAGTCGGATTGAAGATCGCATTTCCACATTATCAGGACTGAACGATCTGCTGGGCCTTATTTATGACGCCGTCTACTATTCCGAAAGAGTCCTGCAAACAAAAGTCAATAGCTGAAATGAAAAAAGTCCCGCAAAATTTGCACAGCTGAAAAAGGGCATAACAAAACAGGCTGGAGAAAAAGCTTCGCCAGCCGGGATAAAGTAGCAATCTGATTTATCTTTGTGAGGTGTCCTGCTGTGCGTCAAAAGCCTCCAGGCACTCTTTCACACGGGCATAGTAGATGCGCAGGAACTTGTTCTGCGCGGCTGTCATGTAGACAAAATAAGGCTTGCCCTCGCTGCGTTTCTTGTCGAGGAACTGGTACACAGGCTCATCTACAGGAGACTTCTTTAGGTAAGTGCAGACGATTTGGTACAGCGTTTTCCGAAGATGCGGAGAGCCGCGCTTGGTCGTAGGGACGCTCTTGGCGCTGTGCTTGCCGGACTGGTCTACAGCCGGATCAACACCCGCGAAACCGACGATGGAGCTGCGGCGCGGAAAACGGCGCACGTCGCCGATCTCCGCCATGAGCTGCACGGCAGTCGTCTCGCCCACACCGTACATGGCACGCACGATATCATACTCCGGCAATTGCTTGGCAAGGCGTGTCATTTCAGTGCGCAAGGCGGCCAGCGTCATCTTGCCTGCAAGCAGTTGCTGGGCAGCAGTCGTAATGAGCAATTTCGTGTTGTCGTTCTTCGGCAGCGTGGTGAAATGACCGCAGCTCCCGAGATAAACATCCTGCGCCTTTTCCGCGCTGAAATGGTAGCCCTTGCGCTTGCACCACTTCTGGTAGCGCTCGGCAAACGCATTCTCACTGACGCGGCAGATGCAGTCGCAGTGATAGAAGGTCATGACAAAGTCCACCCATTTCTGGTGACCGTCGGCGCGTTCTGGGCTGGAGAACAGTTCGTTCACACCGGGAAAGGTCTTGTCGGTCAATGAAATGAGATTGTTTTGCAGCGATACCACCGTTTTCATGTAGAGGTTATACTGGCGGCTGCACAGCTTCAGTTGTTGCCTTACCGTGTCCATGGGAGTATATTCCCGCAGATCCACCCAGTTGTCAAGACCGTACTTGGCGATTTTCATGGCGTCTGCCTTATCGGTTTTGACCTTGCGAATGGAACCGCCCCCGCTCTGCTTGATGAACAGCGGATTCAGGACGCAGACATAAATGCCGTACTCATGCAACGCCGCCGCGACCGGCTCGTGGTAGCGTCCGGTGGCCTCCATGATGACGCGGGTATCTTCCCCCAGCGCGATGATGGCGTAGGCCATCTGCTCCAGACCGACCTCGGTGTGGAGAAATTCCTGTGGCAGCAACGCCACTTCACCCATTGGCCGCAGGGCAGCCACCATGCTTTTCCCTTTGGAAACATCGATCCCAACTGCGTTCATTTTGTTCCTCCTTCTGATTGGATATGGCTTTCCGCTCTTTCCTCATTGCCTGTTCAATCTCCTGAGTGACGCGAGCGCACAAGGTGGCTCTACCTGCGCAAATCGAATGCTGCGAATGAGAGAGGCGGCTGACGGACTCCTCGACGGGCGGGTTGGCCCAAGGTGATATGGGTCAGGCCATTTACTCTCCCATTCTAACAGCTTCGGCTTTGAGATGGAAAAAGACGCGGCTGGCTGCCGCGCCTTAAACCGTAATTATTATTGTAGGAGGTGCTATCGGTATTATGGAAGAACCTAAGATTACTTCTGGTACAGTGCCATATATCGCATCTGAAATCCCTGATGATCCAAGAGATATCACACCCGAGCAGTGGGAAGCGATGAAGGCGGTTGATATTCGGGCAGTAGACAAGTCTCAGCTTGTAGACTTGAGCACCGTTCACATTGATGAATCCCTTGCCTGTGCGTGAAAGAGTGCTCAGTTATCTAAAGCAAGTGAAGAATCCATACTGTGTCCGAGTGGGCAACTTTGCTGTCAAGGTGAAGTACAAAGAGGACGGGCCATCCTTTGAGGAAGTGTTCAAGCATCTGCTGCAGCAGCAGAATATGATGTAATTCTTGCCAGGTCCGTTTTTCATCTGGATAAAGGGCCATAGATGTGGTAAAATAGCCTCGGACTAAATCAAGCATACTCACCTTAGGCAGACAGACCACGCCAAAGGAGTGAGATTATGCAGAATAATGCGAATGAGATGGCTGTGTTTAATACCGCCATCTATGTGCGTCTTTCCAAGGAAGACATCGTTGCGGCGCAATCTGGCCGTGAGAGCAACAGCATTACCAACCAGAAGCAGCTTATCCTGGACTTTCTGAAGGATAAGCCTGAATTTAATATTGTCTCCATTCGTATAGACGATGGATATACAGGGGTTTTTTTGACCGTCCAGCCTTTCAGCGCATGCTGAACGATATTAAGGCTGGACGGATCAATTGCGTGGTCGTAAAAGACCTGTCCCGTTTCGGAAGAGAGTATATCAATTCCGGAAAGTATATCCACCGTCTATTTCCTGTTTTAGGGGTTCGCTTAATCGCTATCAATGACAACATCGACACGATTACCCGTGACGAGAGTAGCGAGTTTAGCATCACGCTCAAGAACTTGATGAATGACAACTACAGCCGTGACATCTCAGTGAAGGTCAGAAGCCAGCTGCAGGTGAAGCGGAAACATGGTGACTTTTATTTGTCCGTTTGCACCGTATGGGTACCAGAAGTGCGAGGGAAACCACAATCGAATTGAGCCCGATCCCTATGCTGCCACAGTTGTCCAGGATATTTTCAACTGGAAAATTCAAGGCATGACGAACAATGGCATAGCAATTCGGCTTGCAGAGAGCGGAATTCTTGCGCCGCTGGAGTATAAGCGCCACAAGGGAGAGCCGTTATTCTCCGGCTTCAAAATGAAGGAACGGTGCGAATGGACAGCGCAGGCAGTTGCCCGGATACTCTCACCAACCCGATCTATATTGGAACCCTCCGCCAAGGCCTTCGCCGTAGACCAAACTATAAAATCAAGAAATCAATACCAACAGAAGAAAACGAGTGGGTTGTGATCCACGACGCCCATGAGCCTGTTGTCACGAAGAGGACATTCTATCTTGCTCAAAAAGCTCTTCTGATAGATACGCGAGCAGCACCACGAGCAACGACAGTTTATCCGCTATCCGGCTTGTTGGAATGCGGAGAATGCGGAACGCAGTTACCGAAGCACAATTAACAACGGATATAAGTTATACAGCTATTTCCGCTGCAGCGTGCGCACGAAAGAGAATCGCTGTGAACTCAAGCAGGTACCAGAGGCACAGGTTGAGGCAGCTGTCCTTCAGCTATTGCAAGAGCATATCAGCGCGGTGGTTGAGCTCGACCGGTGTCTATCTGAAATTCAGCAGGTGCCATATCAGAAAATCAATGTTGCCAAGTGTGAGCAGCGTAGAGAAAAACTTGCGGCAGAAATCGCTCGTTATCGCGATCTGAAGGCATCTCTCTATGAAGATATGAAAGAAGGACTCATTTCGAAGACTGACTTCTGTGACATCAGAGGTCAGTACGATGCAAGAATTGCCGATGCGCTGATTGCTCAGGAGCAGATCGACCGAGAACTCAGTATCTATCTCTCGGGCGAACAGTCCCCGAACAACTGGATGAAGACATTTACCGAACATCGAGGATTGAAATCACTCACGCGGGCAGTTGTTCTGGAGTGCATTGAAAAAGTTGTTATTCACAAAGACGAAAAGTTGGAAATCATCTTTGAGCATTCCGAGGACTATGCCCGTTTGGTGAGCAGCCTGCAGGAATATGCCGCGCGTGGAATACTAGAGGAGGCGATGAGCATGGCAAGAAAGAGCAGGAAAAATGTCCAAGCCACACCCGCAGTTGTTGTAGACCCCGTCCAGTACAAGGTAGCGCTGTATGCCAGAATCTCGGTTGAGAACGAACAAAAGCGAGAAGCCGACACCATAGGTAATCAGATTGCGTTGCTGAAGGACTTTGTTTCCCAGCATCAGGATTTAGTTGTCTTTGACCTCTATTGTGATGACGATATCTCGGGAGTTAGCTTTGTGCGCCCGGAATTCGCTCGAATGATGAATGACATCCGAGCTGGCAAGGTGACCTGTGTGATTGTCAAAGACTTGTCTCGTCTGGGGCGAAATATGATTGAGAGCGGTGAGTATATTGAGCAGATCTTTCCGAGAATGGGTGTGCGCTTTATCTCCGTTACCGATCGCTTTGACTCATTGCGGGATGATGCCGACATTTCAATCCAACTGAAAAATTTTGCAAACGAGGCATATGCGAGAGACATTTCAAAAGAAAATTCGGGCGGTGAAACGGACGCAGCAGCTTGCTGGTAAGTGGACCACTGGCACTCCGCCATATGGATATATGTTAGATCCGGATGACAAGTACCACCTATTTCCTGATCCGCAAACGGGGCCAATCGTTCTTGTCATTTTCCGTATGGTGGCAGAGAATCATACTCTCCACTTCATAGCGAAAACTCTGAATGAGCAAGGGGTGCCCAGTCCCGGACGCTATTCTGTACGATATTGGTTTGCGGAAGACGGAGAAGTTCAAAAATGCCATCTGGTATCTGCAAACGATCAAGAAAATTCTTGTCGATCCGGTCTATCTTGGTTGGATTGTGTCCGGAAAGTACAGAAGCCAGCTGTGCGAGCGGGGGACAAAGACTACAGTTAAAACGCCCGAAGAGGAATGGATTATCAATAAAGGTATGCATGAACCCATTGTTTCCAAAGAGCTTTTTTGATAAGGTTCAGGACATCCTCTCGGCTAGGCAAAGTGAACAGGGCCTTGCGACTATCTACGATTCAAGAGTAAACGAAGAAGTATGTTCAAAGAATTCTTCGTTGCGGAGAATGTGGTCGCAGTATGTACTTGCGCAGTAAATCTAATCGCGGTTATTACTATTATTGCACTCTCCATGAGAATTACAATGCCACCATTTGTCCCAAGAAAGCGGTCAAACAGGAGGATGTAGAGTCCCTTGCCCTGCGGCTTATCCAAACTCAGATAAGAGCATTCTCCGATGCCCAGAGACTGATTGCCAACTTGAATGCTACGCCTTCTTCGCAGACCCGCTATCAGATATATGAAACCCAGATTGATGATGCAAAGAGAAAATATTGAAAAGTTCAATCAGCTGAAGGCAACCCTGTATGGCGATTTTGCAGATGGGCTTCTGAGCCATCAAGATTTACACAGATCTGAGCGAGGACTACTCTAGGAGGGCGGATGATTTGAGGATCTTTATTGCTGAATTGGAGAAGGAAAAAGGAAAAGTACTCAGTGGGATTTGGCAGCAAAATGCAGTGGGCACTGTTGATTGAAAAGTATAAGGATCAGGAGTCCCTTGACGCTGAAATGGCAGCAGCCTTCATTGAGACGCTTACCTTGTTTAACGATGGCCATGTTGAAGTGGCATTCCGCCATCGTGATGAGATTGAACAGGTTCTCTATGTCGCTGCGACCCGAGGAAAGGAGGCGGAGAGATATGCCGGATAAGGTGCTGGCGTTTTATATTCGTTTGTCGAGTGAAGACCGAGATCTCAAAACAAATGCATTGAAGAATGAGAGTAACAGTGTTTTCAACCAAAGGCGGTTACTCCAGGATTACTATGATACACATGAATCGCTCCATGGTTATAAAGTGATCGTGTTCTGCGATGACGGTGTCACGGGAACACATTTTTTGACAGGCCAAAGTTCGATGAGCTAATTGAGATGGCTCGCAATCAGGAAATTCATTGCATTATGGTGAAGGACCTATCTCGTTTCGGAAGAAACTTTCTTGAGATGGGAAACTACCTCGAACTGATCCTGCCTCTTTATGGGGTCCGCTTTATATCTATCAATGATGCCTTTGATAGTGATGACTACTTTTAGGTGTCACGGGCGGACTTGAGTTAGCCTCCGCAATCTCATCATCAATAATATGTATAGCCGAGATCTATCAACCAAGGTGCGCTCAGCTTTCGTACCCGCAAATCTGCGTGGTGAATACTGGGGAGGAAACGGCTTCTATGGCTACCAAGTCCATCCTCATAACAAAAAAAGAGATTGATCGTAGATGAG
>VOFK01001799.1_pt1 | contig 19129 bp, 23 predicted proteins | sample 5384121 | NCBI WGS metagenome assembly VOFK01 (sample SAMN12384730, study PRJNA508395) | human gut metagenome | isolation source: healthy gut J | host: Homo sapiens
CCCCGATCTTCCAGCAGTTCAATCCTTTTATGTCAGTAGCGCTCACGCCGGTTTCGATAGCTATCTTCGGCACTGGCCCGCAGGGGCGGAACCTTCGGCACCGCGTAAGATCGCCTACGGGATGCTGGTGGCTTCGGCGGGTTCGCCATCATGGCCGTCGGTTCGCTCGGATTGCTCACGCCCGATGCGCAGGAAGCGGCTGTGGAGGCTGGCGAGCAAGTGCCGCTCGTCTCGTCGAACTGGCTCATCTCGACCTATCTCGTGTTGACTTCGCCGAACTGTTGCTTTCACCGATGGGTATTTCGTTCGTCTCGAAAGTGGCGCCTCCCCAATATAAGGGGATGATGATGGTGGCTGGTTCGGTGCTACGGCCATCGGCAATCTGCTCGTAGCCGTCGGCGGGTTCCTTTGGGGCGAATTCCTCTGTGGGCCGTCTGACGGTATTCATCGTCCTCTGTCTCCTCTCTGCGGTCTTTATGTTCTCGATGATGAAGAAACTCGAGAGCGTCACGACAGACGCATAGGACTCCGTGCGGTACACGCGATATATCCGTGAAAACGGCAGACCTTCGGGTCTGCTGTTTTTGTTGCAGGCGGTCGTCGCCCTTCCTTGTGCGCGTGCGGGCGACGGTCTGGCTGTGCAGGGAGGCGGCTACAGGGTGAGGAACGGGCTGAGGATGTGCGGACTGACGTTCGTAACCGGCCGAAAATCTGAACAATCCCGGAAATCCGGTCTTTTTTGCTTTTTCGAGGAAGGCGGTGACGGTTCTGCGATTTTTTCTCATATTTGTACATGGCGGGAATGAATCCCGACGGTTCCGGGCCGCGGCGGAGGGCGGCGGCCGGACGGCAACGGTTGAAAACAAATCCTCTTGTGCGATGAAATGGTGGCTCAAATGTATGCGTAACTACGTCAATTTCCGCGGGCGCGCCCGCCGGCGGGAGTTCTGGATGTTTACGCTGTTCAACACGCTCGTCTATCTGTTGCTTCTGGCGGTCGGTCTCGTCCTGCTCGGAGCGGTGATCTATAAGAGCGTTGCCGAAGGCGGGGATGCGGCGGGCATGCGACGGCCTATACGTTGGCTGTCGCCGGGTTGCTCCTGCTCGTGTACGGCTGGATGCTCGCCACCTTCCTGCCGGGTTGGCCGTGCGGGTGCGTCGGCTGCACGACATCGGGCTGAGCGGCAAATGGCTGCTGGGCTACTATGCGCTTTTTTATTGGGTCTGCTTTTATTGGATGTCGACATCGTATATGCAATTTGCCGAGGACGGTGCTTTGAAGGTCTGTCTGGACAGCAGTCGGCTGCGGCGATCTGGATCGTAGTGCGGCCGATGCTGCTGGCATTGGCGCTGTTGTCGGCGGCGGGTATCGCGGCGATGTGCATCGGTTCCGAGAAAGGGAGAATCGGTATGGCGCCGATCCCACGGCGGAGATTCCGGCGGCGGACGCAGGGGATGCGGAGTGTTACGGATCGTTTAACTTAAAATCGATAGCTTATGAAATGGTGGTTGACTTGGGTATTAGGAAGTATGTGACTTTCGAGGGCCGTGCGCGCCGCAAGGGAGTACTGGATGTTCACGTTGTTCAATGTGGTTTTCGTGGTCGTGACGATGCTGCTCGATATTCTGCTTTTCGGGGCGACTCCCGACAATCCGACGTCGCCGCGCTATCTGACGACGCTTTACGGGCTCTTCGTTTTTCTGCCGACATTGACAGTGGTGGTACGCCGTCTGCACGATATCGGTCGCAGCGGCTGGTGGCTGGCCGGCTACTACGGCGTGGCGTTCGTCTGTACGATCCTGATGATGATCGGCAGCGTGCTGATGCTGGGCGGAAAGGGCAGCGGAATGGCGTTGACGGGGGGCGGATTCGCAGTGCTGATGATCACTGCCGTCTGGATGATCGTCTGGATGTGTTTCGATTCGCAGGCGGGCGAGAACAAGTACGGCCCCAACCCCAAGCAGATCGCCGCTCCGGTCGAATCCGCGGCGCCTGCCGCCGCTGCCGAGCCGTCGGAGCCGGAGACTCCGAAAGCGGAGTAACCGGATTCCGTCGGCGGATTTGCGTCGTTCCCGCGCGGAACGACGCTCTTTTTTTCTACTTTTGCGGAGATGAATGTGAATGAAGAGTTGATCCGGTATGTCGAACGCGAGATTCTGCCTCGTTACGATGCGTTCGATCGGGCGCACCGGCGCGACCATGCGCTGACGGTGATCGCTGCGAGCCTGCGTTTGGCTCGATATTACGAGGTGAATCCCGATATGGTCTATGCCGTGGCGGCCTACCACGATACGGGGCTGCGGGAGGGGCGCGAGCGGCACCACGAGGCGTCGGCGCGCATCGTGCGCGGGGATCGGAACCTGCGGCGCTGGTTCACGGAGGCGGAGGTGGCGACGATCGCCGAGGCGGCGGAGGATCACCGCGCGTCGTCGGGACGTCCGCCCCGAACGATCTATGGCCGTATCGTGGCCGAAGCCGATCGGGTGATCGACTGTGAAACGACATTGCGGCGGACGGTGCAGTACGGGTTGGAACACGCTCCCGAACTCGATCGGGAGGGGCAGTTCGCCCGTTTTGCCGAACATCTGCGGACGAAGTACGGCGAAGGCGGGTATTTGCGTCTGTGGCTGCCCGAATCGGAAAACGCCTCCCGTCTGGACGAGTTGCGTGCCGTTATCCGCGACGACCGGCAGTTGCGTGTGCGGTTCGACGAACTCTACGACGACGAACTTCGCCGCGAGGCGTGACCACTGCCGTTTCCCGATTTTTCATACTCCTTTTTTGCGGTATATCGTCGTTCCGGATGACGCTTCACCGCCCGCCGGAGCCTGTGTCTGTATACGGGGCGGAATAACGGAGACAGGGTTGGGCGGGGATGAATTGCCTGATGGAATTCTTTCGTTCGGGGTCGTGTCTTTTCAGAAGCTCCTTTTAGGCGGCTGGACGTGGTATGAAGAGCGAGTTGTCGCAGATATAATATCTGATAGTGCGACGTGAAAATATGGCTTCTGCCTTTTTTAAATATCTGAAATATAGCATATTGATCCTGAAAAATAAGCCGAATCGGAGAGTTCTTCCGGAAAATTCATCGCAAAAAAGAGAAAACTATTTTTGTTTTTTTAGTTTTCTTGTCTACCTTTGCTGCCGTACCAGTGAGGAGATGAGTATGCAACGTGAGACCATTATTCAATTGGCGGCCGAAATGTTTGTCGGACAAGGCATCAAGGCGGTGCGGATGGACGATATCGCCCGTCATATAGGCGTCTCGAAACGGACGATTTACGAACAGTTCGGCGACAAGGAGGAGTTGCTCTACCAGTGTCTGAGCTATTATGTGCGCGAGCAGGACCGGCGGCACGCCGAGTTGGGTGCACAGGCGAAGAACGTGCTCGAAGCGATGCTGCTGGTCTTCGGCGACGTAATGGATAAGGCGGAGATAAGCCACCGGCTGCAAAGCAACCTGCGGCGCTTCTATCCCAAAGTCTACGAGCGGCTCGTCGCCGAACGCCGCAGCCGGGACGGGTTGGAGCAGTTCAAGATCGCACTGTCGCGCGGCGTGGAAGAAGGCTATTTCCAGGGAATCGTCAACTTCGATCTGGCCATTACGCTGCTGCGTTATTCGGTCGAGGGGTTGATCGTGCGCAAGGACGTGTTGCTGTCGCATCAACATGTCGACGAACGAGGCGCTGGTGTTTCTGGTCGTGAATTTCCTGCGGGGTATTTCGACCGAAAAGGGGATGCGCCTGATCGACGATTTCCTCGAAAAACAGAACGGAAAGAAATAACTTACAGATGAGAAGAACGGGTATGAAGCGATTGATTTTAGCACTGACTTTCGGTGCGTTTGCAGCGGGGAAGCGCCTCGGCGCAGCTCCGGTTGACGCTGGACGACGCGATCCAGATGGCCCTCAGCGAGAACCCCACGATCAAGGTGGCCGATCTCGACGTGGAGCGCTACGATTACGTGAAGAAGGAGACGCGCGGCAATCTGCTGCCGTCGCTGTCGGCGAGCGGGGAGTACACCCGCGCGATCGAAAGTCGACGATGCGCGGCGGCATCTCGTTCGGCGCCGACAATACCTTTACCGGTACGGCCAGCCTCTCGGTGCCGCTCTTCGCGCCGGCAGTCTATCGGACGTTGAAGCTGAACCGCACGCAGATCGCATCGGCCGTCGAGGCGGCGCGGTCGTCGCGCATTACGCTGGTGGCCGAGGTGAAAAAGGCCTTCTACAATATCCTGCTGGCCGAACAGTCGCTGGCGACGCTCGAAGAGTCGCGTGCGACGATCCAGCGCACGGTGGACGATACGAAGGTGAAGTTCGAACAGGGCGTGGCCTCGGAGTACGATTACCTGACGGCGCAGGTGGAGCTGAGCAATCTGCTTCCGACCATTACGCAGACGAAGAATTCGATTCGGGTGGCCATGCTGCAACTCAAAATGTACCTGTCGGTTCCCGAGGCGTTGTCGATCGAGCTGGTCGGCAACCTCGACGAGATGAAAGACGTCGTTCTCGCGGGCGGCGAAACGCTCTCGACCGACGTGTCGCGGAACAGCGATCTGCGCGCATTGGATATTCAGGCCGAAATGCTCCGCTACCAGTTGAAAACGACCAATGCCGCCCGTATCCCGACCGTCGCGGCGTTCGGTTCGGCGACCATTACCGGTAACGACATGGAGGATTTCCGCAAAATGGTGAGCGGGGGTGCCGAAGCGGGTACGGGCGAGGCCGTGGCCGATCTGAACAGCAGCAAGTATTTCTGGACGCATCCGATTTCGGTCGGTGTCCAGATCTCGATTCCGATCTTTCAGGGTTGAAGAACAGCTATAAGTCCCGTCAGGTGAAGAATCAGATCGAGCAGCTCGATTTGCAGCGCGACTATGCGCAGCGCCAGACGACGGTCGCCGTGGAGTCGGCGATCAACAACCTGCTGACCGCGCGCGAGACGATGCTGGCGCAGGCGCGGACGATGGCACAGGCCGACAAAGCCTACCACATCTCCGACACGCGGTTCCGTGCGGGCGCAGGCACGATTCTCGAACTCAATTCGGCACAGCTCAACCGTACGCAGGCGCATTTGAATTATTCGCAGGCGATCTACGACTACCTCTCCGCGCAGGCCGACTACGATCGGATCGTCGGCAGGAGGTAGGCGGAAACTGACGGTTCGAAAGTCGAAAATAAGAATATAACGGATAGAGAAGTATGAAAAGAGTTTTTGGTGATGTTGGTTGCGGCGGCTATGGCTGCATCCTGCACGGGCAAGAAACAGGCCGAATCGACGGCCTCCGACGAGAAAGTGTTGACGAAGACGGTGCCCGCCGCGCTTCGGGTGATCGAACAGAACGAGGTCTATACCTCCGAGATCGAGCCTTATAAGGAGAACGATATTACCCCTGCGGTTTCGGGCGTGCATATCGACCGGATTCTGGTCGACGTGGGTTCGCGCGTGAAGGCGGGGCAGCTGCTCGTGACGCTCGATCCGACGCAGTACAACCAGCAGCGGTTGCAGTACCAGACTGCGCTCGACGACTACAACCGGCTGGTTCCGGTCTATGAGGCCGGCGGCATCTCGGCGCAGCAGCTCGGAACAGACCAAGGCTGCGCTCGACGTGCAGAAGGAGGTGCTCGACAACCTGAAAAAGAACATCGAGATGCGTTCGCCCATTGCGGGCGTCGTGACGGCGCGCAACTACGAAGCGGGCAACCTGTTCACGGGGACGCCGGTGCTGCACGTCATGCAGATCAATCCGTTGAAGATCATCGCCAACATTCAGGAGCAGTACTATCCTGCCGTGAAGCTGGGGATGCCTGTCGAGATCCGCACCGATATTTTCCCCGGCGAAGTGTTCGCGGGCAAGGTGTCGCTGATCTATCCGGCGCTCGACGCTTCGACGCGGACCTTCACCGTCGAGGTGACCGTTCCCAACGGGAACGAGAAGCTGCGTCCGGGCATGTTCGCCCGTTCGACCTTCAACATGGGCGACAAGGAGGGCTCATGGTGCCCGACGTGGCCGTGCTGAAACAGGTGGGGTTCGTCCGAGCGTTACCTCTATGTGGTCAAGGACGGCAAAGGCCGAACGCCGCAGCGTGAAGGTCGGCCGCCAGATCGGCAGCGACGTGGACATTCTGTCGGGTGTCGCCGATGGCGAGCAGATCGCCGTGACGGCGCTTTCACGACTGGCCGACGGCGTCGAAGTGGAGGTGAAAGAGTAATTTTAGCACGAATCGAACATGAAAATATACGAAACAGCGGTTCGAAAACCGATTTCGACCATTCTGATCTTCGTCGGCGTCATCGTCTTCGGCCTATTTTCGCTGAACAACCTCGCCGTCGATCAATATCCCGATATCGAGATCCCGCAGATCGCCGTCATTACGTCCTATGCGGGGGCCAATGCGGCCGATATCGAGACCAATATCACCCGTGTTGGAGGACAACCTCAACACGGTGGAGAACCTCAAGAAGATGACTTCGGGAAGTCGTCGGACAACTTCTCGATGATTACGCTCGAATTCGAGTACGGCTCCGATCTGACGGAGGCGGCCAATGACATCCGCGATGCCGTGAGCCGCACGCAGTCGCTGCTGCCCGACGACATCGATTACCCGACGATATTCAAGTTCTCGACGTCGATGATCCCCGTGATGATGCTCGCCGTCACGGCCGATGAGAGCTATCCGGCGCTGAACAAGATTCTCGACGACAAGCTGGTCAACGACCTCAACCGCATCAACGGCGTGGGATCGGTGTCGGTCATGGGCGTTCCCGAACGCGAGGTGCAGGTCAATGTCGATCCCAAGAAGATCGAAGCCTACGGGTTGTCGGTCGAGCAGATCGGGAGCATCATCGCCGCCGAGAACGTCAACATCCCGAGCGGTACGATCGATATCGGCAACAACACCTTCAATATCAAGGCCGACGGCGAGTTCTCCGACGCCTCGACGCAGTTGGGCAAGGTGGTGCTTTCGAACCGCAACGGCCGCAAGGTGCTGCTTGCTGAACGACGTGGCCGAGATCCGCGATACGCTCGAAAAGGCGACGATGGACGAGCGCGTGAACGGCCAGCTGGGCGTGCGCGTAATCATCCAGAAACAGTCGGGCGCCAATACCGTCGACATCGTGCACGAGGTGCAGAGGCGTCTGCCGGCGATCGCCGCCTCGCTGCCGGGCGACGTCGACATCGAGCTGATCTACGAGGGTTCGCAGGGAGATCACCGACGCGATCGGGTCGCTGTCGGAGACGATCATGTATGCCTTCATTTTCGTGGTGCTCGTGGTGATGATCTTTTTGGGCCGCTGGCGGGCGACGTTCATCATCTGCCTGACGATTCCCGTCTCGCTGATCTGTTCGTTCATCTACCTCTATGCCGTCGGATCGACGCTCAACATCATTTCGCTGTCGTCGCTGTCGATCGCCATCGGCATGGTGGTGGACGATGCCATCGTGGTGCTGGAAAATATCACGACCCATATCGAACGCGGTTCGCAGCCGAAAGAAGGCCGCGATCTACGCCACCAACGAGGTGTGGCTGTCGGTAATCGCCACCACGCTGGTGACGGTGGCCGTGTTCCTGCCGCTGACGCTGCTGGTGTCCGGGCCTTTCGGGCATCATGTTCCGCGAGTTGGGCTGGATCGTGTCGATCGTGGTGAGCGTTTCGACGGCGGCGGCCATTTCGCTGACCCCGATGTTGTCGGCCTACATCCTGCACAAGGAGGGCGGCGAACACGACTACAAGGGTCTCGGCATCGTCTACAAGCCGATCGATCGGGCGCTCACGTGGCTCGACGGCGCCTACGCACGTATGCTGGCTACGGTGCTGAACCACCGTCGCTGGACGCTGGGGGCGGTGCTCGTCGTCTTCTGCGCCTCGTTGCTGCTGCTGTCGCGGGTGCCGTTCGAGTTCTTCCCGCCTGCGGACAACGGGCGTATTGCGGCTACGGTGCGTCTGCAACAGAACGTGAGCGTGGAGTATACGGCGCGGATCGCCCGCGAGATCGACAGCGTCATCCGGACGAAGTATCCCGAAGTGCTCCTGATTTCGGCTTCGGCCGGCGCAAGTTCGGGCGACGACGCCTTCTCGGCCATGCAGACCACGGGGTCGCACATCATCAACTACAATCTGCGTCTGCCGCGTTCGGGCGAGCGCGATCGTTCGATCTACCAGATTTCCGACCTGCTGCGTCAGGATTTCGACCGGATTCCCGAAATCGACCGCTACGAGGTCACGCCGGGCGGCAATCAGGGCTCGATGAGCGGTTCGTCCTACGTTCAGGTCAAAGTCTACGGACATGATATAAACCAGACCAACGACGTGGCCAACGATCTGAAATCCAAACTTTCGCAGATACCCGGTCTGCGCGATGCGCAGCTCTCGCGCGACGACCTGCGTCCGGAGTATAACGTGGTTTTTCGACCGCGACAAGCTGGCCTACTACGGCATGAATTCCGCGACGGCCTCGCAGGCGGTGCGTAACCGGATCAACGGTCTGGATGCGTCGAAATACCGCGAGGACGGCGACGAGTACGACATCGTGGTGCGCTACGGCGAACCGTTCCGGACGAGTATTCAGGATGTGGAGAACATCGTACTCTACGGGGCCGACGGGCAGCCCGTGAAGTTGAAGGAGGTGGCGACGGTGGTCGAGGAGTTCGCCTCGCCGTCGATCGAACGTGAGAACCGCCAGCGTGTGATCTACGTCAAGGCTTCGCTGGGCGACGGCGTGGCGCTGGGTACGGTCGTGCCGCAGATCAACGCCATTCTGGACGAATATCCGCTGCCCGACGGCATGAGTCTCGATCTGGGCGGTACGGTCGAGGATCAGGGCGATGCGTTCGGCGACCTGCTGACGCTGTTCGTGTTGATCGTGATTCTGGTCTACATCGTCATGGCCACGCAGTTCGAGTCGCTGGTGTTTCCCTTCATCATCATGTTCACCATTCCGCTGGCCTTCACGGGGACGTTCCTTGCGTTGTGGCTGACCGGGACGCCGCTGTCGATCATCGCGCTGATCGGTGCGATCATGCTCGTGGGTATCGTGACGAAGAACGGTATCGTGCTGGTGGACTATACCAACTTGCTCGTCGAACGCGGATCGAGCGTCTTCGATGCGGTAGTGGCCGGCGGCAAGAGCCGTCTGCGTCCGGTGCTGATGACGTCGTTCACCACCATCCTCGGCATGTTGCCGCTGGCGCTCGGTACGGGCGAGGGTTCGGAGACCTGGCAGCCGATGGGTATCGCCGTGATCGGCGGTCTCACCTGCTCGACGCTGCTGACGCTGCTCGTCGTGCCGGTTCTCTACTCGGTTTTCGTCAACCGTCGGATTCGCAAGGCGCAGCAGAAGCAGGCCGCTGCCAGACAAGTATCGTTGAACGCATAAACCATACGAAAAATCATGAAAGCCGTATTTGTATCTTACAACCAGGCATTGACCGACCCCATGCAGGAGATTCTGGACGATCTCGGCGTGCGCGGGTTCACCAAATGGGAAACTCACGATGGGCCGCGGGTCGTTCGACGGCGAACCGCATTACGGAACCCATGCGTGGCCTTCGATGAACTCTTCGATGCTGATGATCGTCGAGGACGAGAAGGTAGCCCCGCTGCTCGACGCCTTCCGCAAACTGGATTCACAGACGAAGATGCAGGGTTCGCGCGCCTTCGTCTGGAATATCGAACAGATGATGTGACGCTGTGCCGCATCCTTACGATACGGAGGGCCGCCCCGATCGGGGCGGCCCTCCGTATGTTCCCGGCGAGAACGAGGGATGCCGTGCGGACGACGTCCTCCGTCGGTTCGGGCGGATGGCGTGCTACTCGAAATCCTCGGTGTTCATGATCTTCATGATCCGCAACTGGCGCCGCAGTACGGTCAGTATGGCGAACAATACCACCGACGCCACCGCTCCGACGGCGGCGAAGATGAATCCGCCGGTCATGAATTTCCACAGCGTGAGGAAAATGAATACGACGAGCGCTATCGAGCAGAGCGTCATCAGAAAATTTCAGGCCTTTCATAACGGTCGGTTAAAATGTGAGTTTCCCTGCGAGGGCCGTACGCGCCGCACATCGGGCCTGGGTTCGAGTACAGGCGGGGTGCGGTGATCGCCTCTTCCGTCAGGAGTTTATCCGAAGACAAAGATACGAATAAGTGAGTGCAATGTCAAATTTATTTGAACATTGCCGAACGAGAGTATCTTCGACGAAGTCAAAGAATACGAGTAAGCGAGGGCAAAAGCAAACTCGTTTGCATTTTGCCGAGTGGAGTATCTACGGCGCAGCCAAAGTACGAATAAACCGCGTGCAAAGCGAATTTTACGCTTATCGAAGCGGAGTCTCCGCGAGCCGAAGCCGCAGATATGCGAAAGCCGTGGTAATCCTGCGCCGCTACCAGACGATCGGCTCTTTCCGTGGCTCAGGAGATATTCGTTGGCCTGCGAGAAGTGCCGGCAGCCGAAGAATCCGCGGTAGACCGAAAGCGGAGAGGGGGTGGACGGCTTTCAGTATGCAGTTGTTCAGCGGGCTGGCGATAGCGCCTTTGCGCTGGGCGTAACTGCCCCAGAGCATGTAGACGATCCCCCGTTTTGCGCTCGGCGATGGCACGGACGACGGCATCGGTGAAGGTTTCCCCACCCGCGTCCGGCGTGCGAAGCGGCCTGATGGGCCCGCACGGTCAGTACCGAATTGAGCTGCAGGACGCCCTGTTCGGCCCACCGGTCGGGGTTGCCGGTCGAAGGAACGGGCGTACCGATGTCGGTCGATATCTCCTGAAAGATGTTCTGCAACGACGGGGGAAAGGGAATACCGTCGTTCACCGAAAAACAGAGTCCGTTGGCCTGCCCCTCGCCGTGATAGGGGTCTTGGCCGATGATGACCACTTTGAGTTTCTCGAACGGGCACTTGTCGAAGGCGCGGAAGATGTTGCTGCCGCGCGGATAGATGCGCTGTGTGGCGTATTCGTTGCGAACGAAGTCGACGAGTTGCGCGAAGTAGGGTTTCTCGAATTCGGGGGCCAGCAGTTCCTGCCAGTCGGGGGCTATTTTCACGTTCATAGTCGCTCGAATTTTTCGTAAAAGTAATAAAAAAGATTGTATTATCCGTTGATTGTGGCTATTTTTGTCGTTTGAAAAAGATTCGGAAGATGGACGATTGGAAACGATGCTTGGGCGTGTTCGCGGCTGCCGTGCTGTTGCTGGCGACGCCTGCGGACGCTCGTCGCGTAAAGCGCGGCGGCGCGAAAAATCCTGTGCGGCAGGCCGCCTGCGTCGCGGAGTGCGATACGGTGCGGAATCTGATCTACATGATCGGCGACGGTATGGGGCTGGCCCATGTGACGATGTTGCAGATCGCCGAGGGGTACGACAATCCCGTCTCGTTTATGCGGGCCGAGAACGTGGCGCTCATCAAGAGCTATTCGCGGAACAACAGGGTGACCGATTCCGCCGCGGCCGGCACGGCGCTGGCCACGGGCCACAAGACCAACAACAGTATGCTGGGCGTTCTGCCTGACAGTACGGCCGTCGAGTCGATGATGGCGAAGGCCGTGCGGCGGGGAATGGCGACGGGGCTGGTCGTGACCTGCTACCTGCCCCATGCCACGCCGGGAGCCTTTTATGCGCATCAGGTTTACAGGCGGACGCTCGAACCGATCGCCGAACAGCTGGTCGAGAGCGGCGTCGATGTGGCGTTCGGCGGCGGGAAGCGCTATTTCACCGCACGCCGGGCGGACGGAACGACGCTCGTCGATCGGTTGCGGACGAAGGGATACCGTGTGATCGACACCCTTGCGGCCGCCGATACGATCACGTCGGGCAAGGTCGTCGGGCTGTTCGCATCCAAGCACATGCCTTATGCACACAAGGGGCGCGGCGACTATCTTCCCCGCGCCGTCGGGAAGGCGTTGGAGATTCTGTCGAACGACGCTGCGGAGCGGGACGAAGGCTTCATGCTCGTGGTCGAGGGGTCGATGATCGACTACGTGTCGCACCGTAACGACTCGGAGGAATTCTCGCGGAGATGCGCGATTTCGACCGGGCGGTGCGCGTGGCCATGGAGTACGTCGATGCGCATCCGGGGACGCTGCTCGTCGTTACGGCCGACCACGAAACGGGCGGTCTGACGTTGCCGAGCGGCAATGCCGATTTCACGAAGTCCGAGAGCGGCGTGTTGTATAAATACGGCTCGAAAAGCCATACGGCCGTCATGGTTCCCGTCTATCTTTACGGTACGGGCGCCGAGCGCATCAACGGCGTGATGGAGAACTCCGATCTGGCGAACCGGCTGATGGAGATACTCGAACTGGAATAGGTGCGAAGAGACCGGAAATAGAAGAGAGCGCTCGGCGACGGGCGCTCTTTTTCATTCGGATTGCAGCAGGGCGACGAGTTCGTCGGCCTGGGTGCACGAAACGTAGTAGCGTTGTTCGTAGATGTCGACGATCTCCACCAGATTCTTCCACTCCGAAGCGTAGACGACCACTTTCTCGAACGTTTTCAGGTCGAAATAATAACCGTAATAACCGAAGAATCCGTATCCGCCGAACAGAGGAACGACCCACCGCATCTGCCGCGGGTCGACCCGTTGTACGGAGGCGATCTCCATCCGCGGGATCTCGGTCATGTCGAGCAGACACAGGATCTCGACCGTGGCTTTCTTGACCACGATCTTGCGCGGGATAGAGAGCGACATCAGCGCGAAAAAGGGCGACCACGAGCGAGACGAACCATGCCGAGAGGTAGCCTCCGATGTAGAGCGAATGCAGCCCCAGTCCGATGAGTGCCAGCACGAGGATGTAGAACGCGCTGAGGTAGAGCGTACGGCGGCTGAACCGGTATTTGAAGACCCGTTTCATGCTTCCGTACGGCGGGCGAGGATGGCTCTGCGACGGCCAGATCGTCGCGGGTGGTGATTTTCAGGTTCGTCGTCTCGCCTTCGACGAGCCGCAGAACGCCGCCTGCGGCTTCGACGACCGTCGCGTCGTCGGTGAAGGCGGGATCGTAGGTGCAGGCATAGGCCTTGCGGAGCAGTTCGGCGCGGAAGAACTGGGGAGTCTGGACGATGCGCAGCGTCGCCCGTTCCACGGGATGCGACGCTCCTTCCGCCGTCACGATGCGAAACGAATCGACCGGCTGTACGACGGGAATGGCCGAACCTTCCCGCTCTGCCGTTCGGGCGATCCGCCGGATAGCCTCGTGCGTCGCCAGCGGACGCACGCCATCCTGCACGGCGATCAGGTCGCACGCATCGGAGAGTGCGGCGATGCCGTTCGCAACGGAGTGGAAGCGCTCGGCGCCGCCGGCCGTCGTGCGGTGTTCGGCGACGTCGAAACGGCGGGCGTAGTCCTGCCAAAAGTCGATGTAGTCGGCTGGCAGGACGACGACGATCTCGGCGCCGGGCAGCGCCTCCGCGAAGTTGTTGATCGTGCGGGCCAGTATGGGCTGGCCGTCGAGCAGCATGAATTGTTTGGGCAGGTTGCCGCCCATGCGCGAGCCGCTGCCGCCGGCGACGACGACGACCCCTATGTGCGATGTTATGCTTTCCATATCAGTTTTTTTCCGAATCCGAGCGTGTTGTCCGTGAATTTGAGGTAATCGGGCACAAGCGCCCACAGCGTCAGTTCCGCCAGCGCCGCATAGGGGAACCGGTGCAGATAACGCCGTTTGTCCTCCTCGTCGCCGCGTGCGACCGTGCCGCAGAGCTGCAAACCCTGTACCTTTCCCACGATCCGCGTTTCGAGCACGACCGAGGCGGCGACCCGTCGCTCGGCGAGCATCTCCCGCGCGTGGCGGGTCGAGAGGTCGGAGGTGAAGACCAGCCGGTTGCGTCCCTTGTCGTAGGCGTAGAACGCATTGGCGCAGTAGGGCGTTCCGTCGGCTGCCGTGGCCAGCGTCAGCACATGATGCCGTCCGAGGAACCGTGCGATCCGTTCGTCGACCTCCGTAGGTTGCTGTTGCCGTGCGCTCATTGCCCGATGCGAATGGAGTCGAGTTGCGTGATGCGCAGCGAGTCGCTCACTTCGCCGTCGAGTTCGGCCACGATGCGGTCGCGCACGAACTCGAAGGCCGCACGGTTCTGCGCCGCGATGGGTTCGGCAGGCTCGGAGGGCGCTTTGAGCGGATCGATCGGCTTGCCGTTGCGCCAAAGCCGGAAATCGAGGTGCGGGCCGGTCGAAGCGCCGGTGCTGCCCACGTATCCGATCAGTTGGCCCTGCGATACGCGCGACCCCTGCGCGATACCCTTGGCGAAACGGCTCAGGTGCAGGTAGCCGCTCATCATATTGCCCGGGTGCTTGATTTTCAGTGTATTTCCGCCGCCGCCACCCCAGCCTTTGAAGGTTACCACGCCGTCGGCTACGGCACGGACGGGAGTCCCCTTCGGCGCGGCGTAGTCGACACCGTGGTGGGGACGGTAGACCTTGTAGATCGGGTGCAGGCGTGCGTTGGAGAAACGGGAACTGATGCGCGAATATTTGAGCGGCGCTTTGAGCAGTTGCTTGCGCAGACTGCCGCCGCTGACGTCCCAGTATTGGATACGGTTGTTCTGACGGAACGGAATGGCGTAGTAGTCCTTGCCGGCATGGGTGAATTTGGCGCCCCAGACGCGCCCGATGCCGACGGCCGTCGTGTCGATGATCCGCTCGTCGTAGACCACCGTGAAGGCGTCGCCTTTCTGGATGCCGAAGAAGTCGATGCTCCATTGGTAGATCTCTTCCAGTTCGGCGGCCAACGCATAGGGCATCTGCTCGCGCATGATGGCGCCCCACAGCGAACTGTCGATCGTGGCCTGTTTCTTCTGACGGCGGACGCTGACGGGTTTTTCGCCGAGCGTGACGCTGACCGAATCGGCGCTGTGGAGACCGAAAACGACGTATTGGGATGCGTTGCGTTCGTAGACCAGATAGTCCAGATGCGGGGTGTTGAGCGAGTCTTCGTGGATGAAGACCGTGTAGGGATTGCCGGCACGGATGCCGTCGAGCGGGAAGTCGGTTTTGGCCGCGCGGTCGAGCCGGTCGACGGTCGCTGCGCCTACTCCGTAGCGGTTCAGGATACGTCCCATCGTTTCGCCCGGGGCGATTTCGCCGTGTTCGATGCGGTAGTCGTCGGCAGGGATGCCGTAGAGCAGATTTTGCTCGACGATCTCTTCTTCGGTCTCTGCGTCGTCGAAGCGGCGGTGCTGCCCGAACCGCAGCCCCAGGCGATCCATGCGACGCCCAGCGCCGCGAATTTCATCAGTCGTTCCATCATGTTACAAAGTTATAAAAAAACGGCGAAATAGCGATAAATATTGTTTGTCGCGGATAAAAGAGGGCCTTCTTTGTCTTACGCGACCTGTTGTGTCGGTTGTCGATGAGTTTAGGGATAGAATAACGGATGAACACCAATTAAAGATGAAATATTCCATGTATTTTCTGATTTTATTCTGTAATTTTACAATGGATATCGAGTCCCGCTAGGGAAGATCGGACGGTGAAAACGATCTCGGAATACCGTGTGGTTCGAGATGTCCGGTTATCCGGAATCGACGTTGTCGGTTTCGTCAAAGCTGGCCGGAGAATCGGACCCTTGGTTTGGAACGGGCATCGGAATTGGATGAATATCAACTTGAAACTATCTAATTATATGGGAAAAATGAGCCGGATATATCGTTTGATGTCCATTGCGTTTGCATTGATTTTCGTGAATTGCACCAATGCCGAAGAGGCTGCGGCCGCTCCTTCGGGGAGCGGCGATTCCAAACCGGAGGTTCCGGTGCTCCCCGAAACCGTCAAAATCCTTGCGATCGGCAACAGTTTCTCGGCCGATGCGGTCGAGCAGGAGTTGTATGGGCTCTTCGAGGCCGTGGGGCAAAAGGTGGTCATCGGAAATATGTATATCGGCGGATGTCCTCTGGAAACTCATGCTGCGAATGCCGCATCGGATGCGGCGGCTTACAGTTATCGTAAGATTGTGGATGGCGTTATGACCAAAACCTCTTCCGTAAAACTGTCGACGGCGTTGGCAGACGAGGACTGGACGTTTGTCAGCGTTCAGGAAGGTAAGGGATTCCACGGATTTTTTACGATACGACGTACGAAGGTACGACTCATTCGATGGAACCCGATCTTACGAATCTGTTGAATTACGTGCGGTCGAAATGTCCCGATGCCCGACTCGTATATCATGCCCCCGTGGGCGGCGAAAGAGGGCTACACCGGCGTTAAATTCAGCTATTATGGTTACGATCAGGCGAAAATGTACGAGATGATATGCGGCGCGACGAAGGAGGTCGTAGCCGCTCATCCCGAAATCGGTCTGGTTATGAACAGTATGGATGCGATTCAGAATGTCAGAACGTCTTATTTCGGCGACAACGTTACCCGCGACGGTTGGCATCTCAACTATACGATCGGCCGCTATACGGCAGGGTGCTTGTGGTTCGAAAAGATCATGGGCCGGAGCGTTGTCGGTAATGCGTATCGTCCGTCCGCGATCTCGGGAAACCGATGCGCTCGTTTGTCAGACCGCGGCTCACGAGGCGTGCGAACATCCCCTATGTCGTTACCGATCTGTCGTATTTCGAAAAGCCTGCCGGCGAAGACGGGGACGAACCGCATACCGTGCTGGCGAAGTGGTATTTCAGTCGTGAACGAACGGTTGCCGACGGCGGTTGTGAAACATGGACGGGACAGGATGAACTCGGAGTCTACCGATATGACAACGAACCCGGTGAAAGAGGTTATTTCGAGGCCAACGAAGAGGGGGCGGGTCGATTGAGTTATGTCCAGGTCGATAAGACCGAATGGCCGGAAGACGCTGCCGGTTTGAGTACGCTCGATGTTTCGAACGGAGGCCAGCCGGTGATGAGCGGACCCATGGCCGGAGATTACTGGCAGTTCGCAACGACGGGAGGTCACGAATTTGCCGAGGGCACGCGGCTTCGTATCGTTTATACCTACAACCCTGGCAACTATGGTGCGAAATATTGGCGCATCGAATACAAGGACGGAGATGTTTTCAAGCCGGTTCCGAGTTTTGAGTTAAAAACCGAAACCCTCCCTTTGAGCGGCGAAACCGTCACATACAATCAGGCGTTCGATGCGTCTCAGAGAGTCATAGAATTTACGGTCGTTCTGGACAATCCCACCTCGGAGTTCGTGGTGCGTCAGATATGTTGTTCGGCATACCAGGTGAATGACAAGTGGCTCGGCCATCCGAATATCAAGTGTGTCTCGCGTATTGCCGGTGATCCGAATAATGAGAACAAACCGCTTCCGCAGATGGATCTGTTGTTATAGGGAGTGACGGAGTTGCCGAGAGCGAGGGATGAATTTCTCTCGCTCTGTTTTTCGACGTTTCGCCATCGTCATTTCGTCGAAAAAGATACCGTCGATTCTGTGGAAACGGAAGCGGCCAAGGCGAAGCCGAAGTTACCTGGGAAACGATCGAATCCTGTCGAATATTGCGGCATAAATCCTTTTCCGGATGGTTTTGGCGCTTATTGTTTGGGGGATCCGATTCTTTTTGCTACCTTTGAAAATCGAGAGATTGTGCACCGAGAGTAATGTTCAAATTCCTGCTGTATCCTGCTTCATGGCTTTACAAGATGGCGGTTCTGTTCCGTCATCAGTTGTTCGATTGGGGGATTCTGCATAGCGAAGTTCGACATTCCGGTCATCTGCATCGGCAACATCACCGTCGGCGGTACGGGCAAGACTTCCGCTGGCCGAAATGATCGTCGACTACATGTCGCAGACGCATCGCGTGGCATTGCTGTCGCGCGGTTACGGCCGTCGCACGAAGGGTTACCGCGAGGTTGCGGCGACGGATCATTACCGCGACGTGGGCGACGAACCGTTGCAGATCAAACGCAAATTTCCCGATGTGTGCGTCGTGGTGTGCGAACGGCGGGCGGACGGTATCCGCCGCATCCGCACCGAGCATCCCGAGGTGGATCTGATCGTCATGGACGACGGTTTCCAGCACCGTTATGTAGAGGCGAAGATCAACGTCGTGCTGATCGACGCCACACGCCCCGTGCAGGAGGACCGGATGCTTCCGCTCGGCTCGCTGCGCGACGTGCCCGGGCAGTTGCACCGCGCCCACTATTTCATCGTGACCAAATGTCCCGAGGAGATGAATCCGCTCGACCGGCGCATCATGCGCAAGGTGCTGATCGAAGCCGCCTACCAGAACATCTATTTCACCCGCATGGAGGCGTTCCGCCCGCAGCCCGTCTTCGGGGAGGCTCCGGCCGAGGGCTTCGATCCGGGTACGGAGGTGATCCTGATGTCGGGAATCGGTAATCCGGCACAGTTCGTGCGCGGCGCCTCAGCGTGCTATCGCGTGGTCGGGGAGCTGCGATTCGAAGACCATCATGTCTATCGGGTGAAGGATTTGAAGACGCTGGCGGGGCTTATCGCACAGCATCCGGCTGCAATGGTGCTCACGACCGAGAAGGACGCCGTCAAACTTGCGGGGCGCGGCAAGGTGCCCGCCGAGATTCGCAGCAGATTGTTTTACCAACCGATAAACATTTCATTCATAGACGATTCGGCAACGGATTTTCTTCAAAACCTTGAAAAAGATGTTAAATCAGATTCTTGAGACCGCCGCATTTATCCGTGCGAAGGTCGGGCAGTTTACCCCCGAGGTGGGGATCGTTCTCGGTACGGGTCTGGGCGATTTCGCCGACAATATCGAGGTGGAGTATGCGATCGAATACAAGGATATTCCCAATTTCCCCGTTTCGACGGTCGAGGGGCACAAGGGGCGCCTGATTTTCGGCCGGATCGACGGCCGCCGCGTCGTGGCCATGCAGGGCCGGTTCCATTACTACGAGGGGCTACACCATGCAGCGGTGACCTTCCCCGTGCGGGTGCTCAAACAGTTGGGAATCCGCTGCCTGTCCGTGTCGAACGCTTCCGGGCGGCATCAATCCGTCGTTCCGTATCGGGCGACCTGATGATCATCACCGACCATATTATCAATCGATGCCCAATCCGCTCATCGGCCCCAACATCGCCGAGCTGCCCCCGTTTTCCGGACATGCACAACTATTGCGCCATACCGCGAGCTGCGTGCCAAGCGCGACGGCCATCGCCGAACGCGACTGCTGCAGTACGAGCAATACGCACCCGGAACGCCACCGG
>VOFK01003841.1_pt1 | contig 19127 bp, 44 predicted proteins | sample 5384121 | NCBI WGS metagenome assembly VOFK01 (sample SAMN12384730, study PRJNA508395) | human gut metagenome | isolation source: healthy gut J | host: Homo sapiens
GTTACGTATTGCTGACTGCAACCAGCAAGGTCTGCAAATTGGTGGCACCACCTGAGGAGGAAACAACCTGCTCAATCTCGTGCTTCCGCCTGAGAGAAGAGTGTCAGCAGATCATGGCACTGCTATTGAAGAAAGACGATGAGACATTACCATGATGATCGAGGAACTGATCACAGAAAAGTCAGGAATGACAGATAAGGAATCATATTATAATTCGATCATCAGTACAATTATCCAGATTGGAAGAGCAGAGGAATTTATTGTAGCCTTGTGTGAACTGATCCAGCGTCTGGTTGTGGATCACCTGCATATTGTCGGTGATATTTACGACAGAGGTCCGGGACCGCATCTGATCATGGACAAGCTGATGGAGTATCATTCGGTGGACATCCAGTGGGGGAATCATGATATCCCGTGGATGGGAGCTGCAGCAGGGGCAGAGAGGCTGCATTGCCAATGTGATCCGTATCTGTGCCCGCTATGGGAATCTGGATATTCTGGAGGATGGATATGGGATCAATCTGCTTCCGCTTGCAACTTTCGCATGGAAACAGTATGCAAAAGATCCCTGTGAATGCTTTTTATTAAAAGGGCAGGACAACTGCAAACCACAGGAGATGGAACTGAATATGAAAATGCACAAGGCAATTTCTGTTATCCAGTTCAAAGTAGAAGGACAGGCAAGCAGAGCTTTATCCGAATTTGGTTTCCAGAGAAGAAACTTTCTGGATAAGATCAACTACGAGGAAGGGACTATAACGATGGGAGGAAAAATCTATCAGCTTCTGGATGATTATTTTCCGACCATAGATCGAAGAATCCATATCAGCTTTCAGCTGAAGAAGAAGAGATCATGAACCGCCTGGTAAGAAAGCGTTCCAGAGCTGTGAAAAAATTGCAGCGGCATATGCGTTTTCTTTTTGAACAAAGGAAGTCTTTACAAGATTTACAATTCCAATCTGCTGTATCACGGCTGTGTTCCACTGAATGATGACGGATCCACTCAGAAAGGTAAAGATATACGGTAAAAAGCTATCAGGGAAGGACACTTTATGATGTGATGGAGTCCTATGTGAGAAAAAGGATTTTTTGCGGTAGATCCGGATGAAAAGAAAAAAAGGGCGTGACCTGATGTGGTATATCTGGCAGGGTGCGAATTCTCCTCTTTTCGGCAAAGATAAAATGGCGACCTTTGAGCGTTATTTCCTTGCAGAAAAGGAGCTGTGGAAAGAGAAAAAAAGAATGCGTATTATCTTCTTCTTGAAGATGAAAATGTGATGAACGGAATTCTGGATGAATTTGGCCTGGACAGAGAAATTTCCCATATCATCAACGGACATGTTCCGGTGAAAACGAAAAATGGAGAGAATCCGGTCAAATGTGGTGGAAAAGTGCTTGTTATTGATGGCGGATTTTCAAAAGCGTACCAGAAAGAAACCGGAATTGCAGGATACACGCTGATCTATAATTCCTATGGACTGATCCTTGCGGCGCATGATCCGTTTGAATCGACGGAGGCAGCTATTGAAAAAAAGAAAGAGATATCCATTCGGACAGTGTGATCGTAAAACGGACACTCGAACGCAAGACGGTAGGAGATACTGATGTTGGAAAAGTACTGAAGGAACGGATCGCGGATCTGGAGTCATTGCTGGACGCTTACAGAAGTGGTCAGATCATCGAAAAAATTTAAAAAATAAGTATAAAAAATCCTTTTTCTGCGGATAGTAATAGTACAAGTATTTTACAGAAAAAAAGGAGAATTACAACATGCAATATCTAAGAAGAATGGTTCTGGTTTTTACCTGTGTGATGCTGATGGGAGGAATTACGGCGTGTGGAAATGGTGATAACGCTGCAAATCCGGATACGAATACCGGTGGGACGAATCAGAATGGAACGGTAAATGATGTCACAAACGATATCGGAGATGGTGTTGAGGATGCAGTAGATGATGTGGAAGACGGAGTCGATGATATGACCAGAAACAGGACAGAGGACCGGAATGATAAATGATAATCATACAATAGATGGTCAGGAATAGGGAAAAAAGGCAAGACTTTGCGGAAAGTCTTGCCTTTTTACAGACAAAAGGTAGTAAAATGTCCGTGGGTGTGATACAATATGACGGTATGTAAAGACGAGATCAACAGAAAAAGCGGAGGACTTCATGAAATTTTTCGACCATGTATAGATATTCATAATGGTGCAGTCAAGCAGATTGTGGGTGGGCAGCCTGAAAGATGCGGGAAATGCAGCGGTAGAAAATTACATATCCAGACAGGATGCAGATTATTATGCGACAATGTATAAGAAAGATGGACTTACCGGAGGACACATTATTTTTGCTGAATCCGCCGGCATCGGAATACTCATGATGCGACAAAGGCACAGGCACTGAAAGCACACATGCCTATCCGGGCGGAATGCAGATCGGCGGAGGAATTACTGCAGAAAATGCTGCAGAGTATCTGGAGAAGGGGCAAGTCATGTGATCGTTACTTCTTATGTATTTAAGAATGGACAGGTGCGGTATGACCGGCTGGACCGGCTGAAAAAGGCAGTAGGGAAAGAGCATCTGGTACTGGATCTCAGCTGCCGGAGGCGCGAGAACAGTTATTATATTGTAACCAACAGATGGCAGACATTTACTGAGCTCAGACTGATACCGGAGGTCCTGGAAGAGCTGTCCGGATGGTGTGATGAATTTCTGGTTCACGGGGTTGATGTAGAAGGAAAAGCATCTGGTACAGAGGAGGATCTGGTCAGGATGCTTGCGGCGTGGAACGGACTTCCGATCACCTATGCCGGTGGAATTGGAAGCATGGAGGATCTGCGGGAGTTTGCACGGATCAGCGGGGAAAAAGCTGGACTATACGATCGGCAGTGCACTGGATCTTTTTGGCGGTAAGATTCCGTATGCCGAGCTGACAGAACCGGTGAAATAAACTGATTGAAGAATAAAAAGAAATGGTGCTACAATGGATACTGTCTATCTATAGCGGAAAAAGCAAAACACTTCAGACAGAAGTGATAAGCAAAGGAATATAAGGAGCTTAATAAAATGGGAATTATTGAAAAGATATTTGGAACACACAGCGAACATGAATTGAAGCGAATCTACCCGATCGTGGATCATATTGATGCGCTGGAGCCGGAGATGCAGAAGCTCTCCGATGAGGAATTGAAAAAAAAGACGAAAGAATTCAAGGGAGAGGCTTGCAAAAAGGAGAGACACTGGACGATCTTCTTCCGGAAGCATTTGCTGTTGTAAGAGAGGCAGCTGTCCGTGTACTTGGAATGCGCCACTACCGTGTACAGATGATCGGGGGTATCATCCTGCATCAGGGCCGTATTGCCGAGATGAAGACCGGTGAAGGTAAAACACTTGTATCTACACTGCCGGCATACTTAAATGCACTGACCGGTGAGGGGGTGCATATTGTAACAGTCAACGACTATCTGGCAAAGCGTGATGCTGAGTGGATGGGACAGGTTTCATGAATTTTTGGGACTGACTGTTGGAGTTGTTACTGAACCAGATGGATAATGATGAACGACGTGCAGCGTATAATTGCGATATCACTTATGTGACGAATAACGAACTTGGTTTCGATTATCTGCGTGACAACATGGTGATCTACAAAGAGCAGCTGGTACAGCGCGGATGAAATATGCACTTATCGATGAGGTCGATTCCGTCCTGATCGATGAGGCGAGAACCCCTCTTATCATTTCCGGACAGAGCGGTAAGTCAACCAAGACTTTACGAAGCATGTGATGTTCTGGCAAGACAGCTGGAGAGCGAGGTGAAGCAAGCATGGGGGAATTCTCTAAGATGAATGCCATTATGGGCGAAGAGGAGATCGAAGAGACTGGTGATTTTATCGTCAATGAAAAAAGAGAAGAATATCAACCTGACAGAAGATGGTGTAAAGAAAGTTGAAAGATTCTTTCACATCGATAACTTCTCCGATCCCGAGAACCTGGAGATTCAGCATAATATTATTCTTGCTTTACGTGCCCATAATCTGATGTTCCGTGATAAGGATTATGTGGTGAAGGACGACCAAGTACTGATCGTCGATGAATTTACCGGACGTATCATGCCGGGACGCCGTTACTCCGATGGTCTGCATCAGGCAATCGAAGCAAAAAGAGCACGTAAAAGTGAGGAGAGAGAGTAAGACGCTGGCTTCCATCACGTTCCAGAATTTCTTTAACAAATACGAGAAAAAGTCCGGCATGACCGGTACAGCACTCACAGAAGAGCAAGAGTTCCGCGAGATCTATGGTATGGACGTTATCGAGATCCCGACCAACCGTTCCGGTTACAGAGAATTGACCTGGAGGATGCCGTATACAAGACAAAAAAGGAAAAATTCCATGCCGTTGTGGATGAAATTGAAAAAGCCCATGAAAAAGGGACAGCCGGTTCTGGTTGGTACCATCACCATCGAAACTTCCGAGCTCCTCAGTAAGATGCTCAAACGACGCGGCGTAAAACATAATGTACTGAATGCACAAGTTCCATGAACTCGAGGCTGAGATCGTTGCACAGGCAGGGACAGTCACGATGCTGTTACCATCGCAACAAACATGGCAGGACGTGGTACAGATATCAAACTTGATGAAGAAGCAAGGGCGGCCGGCGGCTGAAGATTATCGGTACCGAGCGTCATGAGTCCAGACGTATAGACAATCAGCTGCGCGGACGTGCGGGTCGTCAGGGAGATCCCGGAGAATCCAGGTTTTATATTTCACTTGAAGATGATCTGATGAGATTGTTTGGTTCAGGAGACTGATGGATGTATTTCAACAGTCTTGGGGTAGAAGAAGGCGAGCAGATCGAGCACAAGATGCTTTCTCAGTGCGATTGAAAAGGCACAGGAGAAGATAGAAAGCAATACAACTTTGGAATTCGTAAAAACCTGCTTGAATATGACCAGGTAATGAACGAACAGAGAGAGATTATTTATGAAGAAAGACGCACGTGTTCTGGATGGCGAGAACATGCGTGATTCTATCTTCCATATGATTAATGATGAATACATTGAAAAATATGTAGATGCTGAATGGTTTCAGTGATGATCAGGACTATGAAGTGGGATCTGACAGAATTGAACCGAAACGATTCCCGATGATTCCGGATGGAACCGGTTACAGAGATGATGTCAAGGATGGGAAGAAAAAGAGAATTGAAACATATCTTAAAAAAGAGCGCGCAAAAAAAGCATATGAAGAAAAAGAAGCACAGTTCCCGGAACCGGCAGAGCATCTGCGTGAGGTCGAGCGAGTGAGTTCTTCTGCGTGTGATTGATGCAAGATGGATGGATCACATCGATGATATGGATCAGCTGCGTCAGGGAATCGGTCTGCAGGCTTCGGACAGAGATCCTCTGGTTGAATACAAGATGATCGGATATGATATGTTCGGTGAAATGACATGCAATCGACAGTGGATACAGTCAGACTTCTTCTTCCATGTCAATGTAGAACAGAAGGTTGAAGAGAACAGGTTGCAAAGGTAACCGGTACCAATAAAGATGACAGTGTTGCAAAGGGTCCAAAGGTACGTGCCGAGAAAAAAGATTTATCCAAACGATCCATGCCCATGCGGAAGTGGAGAAGAAGTACAAACAGTGCTGTGGAAGAAAATAAATACGACTGTTTGGATTTTTATATAATTTTATGAGATTTGAGGTGATACAGTGGTTGAATTAGACGGTTTAAGCAGACATTAAATGCGTATGAAGAACCGCTGAAAGATTTGAGGGATTCACTTTGACCTGGCAGGCAAAGAAAACGGATTGAAGAGCTGGAAAGAAAGATAGAAGAACCAGGGTTCTGGGACAAGACAGAGCTTTGCAGAGGATTATGAAGGAACTCCAGGAAAATGCAGGACTGTGTGAAGGATGGTCCGGGATCTGGAAAGTTCATATGAAGATATCAATGCACTGATCGAACTTACGGAAGAGGAAGAAGACCGGGAGATGATCAAAGAGATCCAGCGTGAGATCGCTAAATTTGAAAAAAGAATTTGAAGATCTCAGGATCCGGACGCTTCTTTCGGGAGAATATGATTCCTGCAATGCAATCGTGACACTGCATGCAGGAGCCGGAACAGACAGCTGTGACTGGGCAAATATGCTGTATCGTATGTATACAAGATATGCACAGTCAAAAGGATTTCAGATAACCGTGCTGGACTATCAGGACGGAGATATTACCGGACTGAAAGGAATCACGTTTGAAGTAACGGGAGATAATGCATATGGCTATTTTCAGTCAGAAAAGGGAGTGCACCGTCTGGTGCGTATTTTCCGTTCAATTCAGCAGGCAAGAGGCAGACATCTTTTGCATCCTGTGATGTGCTCCCTGATCTGGAAGATGATATTGATATTGAGCTGAATGACGACGACCTGCGGATCGATACCTACCGTTCTAGTGGTGCCGGCGGACAGCATATCAATAAGACTTCGTCTGCGGTGCGGATCACGCATCTTCCGACAGGAATCGTAGTGCAGTGCCAGAATGAACGTTCGCAGCTTTTTAATAAGGACAAAGCGATGCAGATGTTGAAAGCCAAGCTGTATCTTTTGAAAAAGCAGGAGCAGGAAGAAAAGGTATCCGGCATCCGGGGGAAGTTCAGGATATCAATTTTGGAAGGCCAGATCCGATCTATATTTTACATCCTTACAATCTGGTCAAGGATCACCGTACCGGTGAAGAGACCGGAAATGTAAGTGCAGTTCTGGATGGGGGAGCTGGATCCATTTATCAATGCTTATCTGAAACAGAGGAGTAACAATGGATAATACAAAAAGTACTATGTGGTAAAAAGAAAAAAGCAGTGCCGGAGGTGCTCATAAAAGGTTGTCGAGACAAAAGACTGCTCGCAACCAGACGTGGAATGACTATTCAGGGAAGCGACAGAAGAAGAGATCGGTATCAGCAGAAGCTCTTTTTACAAATACAAGGATGATATTTTTCCCATTTCACGAAAATGAAAAAAAGGAAGGACTGTTACGATGGTTATTCAGCTTGATGATACACCGGGGGTTATGGCAGAGCTTTTAAACGCGGTGGCAAGGTATCAGGCGAATATTCTGACGATCCATCAGAGTATTCCGATCAACGGGGTGGCAACACTGACACTCAGTGTGGAGGTGTTGCAGACAACGAAGAATCTGTCGGAGATGGTGGAAGAGATTGAACAGCATTCAGGTGTGCATTATTTGAAAATCGTAGGCAGGGAGTAGACAAAAGATGAAGATTGCAGTATTGGGTTATGGTACCGTAGGTTCTGGTGTGGTAGAGGTTCTGGATGTAAATCAGAAGCTGATCGCGACACAGGCAAAAAAAGAAGAAATTGAAGTTAAATATGTGCTGGATCTGAGGGATTTCCCGGGAGATAAGATCCAGGAAAAGATTGTTCATGATTATGAGATTATCCTGAATGATCCGGAGATTGGAATTGTAGTAGAAGTGATGGGCGGTGTGGAACCGGCGAAATACCTTTGTCAGAAAAGCGCTGGAAGCAGGAAAAGTGTTGTGACATCAATAAGGCGTTGGTTGCCAAGCATGGATCCGCACTCCTTAAAACAGCACGGGAAAAGAATGTGAATTTCCTTTTTTGAAGCAAGTGTGGGAGGGGGGATTCCAATCCTCCGGGCACTTGGATCATCCCTGACAGGTGATGAGATCGAAGAAATCGCAGGAATCCTGAATGGAACAACCAATTACATGATGACCAGGATGTTCTACGAGGGAGCGAACTATGAAGAGGTTCTCCGTGAAGCACAGAAGAATGGATTTGCAGAGGCAGATCCGACTGCTGATGGATGGAAGGACAGGATGCATGCCGGAAGATCGCGATCCTTGCATCGATCATCTCAGGAAAATATGTGGATTTTGAAGAAATTTATACCGAAGGTATTAAAAAGATCACAACAGAAGATATGCAGTATGCAAAGGCTCTGGGAATGAATATCAAACTTCTTGCTGAATGTAAGCATGTGGACGGAACTCTTTATGCGGGAGTTGCACCGGTACTTCTTCATGCAGAACATCCGCTTTACAGTGTGAATGGTGTATTTAATGCCGTATTTGTAAAGGGGAATATGCTGGGAGATGCGATGTTCTATGGAAGCGGGGCAGGAAAACTTCCGACTGCGAGTGCGGTTGTGGCTGACATTGTGGCAGTTGTACAGAATCAGGGCAGAGATATCATGAATTTCTGGAGCGAAGAAAAGCTTACATTGGAAGACAGAAGCAAGACCAGCAAGAAGTTCCTGGTGCGAATCCGTGGAAATGAGGATGCGCTCAAAGAACGAATCGGCAATGATTTTGGTGAAGTAAGATTTGTAGAGGCAGGAGTCAATGGAGAATTCGGTTTTGTCACACCGGTGATGACCGAGGGAGAATACGAGGAAAAAGCAAAAAGCTTATCCGGAAATCCTGCATATGATAAGAGTAGAAGAAGAAGTCTAAAAAAATGCAGGAACTGTAGGAGGAAATTATGCTGGTAGTTAAGAAATTTGGCGGCAGTTCGGTTGCAGATAAAGAGAGGATCTTTAATGTGGCAAGACGCTCGCGGCAGAAGAGTATCAGATGGGGAATGATGTGATCGTTGTTCTTTCCGCAATGGGAGATACTACAGATGAACTGCTTGAGAAAGGCGCTGAGATCAATCCGTATCCATCAAAACGAGAACTTGATATGCTCCTTACCACGGGAGAGCAGGTATCTGTGGCACTGATGGCAATGGCACTTCAGTTTTTGAATGTTCCGGCAATCTCGCTGAATGCATTCAGGTAAAGATGCATTCTACGGCGCGGAACGGAAATGCAAGATTTAAAAGAGTGGATACAGACCGTATCACCCATGAACTGGAGAACCGTAAGGTCGTGATCGTAACCGGATTCCAGGGAGTCAACCATTATGGAGACTATACCACACTTGGAAGAGGTGGATCCGATACGACAGCTGTGGCACTTGCGTACCGCAATGCATGCAGACAAATGCGAGATTTATACAGACGTAGACGGTGTTTACACTGCAGACCCGAGAATGGTACCGAACGCGCGCAAAATCGAAGAGATCACCTACGATGAGATGCTGGAGCTTGCAACATCAGGGGCAAAGGTTTTACATAATCGTTCTGTAGAGATGGCGAAAAAAAATACGGGGTTGAGCTGGTTGTACGTTCCAGCCTGAACACAGAAGAAGGAACCCTGGTCAAGGAGGTAGCAAAGGTGGAAAAAATGTTAATTACCGGCGTTGCGGCAGATAAAAAAATACAGCGAGAATTTCAGTAATGGGTGTAGAAGACAAACCAGGTACTGCGTTTAAGATTTTCAATACACTTGCAAAAGCATAATATTAACGTAGATATTATTCTTCAGTCAGTTGGACGTGACGGAACAAAAAAGACATTACGTTTACTGTATCACAGGATGATCTTAAAGAGGCAATGGAAGTTATGGAAGCCAGAAAAGAAGCCCTTACGATCAAAGAGATGAATTATAACGAAAAAGTTGCAAAGGTATCGATCGTAGGAGCTGGAATGCTCAGCAATCCGGGCGTTGCTGCGACCATGTTTGAGTCACTGAGCAATTCCAATATCAATATCAATATGATTTCTACATCAGAGATCCGTATCACGGTTCTGATCGATGAAAAAAGATGCAGACCAAATGCACTGGTTGCAATCCATGACATTTGGTCTGGAAGACTAATAAAAAGAATGTGGTCGCAAATGTACCGGATGGCGCATTTGAAAGAAAAAAGGATTGGGAAATTTCTCAATCCTTTTCTGACTCAGTGTACTGTTATGATATTTGCTGGAAAAGGTGACATCCTCACCAAACCAGTCCGGCGGGGTAAAGGAATTTGCCTCTTCTTCGGAAGAAAATTCGACTTCGGCAAGGGAGAAGAGGGAGAGATCACCGGCGAAGACATCAAGCTCGATCGTGAGATGATCTTCGTAAGGGATGCAGTAGCGTTCTTTTGTGATAATGCGCCCGTCTGCCTTTTTCGCGCAGATGGCAGTAGGCTTCCTCGGTAAGAGGAAGATTATGTTCTTCACGCATCATCAGACCTTTGGATTTGTAGGTCAGGATGTAGTCATCAGCATCTCTGCGGACACGGACAACCGGTTCGGTGCATAGATAAGCCTGCTCAAGTGTGCGGTGCGGATAAGCTTCAAGGTGATCCGGAAGCTTATGAATCAGATATTTGCGTTCAATTTCCATGGGAAAGCCCTCCTTATACATTCATTAACAGTATAGCGGAGTTTTTCAGGGGGAGACAAAGGCAGAAAAGTTGCCATTTTGCAGGCTTCTGTTACAATGGGGAACATCAGGAAAAGAAAGGATGGACAAGATTATGAATGAAGTATGTGTATTTCTTGCAGATGGATTTGAAGAGATTGAAGGTCTTACGGTCGTTGATCTTTTTAAGAAGAGCCGGGATCGAGACCAGAACCGTTTCCATCATGGGACAGGAAGAAAATCAAGGGGGCACACGGAATTATAGTAAAAAGCAGACAGCTTGTTTGAAAATACAGATTTTTCAGAGGTGAAGATGCTGGTGCTTCCGGGGGATGCCGGGAACAATCCATTTAAAAGAACACAAAGGTCTTGAAGAGCTGATCCTAAAACATAATGAAGAAAAAAAAATATCTGGCTGCAATCTGTGCGGCACCGACCGTATTTGGCGGAATGGGAATCCTGAAAGGAAAGAAGGCAATCTGCTATCCGGGAATGGAAGAAGGACTTATCGGAGCGGAAGTTACCTGTCAGTAAGAAGCAGTGACAGATGGACATATCACAACCAGCCGGGGACTTGGAACCGCGATCGATTTTGCACTTGCGCTGATCAGCGAGAGCGCGGGATAAAGAAAGCGCAGATACCATTTCAAAGCAGGTAGTCTATGAACGGTAGTTTCTGGAAAAAAGAGAAAAAGCAGGCAGTGTGTTTCTGGCAGTCCGCTTTTTGACTACACTGCTTGTCGGATGTGGGATCAATGAAGGAAAGGCGGAAAAATATGTGCAGGCGAACCTGGATCTGACTTTTCAGGGACAAACCCAGGAAGCAAAAGAAATCCTCGGAGCATCAGACAGTGATCTGAAAAAGGTCTATGAGAACGGGATCAATGCTTTTTGTTCAGGACTGTCTGCTAAATGGTGTGGAGACGGAAAATGACTTTTCTGAGACATATGGTGTATTGATTAAAGAGATCTTTAGTTCCGCCCGTTATCAGGTAAGTGGTGTAAAAAAGACGGGGAGTAAGACCTGTGAGGTGACGGTTAAGTACCAGCCGGTGGATGTATTTACCCGCTTCATGCCGAAGCTGAAGGAAGAGTCCGAGAAGATCCAGGCAGACAAAGATGCAGGAAAGTACAGTGGAACAGATGAAGAAATCAAAGAGGCAATGGTGCTGGATTACATGACCGGTGCATACAGTCTTTAAGAAGTTCTTATCTTGATATGCAGTATGGATAGAAGCAGGAATATACCTTTACCGTGACGCAAAAAGGGCGGAATACCTGGTCGCTCGGTGATGAGGAATTAAATGGCTTTATAGAACGAATTTTAGAGCTTGATAAACTGTAGAAGTTGTGCTATACTTGTAAAATGATTGTAATGTAGATAAGTCTGTCGACTTTTTGCATATGTAAATTTAGGAGGAAATGATAATGAGTTTACAGGTAGAAAAATTAGAAAACAACATGGCGAAACTTACAATCGAAGTTTCAGCAGAAGAATTAGAAGGAGCACTTCAGAAAGCATACCAGAAACAGAAAAAGCAGAATTAATGTTCCTGGATTCCGTAAAGGAAAAGTTCCGCGTCAGATGATCGAGAAGATGTACGGACCAGAAGTATTTTATGATGAGGCAGCAAATGCGCTGATTCCGGAAGGCATATTCAAAAAGCATACGATGAAAGCGGACTTGAGATCGTATCTCAGCCGAAGATCGATGTAACACAGATCGAAAAAGGAAAAACCGTTCATCTTCACAGCTGAAGTAGCTACAAAGCCGGAAGTAGAACTTGGCGAATACAAAGGAATCGAAGTTCGATAAAATATCTAACCGCGTAACACAGAAAGAAATCGACGCTAAGATTGAGGAAGAACAGAAAAGAACGCAAGAACAATCACAGTAGAAGGACGTCCGGTACAGGATAAAGACGAAGTGATTCTTGATTTTGAAGGATTTGTAGATGGTGAAGCTTTCGAAGGCGGAAAAGGGAGAGAACTATCCTCTTACCATTGGATCCGGAACATTGATTCCAGGATTTGAAGAACAGTTGATCGGTGCAGAACCTGGAAAAGAAGTTGAAGCAAAAAAAGGTTACATTCCCGGAAGATTACCATGCAGAAGACCTCAAAGGAAAAAGATGCTGTATTCAAATGTACAGTACATGAGATCAAGCAAAAAAGAACTTCCGGAGCTTGATGATGAATTTGCTTCAGAAGTATCAGAATTCGATACATCTTGATGAATTACAAAACTGATATCAAAGCTAAGATCAAAGAGCAGAAAGTAAACGATGGCAAGAGAAAGCACAGGAAGATGCAGGCTGTAGATGCGATCAGCGAATCAGCTAAGATGGATCTGCCGGAAGCTATGGTTGACACACAGGCAAGACAGATGCTTGATGAATTCGCTCAGAGAATGCAGCAGCAGGGACTGACTATGGATCAGTATATGCAGTTCACAGGCATGACAGCTGACAAGATGATGGATGAACTTCGTCCGCAGGCAATCAAGAAGAGAATCAGAACAAGACTTGTTCTTGAAGCAATTGCAAAAAGCAGAGAACATCGAGATTACAGATGAAAAAATTAGACGAAGAATCGCTAAGATGGCAGAAGCTTACCTGATGGAAGCTGACAAACTTAAGAGTTTATGGGCGACAAAGAAAAAGAACAGATGAAGCAGGATATGGCAGTTCAGGAAGCAATTACATTTGTAGTTGACAATGCCGTAGAAAAATAAGTAATCTGTTTCATACTTTAATATAGCAGGAGGAGTGTTACATGAGTAGTTTAGTACCTTATGTCGTTGAACAGACAAGCCGTGGAGAACGCTCTTACGACATTTATTCAAGACTTTTAAAAGACAGAATCATTTTTTTCTTGGATACGAAGTGAATGATGCATCAGCGAGCCTGATCGTAGCGCAGCTTCTGTTCTTGGAGGCAGACGATCCGGATAAGGATATCCAGTTTTACATTAACAGTCCTGGCGGATCAATTTCAGCAGGTATGTCGATCTACGACACTATGAATTACATCAAATGTGACGTCTCTACGATGTGTATGGGAATGGCCGCAAGTATGGGCTCATTCCTTCTCGCAGGCGGAGCAAAGGGAAAGAGATATGCCCTTCCGAATGCAGAGATCATGATTCACCAGCCTTCAGGCGGTGCACAGGGTCAGGCAACTGAGATTGAGATCAATGCACAGCATATTTGAAGATCAGAGAAAGAATGAACAGATTGATGGCAGCAAATACAGGTCAGAGTTATGAGACAATTTGTGCAGATACGGAAAGAGATAACTGGAAGACTGCCGAAGAAGCTTTGGCATATGGATTGATTGATAAAGGTTATTACAAGCCGTTAACAGGAAAAAGGGAATGTCCTTATTGGGACATTCCCTTTTTAGTAAAAAGTGAGGAGGTAAGAATATGGCAGGAAAATATGAAGAAATCGTAAGATGTTCGTTTTTTGCAATAAACCACAGAGTCAGGTACGCAAGATGATCGCCGGACCAAATGGGGTGTTTATCTGTGACCAGTGTGTGGATGTATGTACTGAGATCATTGAAGATGAACTTGGTTATGAAAGAAGAAAATGCATATGATGATATCAATCTTCTGAAACCGGAAGAAATCAAAGGCATTTCTGGATGATTATGTGATCGGACAGGACGAAGCAAAAGAAAGTACTTTCTGTTGCGGTATATAATCACTATAAAGCGTATTATGGCAGAAAAAGATCTGGGCGTGGAGCTTCAGAAAGAGTAACATTCTGATGGTAGGACCGACAGGATGCGGTAAGACTTTTCTGGCACAGTCTCTCGCAAAAATTCTGAATGTACCGTTTGCAATTGCGGATGCAACTGCACTTACAGAAGCAGGTTATGTCGGAGAAGATGTAGAGAATATTCTTCTTAAGATCATTCAGGCTGCAGATGGCGATATTGAACGTGCAGAGCACGGAATCATTTATATCGATGAGATTGACAAAATCACAAGAAAATCTGAAAATCAAATCCGATTACCCGTGATGTATCAGGAGAAGGTGTTCAGCAGGCACTTCTGAAGATCCTGGAAGGTACAATCGCAAATGTACCGCCACAGGGGTGGACGTAAGCATCCGCAGCAGGAGATGATCCAGATTGATACCACCAATATTTTATTTATCTGCGGTGGAGCGTTTGAGGGAATAGATAAGATCATAGAGAACAGAATAGATAAAGAAATCCATTGGATTTGAGGCACAGATCGCGCAACGTCATGAGGAAGATATCGACCGGCTTCGCAGCAGATCCTTCCACAGGATCACCGCTGGTCACCACCAGCGTCGACGAGTGGCGCGAATTCACCGTCAAACTCGACTACACGGCCACGGACGTCGTACCACGCATCTGATGATCGTCTGCTCGGCGTCGCGCTACGGCGACTACTTCACCGGCAGTTCCGACAGCGTGATGTGGGTCGACGACTTCGAACTGGTCTACGAATAACGGCCCGGAACACGATACGCGAGGGGTCGGCGCTTTCGAAAGCGCCGACCCCTCGCGTATCATTCTTCCTGCGCTACCGCCGCTTCAACTCGGCGCCCAGCATCACGCCGGGATAACGTTCCAGAATCGCGGCGATCTGCTGCAACTTCGGATTCTGCGCATACTGCTGCGACGAAGCGCGCAGCGAACCGAGCGCGGCATTCGCTTCGAAAAGCAGCGTCAGCACGCCGTCGGCATGTTTCGCCCGACCGGTGAAAGAGACCGGATTGCCGGCGAAGAGGCACTCGACCGTCAACTCCCCCGTATCTTCGTCGTAGCGGTACACCCCTTCTACCTTATGGGTGTCCAGCACTGCCTTGAAGACACCGCGACGGGAGAAAGAGACCGTCGCCTTGCCCGGTTGCAGCCCCGCCTGCTGGAAATAGGAGGGCAGCTGCCCTTTGAGCGTCGAGGTCGCCAGCGAGGCGAGCATATCGTCGCCCGTGTACTCCATCGCCGGCGCCTGATAGCTCCACGTGCCGAACAGCTCCTTCTCCGGAAGCGGTTCGGGAGCAGCGGTCGCCGCGGCGGACTCCGACGAAGTACCGCCCGTCAACGACTGGATGGCGCTCTTGAACATGTCCTGCCACGACTGCGCCGAAACGGGCGTCGCGAAGGCGGCGGCGAAGGCCGCGATCAAAAACAGGCGTCTCATCGTCATTGCTTCGTAAATTCGAATCCCAGATAGAGATCGTCGAACTTGCCGACCAGCGTGCTGACCGTCGCGGCCGTCGTGCTGAACGAAGCGAGTTTCTGCCCCAGCACGTCGACCATTTTTCAGCAGCCGCGTAGCGGGAAAGAGGATTTGCAGGTCGGTTCCCGACAAGTAGGTCTTGCCGTTGAGCGTCCCCAGATCGTATTTCGACGACATTTCGAAATGCAGCGCGATGTCGTGGCTCTCGCCCGTGAACTCGTAGGTTCCGGTGAACGTCCGGCTGCCGAACGTCGCCGTGAAGCGCTTGTCCGCCGCGAACGAGAACTTACACGCACCGGCACGGATACCCGCCAGCGCGTAGAGCTTTTCGAGCTGCTCCTCCATTTTGCCCGTCACGGCCGACGCTCCGACGTCGGCCAGCGCGTTGTTGCTTTCCAACTTCACGCCCGGCGCCTCGTACTGCCAGTCGCCGATCATCAGCGTTTCGGTCGCCTTGCCGCCCGTCGCCTTGTCGACGACGTTCGAGGCCGCGCTCTTCAACGCCTCTTTCCAATCCTGCCCGACGGCCGGTACAACGCAGCACGCGGCCAGCAGGCACATCAAAAGTCTCTTCATAAATTCCGATAATTTGTTTCGTTCACTCCTTTTCGAGCCGGTCAATCTCGGCGAGCCATACCGCGGCGCTCGCATCCGACGGCATCCGCCAGTCGCCGCGCGGCGACAATGCCACCGAACCCACCTTCGGCCCGTCGGGCATCGCCGAACGTTTGAACTGCTGCGAGAAAAAGCGGGAGAAAAAGGTCTTCATCCACCGCAGGATCGTCGCCCGGTCGTAACGCCGGCCGAACGCACGTTCGGCCAGAAAAAGTATCTTCGCGGGCGGAAACCCCTGCCGGACGAAGCGGTAGAGGAAGAAGTCGTGCAGCTCGTAGGGGCCGACCAGCTCTTCGGTCTTCTGCGCGATACCGCCCTCTGCATCGGCCGGCAGCAGTTCGGGCGAGACGGGCGTAGCAGTCACGTCGCACAACACCTCGCGCACACTCCCTTCGGCGCAGTGCGCAGCATACCACTCGACGATATGGCGCACGAGCGTCTTGGGTACCGAGGCGTTGACGCCGTACATGGACATATGGTCGCCGTTGTAGGTCGCCCAGCCGAGCGCCAGTTCGGACAGGTCGCCCGTACCGACGACCAGCGCACCTTCGCGGTTGGCCACGTCCATCAGAATCTGCGTCCGTTCGCGCGCCTGCGCATTCTCGTAGGTCGTCGAGCGGTCGTCTTCCGGCAGCCCGATGTCGCGGAAATGCTGTTCGCAGGCGGCGCGGATCGGTATTTCGCGCGCCGTGACGCCCAGTCCGCGCATCAACGTCAGGGCATTGCCGTAGGTGCGGCCGGTCGTCCCGAAACCGGGCATCGTGATCCCCACGATCCCCCGCCGGTCGAGTCCCAGCCGGTCGAACGCACGCACCGTCACGAGCAGTGCGAGCGTCGAATCCAGTCCGCCCGAAATGCCGACGACAGCCTTCGTGCTCCGCGTATGCGCCAGCCGGCGCGCCAATCCCGTCGCCTGAATGTTGAGAATCTCCTCGCAACGGCTGTGCCGCCGGTCGTCCTCCGCCGGTACGAAGGGCATCGCCTCGACCGTGCGGTCGAACGGACGGTCGTCGGCCACGGGCATCGTCACGGCGACCGTGGTACGGCCGCCCGCGCCGCTGTGGCGGAACGTCGTCGTGCGGCAGCGGTCGTTGCGCAGCAGCTGGCAGTCGACGTCGGCCACGACGAGCTGCTCGCCGAGCGAGAAACGCTCCGATGCGGCCAGCACCGCACCGTTCTCGGCCACCAGCGCATGGCCGGCGAAGACCAGATCGGTCGACGACTCGCCGAAACCGGCCGAGCAGTAGAGGTAGGCCGCACGCGTACGCGCCGACTGTTGTACGACCAGCTGCCGCACGTAGTCGCTCTTGCCCACGGTTTCGGGCGACGCCGAGAGATTGAGAATCACCTCGGCGCCGGCCGTAGCCGCCTCCGCCGACGGCGGGGCCGGCACCCACAGGTCCTCGCATATCTCCACCGCGCACCGCGCACCGCCGATGTCGAACAGCAGGTCGGGCCCGAACGGCACACTCTGCCCGCACAACTCGATCTCGACCGTCGGGCGCCCCTGACCCGAAGCGAACCAGCGCGACTCGTAGAACTCGGCGTAGTCGGGAATATGACACTTGGGCACGACACCCAGCACTTCGCCCGCGGCCGCCACGACAGCGCAGTTGTAGAGCATGTCGTCCACCGCGACGGGCAGGCCGACCACGAATGCCGTGTTCAGTTCCGCCGTACGCCGCAGCAGCTCCGCAAGGGCCTGTTCGGCAGCAGCCAGCAGCGCCGGTTGCAGGAAGAGATCGCCACAGGTATAGCCCGTTACCGACAGTTCGGGAAAGAGAACGACCTCGACGCCGCGTCCGGCCGCTTCGGCCACGAGCGCGGCGATCCGCTCGCCGTTATAGGCGCAGTCGGCCACCCGCACCGAAGGGATGGCCGCCGCCGTTTCTTTCAGATATCCGTACCGATCCATCGTCAGGCGCTATTTGGCCCAGCTGCGCCAGGTTCAGGATCACCTGCACGGCCTTGCGCATCGTCGTGAGCGAGCAGTACTCGAACTTGCCGTGGAAATTCATGCCGCCCGTGAAGAGATTGGGGCACGGCAGTCCCATGAACGAGAGCCGCGCACCGTCCGTACCGCCGCGGATCGGACGCACGAGCGGTTCGACGCCCGCCATCCGCATCGCCTCCATCGCCTTGTCGATGAGCTGCGGATGCGGCTCGACCATTTTACGCATGTTGAAATACTGGTCTTTCAGCGTGAGCGTCAACACCCCGTCGCCGTATTTTTTCGTCAACAGGTCGACCGCGCTCCACAGATAACTCTTCTTCTGTTCGAACTTCGCGGTGTCGTGGTCGCGGATGATGTAACTGATCTCGGCGCGCTCGACCGTCCCGTCGAAGCCCACGCAGTGGTAGAACCCCTCGTACCCTTCGGTATGTTCGGGACGCTCTGCGGCGGGCAGCATGGCATTCAGCTCGCAGGCCACCTCGATGGCGTTGATCATCTTGTTCTTGGCATAACCCGGGTGGACGTTGCGGCCCTGCACGGCGATCTTGGCGCTGGCGGCGTTGAAGTTCTCGTACTCCAATTCGCCCTCCATGCCGCCGTCGACCGTATAGGCGAAATCGGCGCCGAAAGCCGCGACGTCGAAGTAATCGACGCCCCGTCCCACCTCCTCGTCGGGGGTGAAGCCGATGCGGATCTTGCCGTGTGCGATCTCGGGATGCGCCAGCAGATACTCGGCGGCGGTCATGATCTCGGCCACGCCCGCCTTGTCGTCGGCGCCCAGCAGCGTCGTACCGTCGGTGTGGATGAGCGTATGCCCCTTGAAGAACGCCAGTTCAGGGAAATCGGCCACGCGCATCGTCAACTGACCGTTAAGCACGATGTCGCCGCCGTCGTACTCCTCGATCGTGCGGGGACGGACGTCCTTGCCGCTCATGTCGGGCGAGGTGTCGACGTGCGCGATAAAACCGACGACGGGCGCCGACTCGCAGCCCGGCGTGGCGGCATTTGGCGCCCATCACGTAAAGCCGTGCGAGCAATACGTAACTTCGAACGAAGTACACGAG
>VOFK01000497.1_pt1 | contig 19124 bp, 33 predicted proteins | sample 5384121 | NCBI WGS metagenome assembly VOFK01 (sample SAMN12384730, study PRJNA508395) | human gut metagenome | isolation source: healthy gut J | host: Homo sapiens
CATTAAAAGCAAGAGGAGTATGTTACTATCAATGATAAAACTTATGTTGACCTGGCTTACCTCGTATGCAGAAAAAAGACTGAAATTGCCTGATGTATACAGGTATCAATACAGCTCTGACTTGAAGGAAGATCTTGCACTTTCTGTTCTGCATTATTCATTGGGTGGGAAGAGGTATACGATTATAACTATCAGGTTTGATGTATACTACAACGAATGGACGGGAGCACTGCATAAAGATGTGATGAATGGCTGACGAAATTTCCACGCGACTGAAAGATTCTTTCAATCGTTTTGATCCAATGGAACTCCTCAGTTTGACCTTTCCAGTCTGGCTTCTACTTCGGCGGAGATTTCACGCTGGTTGACAGATGCTTCTTATTTTTGTTATTAAGAATATTAATCTGAACTATGCAATTTCTCCCGAAGAAGGTGGTTACTAGTCGGGGATTAAGCGGTTTGAATTCATTTATTAAGTTCAATAGAGAATGCAGCCTTTCACTGCACGTAAAGGTATGAACTCCGCAAATATAGTTTCAGTGGCTCTCAGGACAATACATTCGTTACAGCACGTGTATTACGCTCGACTTAATTTAAACTTCTAAACGAAACCAATTATGAAATATACATTCAAAAAGTTATGACACTCGGCTTTGGCTGTCTCATGGGGCTTACTTCTTGTTCCGGACAGGCGGCTCAGGAGCCAATTCTACAGAGACTGCAGGGGGGAATGTTATCTTCTCTACAACGGATAATGCCAAACTTGCTATCAGCAGTATTTGCCGGTTTTCCAGTAATTTAACAACATGATTACGGGCAAAATGTTCAATGGTGAAGGAACCATGAAGCTTCTTTATGGAGGAATATCCAGGACAGGATTTTAATTTTCACTTATATGGCACCAGGGTGGTCACCGATTATGAATAATGCATCAAGCCAAACACAGAATAACAGTTCTATCTATGGTTAACATCCTTGGTATTACTACTATTTGATTATTGGAAATGCTATTAATGCGGTAATCAATCGAATTGACAAGGCTGAAGGTTTACAAGAGGAGAAAGACTTCTTGTTTCGAGGCGCTGACATTTCGTGCTTATTCATTCTTCCGTTTAGCCGAGGATTTTTATTGCGACTCTTGGGAACGTAGTAATAATGGAACCACTAGTGGTATAGTACTTTTGCGTACAGAGGAAGTGTCAAAAAGCCGGCGGGGAAACAAATATGGCTTTATCCACATTAGCAAAAACATGAACAAAACCTCTATGATGACCTTGATGAAGAGAACAACAACGCTGAATCTTCTGAGTTGACTCGTGATGACATTTACTGGGATGCTACTTCTACTATTAAATTTTCGGATGCACCGGTGGCCCATGCTATTATGCGTGCTGCTTTGACACGTAAAAGGTATGCTATAGCAAAAAAAACATGCTGCCTTGGCACGTGAAAACTTCCCATTGATGGATAAGGAAATACATATTATAGTGGACTTCGCCAGCCTAGTAGAATGGATTTGGGGTGTGTACAATGATGCTTCCGAAACTATCTGGTATTATGGATGGCAGCTCTTCATGGCTTGTAACGGTTACTATGCGCAGCAAAGGGATTGATGCATTAATCGAGATTTAATAGAATCTTTGCAGACAGTGATATTCGTAAAGGACTATTCCTTACAGAATCTACTTTCTTACCGGAAGATGGAAGCCAAGCATTTTTAGATGTAGTATCTCAGACAAGCCATGTGCTAATAATTTTTAAACCAAGACAGAAGAAGGTAAAGGCAAGCTTATAGGAAGCTAATCAATATGCTAAGGTGCTGTTGCATCTGCTGCAACTCAGCCATATGCTTATGCAAGTTTGAAGTTCAAGCTAATTTCAGCCGGCTGTTGGTTTGTCAGCCTATTTTCCGAGCATCTGAGATGTTGCTGATTGAAGCAGAAGCTAATTATTATCTGAGTTCAGACCCGACTGCTGCACAGAATAGCTTGAAAGAGTTGAATCTCACTAGTGGACGTGATCCCCAATATACTTGCCTGCTACCGGAGAAGATTTATTGAAAGAAATCAAAAGTACCGTCGTTTAGAATTATAAGAAGGCTTTTGGTTGGTATGATTGTAAGCGTTGGGGTGATCCGGTAGTTCGACAGCCTTGAAGAAGGTGGTACCACAGTGCGTACATTATTTGGAACTTATGGTTTCGACAAAAAGTGGTAACTATGATGAAACTTTCTGGAGGTGGATTATTCGAATCGTGAAAGTGATTATAACACAAAGCGATTGAAATAAAAATAAGCCATTTATAGATTAATATGTAAAAAGAAACCAAAAAGAAGTAGAGTAATAACAATACAGAAATATAATTACTACTTTTTGGTAATATCAAAGAGAGATGCCCACTGTTGATAGGCATCTCTCTTCATTTTATATATCAGTGGATCATTGGCTTTTGTTATTCTCTTTATATTAGAGACTTTAGATATTACTTTATTTTAACATTATGTAAATTTGTTCTTCTTTGAACACGTTTTTTTCTATTTACCTTCTGCTAACATCTGTTATTAATACTTTTATTTACAAAAAAAGGACCAAAGAAAACCATAAGTACAGCGATAACAGTATGAAATAAACATTATTTCTTAAACATAACACTACTAGAAAACAAGAATGTAACATCTATATTGGTAGCACATTAGTAAGTTAATGATATTTTCAATATGCGATGAAATACTTTCTATTAATGTTTTTATTGAATGTAGCAGATTTATTGCTTTATTATAAAACAGCTCATATATAATCATTGCCAGCAGGCAGTTCTGCGAAAAATCCTCCTTTGCAGATTTCGTATATTGGTATGCAAACACAGGAAGTGGCTATCAGACCCCATGTAAGAGTAATCATGAAGTCTGATAATGAAATGCTGACGAAGTTGTTGTTGTTGCTTATGGTACAGCAAGTCGTCAGTCTATTACCGAGCCTTCAATTGATGCAATTGATGGAAATGCGTCCTGTAACAGAGGTTTCAGGGACTTTGGAAGGTGCTGTCCTGGTATTCAAGTAAACAATACTTATGGTGAACCTGGTAGTGATGAATCTAAGATTCGTATTCGTGGATTTGGCTCTGTAAATGGAACTAATGATCCGTTGATTGTAGTAGACGGCCCCCTTATGGTGGAAGTTTAAAACGATATTAATCCTCAGGATATAGAATCTATTTCTGTTTTGAAAGATGCGTCGTCTGCTGCTCTTTTTATGGAAATAAAGCGGCTAATGGCGTTATTATGATTACTACCAAGAAAGGTAAGAGCCATAAGCTGAATTTCAGAATAGGTGTAAAAACAAGGTATGTACACTCGTGGTATTCCTGAATATGAGAAATTAGGAGTAAACCAATGGATGGAAGCAATGCGTTCCGGTATGCAAAGCTATTGGGAAAAACGGATGCTGGTGTAACTCCGGAAGATGCATTTGAATATTCTAAAACCGTCAATGATGACATTGTTTTTCTCCTATTTTTGATAAGAACGGGCGATGCCATGTTCGATGAGAATGGAAAATTTGTGGCAAAGGTAAAACCTGGTTACAATGATTTGGATTGGCTGAAAGCATTAGAGCGCACAGGTTATCGTCAGGAATACACAGCTAGGGCGGATGCTATGGGTGAAATAAGTATGATATTTTCTCTTCTTTCGGCTATTTGAGTGAGAAAGGATATATATTATCGGTTCTGATTATGACCGTTTCACTGCACGTTTGAAGGCTAACTATCAGCCGACTTCCTGGTTTAAAACAGGTGTAAGCTTGAGCGGAACAATGTCCGGCTCTAATTATCAGGCTACTGCTTATGACCAATATTATGCAAACCCCGTTCTATACTGCAGGACAAATGGCTCCCGTTTATCCTTATATGATGCATAATGAAGACGGAAGTATTGCCACTGATGTAAATGGCAACTCTTATGATATAAGTAACTATGATTACTTGGGTGGTCGTAATATTATTTATGAGATTCAGAATGATATCAGCCGTAAGGAACGTAATGCCGTATCAGGTCAGATATATGGTACTATTACTTTCTTGAAGGATTTTGCGGCTACTGTAAGGGGGGACCTCTATAATGTAAATAACACGGAAAAAAACTTCAACAACCCCTATTGTGGTGATGGAGCCGCTAATAACGGACGTCTTTCCAAGATGCATGCCCGTACTCGCGAATATCGCTTTACACAAGAACTGACTTGGGGGCATAATTTCGACAAGCATCATATTGATGTCTTATTAGCACATGAATCTTTCAAACATTCCTATAACTATGACTTTATGATGAAAGAGCAGATGAAAGTCAGTGGCAATTCCGAGATGAGTAATTTTGCCAAAATGACAAGCATCGATGGTTATACGCAGGAATATACGACAGAAAGTTACCTTTCGTGCACGTTATAACTTTGCCGAGAGATATTTCATGGACGCTTCATTCCGCCGCGACGGCTCTTCACGCTTCTCCAGCCCATGGGGTAATTTCTGGTCATTGGGAGCAAGCTGGATAATCTCTCAAGAGAAGTTTATGAAAGATCTTACATGGATTGATAATCTGAAGTTCCGTGTTTCTTACGGTGAAGTTGGTAATGATGCCGGTGCTGATTATTATGCTTATAAGGAACTGTTCTATTCGGATGTTAATGCGGGTATCGGTGCATTCTATAAAATTCAGATACCTAATAAGAACTTGAAATGGGAAACTTCCGGTTCATTGGATATCGCGTTGGAAGGTCGTTTGTTCAACCGTTTTAATTTCTCTTTGGATTTCTTCAATAAAACATCTAAAGATTTGCTTTTCACGGTTTACAATCCGCTTTCTGCCGGTGCAACAGATTGGTATGCTTCTGAGTCTCCAACTGGCATGTCACAATATTTTGCTAACATAGGTAGTGTTCGCAATACCGGTCTTGAAGTTGCTATGGATGTAGATGCCATCCGGACTAAAGACTGGAAATGGAACATTGGTTTGAATTTGACTACTATTCACAACGAAATCACTAAATTGCCTGGTGGTAAGGACATTCTGCATGGAACACAGAATTACAGTGAAGGACATAGCGTCTATGAGTTCTACACCTATACTTATGCCGGTGTAGACCAAATGAATGGACGCGCTCTTTATAATGCGAATTCACAATTGAGTGAAGGTACAGTCAATGCATTAAAAGCAAGAGGAGATTATGTTACTATCAATGATAAGAACTATGTGTACAACACCTCGTATGCAGAAAAAAAGACTGGCAAGGCAGTGCACTGCCCGATGTATATGGAAGTATCAATACAGATTTGACATGGAGAAACCTGACACTTTCTGTTCTCTGCACATATTCATTAGGTGGGAAAGTATACGATTATAACTATCAAGGTTTGATGTATACTACTACGAATGGACCGGGAGCTTTACATAAAGATGTATTGAATGGCTGGCAAGCTGTTCCGGAAGGTATGACTGAAGATTCTTCCAATCGTTTGAATCCGAATGGAACTCCTCAGTTTGACCTTTCCAGTCTGGCTTCTACTTCTTATGGCGCAAGTTCACGCTGGTTGACAGATGCTTCTTATTTTGTTATTAAGAATATTAATCTGAACTATGCATTCCCCAAGAAGGTGGTTACTAAATGGGGATTAAGCGGTTTGAACATTTACGGTTCAATAGAGAATGCAGCTACTTTCACTGCACGTAAAGGTATGAACCCGCAATATAGTTTCAGTGGCTCTCAGGACAATACATTCGTTACAGCACGTGTATTTACGCTCGGACTTAATTTAAACTTCTAAAACGAAACCAATTATGAAATATACATTCAAAAAAGTTATGACACTCGGCTTTGGCTGTCTCATGGGGCTTACTTCTTGTTCGGACAGCTGGCTCAAGACCGATTCTACAGAGACTGCAGGGGAGATGTTATCTTCTCTACAACGGATAATGCCAAACTTGCTATCAACGGTATTTGCCGGACAATGGTACAACAGCATGGTTATTACGGGCAAATGTTCAATGGTGAAGGAACCATGGCTTTCTTTATGGAGAATATCCAGGACAGATTTTAATTTTTCCTTATATGGCACCGGGGTGGTCACCGATTATGAATAATGCATCAAGCCAAACACAGAATAGCAGTTCTATCTATGATTCTTATCCTTGGTATTACTACTATTTGATTATTGGAAATGCTAATGCGGTAATCAATCAATTGACAAGGCTGAAGGTTTACAAGAGGAGAAAGACTTCTTGAAAGCTGAGGCGCTGACATTTCGTGCTTATTCATTCTTCCGTTTAGCCGAGTTTTATTGCGACTCTTGGGAACGTAGTAATAATGGAACCCACTAGTGGTATAGTACTGCGTACAGAGGAAGTGTCAGAAAAAAGCCGGCGGGGAAACAGATATGGCTTTATCCACATTAGCAAAAACTTATGAACAAATCTATGATGACCTTGATGAAGCTCTTAACTTATATGAATCTTCTGGGTTGACTCGTGATGACATTTACTGGGATGCTACCTCTACTATCAGTTTCCCCGGATGCACCGGTGGCTCATGCTATTTATGCCCGTGCTGCTTTAACACGTCAGGATTATGCTATAGCAAAAAAACATGCTGCCTTGGCACGTGAAAACTTCCCATTGATGGATAAGAATACATATTATAGTGGTTTCTGTAGCCCTAGTAGTGAATGGATTTGGGGTGTATACAATGATGCCTCTGAAACTATTTGGTATTATGGATGGCAACTCTTTATGGCTTGTAACGGTTATTATGCACAGCAAGGGATTGATGTGTGCATTAATCGAGATTTAATAGAATCTTTTGCAGACAGTGATATTCGTAAAGGACTATTCCTTACAGAATCTACTTTCTTACCGGAAGATGGAAGCCAAGCATTTTTAGATGTAGTATCTCAGACAAGCCGTAATGCTAATAATTTTAATACCAAGACAGAAAGAAGGTAAGGCAGCCTTTTATAGGAAAGCTAATCAATATGCTAAAGGTGCTGTTGCATCAGCCTGCAACTCAGCCCTATGCTTATGCAAGTTTGAAGTTCCAAGCTACAGCTCAGCCGGCTGTTGGTTGTCAGCCTATTTTCAGAGCATCTGAGATGTTGCTGATTGAAGTAGAAGCTAATTATTATCTGAGTACAGATCCGACTGATGCACAGAATAGCTTGAAAAGAGTTGAATCTCACTAGTGGACGTGATCCCCAATATACTTGTACTGCTACCGGAGAAGATTTATTGAAAGAAATCAAAAAGTACCGTCGTTTAGAATTATGGGGTGAAGGCTTTAGTTGGTATGATTGTAAGCGTTGGGGTGATCCGGTAGTTCGACAGCCTTTTGAAGAAGGTGGAAATTACAGTGCGTACATTAGTGGAACTTATGGTTTCGATAAAGCAGGTAACTATGATGAAACTTTCTGGAAGTGGATTATTCCGAATCGTGAAAGTGATTATAACACAGCGATTGAAATAAAATAAGCCATTTATAGATTAATATGTAAAAAGAGCCAAAGAAGTAGAGTAATAACAATACAGAAATATAATTACTACTTTTGGTAATATCAAAGAGAGATGCCCACTGTTGATAGGCATCTCTCTTCATTTTATATATCAGTGGATCATTGGCTTTGTTATTCTCTTTTATATTAGAGACTTTAGATATTACTTTATTTTTAACATTACAAATTTGTTCTTCTTTGAACACGTTTTTTTCTATTTACCTTCTGCTAACATCTGTTATTAATGCACTTTTATTTACAAAAAGGACCAAAGAAAACCATAAGTACATGATAACAGTATGAAATAAACATTATTCTTAAACATAACACAACTAGAAAAACAAGAATGTAACATCTATATTGGTAGCACATTAGTAAGTTAATGATATTTTCAATATGCGATGAAATACTTTCTATTAATGTTTTTATTGAATGTAGCAGATTTATTGCTTTATTATAAACAGCTCATATATAATCATTTACAGTTTTTTGCAGTTCTGCGAAAAACTTTGCAGATTTCATATATTGGTATGCAGACGCAAGAGGTTGCTATCAAGCCACGCGTACAAGTTACGTTAAAGTCTGATAGTGAGATGCTTGATGAGGTTGTAGTTGTTGCTTATGGTACTGCTAGCCGCCAGTCCATTACAGGTGCTGTAGCTTCTATCGACTCAAAGAAACTGGAGATGCGCCCTGTTACTGAAGTAACGGGAACTTTGGAAGGTGCTGCTCCCGGTATTCAGGTGAATAACTCATATGGCGAGCCGGGTAGCGATAAATCCGAAATCCGTATTCGCGGATTTGGTTCTGTTAATGGGACAAACGCTCCGTTAATTGTTGTGGACGTTCTCCTTATGGTGGAAGTTTAAATGATATTAATCCTCAGGATATAGAATCTATTTCTGTTTTGAAAGATGCGTCGTCTGCTGCTCTTTATGGAAATAAAGCGGCTAATGGCGTTATTATGATTACTACCAAGAAAGGTAAAGAGCCATGCCTTTGAATTTTTTTAGAATAGGTGTAAAACAAGGTATGTACACTCGTGGTATTCCTGAATATGAGAAACTGGGAGTAAACCAATGGATGGAGGCAATGCGTTCTGGTATGCAAAGTTATTATCAGAAAAATGCAGGAATGCCTGCAGAGCAGGCATTTGAAGCCTCTAAGAATGTTAACAGTGTTGTTAAATCTCCTATCTTTGATAAGAGCGGTGCTGATATGTTCGATGAAAATGGCAAACTTGTGGCAAAGGTAAAACCGGGCTATAATGACTTGGACTGGTTGGATGCATTGGAACGTACAGGCTATCGCCAAGAATATACTGCCAGTGCAGATGCTATGGGTGATAAATATGATGTTTTTCTTCTTTTTTTGGTTATCTGAATGAGAAGGGTTATATCATAGGTTCCGATTATGACCGCTTTACCGCACGTTTGAAAGCAAATTATCAGCCGACTTCCTGGTTTAAGACAGGCGTAAAGGCTTGAGTGGAACCATGTCCGGCTCTAACTATCAGGCTACTGCTTATGACCAATATTATGCAAATCCGTTCTATACTGCAGGACAAATGGCTCCCGTTTATCCTTATATGATGCATAATGAAGACGGAAGTATTGCCACTGACGAGAATGGCAATTCGTATGATATAAATAATTATAGATACTTAAGCGGACGCAATATCATCTATGAAATCCAGAATGATGTCAACCGCAAGGAACGCAATGCTGTATCAGGCCAGGTGTATGGTACGATTTCTTTCCTGAAAAGATTTTGCAGCAACAGTGAGAGGAGACCTCTATAATGTAAATAACACAGAAAAAAGCTTTAACAATCCCTTATTGTGGTGACGGTGCTGCTAATAACGGACGTCTTTCCAAAATGCATGCCCGTACTCGCGAATATCGCTTTACACAAGAACTGACTTGGGGACATGATTTCGACAAGCATCATATTGATGTCTTATTAGCACATGAATCTTTCAAACATTCCTATAACTATGACTTTATGATGAAAGAGCAGATGAAAAGTCAGCGACAACATCGAAATGAGCAACTTTGCTAAAATGACAAGCATCGATGGTTATACGCAGGAATATACGACAGAAAGTTACCTTTCTCGTGCACGTTATAACTTTGCCGAGAGATATTTCATGGACGCTTCATTCCGTCGCGACGGCTCTTCACGCTTCTCCAGCCCATGGGGTAATTTCTGGTCATTGGGAGCAAAAGCTGGATAATCTCTCAAGAGAAATTTATGAAAGATCTTACATGGATTGATAACCTGAAATTCCGTGTTTCTTATGGTGAAGTGGGTAATGATGCCGGAGCTGATTATTATGCCTATAAAGAACTTTTCTATTCGGATGTTAATGCGGGTATCGGTGCATTCTATAAGATTCAGGTACCTAATAATAACTTGAAGTGGGAAACTTCCGGTTCCATTGGATATTGCATTGGAAGGCCGTTTGTTCAACCGTTTCAACTTCTCTTTTGGATTTCTTCAACAAAACCTCTAAAGATCTACTTTTCACTGTTTACAATCCACTTTCTGCGGGTGCAACAGATTGGTATGCTTCTGAGTCTCCAACTGGCATGTCGCAATATTTTGCAAACATAGGTAGTGTTCGCAATACCGGTCTTGAAGTTGCTATGGATGTAGATGCCATCCGGACTAAAGATTGGAAGTGGAATATCGGTTTGAACCTGACTACTATCCATAACGAAATTACTAAATTGCCTGGTGGTAAGGACATTCTGCATGGAACACAGAATTACAGTGAAGGACATAGCGTCTATGAGTTCTACACCTATACTTATGCCGGTGTAGACCAAATGAATGGACGCGCTCTTTATAATGCGAATTCACAATTGAGTGAAGGTACAGTCAATGCATTAAAAGCAAGAGGAGATTATGTTACTATCAATGATAAGAACTATGTGTTACAACACCTCGTATGCAGAAAAAGACTGGAAAGGAAGTGCATTGCCTGATGTATACGGAAGTATCAATACAGCTTCTGACTTGGAAAGATCTTACACTTTCTGTTCTCTGCACATATTCATTAGGTGGGAAAGTATACGATTATAACTATCAAGGTTTGATGTATACTACTACGAATGGACCGGGAGTTCTTTACATAAAGATGTATTGAATGGCTGGCAAAAGCTGTTCCGGAAGGTATGACCGAAGATTCTCCCAATCGTTTGAATCCGAACGGTACGCCTCAGTTCGACCTTTCAAGCTTGGCTTCTACTTCTTATGGTGCAAGTTCACGCTGGTTGACAGATGCTTCTTATTTTGTCATCAAGAACATCAATCTGAACTATTCATTCCCTAAAAGAATGGTTAATAAATGGGGATTAAGCGGTTTGAACATTTACGGTTCAATAGAGAATGCGGCTACTTTTACGGCGCGTAAGGGTATGAATCCTCAATATAGCTTCAGCGGTTCTCAAGATAATACATTCGTTGCAGCACGTGTGTTTACGCTCGGACTTAATTTAAACTTCTAAAATGAAACAGATTATGAAATATACATTCAAGAACGTAATGATATTAGGACTCGGCTGTCTCATGGGGCTTACCTCTTGTTCGGACAGGCTGGCTTAAGACTGACTCTACACAGACAGCAGAAGGAGATGCTATTTTCTCTACAACGGATAATGCAAAACTTGTTAGCAACGGTATTTGCAGGACAATGGTTCAGCAACATGGCTATTACGGACAGATCTTCAACGGTGAAGGAACAATGAAAGTACTGTATGGAGAATATGCAGGACAGGATTTGAACTTCCCCTACATGTCTCCGGGATGGTCGCCGATTATGAATAACGAATCGAGCCAAACACAGAATAGCGGTTCTATCTATGATTCTTATCCTTGGTATTATTATTATTTGATTATTGGAAATGCCAATGCAGTGATCGATCGCATTGATAAGGCTGAAGGTACACAGGAAATGAAAGATTTTTTAAAGGCTGAAGCTTTTTGACATTCCGGGCTTATTCTTTCTTCCGTTTATCAGAGTTCTATTGTCTCCCCTTGGGCGCGTAGTAATAATGGTGCAACTGACGGCATAGTACTGCGTACAAAGGAAGTATCAGAAGCCGGCGGGGAAACAGATATGGCTTTATCCACATTAGCAAAAACTTATGAACAAATATATGATGATCTTGATGAGGCTATCAGACTGTATGACGCTTCAGGATTGACCCGCAATGATGTATATGCAGAAGCTACTTCCACTATTAGTTTTCCGGATGCACCGGTAGCTCATGCCATTTATGCGCGTGCAGCCTTAACACGTGAAGATTATGCTACTGCAAAAACACATGCTTCTTTAGCCCGTGAAGGTTTTGCGTTAATGGATGTAAATTCCTATCGCAGTGGTTTTTGTGAACCTAACAATGAATGGATTTGGGGTGTATACAATGATGCCTCTGAAACTATCTGGTATTATGGATGGCAACTCTTTATGGCTTGTAACGGTTATTACGCTCAGCAAAGGAATTAATGTGTGCATTAATCGTGCATTAGTAGAATCATTTCCAGATACAGATATCCGTAAAGGGCTATTCCTTACAGAATCTGCATTTTTACCTGCTGGTAAAACCTTTGAAGAAGTTATCTACACAGATGATGATGATATAAACTATTTTACAGATGAAACTGCTTATCTGAAAGCGAGCCAATACACGAAAGGGGTTGTTGCAGCAGGCTGCAGATCAATCCTATGCCTATGCAAGTTTAAAGTTCCAGGCTACAGCTCAACCGGCTGTTGGTTGTCAACCAATTTTCAGAGCATCTGAAATGTTGTTATTGAAGCGGAAGCTAACTATCATCTGAGTGCAGATCCGACTGATGCACAGAATAGCTTGAAAGAGTTGAATCTCACTAGTGGACGTGATCCACAATATACGTGTACGGCTACCGGTGAGGATTTATTGAAAGAAATCAAAAAAGTATCGTCGTTTAGAATTATGGGGCGAAGGATTCAGTTGGTATGATTGTAAACGTTGGGGTGATCCTGTTGTCCGTCCATCTATTGCAGAAGGGGGTAATTACAGCCAGTTCATTAGTGGAACTTATGGTTTCGATAAAGCAGGTAATTATGATGAAACTTTCTGGAAGTGGATTATTCCGAATCGTGAAAGTGATTATAACACAGCGATTGAAATAAAATAGACTATTTATAGATTAATATGTAAAAAGAACCAAAGAAGTAGAGTAATAACAATACAAAAATATAATTACTACTTTTGGTAATATCAAAGAGAGATGCCCACTGTTGATAGGCATCTCTCTTTATTTTATTAGCAGGCCATTGGCCTGCTAATTTCCTCAAATTAGAAACTTTATGCATTACTTTATTTTGACATAATAGTCCCGTTTCTCTTTGGATACGTTCTTTCTATTTCCCCTTTGCTAACATCTGTTATTAATACACTTTTATTTACAAAAAAACTAAAGAAAACCATAAGTACATGATAATAGTATGAAATAAGCATTATTCTTAAGTATAACGCACTAGAAAACAAGAATGTAACATCTATATTGGTAGCACATTAGTAAGTTAATGGCATTTTCAATATGCGATAAAGTACTTGCTATTAATGTTTTTATTGAATGTAGCAGATTTATTACTTTATTATAAACAGTTAATATATAATCATTTACAGTTTTTGCAGTTCTGCGAAGACTTTGCGTGTTTCGTTTCGTTGGTATGCAAACACAAGAAGTTGCTATCAAACCTAATCTGCGAGTGGTGTTAAAGTCTGATGCAGAGGTGCTTGATGAGGTTGTTGTGACGGCAATGGGGATCAAACGTTCAGAAAAGGCATTGGGCTATTCTGCAACTTCTGTAAATAGTGAACGTATAACAGAGACACGTACTTCTGATATTATGTCTAGTTTATCTGGCAAAATTGCGGAAGTGTACAAATTTCTAATACTTCTTCCGATCCGGGAGCTTCTAATTCTGTAATTATTCGTGGTGTTAGTTCTTTGTCTGGAAGCAACCAACCGTTGTATGTAGTAGATGGAGTGCCTTTGAATAATTCTGCTGTATATTCTACGGATGGTTTGAATAGTGGCTATGACTTTGGTAACGGTGCAAAATGCTGTAAATCCGGATGATGTGGAAAGCATGACGATCTTGAAAGGTGCTGCGGCAACAGGCTCTTTATGGTAGTCGTGCTGCTAGTGGAGTTGTCATGATTACTACTAAAACCGGGAAAAAGAATAAGGGTTTGGGTATTGAGTATAATGGTGGTTTACAGTGGTCTACTATCTTACGTTTGCCCGAATTTCAGAACGAATTTGGTATGGGCTGGAATGGAGATCATACAGAACTTGAGAATGGTTCATGGGGACCTCGTTTTGACGGTTCTATGCAACTTTGGGGTAACAAATATGAAAAACTCTCAAAAGCCCTGAAAACCCTATTCTCCGATAAAAAATAATATAAAAGATTTTTTTTTTTTGATGCTGGTTTTCGCTATAATAATAGTGTTTCATTTAATGGGGCTACTGATAAGAGTGAGTACTATGTGTTTTTCTCAGATTAGCGATGATGGTATGGTTCCTACTGATGCAGACAGTTATGACAAATATACATTCTCTGCTCGCGGTAGTCATAAAGTGAAAGGCTCTAACTTTTTTCTTCTTCATTGAACTATTCTTATCAGAAGAATAAATTTGCAACTACTGGTCAGGGACTTACTATGCTGAACTCTTTGTATCAGACTCCACGTGATGTTAGCATCATTAGTTTGCAGGATCAGAATGATATATTTAATTCACCTGGATATTTTTATACTCCTTATGGTGTAATGAATCCATATTATATATTGGAGAACTACTTGAATGAGTATGATGCTGAACGCTTTTATGGAAAATTCCAGGTTGATTATGACTTCTTGAAGTACTTCAAGTTTACATATCGTATGGGTCTGGATACTACAACTGGACAGAGCAATAGAGGTGAGCCTAATTTATATGCTTTTGTTCTACGAAGGTACTCGAATGGTGAAGGAATGGGCTCCAATAGTCCGTTCTATGGAAGGAAGGAAGCCTACAGCCAACAATAACTCGTCGCCGCGAAATCAATCAGGATCTTTTGTTAAGTTTCAGTATGCCGATCAATGATTTTCAAATCAATGCATTGGCTGGTTTCAATGGGAATGAAAGGAAATATAGTTATTTATATTCCAGTAAGCAAGTTAACGATTCCTACTTGGTATAATTTGAGTAATTCTGCTGCTACCCAACGGTTGAGCAATATCTTTCATTGAGACGTTTGATGGGTGTGTTTGGGCAAGTGCAGATCTTTCTTGGAGAAATATGCTGTATGTTACGTTGACTGCCCGCAATGACTGGTCGTCTACTCTTCCTAAAGAAAACCGTAGTTTCTTCTATCCAGGAGTTACCGGTAGCTTTATCTTTACAGAGTTGTTGGATGAAGATATGAAAGATATTTTGTCATTTGGTAAAGTTCGTATGGCTTGGGGTAAAACAGGTAATGATGCGAATGTATATATGACGAAGCCTGTTTATGGACAATCTTCAAACAGAATACCTTTTTGGATCTTTGAACTTTCCACTGGTGGGTAAATGCTTTTTCTGCTGGAAATATCTTGGGGAGTAATTCATTGAGCCCTGAAATGACAACGGAATTTGAGGTTGGTTTGAATATGGCATTTTTCCATAACCGTATTTCTTTTGATGCAAATTTTATTATAATAGAAATTCAGATAAGCAGATTTTCTCATTATCAATGGATCCATCTTCTGGTTATACAGCACAGAATATGAACTTGGGTAAAGTAAGAAATCGTGGCGTTGAATTATTGGTAAGTGCTACTCCGATACAAACACGTGATTTCAGCCGGATGGTAAGTTGGAACTTTACGAAGAACTGGAGCAAGGTGATCACAGTTTGCCGGAAGAACTAGGAGGACAGACTGTTATATATGGTTTGAATGGTGGAACAAGTATGTATGCAATCACAGGTGAGCCGGTAGAGTTTTCAAAAGCGGAAGTTCCTAAGCGCGATCCGGAAGGGCACATTGTAGTTAATGCGGCTAATGGTCTTCCCTGTTGCAGCCAAAGAGTTTGCCATTTGCGGAAACATGAACTATGATTATCAAATGGGGAGTATCAACTACGCTGAAGTATAAAGGAGTAAGTCTGAGTGCAGACTTGGATATCCGTCAAGGTGGTGTGATGTATTCTCGTACTAAGGATATTAACTATTTTACAGGTAATGCTATTCAGACAGCATATAATGATCGTAATACGATGATTGTCCCAAATTCAGTGAATGAAATTATTAATGCAGACGGTACTATTAGCTATGTAGAAAATACTACCCTATTTCTAGTGCTAATATGCAGGCTGGTAATCCTGGCACTTTCTGGGGAAATGGCGGATTCGATATGGGTAGTTACAGTTTGATCGACAAGTCTTATATAAAATTACGTTCAATAGCCTTGAGTTGGGAACTTCCGAATAAATGGTTAGCAAATACTCCTTTCCAGGCTGTTAGATTATCAGCTTTTGGTAATAACCTATTCTTGTGGACACCATCAGACAATACATTCGTAGATCCGGAAATGTCTTCATTTGGTATGATTTGAAGGACAGTATGGTGAATACAGCGAACCCAAGTTCTCGTCGATTTGGTTTCAATGTAATGGTTAAATTTTAATAGAGGAATGAAGATGAAAAAAATACTATTAACTATTTCTACAGCAGCGTTTATGTTTGTTGGCTGCGATTTGGATATTAACGATAATCCGAACTATCCACAAGATGATCAGGTAACTCCGGATCTTATATTTCCTGCTATTCAGGGGAGTATTGCTGCAACTGTGGGTGGTGAAATCTACAATTATGCCGGTTTCTTTTCTCAGTATTTTGAACAGATGCCTGAGGCAAATCAGTATAATCAGTTAGCTACTTATACTTTTACGGAGAGTTCGCAAGAAATGGATTATTCTTATCGTATTATATATGCAGGAGCTTTGGAAGATGCTCAGCAGGTATTGAATAAGAGTAAAAATACAGCGGATCGTTTTGCTACAACAGTGTTGCGTGCTTATATTTTCCAAGTATTGGTGGATAATATGGGGCATGTCCTTATACAGAGGCTTTGCAAGGAAATGCAAATGCTACTCCGAAATGGGATGATGGCGAGACTGTGTATAAAGGAATTTTAGCAGAATTGGATGCGGCAGAGCAGGAGTTGGACAATTCGAAAATGGAATCACCTGATTTGGTTTGTGATCAGGATATGGATCAATGGGTCGGTTTTGCCAATGCTTTACGTTTGCGCATGTATCGCGCTTTATAGATGCTGGTATTGATGCTGCTGCATATACAGAAAAAGTGAAGGCTTTAGTGCAAGCAGGTAATTTCTTTACAGGAGATATTAAGTTTGATGCGTTTAAGGATGACGAGAATTATCGTAACCCTTGGTACACCACTAGTACATCTAATACAGGTAACCATTGTGCTGCTTATCCTCTTGTTTTTATTTGAAATCTACTAATGACCCTCGTATTGCTTATGGTATGAATAAGGCTACTGGCGCAAAAAGATTTTTGTAGGAGCTATTCCGGGGAGTCATGATGTTGCTAAAAAATAAGAATGCGGATGTTAGCGCAATCAATGTGACAATTGCAAAAGATAAAGCCTGTTTTTTTTTTACACAGAGTGAACTTCAATTTTGATAGCAGAAGTGAAGTTGCGTTTTCTGAATGATGATGCCGCAGCGAAGATAGCTTATGAGGCAGCTATTACAGGCGACTTTGCGGCTCGTGATATGGCAGGTCAGGAAACTGCAATGTTCGGTACTGGAGGAGGCTGTTGCTTGGGGCAACTTCAAAAATGAGGACAAGCTTTGAACTCATTTATATGCAAAAATGGGTTGCTCTTTTCTACATGGATCATATAGAAGCATGGAGCGAGATTCGTACACAGACTGGTCCTAAACTGTCATCACATACAGCGGAAGAAAATATCCAAGAACTCTTTGCTTTATACTCCAGGGTGAACTGATCACTCCTTGGATCAGTGGTTTGGAATCCGGTGGACTGATTAAGCGGATGTTTTATCCTCTGTCTGCTCGCCAATATAATGCTAATACACCTGCGGCAGTACCTGCAAGTACGCCCATTTGGTGGGATGTGAAAATAAAAAGTAAATAGTATAATATAAGTAAGAATATGAAAAAAAATTATATATAGTATATTGATATGCTTTGGAACAGTAGTTTTATCTTCGTGTGAAGATACTTCGGAAGATATTTCCAAAAGTGACGCATTTTACATCTTTAGAGTTGAAAGTGAGACGGGCATGAAGATGAAACTTTGAACGATACATATGTAGAACCGGGCTTCATTGCATTGGAAGGTGATGAGGATATTACATCTAAAAGTAAAGATTGCAGGAGCTGTAAATAAGTGCGAAGAGTGATATCATACATTAACATATTCTGTTGCTAATGTTGATGGGTTTTCAGTTTCAAAGAAGCGTAATGTTTTGGTTGCTGCACCTACTTTGCCAGTGCCTATTATGGAGAATCAGAACTTGGCAGCCGCCACTATGTAAATGCTCCAATTCATATTGTAGATAATGGCGACGGTACTTATGGGAATCGATGATATTATGGGTGGATTTCAATTCCATGGCCTGAATGCCGGTTTGGAACCGGGCCTACGATCCATGCGAGGCCGTTATTAAGTTAGAAAGGCGATAATAGTATATCACTAGTCAGTTTAGGCTCTTGGGCGCCGGAACTTCAGCTTACTCTTGGATTGAATAGCGGTAGCTATGATCCGGTAACAGGTGTGATAGAATTGAATGTTAAATATGGTGCAAAAATAACCAGCTTTCGGTTACATTGACCAAATAAATAATTGAATTATGAAAAAATATATAGCATTATTGTTATTAGTAACAGTCTCATTCGCGTTTACTGCATGTGACGATGAAACAGAACTTTCAGGTGGAACTGCCGTTGAAAAAATGGCAGGCACTTGGATTGTAACGGGAAGCAAAAGAATGAGGCAGGAAAGTGGGGAAGATATTTTGGGTGGTACCGTTGAATTAAACACCTATAATACGGCTGCTAATGTTCCGACAGAAATGTGGGTGAAAGAGGGCTATCTTTTGAATTCTGCTATTAAGGTGTCTACGGATTATAACGCACGTACGTTCAGTGCAACTGGGCAAACGATTGCTGTAGCTCCTGAAATTTGGGGAGATTCTAAGATCGTTGTAGATGTTACTGATGGGAAAGTTCTGGCTGGTGCAGCTACTACTCCAAGTGGTATGCCGGCAGATAGTATTGTTTTCTTTGTAAATGTGCAAGGTGATGATACTTATAAAATTGCAGGTTTTCGCCGTACAGGATTTCCTGCTGACGAGTAATTTTAGAATTTGAGAATACGAAAAAGGAGGGCAACGCAACATTGTCCTTCTTTTTTTTTGTTATATTTGCCGCCATATAACAAAGAAGTATACATATATAAGTAAGGGTATAAAATAGAATGAAAGAATTTGTAATTTCCGAAGCACAGGTTGAAACCG
>VOFK01003990.1_pt1 | contig 19116 bp, 38 predicted proteins | sample 5384121 | NCBI WGS metagenome assembly VOFK01 (sample SAMN12384730, study PRJNA508395) | human gut metagenome | isolation source: healthy gut J | host: Homo sapiens
AAAAGGCCATGCCAACTATAGAAATATGAAGTCCCTGCCTGGGGGGGGTTTTTCCTGTCCAATATAGATGGCATAACTTCTTATTATAAAGGGATAGTAGCATACAACGCTGGGGGGATAGCCCACTAGGGGATATACCCCCCTTTGAACACCCCAGATTTGCTTATTCCTGAGATTTGTATAATCACGCAAAATCATTTTTTTGCGGTTCTCTGTTATACGCATTGTATAACACCACTATATTGTAACAAAAAATAGCGTGGCTGTCAAATCGTAGCCACACTATTTTTTGCGTTCCGTCTTACTGCTGATTCTGTTTTCAGTAAAGAATGCTCCATAACTAAACATCTTCATGCTCTGGTATCTGCCCATATCCAGCAGATTGTTTATTATGATTTCCACGTCCCTGTCCTCACCGGACTGCTCATGCAGTCTCTGGCATATCCTTCCATAGGCTGCAAGCATTTCACTGTAGAGTTTTTTTCACAGTATCTGCCTTCTTCTGCAAATTCATTCTCTACCACACTGCTTTCCTCACAATCAAATTTATCCAGATCATAATGTCCGTTCATCAGATCGTAGATCATGGTTTTGAATTCCTCATCCTGTACTCTCATATACATCCTCATCACTTTCCGTGGTCACCGGAATGCATAGAAAAAGGGAAGCCAGTCTTGTCAGATACAATCAAACTGCTTCCCCTTACTTCTTCAGCGTCCTTACGAAGTTCATCAGTATTCTGCGTTCATCCGCATTTAAGTCATCCCATATCTCCAATAATTCACCTTGCTCATCCGTCAGGTCGGCCGCATACCATCTCCGGCAAAGAACTGTGCGATTGAAATTCGAATGCATCACAGATTCTTTCCAGGGTCGGTACTGTAGGTATGCTCTTCTTATTCATTATATTTGCCAACGCTGTCTGCGACATATCCGTGAGCTGTGCAAGTCTGTATTTGGAGACTTTATGCTTGCTGCATAATTCTTTTACCCTCTTTGGTATGTACTCCTCTGTACGCAAGTAAATTACACCTCTCTTCTATCTGTACGATATACATATTGTAACCGTTACGCAGAAGAATTATTAGAACCATATTTCTTTCGTAATTTACTCTAGTGCAGTGGAGTATCTAGGTAAAAAAAATATGAACGGCAGATTTATGCAGTTCAGTTTTGTATCATGACAGAACCTTGATTTACCTTGTTTCCATCATTCTTATATCATCTTGTTCCAGTTATAAGCATACCATCTGCATCCGTATCCTTCAATAAAAATCGTTCGACATATTTCGCACTTTCCTATCCCCTGTTTTCCTTTTTACTCCATTACGCTTTATTAAATTACACAACTTTTTTGCACTCATTGATAGATAATTTACCTTGCGTAAGAAAAAAGAAAACAGGAGGTACAATCTATGAATCAGACGAAGATATCTGTCAATCACAGGCAGATAGGATACCGTATCAAGGAAGTAAGGGGAGCAGAATCATATTTCACAGGCACAGCTTGCGGAAATGACCGACCTTTCTGTCTCCTACATAAGCCACATTGAAAATGCAAAAAGAAAAAGCAAGCCTAGAATCCATCATCCGTATCGTGAATGCTCTCGGCATTACCGTGGATGAACTGCTTGCCGGAGTGCAGATGAACAATCCGGCTGCATACCAGAGACAGACATCGATATGCTCATGGAAGACTGCTCTGAAAATGAGAAAAGATTCATCTATGAACTTATAAAAAGCAAGCCTTGAAACCATGCACAAAAACGGCTGGGAGCTTGCTTCCAGTGACAGGCACAGATAAAGGCACACTATTTTCACACAAATAAATTTTCTTTTGAAATAGACTATAGGGATATGGCTGTCCGTATAGTCTATTTTATTTCGGCATGAAAATTTTATAATAAAATCCAGCACAGAAATAAAAGGTGGTAAGTCATGAAGGAAAACGAGCAGAAAGCCGGCTCAGTTGCCGATCAGAAAAAGTAAGATAAGGGAACGCTATAAAGGCATCAACCCGGATGAACTTGACGTGATCCCTGCCCTTCCGCAGGAAGATATATTTGCAGTGGAAAATGAACAGCGTGTTGCCGTATATGCAAGGGTATCCACGGATGATCCAAGACAGACATCCTCATATGAACTGCAGAAAAACCACTATCATGATGTTATCAGTAAAAGTCCGAACTGGAAACTCGTACAGATTTATGCGGATGAAGGTATTTCCGGCACTTCACTCCAGCACCGTGACCAGTTCAAGCTGATGATCGAAGACTGCAAAAAAAGGTCAGATAGATCTCATCGTGACCAAGAGCGTATCACGTTTTGCCCGGAATGTGGTGGACTGCATCGGCTATGTCAGGGGAGCTTCTCGCACTCCCCCATCCTGTCGGTGTTTTCTTTTGAAACGGAAAGGCTCAACACCTTTGACCCCAAAAGTGAGATGGTGCTTTCCTTCATACCACACTTGCACAGGAAGAAAGCCATACCAAGAGCGAGATCATGAATGCATCCATTGAGATGCGTTTCCGCAGGGGGATCTTCCTTACACCGATACTCCTCGGATATGACCATGATGAAGACGGAAACCTCATTATTAATGAAGGGGAAGCAAAGATCGTAAAACTCATATTTATGATGTACTTAAACGGATGCACCTGTCAGGAAATTGCCGATACCCTGACGGAACTCGGCTGTGAGACCAAAAAGGGGAACACCGTATGGTCTCCTGGTTCCATCCTTCAGATACTGCAGAATGAGAGGCACTGCGGTGATGTTCTTGCACATAAGACCTACACTCCGAATTATCTCAACCACAAATCAAAGAAGAATATGCAGAACCGTCCCCAGTACCGGAAGCGTGACCATCATGAAGCCATCATATCAAGGGATGACTTTATTGCGGTCCAGAGACTGATCAGCAATGCCAAGTACGGGAACAAAGGGATCCTTCCGCAGCTGAAGGTCATTCCGGGGGAGGTGTCCTGAAAGGGTTTGTATCCATCAACCCCAGATGGGCGGCACTTAAGGAAACGGATTACAGGAATGCCTCTTCCAGTGTTTATGTCGGCACGGAACAGTCCGGCCCGTCTTCCGGTCATGTGGAAGTAAAATCCGGTGAATTTGACCTGCGCGGATATGAGATCGCACGCTCACAGTTTTTTGACAGCACGGACCGTATAACAGTTACCTTCAGCCAGGGAGATATCCGCTTTTCCGCTCCTGCCGTCCGCAAACTTGACAGTACGCTTGTGGAACTGCTCATACATCCAAAGAAACTGGTCTTTGCCGTAAGGAATGCGGGGAAAGACTGCCGGAATGCCATGCAGTGGTCTAAAAAGAAAGACGGCAAAAAAATTCTCCACGTGAGATCAGCGGGACTGCATTTCTTCCCACGCTCTATTCCCTCCTCGGCTGGAATGATGACTGCCGTTACCGCATTACGGGGGTAAAGCGTGGCAGCGAGAATGATGCCGTACTGCTCTTCAACCTTTCCGCAACCGGAGATATTCATCCCCAATGACATGGTCGGTGTACCGGATGCGGATCCGGCCGTAAAACCCTTTACAGACAACCAGCAGAGAAATGTCCGAGCCTATCCGCCTGACTGGGCAGACACATTCGGGAGCAATTATTACAGCCACGCACAGGCAGAAGAACTTGCCGGATTCACCGGACGTAAAGACCCAGATACCTCCCATGCCCCGGTAACATATAACGACACTGATATACAGGTCACCAGTAAAAATGACATCGAAAAGAATATTAAACAGATCATGTCAGATATGAAGGAGAACACAGATGAACATACAGACAAACGATGAAAAGAATACCATTCCCGTGACCGAGGATGATGCTTTTCAGCTATGACGGGTATCAGGTCGTCCGCGGCGAGTTCTTCGCCCATACCTATGAACCGTCCTTTACTTTTAATTCCAGCAAGGTATCCGTAAACACCGCATGCATAAAAAGCTGCCGGATACGGATTTCGTGCAGATACTCGTAAACCCGGATGAAAAGAAACTGGCGGTGCGTCCATGCCAGGAGGATGAGAAGGATTCCTTCCGGTGGTGCTCCGCAACGGCAAAACGCTCTCTCACAAGGCAGATCACCTGCCGTATCTTTTTGCCAAGGTCGTGTCGCTTATGGGATGGAATTCATCCTACCGCTATAAACTGCTTGGGAAGCTGATACGGTCAGACAATGAACTGCTCTTTGTCTTCGACCTCACCACGCCTGAGATCTTCGTGCGTGAGGAGAAGGAAGACGGAAAGATAAAAAGCGTCCCGCACGCCAAGCTATCCGGAAGAATGGCAGAACCAGTTCGGTGTGCCTGTCGAGGAACACCAGAGCAGTTTACAGGTCAACATGTTTGACGGTTATGCGGTGTTCGGCATCTCCGAAAACAATACCGCTGAACCAGAAGAAGAAAAAACAGAACATCCAGAAAAGGAGGAACAGCATTATGAACAGAGAAACCTCTTTGAAGCCGGTCCTACATGCATTGACTTAAAGAAAAACAGAATACGCATACACAAGCTCACACTCCATATGCTCGGTGACCCGGAGTATATCCAGCTGCTTGTAAACCCACAGGACAGCATGATCGCCATAAGGAAAAGTGTGCGTAAGGATTACCTTGCCCACCGTGTACGCTACAGTAAAGCCGACAGCCGTTACTGCTACGAATTATACAGTACGGAACTTTTACAGGCATTACGGCATACGGGCATATATCTGGAGGACAACCGCAGCTACCGTATCTACGGTGCACTGAATCCAAAAAGAATGTCTTGCCAGCTTTTCCATGAATGAATGCGTTCTTGTAGATGATATGACCCGAACGGAGGAATCAGTATGAACAACAGACCAGTCCCGGAACTTCAGACGGATCCGGAATTTGATGAGCTGATACAGCCAAGGGAAGAAAAAGTACCTGGAAGAACTCGAAGAAAACATCTTTGACCACGGATGCCTGGAACCTGTATGTGTATGGAACGGTATCATACTTGACGGCCGTCTGCGGTATAAGATCTGTACGAAATGGGATATCCATTTCAACATCCGGTGCATGATGTTTGAAAGCCGTGATAAGGCAGTCTCTTTTTATCTGCCATGAACAGCTAAAACGTACAGACCTTACCGGGGAATACAAAAAATACCTGATAGGCAGACTGTTCCGTGCGGACATGAATACCGCCAGTGATGAATTCATGAAAAAACATCCTGGCACGGAACTAAATGCAGACGGACAGGTGTCACAGAAATATGTCCGTAAGACGGATATTGCCACCATCATAGGCAATGAATTTAATTTTGGTTTTTCCACCGTGACAAAATATGATATTTATGCCCGTGCTGTCGATGACCTGAAACGGAAAAGCCCGGAGATTGCAGAAAAGATATTAAACGGGAAACTCCGTGTATCCCATGAAAATATCATAGAACTCTCCCGTCTTCCCATTGAGGATATCAACGGACTGAAAAGGCTCTTGGACAAAGCGGATCTATAGACCGCATCGGATACTCCCAGCTCCGGCACGAACTCAGATGGCAGAGGCTTCCCACCGGAAAAACGGACTCAAGAAGGATAAAACGGGGAAAAGGAAAGTGCCGAAGCCGGAATTAAGCAGATCCCCGCCACTGACCCGGATGCAGAACTCGAAAGCCTTAAATTTACGATACCTTCATGGTCAAAGACCATATCAAGGACCATGGAACTTACAGATTTTCCTTCCACCTCAGTTAATGCAAGGCGTGAAGTGAAGATGCAGCTGTTAAACCTAACAAGAAAAATAACCAGACTGCTTTCGCAGCTGAGGAGGATGATCCAGATGACAGAAGAACAGACAGCCGGACAAACGCCACAGGCCATTGACCTGATGCAGTTCGTCCCAAAAGTACACTTTGAACAGATCCCTATCAGGAATCTCGTATCCAACCAGGAATACCAGCGCAACCTCTCACAGCACCATGTCCAGCGTGCTGCCGCCAACTTTGACCTGTACCAGATAAATCCCGTAAAGGTCAGCCGGAGGAACGGCATCAACTATGTATTCAACGGGCAGCACACCATTGAGATCGTTGCCCTCGTTTCAGGATCCAGGGAGACACCCGTGTGGTGCATGGTATACGATGACCTCGGATATGAACATGAAGCGGATATCTTTGCAAACCAGATGAAATATGTAAAGCCCCTGCTGCCTTATGAGATATTCATGGCAAACATAGAGGCCGGCAATGACAAACAGCTCATCATCCGTGACCTGGTGGAATCCTATGACCTTACCATCGCATCCACCACGACCCCAGGCGGTATCTGTGCTGTCGCAACCCTGGAAAACATCCACGACAAATACGGCTACCATATGCTCGACCATGTCATCCGTCTCATTGCAGCCACATGGGAAGGGGCATCCCAGTCCTTCAGCGCAAACATGATGAACGGACTGGCACGTTTCTTAATGCTTATGGTGATGCCATAAAAGATGATGTATTTTAAGGAAAAGCTCGGAAGGATATCCATCAAGGAACTCGCCCGCACTGCAAAGGACAGGCGTTCCGGCTCACTCGGATTTGCGGAAGCCATACTGATATACTACAACAAAAAAAGCCGGAATCCGCTTACCTGGGATAAACTTTATACTCATAAACTTCCGCATAAAAAGGACATGGAAGAAGAACCGTCCGACATTCCTGAGCCTGGGGATGCGGACGGTGAAAGCAGCCAGATGGAGCTGTTTGGACTTCATAACAGCGGGGTTTCCGGGTGATTTACACGGAAACCTTTACCCTGCTGCCTTCCAGAAAGAAGAACTCATATTTTTTTGCGCCAAGCACCGTTACTTCACAGAGAACTAGCTGTGCGATCTCCGGAACGAATCTGGTAAGCGGTTCATTTTCCACGGCTTCCATCATCTGCCCTGCCCTGATCTTTTCAAGCGGTGTCCCATCTGACTTCATCTGCTGCCATCTTTCCATATGCTTATCCCTGTCCGCGTGACCAGTCTGTTAAATGCTTTTACAAATCCCTTTTCCAGGTCTGCATTATCAACGTAGGCATTCGTGCATGCCACTTTCCCGTCTTTCCTGTGGTTCTTGCACTGCCACTGTACGATTCCCCTTGAGCTCCATGAATGTCTCGTGAACAGGCTTTTTGCAGTCCCCGCAGAACACCTTCTCACAGAACGGCATGCAGTCCGCACCGTAACTGTACCTGTCCGTGCCGTGCGATTCCATGAACGTTTCCCTGCGGTCGAATTCTTCCTGTACCGCATTCCATGTCTGCTTATCTATGATCCCCTTATGGCTGTCCTTTACATAAACCTGTGCGATCTCACCGTTATTTCTGACCTGTCTCTTGGTAAGGAAGTCTGCCGTATAGGTCTTCTGCAGAAGTGCATCACCCATGTGCTTTTTCCTGTTTTAGAATCCCTGTGACCGTGCTTGGATACCATTTTGTCTGCCCCAGACATCCCGGAACTTTCTCTTCCGTCAGTTCCTTTGCAATCTGTGCCGGATTGATTCCGATAAGGAAGTCCCTGTATATCCTTCTCACTGTCTTTGCCTGTTCCTTATTGATGACAAGCTTCCCCGTTCTCATCCTTATCGTATCCGAGGAACTTGAATGTGTTGAGATGCATCTCACCGTTCTTGAATTTCGTGCGGATGCCCCATTTACAGTTTTCTGAAATGTTTCTCGATTCATCCTGTGCAAGGGAACTTAAGATGGTGAACAGAAGCTCTCCCAAGTGGAATCCAGCGTGTTGATGTTTTCCTTCTCAAATATGATGCCGATCCCCAAGTTCTTTAATTTTTCTGGAATATGCCAGGCAGTCCTGCGTGTTCCTTGCAAAACGACTGATGGATTTTGTTATGACAAGGTCTATCTTACCGTCCTCGCAGTCTGCGATCATCTTTTTGAACTGTTCCCTTTTTCTTTGTATTCGTACCGGAAATTCCCTCATCTGCATAAATGCCGGCCATTTCATAATTCTCATGCTCGTTGATATATTTTGTATAATACTCGACCTGTGCCTCAAAACTATGGAGCTGGTCTTCCTGATCCGTTGACACACGGCAGTAGGCTGCCACCCTTATCTTCTTTTCCTGTACCGCCTTATGCCCTGTCCGCACCTTTTGGCTTCTTGCTGGTATAACTGTAACGCTTCTTGCCATTCTTATCATCCTTTCTCTGAATATAAATATCTTTTTTTTGATTTCTCCCCATCCCTTTATAATGGTATCGGAACCCTTGTCCCATCACAGAAGTCTTTCCCCTTCCGCTTTCTCCCAGTTGCATACCCATATGACCTTATGGTTTTTGGTGTTTACATGCCTCACGAGTCTGCTTCCGCATAATCCGCAGAAGATCTTCTCCCTGTACGGATACTCTGTTTCCGTATTTTCAGGAATCGGCTCCGGCTCTTTCTTCTTATGCCTTCTTTTCCATGAAGCTTCTTTCAGATAGGTAAATTCCTTTTTTTCCCTTATCTTGTCTGTTTTTTCCCCTATATACATATTTTCATCAAAATGCCATGCCCCTCGCAAGACTCCGTCCGGAATGTTTATCCCCTCGCAGAAAGACTTCCCATACCGCTTTGTACCGCTGCATCCCCAGTTCAGCCTGTTGCCGTTACTGTAGATCCTTTTTGTAAAGCGGGTGTCCGCATCTGGCACAATAGATCCTGTTCATGTATGGATAATTTTCTTCCGTGAATTCTTCGATCACTGAGCCTTCCGCAAGATAATCCCGCTTTGCTTCCAGTGCGTCCTATGCTCTCTGCCAGAGTTTTGGGAAACAATGGCTTCATGGTCATCCTCGATGTACCAGGCATCTACTTCTCCCCTGTTTCTGACCAGTTTTCTTTCTTCATTTACAAAATACTTATGCATGATATAATCGCCTTTATAGATTTCATTTTCCAAAATACGAAGCACCGTGCTATCAAGCCATTTTGCACCACCCACCGTTTTTACATTATTTTCGTTCAGGTTAGCGCTTAATAGCTGCAAGAGTATATCCCTGTGCTGCCATATCATAGATTTTTCTTACCCATACCGCTTCCTCTTCATCTGCAATATAGACTCCCCGCTCATCCTTCTTAAATCCGAAAGACCGCTCTCAAGGTACTGCTGACGGGAATCCCTGCCTCGTACTTTCTCTGGTACACCATCTTTGCACCAACGCTTCCGCTCTCGCTTTCTGCCTGTGCAAATGCAGCAAGGATCGTAAGCATAAGCTCGCCTTCCCCTGACAGGGTATTGATATTCTGGAGTTCAAAAAAACACCAACATTCAGTTCTTTCAGCTTTCGTGTAGCTTCCAAAACGATTGAGGTGTTTCTTGCGAACCGTGATACGGATTTTGTTAATATAAGGACTATTTTTTCCCTTACGGGCATCAGCTAACATCTTCTGCAGACCGGGACGTTTTTCTTTGAATCCTGATATGGCAAAGTCACTGTAAACTCCGGCATACTCGTAATCAGGATTACTGGTAATGGCTTCTTCATAATGCCTGATCTGGTTTTCCAGTGAATTTTCCTGTTCATCCGCATCCGTTGAGACACGGCAGTAAGCACATACCTTAAGTTTACGCTTCTGTCTGCTGTTTCCTTCCCTTATCTGAATCTCCAAATTCTGCCACTCCTTTCTCTTTGGGTAGTCTATATATCACTCTGAAAGCCAATAATAGCAAGTACAATCTGCGATACCTTTCACCTTTCTTTCCTTGGCATAAATGGAAAAAAAATACGGCTGACAGCCATTACTGACCATCAGCCATATCCTTATTTCAGGAGTTCATTAACCCTTTTCTGTACTGCGGAATAATCATATCCGGCAGAAGTGATCCTTTTCTTTCTGTCAGAACCATTTCCCCAGTCACCATGAATAACTTCCCTTGCGATCTCATCCACGGATTTCCTGGATGGGGAAAGTTTCTTATTCACGATACTCTGGACTGCAGAATAGTCATACCCCGCCTGTGAGAGCAGTTTCTGTCTTTCCGCACCATTCCCCCACTTTCCGGCAATCACCTCGGATGCGATCTCCTCATTGGACTTCTTCACCGGAGCGGGTGTACTGCTTCCCTTGGCATAACCGTTCAGCCCGGCTGCCTTGATCTTTGCAGGGGAAATCCACATAGCAGTAATCCTGATCACAGGACTGCCCATTGATCTTGTTGCTCCGGATAAGGTTTTTGTCTCCCCTCCGAACTGCCAGATCTGTGTCTCTGCACCGCTTGCCGGGGTACTCGGCTTGCTCTTACCCCATCTTGCAACCCAGTGGCTGTAGCGGATAAGCTCCCCCGTCATTCATCTCGCTGTTGAAGAATGACTCGGACGAATAGATGCCGACCCAGTATCCGGCAGCTTCTACTGCAGAACAGAATGCCTTTACGATCTGTGTCAGTGTATTTCTGTCATTCTTGGTGATCATGCTGCCTTCCACATCATAAAAAAGACAGGATACTCATATCTCTTTCCCTTAAGCAGTTGAAAGGAAGTATTCTGCCTCCTTCTTGGCATCTGCCACGCTTCTGGCATTTCCATAGAAATATGCGCCCTTTGGAAGTCCGCATTCCTCACATTTCTTATAGTTTGATTCAAACTGGCTATCCTTATAAAGTCCGGCATCAGCACCTCCGGCTTTGATGACTGCGAACTCCACGCCTTCCTTGCTCTTAGCCCTTGCAAAGTCAAAACTGCCCTGCCAGTGGCTTACATCGATTCCAAATTTCTGACTCATAATATGATCCTCCAATTCTCTGTAATAAAAAGAGGGAAGGAGCTACCCTTCCCCGTTGTCTTTGTCTTCTTCTGACCTGTCATGAAGCTGTTCCAGCACGGCTTTGATCTTTGCCGGAACCGGAAGTCCCAGATGGGATGCATTCTCCAAAAGGGAGATTCCTTCATTTGAGATGTAGAAGAAAATGGCTGCCGTCCTTAAAACGCTCCCCGTTCCGATGACATATACATCAAGAATGTTTGCGATACCGACCATAAGGAAAATCAGCACCTTACGGCAGATTCCCCTTAAAAAACCGACTGCGCTGGACAGCTTCTGGTCACTGATTGCACACATGACTCCCAAGTAATGTAATCGATGACCACAAATGCGAGCAGTGCAAAGAGCATGGCCGTCACATCCTCCCAGAAAGTATCCAAGCCATCCTCCGATTGCCGTGAATACAAACTGTACTGCGTTCCAGAATTCCTTCATTGTCTTGTCCTCCTTTGATTTTTTTGTATGAAAAAAGCAGCTACCCGTAATGGATAACTGCCTGATTCCAAAAAGTATTTTTATTGTTCCTGTAAAATATAAGTGATCTTCATTGTCTTATCTGCCGTCTTTGTAATTGGGGCATCAAAGGTTATTGATGGTTGCCAGATAATTACACATCATGTACCACCCGGACGTTGACCATGTGCCATAATCACAAAAAATAGAGGAGTGGTTCATTTCTTACAGGAGTCACGCTCATCGTATAACTGGAAATTAAACAATGTCTGTGTCTCCGGTGGCATGATCTCATCCGTTGCCAGATTCGCAATCAGAAGCTGTTCATAACTGTATTCGTAATAAACCCGTCCGTTAATCACGAACTTCGGCACGCCATTGATGTTGGTCACATTGGTCCGCTTCAGCTTTACAACATTTGCCGGATTCGTGATTTGGATTTTATACACATCATACGGGGCATCATATCCCTCAGCAGAAGATAGCCTTCGGTAACGAACATTCCCCAGTTCCCTTCCGTCCTGAGATATTTATCCGTGGTGTTTGTTATTTCATACTGCTTGATTTTCCAAGTGTCCACTTTTATTTCCGTTATAAGAAACTTGCCCTCTGGGGCAGCCCTGCTGTTGCTGCTCGTGCAGATATACAGACAATCATTTGACGGATCATAATTATATGACCAGTAGCCAATCTGCAGTTCCGAAGACAGTTCTGCCAGTTCGATTTCTTCAATAAGCGGTTTCGTGGTGTAAATATTATCAAGAATAGATACCGTCTTTAAAAATGCACGTCTTTTTGTGATGTGGATATGGTTCTTATCTGCCACCTTGAAATAATACACACAGTCCTTTGCCCTGTCGATTAGAATATCAGCTCTGTTTTTCCAATCGTCATACCGGAATATCTGCTGCTCGTGCTTGCCCCCTGTCCTGTCAGGGTACACATACTGAAGATTGTCTTCTGCAATGGACTGCATCAGTAAATTATCCCTGATTGGACTGGTATTTTTACTGCCGTATGATGTAAGTCCACCATTTTTTTATGTGTAAGACAGATGCTGGCAATCGTGCCGTTCGCCTGACTGGTTGCAAAATCATATACATATTTCACATACCTGTCTTGCAGATTTACTTCCGATTCTGTCTGGTTGAATCCGCCACGGAAAGTATTCTTTGTGTTGTTCTGCATTCCATGTGAAGCACAGCCGACAAGGTTTGCATCTGCCGGGGGGATAATATTCATCCGCATTCTCCGTGGTATCTCTCCCTGTCGAAGCACAGGATGCCTCCGAGCAGTTTTTCATAATACGGCACGAATTCATTCAAAAAAACCTGTTCGGTCTCTTGGAAAGTCCGAGCGGTTTCAGGATGTCCCTTAGTGCATTGGTGACCATATTGCTGTTCTGGTAGGTTTCCACCTCACCTGTGTTTACATCAGTAAGTTCTATTCTTGTTGTTCCCTTGAGCATCGTCATCATCTCCATTTCTATAATTCATGATAAAGGATGTAAGCGTTGCATCGCCCGCAAGCCAGAAACGGAAGGTTATCGTCTTTGCTTCCAGCAGTCCGGCATACAATTCATCAAGCTCCATTGTGAGAAAATCCGCCATCGGGGTTTCACCCGTAAAGGTCTCCCCGTCATAACTGTACTGTACCGTGATCTCTCCCTCATATTCTGCATTCAGTGCCTTGATTCCAAGAACCGTGCCGTCCGAAAGATCCGCTGTGCATTCAATATACTGTTTTGGCGGTGTTCCCGTAATCACGGCATTCAGCGGAAATGCCCTGCTGTCACTCCAGCTTAATACGGAAGGAAGCGTCAGCCCTTTTATCAGATCCCACTCCGGCATCTTTGCAAATCCATGTTTCTTAAACAAAAGTGCATTGACCTCTGTTTCTTCCAGTCCGACAAGTACATCTGCTGTTTCTGACAGCTCCTCATTTATGATCTGGTTCTCCACCGTATACAGTTTTCCGTCCCCGTCTTTTTATCAGGAGTTTAAACGGGACCAACAGGTCAATCGGTGTGTATTTCACTTCAAAGGTCTTACTGTCCGCATAATACTGGAAAGTAATATCCGGGGAAGCTGTATCGGGCTTTGTGAAAGTATAGTTCTTGTCTGCACTAAAACCGAAACCTCCATCATAACACTGGACAGGAACAGAAATCATATGAAGGGAAATATCTCCCGTGTCCCAGAACAGAAGGTCATACTTTAGCTGGTAGTCCGCCCCGGATGCATTGTAATGCGACCATCCTTCCCACCGTATTTTCAGAAAACGGTAATAACTGTATAAAGTCCCTTCTTCCCTGTAAAGCGATCTCATTCTGGTATCACGGTTATCCACTTTAAGGTGCGTAGCATCACTGCCGATTCCCCAGTAAGAATCACCGTGTGCATAAATGTACGGCACGGCTTTTCCGAGGAACGTGAAAAAATCCGCACCGCTCACGGCAAGCGTACCGCCATCATAGCTGTTGCTGTCCTGTAACAGACAGGTCATATTGGTGACACCGGTACCGAAAAAAATATCATTTATATTGTCATAATTCATAGTGTAAATTCCACTCCTTTCACTCCGTCAAAGCCGGATATATCAACCGTTGTCCTTTCCAAGAAACCTTCATCCACTTCATCCGTCACGGCTTCCTGTGTCTGTTCAGTTACTGCTTTCAGTTCAAAGAACCCGTTTTCAACGGTAATGGTATCCGGGAACTTAACGGAAGTCTCTGCCGCGGTAATCACATACTGCGGACGGACTGCTGCGGTATAACCATTGACTTCCACCCCCGTCCACCTTTGTGAAGTATGAAATATCGATCACGAGGTCTTCTGCATATCCGTGGTCGAGGGATTCCGGCTCTGACTTCTGTACATACCGTTTCCGCAGCATGAACCGTTCTTCCGTATTGACCGTGATATATCCGTTATAATTTGGATTTCCCCGCACGCTTGTAAGTACAAAGGTTCGGAGGATCTCCGTGATCCATGCACGGTCCGTAAATGCATCTGCTTCATAGTTCTGGTCTGTGATTGGAATATTCCCGATTGTCTGTGTCAGTCCCTGTGTCTTTTGGAAGGGAATGTTACGGATGCCGTATCCTTAAACACATCAGCCACAAACGGTACATCCGTAATGCTGATATTTCCAATATTCTCATTGATATTGATGCGTCCGTTCCAGTCTCCCAGTCCTGCTGCGAGTCCCCTGACCGCTGATGGTTGCCCTAATCTGCGCCTCACCAATCTTAGCACTCCCGGATGATATCTTCAGATACATGGAAAATGTATTGGAGCTGTTCTCTATGACTTTCGATATCGGAAAAAACAATGTCACGACATGCTTCCCATACAGACAGGTCTTGACCGGCATGAATGTATCTATGGTTTCATTATTTATCTTATAAACAATGGACAGCTCCGGCAGTTCCGTTTCTGCTGCCACGCCTTCTTCCGGCTCTCCCCGGTATCCGGCTTTACCACCTCCAGAAGCATTTCACACTGGAATGCTGCCGTGGTTTCTTCCGTTGCAGTAAAGTCAATATCCATCACATTCATAAGGGACTGCCCAATTTCAAACAGGGCAACATTGACAAAACTGTAAATTATGGTCTTTCCGCTTTCCACGGAATTGATAAGACCTGTAATATTCTTATCATTCTTGCTCTTGGCAGATGCAAGCCTCGGATTCTTCCCGACACATTTCAGTGTCATTTTCCCCGCGTTTATCTTACATTCGATGCTCGTAATGCAGCTTATCTTTGTTTCATCTGCATGTCCGCCTGAAAACTTCAGGATGTCCCCGACTTCCAGTGCCGGATTTCCGATGGTGGAACTGTCAAACGGTACATAATTTATCTTCTGCAGTGCTGTGAGTATCTCACGCAGTATCTTCTCCCTTACAGATTTCAGTCGAACTGCAGTAACGGATTGATGCCAAGGTTCATGGTAAGGGCATCGTCTTTTTCCATCGCAATGTATTCTGCCGTCTGGCTGATCTGGTTTGTGGATGATACTGCCGTGTATCTTGTAACAAAGTCAGAGTAACTGCTGTCGAACCTCTCCTTCTGCTCCACGTTCCATACGGATTCATTCCCCGTACCGCTTAAGGACGAGTTTTCCGTATCGGTCTATCTGGCAGAAACATCCAAGCACCTGTGCCACATAAAAAGATCAGGTCACGGAAGGTCTCTATATCATTATCCGAATAAATGCCGAGCGTGGTCTTACCATTCGGAAGGACACTGATCCCTCTGCAACCGTCTGTGCCATTTCCACCTTGCATGGATCACACGCAGCTTTTAAGAACTGGTATGGCGTTCCGCTTGAGGATTCCAGTTTCAGGGACTTCTCAAAACGGAGCATATGGTCATAGCCTTTCAGTTCCAGTGTCCGCACCTTCCTGTTGGCTTCGGAAACTTCATAGATTCCCATCGGTATGGACTCTGTTGTCCCGTCCAGAAGTGTCAGGCGGTAATAAATCCGTACCTCGGCATCTTCCAGAGTGTAACGGTCGATCTCCGAAAACAGGCTGATTCCCATTTCTGCTGCATACACTGTTCCGAGTTCTATCTCCGTGTTACTGCAGCACTGCCATTTTATGTAGCCGGAACCCTTCACGATATCCTTTGCCGTGAATTCATGCACCTTTCCGGCTTTTGTCGTGATCGAACCGTACCACTCATATTTTCTTGTGTTCTGCCTTACGGCATTTTTGAATTTCTCTGATACTTCGATCACAGCATCTGCCTCCTACATTTCTTTCAGGGTAAAGGATACCGTCCACAGTCCCTTATAGGATGTGTCTTTTTTTAAGTGCTGCCTTAAATCGTGATATACATTTCTGCATCTTTCAGTTCCAGTGTTTCCGTGTCAAAATATTTCACTGCTATCTTCGACATCTTGGAATATGCCGTCAGCAGCCTGAGCCACTTTGGGGACACGGAAAAGAGACGGAAATGTCAGCCACTCCCCGTCCCTTACTACATCCCTCTGTGTTGTTCCCGCCTCTGTTTCACCGCCGGAGTCCGCTTCGACATCTGACAGTCCGATATCGTAGGAATCCGGCAGAGGCAGAGGCTTTTCATTAAAAACAAGATATTGTATATATGCCATTTTATCTGCCTCTGCTTCTTAAGTTCGCCCTCTGCTGTGCCGAAACAATAACCTCATCAAGTATCGTACCGCCAAGGTACACAGGAATGACGATGTCACCGCTGTCCTGTTTGATATTCTCGATTGCAGAAAGTAATTGCAGAAAGCATCCCAGAAATGCCTTCCGGCTGTGCTGCCGTTCCTGTTCCCGTCATGCTTTCCATGCTGCTGACCTTCGGACTGACCACCATATCGGAAGATACACCGCTTACCGCCTTCTGGATCATGTCCCGGCTCTTTTCGATACCCTTGGCAAGACCTCCCATAAAGTCAGGCATCCATGATTCATAATCCGTCAGCGGACCTTCATCCGGCACGGAGAAGTGAAGGAATGACTTAATCTTGTCTGCCACACCCTTAACGGCATCCCCGACTGCACCGATGCAGCTCTTGATTCCGTTTACGATTCCCATGACCAGATCCTTGCCCCACGTAAATGCCCGTGACGCAAGCCCCGTGATATGATTTTTCACATTGAAAAACCTGTCTTTACTGCATTCAGGACATTTCCCATCGCACCTTTCACCGCATTTACGATTCCATTGAATACGGATGTGACCGCACCCTTGATTGCACCAAGCACCGTTGAAATTGGTCGACCTGATGGTATTCCATATGGTGGTGATTGTACTCTTAATCGTATTCATGATGGTGGTAATGGAGTTCTTGACCGCAGTAAAATCCCCTGTGATCAGTCCCTTGATCCCGCTTACCACGGCACTGATGATAGTCTTGATGGCATTCCATACCGTAGAAAAAATCGTCTTTATTGCATTCAGTACAGTGGTAATGACTGTTTTTATCGTATTCCATACCGTTGTAATGACTGTCTGGATAATGGTCAGGACTGTCTGAATGATCGTTTTGTAGATATTGAAATACGTTGTCACCAGTGTTTTTATCACATTAAAAACTGTAGTAAATACACCCTTGATAGCTTCCCAGATGGTCGTGATGACCGTCTTTATCACATTGAAAACCGTCTGGATGATCGTCTTATACAGATTGAAATAAGTCGTTACCAGGGTCTTTATCACTTCAAACACGGTCGAGAAGATCGTCTTGATGGCTTCCCACACCTGTGAAAAGAATTCCTTGATTGCATTCCATACCGTGATTGCAACCTGTTTTACGTTCTCCCAGAGGTCGATCCAGAACTGGCGGAATCCGTCACAGTTATTCCAGAGATAAATAAAAGCAGCCACAAGAGCTGCAATGGCTGCGATAATAAGCACGATTGGGTTTGCAAGCATCGTTGCATTCAGTGCTGCAAAAGCCCCCCTTCACCGTATTGATGACTCCGGCAATCTTCGGTACAACCGTCATGATCGTACCGACTGCGGATATGACCTTTCCAATCACGATAAGTACGGGACCGAGTGCTGCTGCCAGAAGGGCTATCGTAACGACCGTCTTCTTCGTGCCCTCGCTCAGTCCATTTAACCAGTCCACGAATTTCTGCACCCATCCCACGATCTGTTTGATGCCGGCATCAGAAGTTCCCCAAAAGATATCGCCAGACCTTCCAATGCGGATTTTAAGATTGTGATCTGTCCCTGTAAGTTATCAAGCTGTGTATCTGCCATCTGCTGTGCAGCACCACCGCTTTCCGTGATGGATTTCTGTAAGCTGTCCCATGTGCTTCCTGTATTGGCAAGCAGTGCATTTACGGAAGACAGGTCCGTCTTGTTAAAAAAATCGTGCCGATGATGTTGGACTTCTCCGCTGATGTCATTCCGTCCATGCTCTTATTCAGGTCACCAAGTATATCATTCATTGACCGCATGTTTCCTTCGGAATCATATACGGAAATGCCCAGTGCTTCCATCTGGGCGGCTGCTTTATCCGTAGGGGATTCTGCAGTGACAGGATAATATTACGCAGATGCGTACCGCCTTCTGCCCCTTGATACCATTATTGGCAAGAATACCAAGCGCGGTATTCAGTTCTGCCGTACCACCCTTGATGGATTTGGCTGTCGCACCAATGGTAGATTCCCTCGCCTAGCTGTGCAACCGATGTATTCGTGGTAGATGCGGTCTTTGCCATCTGATCTACCATCGTTTCTGCCTCGTCCACGCCCATGCCAAAAGTGCAGACATTGCATCCGTTACCATATCAGAAGCATCCGCAAAGGGCAATATCCCCCGGCAGCTGCCAGGTTAAGTACAGTCGGCAGTGTATTACACATCTGCTCCGTGTCATATCCGGCAAGAGCCAGGTAATTTAATGCCTCGGCACACTCGGATGCAGAAGGCTGTTTCTGCCCCCATCTTCTTTGCCAGCTTGGAAAGGGTATCCATTGTATTTACGGACTGTCCGTTTACCTTAGACATGGAATCTTTTTGTGATTCCCCATAGTAGCCTGTACCTGTGACATAGAAGATTCAAAGTTTGCTGCCGTTGTTACGGATGCCGTACCAAGTGCAGTCACCCCGGCTGTTACTGGGAGGAGTTTCTGTCCGGCAGATGAAATGTTGTCACCGACCGTCTTAAATTTTTCGCCTGTTGCTGCAATCTTCTGTACTGCCGTAGCGGACTGGTTCGCCTGTGTTTCCAGATTCTTTAAGTCCTGCTCAGTTTCCACGATTTCCCTCTGAAGGGCATCGTACTGCTCCTTTGAGATCTCGCCATTGGCAAGTGCCGTATTTTGCCTGTTCTGCTGCGGTCTTTAAGGTGGCCAAAGCTTCTCTTTTGTCTCACAAGCAATACGTAAC
>VOFK01002078.1_pt1 | contig 19109 bp, 36 predicted proteins | sample 5384121 | NCBI WGS metagenome assembly VOFK01 (sample SAMN12384730, study PRJNA508395) | human gut metagenome | isolation source: healthy gut J | host: Homo sapiens
TATTACGTATTGCCGCAGGCCTGCGTACTCCCTGCGGAAGGAGTATTCATCAAAAGGCTTGTTCCGCCCATGCTGGCCTGGCCGATGGACGCCATATTGGCGCTGCCCGCCGAAACGCCGATGGCGATCGAAGCGGAGGCTCCTCCGCAGCGGTCCAGCACGCCAGCGTAAACGCCCGGCAGGCCGCCACCACATCGATGACACACCGTATTTCGCTTTGGTTCTTCCATCGTTTAATTCCATTTCCTCCAGTAACGGGACGGCGGGAAATACTCATTGACAAACGGCGATCTGGATGCAATTTGCGGCAGAAAGCAGGATCTGCCGCAATGGGGGCAAGCCAAAAACGGCCAGCGTATCATGTGCTCTGTGATATACCCCGCCTGTGGAAACCAGCTGCCCGCAGAGGATGGGGGAATAAAGTTCTTTTGAAATGAAAAAGACACCCGAAAGGGTTTTTTTTCGTATGGGCCAGCAGTGACTTGAACCCGCGACTTAAGCGTGGTTGCAGGAGCCGCCAGCCTGACCAGCTGAGCTACTGGCCCATATGGGTGCTGCATTGCTGCAACACGCACTAGTATAACAAAAACCGCGCAAAAAGGAAAGCATTTTTCCGCAAAAATCATTTGCGGTGGGCATCCAGCTTTTGCAGCATAAATTCGTCCAGCATGGCGGGCGGGAACAGCGGCTCTTTTAGCCAAAGCGCCTCCCGGATAAAGATCAAAGTCACCACGGTCTGGCGGCCGGGGTCCAGCCGCAGGTGTACAGTGTCCAGCGGCTGCTGGCTGGGCTGGTGCAGCATCAGGTGCAGCAGAAAGCTGCCGGGTCGTTCTCCTGGCGGCAACAGGCAAAGAGGTCGGTGTCGCTGCGGGTGTCCAGACGGTCAAAAGCACCTCGTCCAGCGCAAGGCCGGTGCGTGGAACTCGGACAGGCCGGCGGGGCCGTACTGGCTGCGGCGGGTTGTCTCCCGCCGGGAGAGCAGGTACACGATGATGCCCAGCGCACAGGCCAAAAGACAGACGGAAACGACAGCGTTCATGGAAAGACCTCCCCAAAAGAGTTTTTCCTTATTGTAAACACAACCTGCGGGGGGTTTGTGCTATAATATTTACAATTCTTTTTAAATTTTTCTGCAAGCCGGGCGCAAACGCCCGGGGGGAGGCTTCATGAAGCTTAAATTTACGCGCAAGACATGGTATTTCTTTTTTTGCTGGCTGCGGCGGCAGTGTCCATGCTGGCGGCTTTGCCGTGCTGGGCGGAATGGATTTTTCCGGGCTGGAAATGATCGTATTCTGCCTTACCGGCATCGCGGTGCTGTTTCTGGCGGCGCAGAAGGGCGCACCGGCAAGGGAAAAACGCAACTACGCCGGCGTGTTCGTGGTGCTGATGCTCAGCAAGCTGGGGTGCCCACGCGGGGGGATATCTGGGCGCTGGTGTGGCCTCGCGCTGCTTTTGCCACCGAATACGAGCGCGGTAGACCCCATCCAGCGGCAGTTGTAGCGGGTGAGCGCCGCCGATGCTGCAGTGGCTGGTGTTCTGATGCTGACCAACGCGGGCATGAGCGGCCTTTTGCCTTCTGACGAATATCATGTTCGTGCTGCTGACCTGTGCCGGGGCTGGGCGGCTTACCCTGTATAAGACGCAGGAGGAGACCCCAGGACCCAGCGCCGCAGGACGTCCTAAAACCAAGGCAAAAACGCCGCTTTGGCCGCAGAGCCTTTTGACCGGGCGCGGGCGTTGCCGCCTGTGCTGCGGCGGGTGGTGCCTGCGGCAGAAAAGCGATGCAGACCACTGCCGCCTCCGGGCAGGATGGACGCCCACGGCACCCAACCCCGCCCTGCCCGCCGGGGAGTGGCGGGCGGTGTGGGTGAGCTATCTGACTGGGCGCTGCTGGATTTCTCCACCGAGGACACCTTCCGCGCGCCGGGGCGGCGCAGCTGTTGACAACTGCGTCGGGCTGGGACTGAACACCGTGTTGGCGCAGGTGCGCCCCTTTCGGGGATGCGCTGTACCGCAGCAGTTTGTTCCCGTGGAGCCATCTGTGCACCGGGGGTGCAGGGAAAAGACCCCGGCTTTGACCCGCTGGATGTCTTTCTGACCGAGGCGCACCGCCGGGGCATCGGGGTGGAGGCGTGGGTCAACCCCTACCGCCTGCGCTCCTCGGCGGCGATGCCGCCGAATCTGGCAGAGAACCTGGCCAACACCCACCCGGACTGGCTGTGCACCGCCGGGAGGGGCTGTACCTGAACCCCGCCGTGCCCGCCGCCGCAGACTATGTGGTGCAGGGGGTGGCAGAGCTTGTGCAGAACTACCCGGTGGACGGCATCCACTTTGACGATTACTTTTACCCCACCACCGACGCCGCTGTGGACGCGGTGCAGTTTGCGGCAAGCGGCGCAGTCCAACCTTGCCGCGTGGCGGCGGCAGAACGTTACCGCGCTGGTGGCGAAGGTGCACCGCACGGTAAAGGCGGCGGAGACCTGACCCTGCGGTTTCGGCATCAGTCCGCAGGGCAACCCGGACAACGACCTCGACCAGCAGTACAGCGATGTGACCGCATGGCTGGCGGCGGGCGGGGAGGAAAAGGTCATTGACTACCTCTGCCCGCAGGTGTACTGGGGCTACGGCTTTACCCTGCACTCCGGCAGCACCCGCTTTGCCTTTGAAAACATCGTCCCAGCGTGGCTTGCCTACCCCCGGGCGGGGATGTGGCGCTGTATTTCGGGCTGGGCGCATACCGGGTGGGCAGGGGGACGGCGGCGCGAACCCGGACAGCGTATCCGGCTGGAGCACCGGCAGTGCACTGGCGGTGCAGGTAAGGACTTACGGCAGCAGGCGGCGGGCGGCTGGGCACTGTACCGCTACGGCAGCCTGTTCCGGGCCGGAGGCTCCCGCACTGGCCGAGGCCGAGTGCGCAGCGCTGCGGGCGCTGAATACGTGAAAATTGTGCAGAAACAGGCGGCAAACCGCACAAAATAAATACAGGTATCTTGTGCAGAGCGGCAAAATGCGGTATACTTACCCTGTATCTGTCCGTTGGCAGAGACGCACGAAAAAGAAAAGTTTCTTTTGTTTCTATGAGGAAAGCTATGAAGATGAAAAAACAGCTTTTGGCATTGCTGCTGGCGGCGGTGATGGTGCTTAGCCTGACCGGCTGCAAGGAGACCCCTGAAAAAGGTAGCGCAGAAGGTGACAGGCCACCCGAGGAAGTGCAGGAGGAGGACACCACCCGCTGGGCGGAAGCCACCACCGACCCGCTGATCATTCAGGGCATTGCGGATGCCTCGGCAAAGTATGCCACCGCCACGGCAGACGGCTGCCTGTACGCCGTGTTCAACGGCATCTGGAGCCGCAGCACCGGCTATTTCACTGCGCCCACCGGCAGCCTGAATATCATGGCCTGCGGCACCGCTGAGGGCACCCAGAAATTCGGTGGCACTGTGGAAAAAAGGTGGACGGCGGCGCAGAGTATGTGCCGGACAGCACCTATTATATCAAGACCGATGGCACCGACTACCGCTGCACCATTTCCGGCTGGACCCGGCGGCGCAGTACCGCGTGACCATCTCGTATGATTCCAGCCGGTACTACCTGTACGGCCTGATGAAGGTGGAGGGCATTGCCGGATGACGAACCAGACGAAAAATTCAATGCTGCTGATGCTGTGCGCCCCTGATCTGGGGCACAGCCTTTTGTGGCGCAGAGCGCCGGTTCCGGCATGGGCGCGTTCTCCTTTCTGGCGGGCGCAGCTGGATGGCGGTGCTGGTGCTGCTGCCCACGGTCAAGGCGTTTGACGCCTTGCACCACCGGCAGGGCAAACCGGACGGCAAGCCCCAAAACGACGGCAGAGCACAAGCTGCTGCTGAAAGCCGGGCTTGTGTGCGGCACGCTGCTGTTTTTAGCCAGCGCGGCGCGCAGCAGCTGGGCATCACGCTGGACCCCTCCACCGCAAAGGCGGGCTTTCGACCGCCATGCTTAATGGTGCTGGTGCCGGTGTTCGGCCTGTTTCTGGGCCGCAAGGGCAGCGCACAGCTGTGGGTGAGCATGGCCATTGCCGTGGTGGGGCTGTACCTGCTGTGCATGAAGGACGGCTTTGGCAGCATCCAGAGCAGCGACGGCTGCTGCTCTTGTGCGCGGTGCTGTTCAGCTTCCAGATCAGGGCGGTGGATCATTTTTCCCCTGCAGATGGACGGCGTGCGCCTGAGCCTTTTGTGGAGTTTTTTGTGGTGTCGGTGGAAAGCACCGTGGCGGCGTTTTGTTCGAGCAGCCTGCCATGGCAGAGTTTGTCACCTTCGCCGGGCCCATCCTGTACTGCGGCATCATGTCCAGCGGCGTGGCCTACACCTTGCAGATCTTAGGTCAGCGCGACCTGAACCCCGCGGTGGCAAGCCTTTATCATGTGTCTGGAAAGCGTGTTCAGCGCCTTGGGCGGCTGGCTGCTGCTGCACCAGAACCTTTCCTTCCGGAATCTACCGGCTGCGATGCTGCTGTTTGCCGCCGTGGTGCTGGCACAGCCCCCTTGGCCGCCTGATGCGGTGCAAGGCCTGAGATGCCCGGCAAAGCCGTGCGCCCAGCTGCGCAGCGTGGAGGGCATCCAGTACGAGCTGGTGCGCAAAAAGGTAAAAGCAGCTGCATCTGCGGGTGCGCAGCAACGGCACCGTGATGGTAAGCATCCCCCTGACGGCCAGTCTGGAACAGGCTGACCGTTTTGTGCTGCAAAACGCCCAGTGGATCGGGACACTCGGGTGAAGAACATTACCAAGCGGAACAGGGACAACGCCGACCTGCCGGATAAAGCCACGGCGCTGGCCTACTTTACCGCCATGAGCGATAAGGTCTACCCGGCCTTTGCCGGGGTGCTGGGCGGGCAGAAGCCCGTTCTGAAGGTGCGCAGCATGACCAGCCGCTGGGGCGTGTGCTGCCCGGCTAAGCGGCAGATCACCCTTGCTTTGCAGCTGTATAACCAGCCCCTGCGGCGCAGATCTATGTGGTAGTACACGAGTACTGCCACTTTTTGCAGTTGAACCACAGCCCGGCCTTCTGGGCAGAGGTGGAAAAAGCTGCTGCCGGACTGGAAGGCCCTGGCGGGAGCTGCTGAAAAAATAATCTATCGTAAAAACGGAGGGGAAATTCCCTTGGAAAACAAAAAAAAAGACCGGCGATAAATATTCCAAACTTGCCGGCAATACCCTGATCTTTGCAATCTCCAGCTTTTCATCTAAGCTGCTCACCCTGATCGTACAGCCCTTTCTGACCTACGCCATGGCGGAGATCTCGGATCTGGGTCTGTCCAAGATCCTGAGCCAGTACGCAAACCTGCTCATCCCCTTTGTGTCTATGGGAATGTCCAACGCCATCATCCGCTTTGGTCTGGACAAGGGCAACAGCGAAAAAAGCAGGTGTTCACCAACGGCCTGCTCACCATTCTGGGCGGCTTTGGCATACTGGTGCTGTGCTGGCCGGTCACCCAGTTTTTGCCGGATATGGCGCAGTACGGCCTGCTGATCTACATTTATGTGCTCATGAGCTGCCTGCGCACCCTGTGCACCCCAGTTCGTGCGCAGCCGCCAGTGGAACAAGCTGGTAGCGGTGGACGGCGTGCTGTGCACCGTGGCGACCATGGCCTTCTATGTGCTGTATCTGGTGGGCTTCAAGTGGGGCGCTAACGGCTATCTGCTTGCCATCATCAGCGGCGATCTGACCAGCGTGCTGTTCCTGTTGTTCACCGGCAAGCTGTGGAACTATGTGGAGCTGAAGGGCATCAACAAAAAAGCTGTGGCGGCAGATGCTCAACTTCTCGCTGCCCATGATCCCGGCGCAGATCAGCTTCTGGATCATCAATGCGTCTGACCTGTTCTTTTTGTGCGCGAGATGTGCGAAGGGCTGGACGGGCGCACCGGCAACGCATGGAGCGGTCTGCTTTCCACCGGCTACTTCCTGCCCACTATCCTGACCACGCTGGGTCTGATCTTCTACGACGCGTGGCAAGCTTTCCGCCGTGACGGAGGAAGAGGAGCGCGCCCGGTTCTTTACCCAGATCTTCCGCACCTATTCCAGTGTGCTGTTCTGCTGCGCGGCGGGCATTATCTGGCTGTGCCGCCCGGTGATGCACGTTATGAAGTCCAACTACTATTACGCATGGCACTTTGTACCGTTCCTCGTGCTGGCTTCTACTTGCAGCTGCTTCAACCAGTTCATGAACAGCGTGTACGTTGTGACCAAAAAGTCGCAGCGCAGCATGGTCACCATGATGGCGGGTGCTATCAGCAACTGCATCATGAACTACTTCTTTATCAAGTGGTGGGGGCCTGTGGGCGCGACCCTATGCGTCCTTCCTTGGCTTTGCACTGGTGTTCACCCTGCGTGCGGTGGACGCCCGCCGCATGATCGGGATGCACGTCCACCCGGCGCGGGTGCTGGCAAACGCCGCCGTGCTGGTGTTTGAGGCCTTTGTGCTGCTGGCAGAGCCGCCGCTGTACGGGCTGTGGACGGGGCTGATCACGCTGGTTATCATCCTGTACAACTTTGCGGGCGTATGGGCCATGGCGTGTGCTGCTGCCCCGTCTGCTGGGCCGCCGGGGCAGGCTCTGGTAGCCGCCGTGGACGGCTGGCTGAAGCCGAAAAAGGCGTAAAGCGGGACGATTTTGAATGGCCGCCGCGTGCGCTTTGGCCATATTCAGCGGAAAAAATTATTTATAAGTTCGGAATACCGGAGCGTCTGCGGACGCCCGGTATTCCATTTTCACGGGGAAGGATATAAAGGTGAGTAATATATTTTTTACAATTTATGGAATGTGCTCAAGTTTTTTCCTTCTGCGGATTGACGGCATCCCCGGAATCTGTATACTATAAATATATCTTGTACAAAAAGTGTACAAACAGGATACAGACGAAAGGCGGTGGACATCATTCTCAGACGATCGCCCCCAAGCTGCGGGAAAAGCTTTTGGAGGCGCTGCAGGCGGTGCTGCCCATTGTGGCCATTGTGCTGGTGCTCTGCTTTACGGTAGCACCGGTATCGCCCAGCATCCTGCTGTGCTTTTTGCTGGGGCGCTGCCATGATCGTGGTGGGCATCATGTTCTTCACTCTGGGTGCGGAGATGAGCATGACCCCCCATGGGCGAGCGGGTGGGTGCAGTCATCACCCGCAGCCGCAAGCTGCCCCTCATTCTCGTGCTCGGCTTTTTTGCTGGGCTTCCTTATCACCATCTCCGAGCCGGACTTGCAGGTGCTGGCAGATCAGGTGCCCTCCATCCCCAGCGGCACGCTGATTTTCGGTGGCGGCGGGCGTGGGCCTGTTTCAGGTGTTTGCCTTCCTGCGTATGCTCATTGGCATCTCGCTGCCAAAGCTGCTGGTGCTGTTCTACGGCATGATCTTTCTTCTGGCGGCGTTTGTGCCCAAGGAATTTCTTGCTGTGGCCTTTGACTCCGGCGGTGTGACTACCGGCCCCATGACGGTGCCCTTTATCATGGCGCTGGGCGTGTTGGTGTTTCTGTCCATCCGCGGCGACCGCCACGCGGCGGACGACAGCTTTGGTCTGGTGGCCATGTGCTCCATCGGCCCCATTCTGGCAGTGCTCATTCTGGGCATCGTGTTCCGCGCCTCGGACAGCACCTATATCCCGCCGGTGCTGCCGGAGGTGAGCGACTCGGTGGAGCTGTGGCAGCTGTTCCGGGAGGGTCTGCCCACCTATCTGGCCGAGATCGCCCGCTCGCTGCTGCCCATTGTGTGATGTTCGGGGCATTTCAGCTGATCGCCCTGCGGCTGGACCGCCGCACGCTGGGGCGCATCGGCGTGGGTCTTGTGTATACCTATATCGGCCTTGTGCTCTTTCTGACCGGCGCAAACGTGGGCTTTATGCCCGCCGGTAATTATCTGGGTCAGGTGCTGGCGGGCAGTAGCTTGCGCTGGATCATCATTCCCATTGGAATGCTCATCGGTTACTTCATCGTCAAGGCCGAGCCTGCCGTCTATGTGCTGAAACAAACAGGTCGAAGAGGTGACCGACGGTGCCATCTCGGCGCAGGCCATGGGTCTGGCGCTTTCCGCAGGCGTGTGTCCATCTCGGTGGGCCTTGCCATGGTGCGGGTGCTCACCGGTATTTCCATTTTGTGGTTCCTTGTGCCGGGCTATGTGTTTCGCCATCGGCATCTCCCTTTGTGGTGCCCAAAGCTCTACACAGCCATCGCGTTTGACGCGGGCGGCGTCGCTTCCGGCCCCATGACAGCCACCTTCCTGCTGCCGCTGGCGCAGGGTGCCTGCGTGGCGGTGGGCGGCAACATCGTCACCGATGCTTTTCGGCGTGGTGGCCATGGTGGCCATGACGCCCCTCATCACGGTGCAGCTCATGGGCCTTATGGCACAGCTGCGCACCCGCAAGGCACGGACGGCGCAGCCCGCAGGCGGTGCTTGCCACCGTGTTTGCCGACCTGCCGGATGACGCCATTATCGAGCTGTAAGGAGGCAGAACGTGATGCAGCTTTGTTTTTTGATGATCACCATCACCGATCGCCGCTCTACCGACGGCTTTTTGCAGCTGTACAAAGCCACGGCGTGAATGTGAGTATGCGCACCGTAGGCTCCGGCACGGCGGTGCAGGAGACCCTTTCCACCCTTGGGCTGGAGCAGACCGAAAAGGCCGTGCTGCTGGCTGTGGTAACCGCAGAAAGCTGGCAGAAGATCCAGAAGGATCTGCGCCGCAAAATGCAGATCGATGTGCCGGGCACCGGCATCGCGTTCATCATCCCGGTCAGCAGCATCGGCGGCAAGCGGGCGCTGCAATTCCTGACCGAACACCAGACCCTTTACACTGAAGGAGGAAAGCACCTTGAAGGATACCCGCTACGAACTGCTGCTGGTGGTGGCAAATCAGGGCTACACCGGCTCCATTATGGACGCTGCCCGCACTGCCGGTGCAGGCGGCGGTACGGTGATCCACGCAAAGGGGACCGGCATGGAGGGTGCAGCCGCCTTTCTGGGCGCATGGAGCTGGTGAACGAAAAGGAGCTGGGGCTCATCGTCAGTCGCACCAGCCAGAAAAACACCATCATGAAAGGCCATCATGGACGGGGCAAACCCAAAGGGCGGGCACCATCGTGTTCTCGCTGCCGGTGACCGATACCGCCGGTCTGCGGCTGATGGAGGACGAAGCCCAGCCGGAAGCTGCCCTGCAGACCCAACAAAAAATTGATCCCGATATTCCGCATTTATCGCCGAAAGGCTTGATAAATGCGGAGTTTTTCGTTATCATAGTAGAAGATATTTCAACTATAAACAAAGGAAGATGAAGATGACGCAATTAACATAACGCAGCAGCAGCAGCCTTCAACGCACTGTCCATCGTGGTGGGCAACGCGATGTATGCGCTGACTGTGGTATTGTTTCTGATGCCGTCCGGCCTGATCACCGGCGGTGCTACCGGTATTGCACTGGCTTTCAACAAGGTCCCGGACTGCCGGTGTCTGCAGTGTTGTTCGTGGTCAACGTGGCCATGCTGCTGCTGGGCTGGTGGGTGCTGGGACGCCGCTTTGCCCTGAATACTATGGCAAGCACGGTGCTCAGCCCCTTTTTTATGGCACTGTGGGAGCGGCTGCTGGGCAATCTTGTACTGACCGATGATCTGGTGCTGAACACCATCTTTGCCGGTCTGGGCGTGGGCATCTCGCTGGGCATCACCATCCGTGCCGGTGCTTCCACCGGCGGCATGGATATCCCCTCCGCTGGTGCTGAATAAGTGGTTCCATCTGCCGGTGTCCAGCACCATGATGGTTTTCGACTTTATCATTCTGGCGGCGCAGGCGGCGTTCAGCCCGCTGCAGCAGTGTCTGTACGGCGTGGTGATGGCCATTATCTACACGGTGGTGCTGGACAAGGTGCTCATGCTGGGCACCACCCGCACCGAGGTAAAGATCATCAGCGCCAAGTCCGATGAGATCCTGCGCCGCTATTTTTGCGCAGCTGGACCGCGGCGTGACCATTCCTGCACGGCGAGGGCGGCTACCTGCGGGAGCCGGAATCAGGTGCTGCTGAGCGTCGTTTCCAACCGCCAGCTGCCGAAGGCTGGAAAAGCTGGCGCATGCCATCGACCCCACCTGCTTTATGATCGTGAGCCATGTGACCGAGGTGAGCGGGCGCGGCTTCTCGCTGGATAAGGACCATTACCATTAAAGCTGAAGCGGATTTCCAGCAGCTCTTGCAAAAACTGCCCCGGTTTGGGGTATAGTATAGAGGAACAGTAGGTTATACTGTATCTCACCCAAAACAGGAAAGGAAAAGCTATCATGTTTGATATTTTTAATATGCTCAAGAAGGAGGAGAACTCCGCAAAGACGCAATGCAGGTGACCCGCGAGACCATCATCGGCGATATCCTGGATATGGACCAGACGACCGCTCCCTACTTTCATGGAGATCGGCATGCACTGTCTGGGGCTGCCCTGCATCCCGCGGCGAGAGCATCGAGGAGGCCTGTGCTGTCCACGGCGTGGAACTGCGATGAGCTGATCGAGAAGCTGAACACCCATCTGGCAGCCAAGAAGGCCTGAGTGCTGCCCACACTGGATGCGCGTCTGGCTGCCGCCGCAGAGCTTGTGCGCCCGGGACAGCCGGTGGCGGACATCGGCTGCGACCACGGCAAGCTGACGGCGGTGCTGGCGGCTTCGGGAAAATACCCGAAGGTGATCGGTGCCGACCTGCGGCCCGGCCCGCTGGCAAAGGCAAAACAGACGCTGGAAAATGCAGGCTGTCTGGACCGCGCTGAGCTTCGGCTTGGCGACGGTCTTTCTGTGTTGTCTCCGGGCGAGGTGAGCACCATCGTGCTGGCGGGCGTCTCGGCCCAGACAACGTGGGAGATCATCGAGAAAGCGCCGTGGGTGTCCGCTGTGGGCGGGCCCCGCCTTGTGATGGTGCCGGCCACTCGCCATAGCGAGCTGCGCCGCTGGCTGTGGCAACATGGCTTTGCCCTGGCGGCCGACCGCCCCGTGCAGGCCGGGCTGGCCGCTGGTACGCGATGATGGCGGCGGAGTACACCGGCGAGGTGATAGAACCCACCTTTGCCCAGTGTCTGCTGGGGACACCGGCCGCTGGCCGGAGGTGGGGCTATGCCGCGTGGCAGCAAAGGGCAAAGCCTGCCCCGGATGCGGCTTTGGGCGTGCCGGATGGCAGCGCGCTTGCCGCAGAGATGGATGCCATTCTGAAAGAGGGAAATGCTGAAATGACCACGGTACAGCAGGTATACGAAGTAATGCAGCGGCTTTGCGCACCGCCGGAACTGGCAGAGAGCTGGAATAACCCCGGCCTGCTGGTGGACTGCGGCGGGCGAGGTGGCCGGGTGCTGGTGACGCTGGACATCACCCCCGGGAGGTGGTGGCAGAAGCTGCGGCAAAGCAGTGCACGGTCATTGTGGCGCACCACCCGGTCATCTTTGACCCGCTCAAAAAGATCGGCCCGCAGGATGTGCCGTTCCAGCTGGTGCAGGCGGGCATTTCCGCCATCTGTATGCACACCAATCTGGATGCTGCCGAGGGCGGGTGAACGAAGTACTGGCAGGCATCTTCGGGATGCGGAACTGGGAGCCTTTGCAGATGGCTGCGGCGGGGTGGGGACATCGAACCCCATCACCGTGCCGGAGCTGGCAGCGCTGGCGCAGCAGCAAACTGGCTGCGCTGTGCAACGCGCCGGACACCGGTGCAGCGGTGCAGGTGAAGTTTGCCGACACCGGAAAGCCGGTGCACCGGCTGGCAGTCATTAGCGGCGCGGGCGGCAGTCTGTTTGCGGAAGCCATCGCCGAGGGTGCGGACTGTCTGCTGACCGGCGAAGCCAACCACCACCATGCCTCGATGCCAAGCGGCTGGGCCTTTCGCTCATTGCGGCGGGGCACTACGCCACCGAATTCCCGGTGACCGCCGCCGTGGGGCCGAAAAAGCTTTGCCGCCCTGCCGGAGCTGGAAGTGCTGGTGAGCACTGAAACCGGGATCCGTATACGTATTTATAAGGGAAAAGCTGCCTTTTTCTCGATTTTCCGGCTGAGATGAAGATTGCCGCTGCGGCCCCTGCGTAATTCGGCAAAGCCCGCAGGCTTTGCAGAATTACAAATAAAATAAAAATTCCGCTGATTATGGCCAAAGCGAACGCGGCGGCCATTTAAAATCGTTAAACGAGGTAAACACTATGGCACTGGATGCCGCGACACTGGCCCTTACGGCAGCAGAGCTCAAAGCCACCCTGACCGATGCCAAGATCGCAAAACTTTTTGAACCCACCCGCGATGAGCTGGTGCTCACCCTGCGCACCCGCACGGGATACCTATGCGCTGCTGCTTTCGGCCCGGAGCGGCTCGGCGCGGGTCTGCCTGACCGAAGAGAGCTTCGAGAACCCCGAGACGCCGCCCTCTTTCTGTATGCTGATGCGGAAGCATCTGACCGGCGGCAGGCTGCTGGACGTCCGAATGGAGCCGGGCGACCGCATCGTCTACTTCGAGTTCCAGTGCACCAACGAGATGGGCGACCTTGTGCGCAACACCCTGTGTGCCGAGCTGATGGGCCGCTACTCCAATCTGGTTCTGGTGCAGAACAGCAGGATCATTGACGCGCTCAAGCGCGTGGATTTCGAGGACAGCGATGTGCGTCAGCTCCTGCCCGGCCTGCCCTACACGACGCCCCCCAAGCCTGCAAGACCGGATTTTCCTGCTGGTGAGCAGTGCGTCCATCGTGGCAGCAGCCTGTGAACGCGACCTGCCGCTAGCAGACGCCCTCAATAAAACGGTGGCCGGTGTCGGCCCGGTGGTCTGCCGCGAGGCCGCATGGCGTGCCTTTGACGGAGAACATCTGCTGGCCAACGAGCTGACCGAGGAACAGAAGCGCAAGCCTTATGGCCGCCATCGACGAGCTGAAGGAAGCAGCACGCAACCGGCGGTACGCCCTGCAGCGTCACCGACCCCAGCGGCAAGCCCATCGAGTATACCTTCTTCCGTCCGCAGCAGTATGGCGAAAAGTATATCATCAAGGAGTGGCCCGTCCTTCAACGCGATGCTGGAGGGCTACTATGCTGAGAAGGACCGCGCCGAGCGCCTGCGCACCAAGAGCAAGGAGCTGCACAAGGCGGTGCACAATATGTACGACCGTGCCCTGCGCAAGCAGGCAGCACGACAGGAAGAGCTGGCCGCCAGCGGCAAAAGCGAAAAGCTGCGCCTGTACGGCGAGCTGCTCTTCGGCCAACCTGTATCTGGCCCAGAAGGGCATGAAGAGCATCACCGTGCCCAACTGGTACGACGAGGGGCAAAAGAGGTCACTATCCCGCTGGATCTGCGGTTCACCCCAGCCAGAATGCCCAGAACTTCTTTAAGAACTACAAAAAGAAGCAGACCGCCGCCCGGATGCTGGTAGACCTGCTGGCAGAGGGCGAAAAAGGGAAATCGCCTATCTGGAAACGGTGCTCTACGAGGTGGAGTCCGCTTCCGGCGAAGCGACCCTCAACGAGATCCGCAGAGCTGAAGATCAGGGCTACCTGAAATACTACAAGGCAGCGGGACAAAAAGCAGAAGCCTGCAGACTTTTTGCGCTATACTTCCACCGATGGGTTTGAGATTCTGGTGGGCCGGAACAACGCCCAGAACGACAAGCTCACCCTCCACACCGCCCGCGGCAAAGGACCTGTGGTTCCATGTGCAGAAAGCCCCCGGTAGCCACGTTGTGGTCATGAGCCGGCGCGAGGAGATCCCGGACACCACCCAAGCAGGAAGCCGCGGCGCTGGCAGTCATCCATTCCAGCGCCTACAAGGCCGGGACCGGTGCCAAGGTGGCGGTAGACACCACTGAGGTGAAGAACATCTGGAAAGCCAACGGTGCCAAGCCCGGCATGGTGCTGTATGAGGTGTACACCACGGTCTACATCACCCCGCGGGAAGGGCTGGCGGAACAGCTGAAGAAGAAATGATTTGAAATGGCCCTCTGCGCATCTTCAGCGGCCATTTTAAGCCAATCGGGGAAAATCTGCGGATTTTCCCGATTTGACTTTTTTATTTCGGACTACCGGAGCGTCTGCGGACGCTTCCTCCGGAAAGTGAACCCTCAGTCAAAAGCCGACAGGCTTTGACTGGGCGCGAGGGGGTGCTCCGGCCCTGCTTTTTATTATATATGTATAAACAGCGGCAGAACAGCCCATACTGAAGCTGCGCAGGGGAACGGCAGAGTTTTCCACCGGAAGAAAAGCCTGCAGATTGTGCATCTTGCACAGAAAATGCGCTCTTTGACAAAACGGAGAAAATAAAAAAGAAAAATCGTTCTTAATTCTCTGCAAAAAACACTTGCCAAATAGACGAAGATGTGATAGAATAATTCTCGGCTGCAAAAGGCTTGTGCGATACAAGTCGTGCAGGCCAGCGATATGCGTAGATGCGGGAGGTTGTCATCCGGCAATAGTCGTGATGGGTTATTTCCGCGGAGTATGTCCGATCTTAGAACCGGGCGAAAGAATTACTGACAGCGATGGAATACGTTCCCTCGGCAGGGCGACCTGCGAAACGGGCGGAACCAATGTTCGGACTTGATTTGCTAATATGTTTCCGGGAGAACTGCCATGCGGTTCACCGGTTTTTCTAGTGCCAAATCGAGGAACACCCGGAACTGTGTAGAGCAATTTATCGGCTCGCCTAGGGCAAAATCAATTTTTTCAGGAGGCGTAAGCAATGGCAGTCAAAGAGAAAATCAGAATCCGTCTGCAGAGCTATGATGCTCAGCTGATCGATGCCGCAGCAGAGAAGATCGTGGAGACCGCAAAGCACACTGGTGCCCGCGTGTCCGGCCCCATCCCCTGCCCACCGATCGCGAGATCGTCACCGTTCTGCGTGCTACCCACAAGTACAAGGATAGCCGCGAGCAGTTCGAGAGCCGCACTCATAAGCGTCTGATCGACATTCTGAAGCCGTCCAACAAGACGGTCGAGGCTCTGATGAGTCTCCAGCTCCCCGCTGGCGTGGACATCGAGATCAAGCTGTAAACCACACACGATCAAACCCGATGCCCTCGTTTCCCGAGGGGGTCATGTTGGCAGTGACGTGCGCTGCCAACCAATAACCTCTACAGGAGGAAAAGAAAATGGTTAAAGGCATTATCGGCAAGAAAGTCGGTATGACCCAGCTGTTCGATGAGAACGGCAAGGTTATCCCCGTCACCGTCATCGAGGCTGGCCCCTGCACCGTCGTGCAGAAGAAGACCGTCGAGAGCGATGGTTACCAGGCTGTCCAGCTGGGCTTCGGCGAGGTTTCCGCCAAGAAGGTCAACAAGGCAGCAGCAGGTCACTTCAAGAAGGCAAACGTCGCCCCCAAGAAGACCCTGCGCGAGTTCCGTCTGGACGACGTTTCCGCTATGAACGTTGGCGACATCCTGAAGGCTGACGTCTTTGCAGCAGGGCGACAAGGTTGACGTTGCAGGCGTTTCCAAGGGCAAGGGCTACCAGGGCGTTATCAAGCGCTTTGGCCAGCACCGTCTGCGTGAGAGCCACGGCACCGGCCCTGTTGCTCGTCATGCAGGTTCTAACGGTTCCACTTCTACCCCTGCTCGCGTGTTCCCCGGCAAGCGCCTGCCCGGCCACATGGGCTTTGTGCGCGTCACCGTGCAGAACCTGACCGTTGTCAAGGTTGACACCGAGAACAATCTGATCGCTGTCAAGGGGTGCGGTTCCCGGCTCCAAGGGCACTATCGTCACTCTGGCCAACAGCGTGAAGGCGTAAGGAGGAAAGCTACAATGGCAAAGTTTAACGTAGTCGATATGAACGGTCAGCATGTTAGCGAGATCGAGCTTTTCCGACGCCGTGTTCGGTATCACCCCGAACGAGAAGGCTGTCCACATTGCTGTGGTGAACTTCCTCGCTAATCAGCGTCAGGGCACCCAGAACACCAAGATCCGCATGGAAGTTTCCGGCGGCGGCAAGAAGCCCTGGCGTCAGAAGGGCACCGGCCACGCTCGTCAGGGGCCCCATCCGTGCCCCCCAGTGGACTCACGGCCGCGTTGCTCTGCGCCCCAAGCCCCGCAGCGCTACAACTACCACATCAACAACAAGGTCAAGCGCCTGGCTCTGCTGAGCGTTCTGTCTGACAAGGCTGCCAATGGCAACATGGTCGTTGTTGACAAGTTCACCTGCGATGAGTACAAGACCAAGGCTGTGGTTGCAATGCTGAACGCTGTGGGCGCCGGCAAGAAGAACCTGCTGGTCAACGAGACTGTCGATGCAAAGTTCGTCAAAGAGCGCTGGCAACATCGCCGGTGTCAAGACCACCTTCGCAGGCAGCGTGAACACCTACGATGTGCTGAACGCCGACAAGCTGATCATCAGCGTCGACGCAGCAAAGAAGCTCGAGGAGGTGCTTGGCTAATGAAAACCGCACATGATATCATCCTGAAGCCGGTCATTACCGAGAACTCCATGGCTGGCATCGCTGACAAGAAGTACACCTTCAAGGTCGCTACCGATGCTACCAAGGTCGAGATCGCTCAGGCTGTCGAGACCCTGTTCCCCGGCGCTAAGGTCGCTAAGGTGTCAACACCGTCTCCGTCCGTGGCCGCTTCCGCCGTCAGGGCATGCACGCTGGTTACACCGCTGCATCCAAGAAGGCTATCGTGACCCTGACCAAGGACTCCAAGGAGATCGAGTTCTTCAACAGCATGGTCTAAACCGAACCCGCCGAGGGTTCCTCTATGGGGATATGACCCCGATAATAATTCATAAGATAAACAAAGGAGAATAGCACAATGGCTATCAAGAAGTATGGCCCCACTACTCCGGGCCGCCGCGGCATGACCGTCACGGATTACAGCGTCCTGAGCAAGGTCGCTCCTGAGCGCAGCCTGCTGGAGCCCATGAAGAAGCACAGCGGCCGCAACAACACCGGTCGTATCACCGTCCGCCATCAGGGGGCGGCGGCAACCGCACCAAGTATCGTGTCATCGACTTCAAGCGTCAGAAGACCGATATCCCCGCTACCGTTAAGACTCTGGAGTACGATCCGAACCGCAGCGCATTCATCGCTCTGGTTGAGTACACTGACGGTGTCAAGAGCTACATCATCGCTCCCGACGGCCTGAAGGTCGGCGATGTGGTCGTCAGCAGCAAGTCTGCCGACATCAAGCCGGGCAACTGCCTGCCTTTTTTCGCCATCCCCGTGGGCACCGTCATCCATAACATCGAGCTGTATCCCGGCAAGGGCGCGCAGCTGGTGCGCTCGGCCGGCAACATGGCCCAGCTGATGGCGAAAGAGAACGGTTACGCCCTGGTTCGTCTGCCCTCTGGTGAGATGCGCAACGTGCCCGTGAACTGCACCGCAGTTGTGGGCCAGGTTTCCAACATCGACCACGAGAACGTCAACCTGGGCAAGGCCGGCCGTAGGCGCCACATGGGCGGGCGTCCCGGCAGCCGTGGTACAGTTATGAACCCCTGCGACCATCCCCACGGTGGTGGCGGGGCCGCGCACCTGTTGGTCACTCCGGTCCTATGACTCCCTGGGGCAAGCCCGCTCTGGGTCTCAAGACTCGCAAGCATCATAAGCGCTCCGATAAGCTCATCGTGAAGCGTGCAGGTAAGTAAGAGAGGAGTTTAAGACAATGGGTAGACGCATTAAAAAAAGGACCTTTCGTCCAGGCTGCTCTTATGAAGCACGTTGAAGCGATGAACGCTTCCGGCAAGAAGCAGGTCATTAAGACTTGGAGCCGTGCCTCCACGATCTTCCCCGAATTCGTTGGTCACACCTTTGCCGTCCACGACGGCCGCAAGCATGTGCCTGTGTATGTGACTGAGGACATGGTTGGCCACAAGCTGGGTGAGTTCGTTCCCACCAGTACCTTCTAAGGGCCACACCGGTAATTCGAAGTAAGAGAAGGAGGAACACAACATGGAAGCTCGGGCAATTCTTCGTTATGCCCGCATTAGTCCTCGTAAGGTGTCCATCGTTATGGACCTGATCCGTAACAAGCCCCTGGACGAAGCGCTGGCAATCCTGCAGTACACCCCGAAGGCAGCTTGTGAGCCCCCTTCTGAAGCTGGTGAAGTCTGCAGCCGCTAATGCGGAAAAACAATTTCAATATGGACAAGAACAACCTGTATGTGGCCGAGTGCTACGTCTGCCCCGGCCCGACGCTGAAGCGCATGATGCCTCGTGCACAGGGCCGCGCGTACAGAATCCTGAAGAGAACCAGCCACATCACCGTGGTTCTCAAAGAGAAAGTGAGGGAAAACAATGGGCCGTAGAAAAGTAAATCCGCACGGCATTCGTGTCGGCGTTATTAAGAAGACTGGGACAGCCGCTGGTTTGCCTCAAGAAGGATTTCAGCGATAACCTCGTCGAGGACCAAAGATCCGCACTGAGCTGAAGGCTCAGCTGAAGGACGCTGGCGTCCCCAAGATCGAGATCGAGCGCACTGTGGACTTTCCACTTCCGCCCTCGCGTAACTGTCAACATCTACTGCGCTAAGCCCGGCATGGTCATCGGCAAGGGCGGCAAAGAGCGTTGCACTGCAGAACAAGCTGACCAAGCGAGTATGGCAAGACTTGTTATCGTCAATGTCATCGAGGTGAAGAGCCCTGCCACCAACGCTCAGCTGGTTGCTGAGGGATATCGCTCGTCAGCTGGAGAACCGCGTGACCTTCCGCCGTGCTATGAAGCAGTGCATGCGCAATGCGATGAGCCCCCGCGATCGCGCAACCGTTCCCGCAAGCGGGGCATCAAGGCAATGTGCTCCGGCCGTCTGGGCGGCGCTGATATCGCCCGCACCGAGCTATCACGAGGGGCACCATCCCCTGCGGACCCCCGTGCCGACATTGACTACGGCTTTGCAGAGGCTGCTACCACCTACGGCCGCATCGGCGTTGGGTGGTGGATCTACAAAGGGGCGAAGTCCTGAAGAGCGCTAAGACCGCCCAGAAAGGAAAGGAAAAGGCAACAACAAAAAGTAATGTTACTGCCTAAGCGTGTTAAGTATCGCCGCGTTCAGCGCGGCCGCATGACCGGCAAGGCTACCCGCGGCAACGTGGTGATGCCAGGGCCAGTACGGCCTTGTTGCTCTGGCTGGTTGATCTTCTACCAGATCGAAGCCGCCCGTGTCGCAGCACAATCCAGCGA
>VOFK01001658.1_pt1 | contig 19088 bp, 38 predicted proteins | sample 5384121 | NCBI WGS metagenome assembly VOFK01 (sample SAMN12384730, study PRJNA508395) | human gut metagenome | isolation source: healthy gut J | host: Homo sapiens
TGCCAGTATTGCTCCTCGGAAAAAGGTCTGGGCGGTTTTGCAGCAGTTTGAACAGGAAGAGCAGCTCCATCTGCCGGATGCAGGCTTTCTGGCGCTGGCGATCCATTGCACCCTGACCATTCAGCAGCTGCGGCAGGGGCGGCGACAAGGGCGCGCCCCGAACTGCGCCCGGCGGGCAATCATGCTGCCACGGCGCTGGTGGCGGCGCTGAACCGCCTTCAGGGCGGACTCTTGCCGCCTGAGGAAGCGCAGTATCTGAACTGCATCTCTCCGCCTATCTGGGCGCAGAGTGACCCTTTTGGGGCAGTGCGCGGGAGATGGAACTGCGGAATCGGAAGCCGCCCTTATCCGGGAAATGGAAAGGCTGCACACAGACCTTTCCGGTTACACCACTCTCTGCGGGATGACCTGTACTGCCACCCGCGCCCCATGCTGCTGCAGGTGGAAAGCAGAACATTTCGTACGAAAACCCCCCAACTGGACACCATCCGCACCGCCTACCCCGGCTGGCGGAAGGCCGCCCGCACCGCCTGAATGCGGTGCAGCAGTAATTAAAATGCCCGCCATCCGGACGACGAAGCGGCCTTACTGCCATACACTTTGGCGCAGTGCTGGGAACAAATGCCATGTTCCGGCTGCGGCTGCGTGGTGGTAGTGGCTCGTCCGCTGGCATGGAGTTCCAGCCGCTTTGGCTTCCGGCTGGGAAACGAAGTTTCCCTCTTTGCAGGTGGAGGGTGCTGCTCGGTGCGGGAGGCGGGCTGAACACTGCCGTGACCTGCGTCGGAGAAAAATCGACTTCATTGATCTCCACCGTGCCGCTGGAATTGGATTACCCCGGCGGTGTGCATCGAGCCCTTCCTGCTGGAACCGGATCGTGCCGTGCTGAAGGACGCTATCACGCGGTACAGCCAGAACCGCGCAGAACCGGAACCGGCGGTGCAGCCCGTGCAGGATACAGCCTGTGCAGGCTCTAAGCTGCAGTATTATGCGCGCCTGACCCGGTCCATGACCGGGCTGCTGAAACATCTTTTGACCATCAGCCCGTCAAAGGTTCCCGGCAGCCGCGCTGCCCTCATCCATGCAGCGGCGCAGCTGTTCTGCCCGCAGGAAGCGGACTTGGGGCGCCCGGCTGGTGGGAGCAGCAGCTTCGCCGCCGTGAAACGCTGGGCGATACCTCAAAATCCCTGTATGCCCTGCTGCTCCATTGCAGGACAAAAAGTGCGGTAAGGACTGCCGCTTGGGCTATCTGCAGGCACAGCCGCCGGTCTATGAGCCGGGGCGCATCGTGCTGGGGGCACTCGGTGCTGCTGGCCCGGATGAACGGCGTCCCGGTGGAGGGTCATGCAGTGAATGTCAGCGGGCAGCTGATCGAAACGCCCCCTCCTCGGCTGATGGAGGCACTGCTTTCGGCCAAGCGTGTGCATCCGGATGCCGGAGCACCCCGCCATCATGGGTCACGAGTTCGCCGGTGATATCGTCAATGTGGGCAAAGGCGCATCGGGACAAGTTCAAGCCCGGCATGAAGTTCACCCTGCAGCCCGCCCTGAACTACAAGGCGGCACCATGTGGAGCCCCGGCTACTCTTACGCGAGTTCTTCGGCGGCAACGCCACCTACTGCATCATCCCTGCCGAGGTCATGGAACTGGGCTGCCTGCTGGAGTACAAGGGCCGTGCTTACTACGAGGCTTCTCTGGCCGAGCCTATGAGCTGCTCCATCGGTGCTTTCAACGCCGCCTGCCACACCAAGATGGGTGTGTACCATCACGATATGGGCATCAAGAAGGGCAAGCTGGCGATTCTGGCCGGTGCAGGCCCCATGGGTTGGACCTACACGCTGCACCGTGATGGCGCTGCATGGTGGAGGTGGTCACCGATATCAACGAGGATCGTCCCGGCCCGTGCGGAGTCCCTCTTCCCCCGAAGGAGGTCAAGGAGAGAAGGACGGCATCGACCTGTACTTCGTCAATACCGCCAACATGGCACCCCGCTGCCGAGCTGCGGGAGCTGACCGCCGCTAAGCGCATCGATCCGGCTGTGATGGTCACCCACATCGGCGGTCTGAACGCCGCTGCCGAGACCACCCTCAACCTGCCCAAGATCCCCCGGCGGTAAAAAGCTGATCTACACCCACCTGACCATGCCCCTCATCGCCCTGACCGATCTGCGTGCCAAGGGCGAACAGGACAACGACCCCGCTATACCGCACTGGCTGACATCGTGGATGCCCACAACGGCCTGTGGTGCCCGGAAGCAGAGGAATATCTGCTGGCAAACTTCAACCCGGAGGACTAAGCAGAACGTGCCATGGGACAGGACAAACGCAGACAGGAGGAATCCCCCATGGAACAACGCCGCAATCAGATCGTGGAGCTGGTGAACCGCAAAGGCAGCATTAGCTTTGCCCAGCTCAAGGAAGCTTTTCCCTTCCGTTTCGGAAATGACCCTGCGCACCGACGGAAAGCACTGGATGAAGCCCGCCGTGTGGTGCGGGTGCATGGCGGTGTCAAGTCGGTGGAGCAGGTGGTAGGCACAGACGACCTGCTGAGCCGCCGTTCCGCCCGCAATGCCGAAGCAAAAGCAGATCATTGCCGAAAAAGCCGCTGCTTTCTGCTGCGCCCCAACACCACCCTGTTTCTGGATTCCGGCAGCACCGCCACAGCAGTGGCCCAGTGCATCGGATCAGCCCATGCTCATCTACACCAGCGGCCTGAGCTGCGCCATGGAGCTGGCAAAGCTGGGAAAAAGCCCCATGTGTCCCTGCCGGGCGGCAGCCTGAACCGGTTCAGCCTGAGCGTCTGCGGTGCACAGAGCATCCAGACGATGGAGGGGGGCATCAACTTTTGATCTGCTGCTGGGCGTGACCAGTTACAGCCCGGAAACCGGTTTTACCTGCGGCGTGGAGGATGAAGCACGGCTCAAGCAGACCGTGCTCCGCCGCTGTGAGCAGAAAGCCGTGCTGCTGGATTCCTCCAAGATCGGACTGAAAAGCACATTCCACATCTGCGAGCTGTCCGATATTGATATTGTGATCTCGGACGGAAAGCTGCCCGTAGAATTTTTTTACAGGCCTGCCGGAACGCAGGCGTAACAGTACTATAAAAGGAGTATTATTATGAAGATCATCCGCGCAAAAGATTATCAGGATATGTCCCGCAAAGCGGCCAACATCATCTCCGCACAGGTCATCATGAAGCCGGACTGTGTACTGGGTCTTGCCACCGGCACCCCCGGTGGGCACTTATGCCCAACTGGTGGACTGGTACAACAAAGGCGATTTGGATTTCTCCGAGGTCACTACTGTCAATCTGGACGAGTACCGCGGCCTGCCCAAGGAGCATCCCCAGAGCTACTGGTATTTCATGAATGAGAACATGTTCAGCAAAGGTGAATATCGACCCGGCCAAGACCAACCTGCCGGACGGCACCAATCTGGACACCGCCGCCGAGTGTGCCCGTTACAACGGTATCATCCACAAGCTGGGCGGCATCGACCTGCAGCTGCTGGGCATCGGCCCCAATGGTCATATCGGCTTCAATGAGCCGGGCGAAGCCTTTGAGCTGGAGACCCACTGCATCGACCTTGCGCCCACTACCATCGAAGCCAACAAGCGCTTCTTTGACGGCAACGAGGCCCTTGTCCCCAAACAGGCATACACCATGGGCATCAAGACCATCATGCAGGCACGCAAAGGTGCTGGTGGTAGCCAACGGTAAAGCCAAGGCACAGGCCGTCAAGGACGCCGTGACCGGCCCCTGTGACCCTGCCTGCCCCGGCAGCATCCTGCAGCTGCATCCGGACTGCATCCTTGTGGCAGACGAGGAAGCACTGAGCCTGCTGTAAACTCCCAAAAGCCAACTTCTTCATTTACCATAACTTTGCTTAAGATCCAACCAAAGCACAGAAAGAGCCGGACTCGTTGCACGGGTTCGGCTCTTTCTGTCGAAAAGCTAAATTTATTTTTGCTATCTTACGCAAAGAGCAACTCAAAAAAGAGCCGTCATGGAGATGGTGGGTTCGCCTGCTGCAGGATTTACGCTGAAAATATGCTGAAAAGAGGTCGCCCCGATCGGCGGCCTCTTTTTTTTGTTTCCGCGCGCTGTCTGGCTGCGGCAGCGGATAACTAGCAATGTCCATTGCGCTTTTGTTTTGCCGGATGCGCACCTTTGCACAGATGCAGAAAGCTCTCCCTCGTCAAACTGCCCAAAAATACGCCCTTAAAAGTTTACTTGACGCAATTTTTTTAAAATCAATATAATTGGGTCAGAAACCAATCATAGAAAAGGATGATTCCCAATGGCGCGCAGATACGACAGCAAAGAAGCAAAACGGCGGATCCTGACCGCCTGTGTCCGGCTTTTTCTGGAAAAAGGCTACACGAACACCAAGGTGGCAGAAATTTTTAAAGGAAGCAGATGTTTCTGCCGGGTCGTTCCAGAATATTTTCCGCACAAAAGACGGCGTGCTGACCGAGCTGATCGGCATGATGTTCGGCAGGCAGTTCGGCGCGGTAAGGCCGCTGGCGGCAAATGCCCCCCTCGCCGGTGTACCTCTACGCGGTGGAAACGGCTTTGCAGCTGGCGGTGACCGAGCTGAGCGAGAACCTGCGGGATATCTATGTGGAAGCGTACACCTTCCCCGCCACGGCGGAGATCATCCACCGCAGCACCACAGCCGAGCTGCAGGCGGCGTTCAGCGCATACCTGCCCGGGTGCGCCGAATGTGACTTCTACGAGATGGAGCTGGGCACGGCTGGCATGATGCGCGGCTACATGGCACGGCGGTGCGACCCCTACTTTACGCTGGAGCGCAAAATACGGCGGTTCCTGAGCATGAGCCTGGAGTGCGCTGCAGGTCCCCGCGCAGGAGCGCGAGCAGGTCATCGCTTTTTGTGGCGGAGATCGATATGCTTGCCGAGGCGCGGAAGGTGGTAGATGCCGTGCTTGCATCGCTGTCCGTGCAGTTTGATCTGAAAGGATAACAAGGCTTGATGACAAGGAGGGAGTAACATGAAAAAAATGGCTGATCCGGTGTTTGACGGTGCTGGCAATGGTGTGCCTGATACCGGGGATCGTGTTAAACGTTAAAGCGGCAGATTCTATCTATACGTACTGCTTCGTCTGTATGCAACAAAGAAACTATGAGATCCTCGGATATACAAAAGTTGATTCAACCAAGCATAGGATCCATATAAAAATGCTCAGTCTGCGGCAGGAAGAACAGCATTGTTTATGGAGATCTTTCGGACCATACCGGCGGCACCGAAACGCCCACCTGCACCACAGGCAAAACCTGTGAAAAATGCGGCGCGGAATACGGCATTCTCGGTCACAAATGGAAAACTCCGGCGAACGCCTCCCTTGGCAACGGCACGCACCGCATCATTTGCTTGCGCTGCGGCTTAAATGGTACCGCAAGCTGTACCGGTGGCACAGCAACCTGCACCACCAAAGCGGTCTGTGAGGCGTGTGGTGGGAAAAATACGGCAAAAGAAACCTAAATAATCATGCTCTGGTGCATTATGATGCGCAAGCCCCCACCTGTACGAAACCCGGCTGGGACGCTTTCGACACCTGTCCCCGCTGCTACTATACCACTTTTCGAGCAATCCCCGCGCTAAAACATGATTTAGAGCACCACGAAGCAAAGCCCCCACCTGCACGGAAAAGGGCTGGGATGCTTACGAAACCTGCTCCCGCTGCGATTATACCACCCGCAAAGAGATACCCGCGCTGAACCATGCTCTGGAGCAGCACGCAGCAAAAGCTCCTACCTGTACGGAACCCGGCTGGGATGCTTACGAAACCTGCTCCCCGCTGCGACTATACCACCTATGCGGAGCTGCCTGCACAGCATGATCTGAGGCATCACGCAGCAAAAGCCCCCACCTGTACGGGAATTGGCTGGGATGCTTACGATACCTGCTCCCGTTGTGACTATACCACCACCTATGTGGAGCTGCCCGCACTGAACCATGCTCTGGAGCAGCACGAAGCGCAAAGCTCCCCACCTGTACGGAAATCGGCTGGGATGCTTACGAAACCTGCTCCCGCTGCGACTATACCCACCCGCAAAGAGCTGCCCGCACTGAACCATGCTCTGGAGCAGCACGAAGCGCAAGCTCCCACCTGTACGGAAATCGGCTGGGATGCTTACGAAACCTGCTCCCGCTGCGACTATACCACCCGCAAAGAGCTGCCCGCACTGAACCATGCTCTGGAGCAGCACGAAGCGCAAGCTCCCACCTGTACGGAAATCGGCTGGGATGCTTACGAAACCTGCTCCCGCTGCGACTATACCACCCAAAAAGAGCTGCCCGCACTGAACCATGCTCTGGAGCAGCACGAAGCGCAAGCTCCCACCTGTACGGAAATCGGCTGGGATGCTTACGAAACCTGTTCCCGCTGCGACTATGCGGGCCTCACCACCCGCAAAGAGCTGCCCGCACTGAACCATGCTCTGAGCAGCACGAAGCAAAAGCCCCCCACCTGTACGGAAAAAGGGCTGGAGCGCTTACGAAACCTGCTCCCGCTGCGACCATACCACCTATGCGGAACTGCCCGCGCTGAACCATGATTTGGAGCAGCACGACGCAAAAGCCCCCACCTGTACGGGAATTGGCTGGGATGCCTACGAAACCTGCTCCCGCTGCGACTATACCACCTATGCGGAACTGCCCGCGCTGAACCATGATTATCAGGCTGTTACCGTAGATCCCACCTGTGAAGCAGACGGCTATACCATCTTTTACTTTGCAGCCGCTGCAAAGACAGCTACACCGCAAACCCGACCGATCAGCTGGGGACACCAGTTCGGTGCATGGTCCCCGAACGGAACCGGCTCTCAGAGCGCCGATTGTCTGCGAGATGGCTGTGCGCACACTGGCAGCACGGGATTGCCGGAAAGTTTACTTTCCACACTGCGGAAGACGAAGTTTGACCTTCTGCCCCCCGTGTGCGGGCAGGCAAAACGCCGCGCAGCTGGAAATGATCGAAGCGGCAACGGCGTGGGCTAACAGCGGCAGCCTTTCTGCGGGAGGATGTGACCGCACGGACGAATGGGGAATACCTGAGTGTGGCATTTGAAACCGCAGGCAGCCTGACGCAGCCCACCGGCCGGGTAAGGCCTCGCGCTGCCCGCCGGATTGCGGAAGGCAAAAAGCTTGTGCGCATTGCCCCCGGACGGCACACAGACGGAGATGCCTTTTGAAGCAAAGAACGGCAAACTCATCTTTACGCTGGATTTTTGCAAACAGCGAGCTGCCCTGTAATGCTTCTTCCGGCTGGTACCCCCCAGCCCCACCGCCCTCTGAATGCTTTTTACAGCGGCACGAACAAAACGCCAAAATGCCCGCCCACCGTGGTTTTTCCACAGGTGGGCGGGCATTTTTTGTGCCTTTTGGGCATAAAATACCCCCGGAGGATGCAGCGTTTTTTTACGCTGTCTACTGGTGGGCAGTAGATCGCTGCCGCGCAGCAGCTCCCGGAAGCAGAAACCGTATTGCCGCTGAAAAAAGCACTTTGGCGCTGTCCTCCGGCGGGCAGCAGCCTCCCGGGGATGAGCTTGTGGCACGATGATCTTTGTGGCCAGAAGGTTCGGGTTCTCGATGTGGTTGATGGTCTGGCTGGCAGCCTCCATGCCCAGCTGGTGGGGTTGACGTCCACGGTGGTCAGCTGTGGGCTGCCCTGCCCTTTTGTTGCGGAGTGCCCCTTTGGCAAACCGGACGGGATTGCGCTATAATAGAGCCGTAACAGTTCCACAAAGGTGTGGTAAGGGAGGTGCGGTCATGATCCGGTGGCGATCGTAGAGGATGACGCGGAGGTGCAGGGGAGTATTGCAGGAGTATGTCCGGCGGTATACCCGGCAGTACGGGACAGAGTTTGAAGTGACGGTCTTTGCGGACGGCGTGGACATTCTGGAGGATTACCGCGCGGTCTACGATATTATTTTTCTGGATGTGGAGATGAAGCATCTGGACGGCATGACCACGGCAGAGCGCATCCGGCAGATGGATGCAGACGTCATCCTGATCTTCATCACCAACATGGCGCAGTATGCCATCAAGGGCTATGCGGTGGGGGCACTGGACTACGTGCTGAAGCCGGTGCCCTTAACTTTGCCTTTTCGCAGCAGCTGCTCAAGGCCGTTGCCCGGCTGGAAAAGCGGGCAAAGCACTACCTCACTGTGCCGGTGGAGGGCGGGCTGCGGCGGCTGGACACCGCAAGCATCTATTATCTGGAAAGCGAGGGTCACCGGGTGCACTTTTACACCGACGAGGGCGATTTTTCCGCCCCCGGTGCCCCTCAAGGCCTTTGAGGAAAAAGCTGGCAGACTGCCCCTTTGCCCGCTGCAACAGCGGCTACCTTGTCAATCTGGCACAGGTGCGGGGAGCTGCGGCAGAGCACCGTGCAGGTGGGCCCCTGCGAGCTGCAGGTCAGCGCCGCCCCAAGCGCAAGAGCTTTTTGCCGCACTGACCGACTACATCGGAGGTGAGAGGCTCATGACCGCGCTGCCGGATATCCCCCGGCTGTACACCGCCCCTGGCCGAGTGTCTGGCAGTGCTGCTGGTCACACTCGGCACTGATGCCCCGCTTTTCCAAGGCAGTTACCGTGGGTGTCACCCTGCTGTGGGCGGCAGGGGCTGTCGGCCTTTCTGGGACTGACGGGCAATGTGCCCGGCGGGCTCTGATCCCCTGCATGGTAATGGCCATCGGGGCTTTCCTACCATATTTATGGGGCGTGTGGAGCATCACCCCTGCTGGAAGCCGGGGTATCACTGCGCCCGGGCGTTTATTCTGGCAGAGCTTGCCGCCAGCGTGGAGTGGCAGCTGCACTGCGCCCTTTCTGGCCCGCCGCGGCCCATGGGAGCCGCTGTCTTTTGCTGCTGCTGCTGGCGCTGGTGTATGGGACGCTGTTCGGCATCATGTGCTATCTGCAGCACCGCCGTCCCCAGCCCGCCGGGCACTTACAGATCGGCGGCAGCGCCGCCCCTGACGGCGGTCATGTTTGGCGCTGACTGCCTTTGCGGTGAGCAATCTGGGCTTTCTGCCCGGCAGCGAGATCAACATGAGCATTTTTTCCATCCGCACACTGGTGGATTTTTCCGGCGTGCTGATCTTATCTGTGCAGCACGAGCAGCTGCAGGAGAACGCTTTGCACAGCGAGCTTGCCGCCATGGACGAGGTGCTTCACCGTCAGTACGAGCAGTACAAGCGCAGCAAGGAGGGCGTCAAGCTCATCAACCGGCGCTACCATGAGCTGAAAGTCCAGCTTGCCCGCATCCGGGAGGAGCAGGACCAGACCAAAGCAGAACGCTGCCATTGCCGCCATGGAGCAGAACATCCGCCAGTACGAGGCCGAGAACAAGACCGGAAACCCGGTGCTGGATACCCTGCTCACCGCCAAGACCATGGAATGCCAGCAGGAGAATATCACCATCACCAGCGTAGCGGACGGCAGGATGCTGGGCTTTCACCATCCGGGAGCTGTGCACCATTGGGCGTGGCGCTGGACAACGCCATTGCCGCTGTGCGCGCCGAGCGGACCCCCGGAAAAGCGGCTCATCAAGGTGGCGGTGTACAGTCAGGGCGGTTTTGCCATGCTGCGGTTCGAGCATTATACAGAAGCCGCCCCCCGCACTGGATGCGGACGGTCTGCCGAAGCAGGGGTCGGACCTGAAAAAGCGTCCGCACCACCGTCGGGCAGCACGGCGGCAGCATGACACTGCACTGGGAAAACAACTGGTGCACCCTGCGCATCCTGTTCCCGCTGCCCAAAAACGAATAATTTTTTACGGCAGGTATCCCCCTGCCGTTTTTGTTGTCTGGCAGGGTGCACAAATACAATGTTGCAATATTTGTGTATTAGCACAATAAAAATTGAAAAAAAATTTATTGTAACTTTTTGCAAACTGTGTATCCAAAACGACAGATTGTGCAAAAGATGATAACGATGCGCAAATATCCGTTATAATGGGTCACAGTTGGGTACGGCCCAAAAAATATAAAAAAGAATATGGAGGAGACAACACAATGAAGCGCGATCCGAACAACAAAAAGCCCACAAAGTTGCTGACAGCTGTTACAGCACTCTTACTGGCGGTTGGAATAGTGGCAGATGTAGCAATGTTTGGTGTGTTTCCCCAGTTCTCTGGACAAGGCATTCCCTGGCCAGAATGGAGACCCGAATTGCAAAAAAAACATCTTATGCAAAATGGTTTGTCAAGTGGGCTCAGAAAGTCGAGGAGGAAGGCGCAGTCCTTCTGAAAAATGACGGTGCTCTGCCGTTGGGGAACAAACCGAAAAATCAATCTTCTGGGCTATGCTTCCCGCAAATCCGGTTTATGGCGGTACGGGTTCCGGTGGCAGCAGCTACACTGCAAACCGGACAGATTTTGTAAAAAGCCTTTACGGATGCAGGTTTTGAAGTGAATCAAAATCTGGTCAATCTCTACAGACCCAAAAACAACGAAGGCGGAAATACATTCTCTGTTGATTTTTCCATCCCGGAACTGCCTGCAACCGAGGAATTGGCTAAGGACATGGGTGTGGAGTACCAGTATACTGGAGACTGCTCATTTGAAGCAATGAAGGATTTTTCGGATACTGCTGTGGTCGTGTTCTCCCCCAAAAAGGGCGGTGAAGGCAATGACTTGCCCACTTCGATGGCTGAAAATACCTCGTATGCACCGGATCAGAGCAAGCATTATCTGGAACCGAACAGCGCGGAACAGTCTTTGCTGGAACAGGCAGAAGCGACATTTGATAATGTTATCGTTCTGATCAATTCAGGCAATGCCATGGAACTGGGCTTCCTGAATGATGAAGGCGTTGATGCAGCCCTCTGATCGGTGATCCCGGTGATGTGGGCACGATTGGAATTGTCAACATTCTGACGGGCAGTCAACCCCCCTCTGGCCGTCTGCCGGATATCTACCCCATGCAGAAACGACCCCTTCGTACTACAACTTTGATACCTTTGAGTATACTAATCCTAAGGGACTGCTTCAAAACTTTCGAAAGTCATCCTGCCTACCTTGTAGAGTATCAGGAAGGCATTTATGTGGGATATCGTTATTACGAAACTCGTGAAAGCTACGATTACACTACCCGTGAAGGAGAAAATCTGACGGGACTTTCCTACAATGATGTAGTGCAGTCCCTTTGGCTATGGCTTGAGCTACACAAGCTTTGACTGGGAACTGGAAAACACGATTCCGACTACCGTTACCGCACAGGATACGCTGGAGTGGAATGTCAAAGTTACCAATACTGGCAATGTGGCTGGCAAAGATGTTGTGGAACTGTATTACAGTGCGCCCCTATTACAGTGCAGCTGAAGGCGGCAGCGGCTTGCAGAAGGCTGGCGAAGTACTGGGCGGCTTTTGCAAAGACGAAGGAATTGCAGCCGGGCGAAACGGAAAACGGTTACGATTTCTATGCCGGTAGAGCAGATGGCTTCTTATGATGCACAGAAGTACTACACTTCTACCGGTTCCTACGTGCTGGAAGCTGGCGAGTATCAGATTTCTCTGCGTACGGATTCTCATACAGTGAAAGATAATCTGACCATGACCTGCAAGGTTGCTGAGAATGAAGTGTTCCAGGACAGTGCGTTTGGCAGTGGTGTGGAAAAACTGCAAGTATGTCGGCAAGCGCTCTTCGGACGAAGTGGTAGCAACAAATCAGTTTGATGATGCAGCTGGTGATGTGGCTTACCTCAACCGTGACACTTGGCAGATCGTTCCCGGTACCAGCAAGGAAGCAACTGCTGAACAGCTGGAAGCCTTCAACAATGCGCTGGTAGTGGATGATAGCTATGTGGATGCAGATGACACTGCGCCGACCTTTGGTGCGAAGAATGGCCTTACGCTGAAAGACATGGAAGGCCTTGCCTCATGATGATGCAATTAAGTGGGATAAGCTTTGCTGGATCAGCTGACCCTTGATGATATGTACAAACTGCTGGGCGCAGATGGCTGGGGAAGTGCAGCAGTTGATGATATCGGTAAGGGGACAGACTTATGAAATGGACGGACCTGCCGCTCTGAGTTATGTGTTCGATGCCTTTATGGGAACCCGCACATATAAGACGGTTACTTATCCGGCAGAAGTTCTGCTGGCGGCTACTTGGAATGTAGACGGCTTCTGAATTTGGCGATGCAATCTCGCAGGAAGGAAAGGCGTGGAATATTTCCGGCTGGTATGCCCTGGTGCTAATACCCACCGCAATGCATTTGCTGGCCGTAACTTTGAGTACTATTCTGAGGATGGCTTCCTTTCTGGTTCCATGTCCGCTGCTACGGTTGGTGCGGCAGAGAAAAATGGTATGTACTGCTACATTAAGCATTTTGCGCTGAATGAGCGTGAAACCTGGCGTCATTATGGTCTGTGCACTGGGCCGATGAGCAGGCAATGCGTGAAATTTACTTCATGCCGTTTGAAAAGGCTGTGAAGGAGGAAGGCGGCAGCACGGCTGTGATGTCTTCCCAATAATATTGGTACTACTTGGGCCCGGTGCAAGTACTGCACTGCTGACCAATGTTCTGCGTAATGAATGGGGCTTTATTGGCACTGTGATTACGGATAACAACGAGGAGCATGGCTTTATGGATATTGAAAAAAGCTGTCTTGGCAGGTGGTACCAATCTGCTGTTTGGCTGGGGCACTAAGACCTTCGATAACCTGAGCCAGACTGCTACCGGTCAGCTGAAGATGCGCGAAGCTGCACATCAGTATCTGTATACGCTGGCAAATAGCTACGGTGTAGATGTAGATGCGCCTGTGCCTATGTGGCGCACGCCTGCACTGGTAGGCAGTGTGATTGTCTATGTGTTGGTTCTGGCAGGTGTTGTGGTGGTTCTTCGCCGCCGCAAGTATAATAAAACGCTGGCTAATACCAATGCAGGTGCGGATGTGGTAAGGCATAAGCACTGACCCGTAATCAAAACTGTCTTTCTTCTAATCCCGGAACACGGCTGCACGGCAGTTACGGCTCGCAGCCGTGTTCCCCTTTGGAAACAGAATCACGCTTCTTCTCCTTATGCGTGGTCCTGTTTCCAAAAGGCAATACCGTTTCTACTGAAAGGGAGATTTCCCCGTGAAACATCAGGATATTATTGCAAAACTGAGCACGGAACAGAAATGCGCCCTGCTGAGCGGCGGCACGGTGTTCACCACCCGGGCGCTGCCGGGCAAAAGGGCATCCCGGCCATTACCCTGTCGGACGGCCCCAACGGCGTGCGCAAGCAGGCGGGCGCTGCTGACCATCTGGGCCTGAACCCCAGTGTGCCCGCCACCTGCTTCCCCACCTCGGCCACCGTTGCCAACAGCTGGGACCCGGAGCTTGGCGAGGCTGTGGGCGCAGCCATGGGCGAAGAGGCAGCGGCACAGGGCGTGTCGGTGCTGCTCGGACCCGGACTTAACACCAAGCGCAGCCCGCTGTGCGGACGCAACTTTGAGTATTTTTCTGAGGACCCCTATCTGGCCGGTAAAATGGCGGCGGGCTATGTCCGCGGCATCCAGAAGAACGGCATCGCGGCCTGCCCCAAGCACTTCGCGGTGAACAGTCAGGAGCTGCGCCGGATGGCCAGCGACTCCATCGTGGACGAGCGCACCCTGCGGGAGATCTACCTCACCGGTTTGAGATCGTGGTCAAAGAGGCAAAGCCGAAGACCATCATGTCCTCCTACAACCTCATCAACGGCACCTATGCCAACGAGAACGCCCATCTGCTCAAGGACATCCTGCGGAAGGACTGGGGCTTCGAGGGCGCCGTCGTCACCGACTGGGGCGGCTCCAACGACCACGCCCTCGGCGTGAAGAATGGCTCCACGCTGGAAATGCCCGTCCCCGGCGGGGACGCCGTCCGGGAGCTGATGAAGGCAGTGCAGACCGGCAAGATCACCGAAGCAGACGTGGACGCCCGGCTGGAGGAGCTGCTGGAACTGGTGTTTGGACACCAAAGCGGCGGTGGACGCCGCCCCCGGCAAGTTCGATGCCGACGCCCACCACGCACTGGCACGCCGGGCTGCTGCCCAGAGCATCGTGCTGCTGAAGAACGAAGAACAACTTGCTGCCCCTGCAAAGGGGGGAAAAGGTGGCGGTCATCGGCGACTTTGCCCAGACGCCCCGCTATCAGGGTGCAGGCTCCAGCGCCGTCAACTCCATCAAGGTGGATTCCTTTCTGGACTGCCTGGCCGAGAGCGGCCTGAACAGCGTCGGCTACGCCAAGGGCTTTGACCGGCAGGGCAAGCCCGATGAGGCAGCTGAAAGCCGAGGCGTGTGCTGTTGGCAAAGAACGCCGACGTGGTGCTGCTGTGCATGGGTCTGGATGAGATCAAGGAGAGCGAGGGCATCGACCGCTCCAACATGAAGCTGGCAGAAAACCAGCTGGAGCTGCTGGCGGCTGTGGCGGCGGCAAACCCCAACGTGGTGGTGCTGCTGAGTGCAGGCTCCTCGCTGGAAAGCGATTGGGTCAAGGACTGCAAGGCGCTGGGTCTACGGCTGCTTGGGCGGTCAGGCCGGGTGCGGGCGCATTGGTCGAGGTGCTCACCGGCGCGGCAGAACCCCAGCGGCAAGCTGGCCGAGACCTGGGCGCCGGCTACGCCGACACCCCGGCCCGGGAAATTTCGGGGGCCAGGGCCGCACCGTGGAATACCGGGAGGGAGCCTGTATGTGGGCTACCGCTACTACGACACCGCCGGTGTGCCCACCGCCTTCCCCTTCGGCTACGGCCTGAGCTATACCAGCTTTGCGTACAGTGACCTGAAGGCGGACGAAAAGGGCGTGACGCTGACCGTCACCAACACCGGCAGCTGTGCCGGTGCCGAGATCGTGCAGCTGTATGTGGCAAAGCCTGACGCAAAGATCTTCCGCCCTGCCAAGGAGCTGAAGGGCTTTGCCAAGGTGGAGCTGGAAGCCGGAGAGAGCAAGACTGTCACCATCCCGCTGGACGATAAGGCGTTCCGCTACTGGAACGTCAAGACTGACCGCTGGGAGGTGGAGGGCGGCAGCAATCAGCTGCTGGTGGGCGCTTCCAGCGTCGATATCCGCTTGACTGCCGCCGTCACGGTGGCGGGCACCGGCGCACCCGACCCCTACGCGGGCAAAAATCTGGAGCATTACCGCACCGCACAGGTGCAGAACGTGCCGGACGCGGAGTTTGAGGCGCTGCTGGGGCATGCCATCCCGGAGAACAAGGTGCACATCGACCGCAACATGACGCTGGGCGAGATGGGGCACGGACGCAGCCCCATCGGCTGGCTGGCGGCTGCCGTGCTGGGCACCCTGCTGCGCCGCAGCATCAAAAAGGGCAAGCCCGACCTGAACATCCTGTTCCAGTACAATATGCCGCTGCGCGCGCTGGCCAAGATGACCAACGGCATGGTGAGCATGGGCATGGTGGACGGCATCGTGATGGAGCTGCAGGGCTTCTGGATCATCGGCCTTGTGCGGGTGATCGTGGAGGCCGTGAAGAACCTCGTGCTGAACAGCCAGATGGAAAACCGGCTCAAAAACAGCTGAAAGGAAGTAAGGCCATGAATTTCTGGAATAACTTTGCTGCAAAGCATCCGGCTGCGGCCAAATGGGTGCGGGAGGGTGGACTGTTCGTCATCGTGTCCAACCTCATCACCGTGTTCAAATATCTGCTGCTGCAGTTTTTGCCAAAGGCCTTTGCCAGTCTGCCGGTGGTGGACTTTGGCTGGCCCGGCATCGACATCACCCTGTTTGGGGAGACCTTCAAGTGGAATATCCTGGGCTATGACGCCGCCCACGGCGGCCTGCCCTACTTCTGCGCTTATATGGTGGCCATGGTCATTGGGGAGTGCATCAATTTCCCCATCCAGCGCAAGCTTTGTCTTCCGCAGCAAGGGCAACCTGGCAAAGCAGATCGGCTGGTATGTGCTGGCCTTCTGCATCATCACCTGCATCGTCAACTCCATCAACTGCATCTGGGTGGCAGTGGCTGGTCTGCTGGTGCCGGACTTCATCTACAACATCGGCACCACCGTGCTCAACGGCGGCATCTCCATGGTGATCTTCTTCTTTGTGAATAAGATCATTTTCCCGGAGGGCGAAAAAGCCGCCAAATAATAAGCTATTCTCCTTCATTTTCTTCTCTTCATCATAAACCAGAAGGGCTGCTCCGTTCTCCGGGGGCAGCCTTTTTGGTTTGGGGAAAGAACCCCCTCAGTCACGTCTGACGGCGTGCCAGCTCCCCCTCGGGGGGAAGCTGGCATCGCGCAGCGATGACTGAGGGGGGTGCCTGCCTCAGCCATCTTATTTTTGTTTTTCTGCACAAAATGTTCTGCGGGCAGGGTTTTCCTCTTGACAAGCGGGCAAATGTTTCGTACTATATTTAGTAGTATGGAATCAAAGACGCTGTACGCAGGTTTCAGTGTGACCCTGTACCCGTTTCAGGCAAAGCGTGCCTGTTTGATATAAAATGGAACCGTAAAGAGAAAAGCCGTATGCTTTTGCCCGTGCCGCCGGTTTTGGGTGGTGCGTATGGTTTTGGTGTCACTTTTTGCATTGAAAGCTCTTTCTATATCATTGCCCGTGTCCTGCTGCGCAGCGTCTCCTGCTTTTAATTTTGCATTGAATTGAAACAAAGGAGAGTGAACGCAATGACCGCGATCGGAGTGATCGTGGCCTTGATCGTTGCTGTTGTCGGCGTGGCTGCGGGCTATTTTATTGGTTACAACAACCAAAAAAGACTGCCGAAGCCCAGATCGGCAGCGCCGAAGCCGAGGCTACCCGGCTGGTGAACGAGGCGATCAAGACCGCCGACCAGAAGCGCAAGGGAAGCGGTTCTGGAAGCAAGGACGAGGCTTTCCGTCTGAAAGCCGAGGTCGATGCCCAGAAGGCAGAAGCCGACAAGGAGATCAAAGCAGCGCCGTGCGGAGATCAGCCGTCAGGAGAACCGCATCGACCAGAAGGAGACGGCGCTGGACCGCAAGACCGAAGCGCTGGAAAAGAAGGAAGAAGAGCTGAAAAAGCGCGCCGCTGAAGCCGAGGAGCGTCTGGCAGAGATCGATGCTTTGCGCGCCAAGGAGATGGAGCGTCTGGAAACGCTGGCCGGCTTGAGTCAGGAGGACGCCCGCGAGGGTGCTGCTGCACAAGGTGGACGAGGAGCTGACCCACGAAAAGGCCGTGCGCGTTGCCGCCTACGAGACCGACCTGAAGGGAAAACTGCGATAACATCGCCCGCAACCTCATCGGACAGGCCGTCAGCCGCTGCGCTGCCGACCATTGCAGCGCGACCACCGTCAGCGTGGTGCCGCTGCCCAATGATGAAATGAAGGGCCGCATCATCGGCCGTGAGGGACGCAACATCCGCACGCTGGAGAACTTGACCGGCGTGGATCTCATCATAGATGATACCCGGAAGCCATCACCCTGTCCTCCTTTGACCAGACCCGCCGCGAGGTGGCCCGCATGACGCTGGAGCGTCTGATCGGCGATGGCCGTATCCACCCCGCCCGCATCGAGGAGACGGTGGAAAAGTGCCGCCACGATCTGGAGCTGCAGATGAAGCGCGAGGGCGAGCGTGCGGTGATGGAGCTGGGCATCCATGGCCTGCACCCCGACCTGATCAAGCTGATCGGCCGGCTGAAGTACCGCACCAGCTTTGGTCAGAACGCTTTTGACCCACAGCATGGAAGTGGCTTGGGTAGCCGGTCTGCTGGCGGGCGAGATGGGCGTGAATGTCACCATGGCACGCCGCGCCGGCCTGCTGCATGATATCGGCAAGGCGCTGGATCACGAGATCGAGGGCAGCCACATCCAGATCGGCGTGGAGATCGCCCGCAAGTACAAAGAGAACACCCAGATCATCCACGCCATTGAAGCACACCACGGCGACGTGGAGCCCAAGACCGGGGCTTCATCATTCAGGCGGCCGACGCCATCAGCGCCGCCCGCCCGGGCCCGCCGCGAGAACGTGGAAAGCTACGTCAAGCGTCTGGAAAATCTGGAGGAGATCTCTTTCCAGCTTCGAGGGTGTGGAGCAGGCCTTTGCCGTGCAGGCAGGCCGCGAAGGCGCATTCTGGTCGCCTCCGACGTCATCAGCGACGATCAGGTCATCCTGCTGGCACGCCCATTGCCAAAAAGATCGAGGATACGCTGGATTACCCCGGCCAGATCAAGGTCAACGTCATCCGCGAGAGCCGCGCCGTGGAGTACGCAAAATAAAGTTTTTTCCGCAGGCTGCCGTGTTTTTGCACGGCAGCCTGTTTTTTGCGCCAAAACGATTGCATTTCCGTCAAAAAAGGTATCATGGATGCAGAAGAAAGCAAAAGAACTGCGTCCGTGCGGACGCAGACCCGCAACGACCCAGGAACGGAAAGGAGCATCGTTCTATGAAAAACTGGAAGAAATTACTGGCCTGCTGGCTGGTCGTTTTATTTGATGGCACTGACCGTGTTCACCGCCTGCGATGCCAGCGTGGGCAGACCGATGGAAGCCAAGAGCTCGAACGCCAAAAGCGCAGAGGCACTGTGCACCAGATTCGGCGTGACCTACGATAAGCGGATCTGAGCGATAAGGCCTACACGATCGCAAACTGGGTCGTCAGCTCCTCGGTGTCCTGCAAAGGTCTATCCGAACAAGCCGGAACTTTACCGGTATGATAATGTAGATGACGTCGCAAAAACCTACCTGAAGCAGGGTTCCGCCCTATGCAGCACGACAGCATGGGCATCGGTAAGGCGCATCGGCGGCGGTATGGGCGCCAACGACTTTACCCTGGCTTTGGCATTAAAATGCGACAATCTGGACGCCAACGGTACTTCGGACATCACCTTTGTTCTGCCGACGGCACAGCCCCGAACCATGACCAAAGCCGCAAAGGGCAAGACCAAACTAGGCGTTGCTATGTGGTAAGGCGACGGCGCTACGCCGTGGTGCTGTTTGTGAATTTCGTTACAACAAACCAGCAGCCGCCGCATCGAGAAATTGCGCAGCGGCTTTTGTTTGTGCTGGATACGATCAGGAAAGCCGGCAGGGGCTTGCCCTCCTTGAGCCACTGGTGATAGCCTCGGCGGTGGCGGCAAATTCCACGTCACCGGCAGAGTTCAGCGCAGTTTCT
>VOFK01002877.1_pt1 | contig 19076 bp, 31 predicted proteins | sample 5384121 | NCBI WGS metagenome assembly VOFK01 (sample SAMN12384730, study PRJNA508395) | human gut metagenome | isolation source: healthy gut J | host: Homo sapiens
AACACCATTCCTTTATTTCAACATTTTACACTTATTATTTTTGCTCTTTACAATGCCGTGATTTCATTTTGAAATGCTTTCGCCGAATCGTTATTATGTCCGAAGCGCGACGGCAGATGACAGTTTCAAGTTATTTATCTCGCGTACTTCCCCGCTTTCTTCACGCCTCGCTTGACATCGGGTCGGAATAACGCAGCGCTCATGCGGCGCGCCTTGTAAAGCGGATTAACGCTGCTTTTTGCGGAACTAAGATTTTGAGCGTCAACCGTCGCAAAGCTTAATAAACTGCGTTTTTAAGAACCTCGCCGACATCATTGAGCATTCCCGCCGCCCGCATTTGGCTTTGGAGAACGGAAATTCCATAAACGCCAAAATACCGGATAACGATAATAGCGCAACAACGGAACGCTCGAAAAATCAACAACGCCGGATTACCATTGAAATCATACCTCCTGTAAAGGTAATCTTGACATGTGGAATATACCAAAACAAAAACGAAGTCAAGTTTTCCGGGTTTGAAAGATATTTTTGCACAAATGAGTTGAAGCAACATAGCAATTGCATTTGCAATATATGCCCAAAAAGCTTATATACAAAGTTTTAAACTGGACGGCAAAAGCCAAACATTGTAAACAGCAATACCAATGCCCACGTAACCGCATAAAACTTAAAATTCTTTTTTCATACTTACCCCATTAAAGAATTGCCTGTGCCAAACGATTTTTAAGCATTTTCAAATTCTTCGTCGGAAATCACTCCTGAAAAACACATGTGCTAAGTTTTTGCCTTTCTTATCACTACTGGATATATATTATTTAAGGATTTTCTTAATCTCTTCCATAAATGAATCAACATCCTTAAATTCTCTGTAAACAGATGCAAATCTTACATAGGCAACCTCATCAACTGCCTTAAGCTTGCTCATTACAATCTCACCAATAGTTTTAGTTGAGATTTCTTTTTCTCTCCAATATTAAATATCTGCGTCTCAATCTCATCAACCATATTATTAATCTGTGAGATAGATACAGGCCTTTTATGGCACGATCTGACAATACCCGCAGTTATCTTCTCTCTGTCATATGGTTCTCTGTTATTATCCTTCTTAATCACAATAAGAGGCATAGATTCAATCTTTTCATATGTGGTAAAACGCTTACCACACTCGTCACACTGACGACGTCTTCTTATTGAGCTGTCATCAGTCGGTCTTGAATCAATTACCTTTAGTGTTATCTTTACCACAAAATGGACACTTCACGCTATCTACCTCCAAATTAAATATATAAATTAATTATGAATAAGCCCAGCCAAAATGTCAATCCTTTTTAATGTTGATAAATTGAAAAACCAATTATTATTTAAGGAGGGATTATGGCTGGATACAAAAAGTCGAAATATGCGGAGTCAATACAAGTGACCTTCCTCTTCTTAAACCCACCCAGGCAAAAAGAACTGCTTGTAAAGATAAAATCAGGAGATACGCAGGCAAGAGAAACATTTATAAAAGGAAACTTAAGGCTTGTATTAAGCATTGTACAACGCTTCAGCCAGAGTGGTGAAAATCTTGATGACCTGTTTCAGATAGGCTGTATAGGAATGATTAAAGCGATTGATAATTTTGATATATCGTTAAATGTACAATTTTCAACATATGCTGTTCCAATGATAATCGGAGAGATAAAGCGTTTTCTGCGTGATAACAGCACTATAAGAGTCAGCCGTTCCTTAAAAAGATACAGCCTATAAAGCAATAACTACCCGTGAAACACTTATGAAGAAAAAAATCTTAAAGAACCATCAATTACAGAAATCGCAGAAGAAATAGGCATATCAAAAGCTGATATCGTAATTGCCCTTGAAGCAGTCACACCTTCAATATCATTATATGAACCGGTATTCAATGATGGTGGTGACACCCTGTATGTTATTGATCAGGTAAAGGACAAGAAAAACACTGAAGACCGCTGGGTAAGAAATATTGCACTGCAAGAAGCAATAAATCGGCTTTCCCCAAGAGAACGCCAGATAATAATACTCCGTTTCTTTGATTGTCTCACACAGACTGAAGTTGCCAAAGACCTTGGGATATCACAGGCCCAGGAAGCCGCCTTGAAAAATGTGCCTTGCGTGATATGAAAAGACACCTTTGCTGATATGCGTAATATAATAATATAAGCACTTAAAGGTATTATAATGCGTCTATGTGAACTTAAAGGAAAAACCGTAATAAACGATACCGATTGCTGCATATTAGGTTTTGTGGTTGATATTGATTTCGACCCGTCATCAGGCTGCATACTGGCACTCATTGTCCCCGGTCCCGCCAGATTATGCGGACTGCTTGGAAGAGATTTTGAATATGTAATTCCTTTCAAATGCATCCGCATAATCGGACCTGATATTATACTCGTAAGTATTTGTCCTGAAAAGGTTAAGCAAAAAATGTATCTGACCAGTATTGAAAATCCTTTACTTATGCTATAAAATAGTAATATTTATATATGTTTTACGGAGGCGGATAATCATGGATAAGAAATATGTAGCTTATGCAGGCAGCTATACACACACGAAAGCAGTAAGGGTATCCATATATATGACTGTGATGTAGCTAAAAGGAAGAATAACAGAACGTGAAGAGGTGGCAATTGATAACCCTTCTTTCATTGCATTTTCACATGATAAGAATTTCTTATACTCTATATGTGACCAGGGTGTTTCAGCTTATGCTGTATTAGAAGATGGAAGTCTTGAGCTTATGAATGTTGCGTCCATTAACGGAATGCGTGGCTGTCATATATGCGTAACAAGTGATAACAGATTCCTTGTTGTTTCCGGATATCATGACGGCAAGATTACTGTTTTGCACATCAATGCTGATGGTTCAGCGGGATTTATAGCTGATGAAATATTTCATAAAGGAATCGGAAGTGTTGCCGAAAGAAATTTCCGTCCTCATATAAGCTGGAGCACATTCACACCTGACGAAGAACTTTTTATGTGTATGTGACCTGGAATTGACCAGATTAAGCTTTATGAATTCAATCATGTAACCGGTAAATTAAAGTTATACGATATAATCCGTTCACAGCAGGAATCTGCACCAAGACAGATTGAATTCAGTCAGGATGGTAAAGTTTGCTTATGTTGTCTGCGAAATGAAGAATTATATTAATGTATATTCTTATGATAAGAATTCAGACAAAGACCGTTTTGATTTAGTACAGAATATATTCACTGTAAGAAGAGACCATAAATCTAACAGTGCCGCTGCTAACATAACATTTGACAGCACAGGAAAGCATCTGCTCTGCTCTAACGCCGGCGATAATACAGTTACAATATACAAGGTTGATTCCAAAACAGGAAAGCTCTCAAGCCTTAATTCTCTCCCTATCAGTGGTGATTATCCTAAGTACATAAGGCTCTTCCCTGACGACAAGCATTTAATGTCAATGAATAATGAAGGGAATTCTATTACAATATTTACTGTAAAATACGACAAAGGACTTATAATAATGAATGGTCCGGAGCTTAAGATTTCAAGACCTAATAATATGATAATTAAAGAACTTAAGTAAATGTGTCTTTGACACATATATTAAAATGGCTGCCGTTTAGTAACGACAGCCATTAATTTTTATGAATATTTCTCTTCACAGTACTTACATCTATAAACTTGCTTTTTCCTCATCAGCAAGTACGAACACCTGCTTTAAGCCCTGCTCGATAGATGTGATACATCTTGGATTCTTACATTTGATAATATTAGTAACCTGCTTTGGAAGAGATAGTCTCTTCTTCTCTACTATTTCACCATTCTTAATAATATTTACAGTAATGTTATGGTCAACGAATCCTAAAACATCAAGATCAACAAGATCAAGACCACCTTCAATCTTAATAATGTCTTTCTTTCCCATCTTACCACTTCTTGCATTCTTAATTATAGCAACCTGACAGTCAAGCTTATCAAGACCTAAGTAATTGTATATCATCATCATGGCCTTTCCTGCTTCAATATGATCAAGAACAAAGCCTTCATTAAGTTCTCCTACATTTAACATAAATTTCCCTCCTTATGCATCCAGTGAATCAAGTACATGAGCTAATGATGGATTAACTGCTGTATCAAGTCCAAGTAAAGTAAGTATAAGTGCCATTCTTACATATACACCAAACTGTACCTGCTTGAAATAAACAGCTCTGTCATCATTATCAAGCATCAACTGATATCTCATTAACTCTTGGAAGTGGATGAAGAACATACATATCAGGCTTTCCAAGTGCCATCTTATCTTCATCAAGTATATAGAAGTCTTTCATTCTTAAGTACTCATCTTCACTGAAGAATCTTTCTCTCTGTACTCTTGTCATATAGAGAATATCAAGCTCAGGCATAGCCTGCTCAAGGTTCTCAACTTCTACGAAATCACAGTTATTAGCCTTAAGCACATCATCCCTGATATAATCAGGAATTCTTAATTCCTTAGGCGATATAAGGACAAACTTTACATTCTTGTATCTAACTAATGAACTTATAAGTGAGTGAACTGTTCTTCCGAACTTAAGGTCACCACATAAACCGATAGTAAAGTTATCGAGTGAACCACGGAGTTCCCTTATTGTCATAAGATCTGTAAAGTGTCTGTGTAGGATGCTGATGTCCACCATCACCTGCATTGATAATAGGAATGTGCGAATATTCAGAAGCTACCATTGGAGCACCTTCCTTTGGATGACGCATTGCACATATATCTGCATAACAAGAGATAACTCTTATAGTATCTGCAACACTTTCACCCTTTGACGCTGAACTTGAAGAAGCCTCAGAAAATCCCTAATACCTGACCGCCAAGGTTAATCATGGCAGCCTCAAAACTTAATCTTGTTCTAGTACTTGGCTCATAGAACAATGTGGCTATCTTCTTTCCATCACATACATGACCATACTTTGATGGATCCTTTGAAATGTCTCTTGCAAGATCTAATAATCTTTTTGCCAGTTCATCAACGCTTAAATCAAGCGGACTAAGTAAATGTCTCATAATAGAAAAGCCTCCGTGTGTATATTTAATTAAAATAATTACTCTGTTCTGCTGTATTTTTCTGACTGAACCTTAATAAGTTCTGCGTCATTAAAATAATCAATCTTCATAGCAGCCTTGACATCATCAAGAGTGTCCTGTGCAACAGCGTAAGCCGCTTCTGTACCTCTCTTAAGGATATTATATACTTCTGGAATATCCTTTTCATATTCATGTCTTCTTGCTCTGATTGGTTCAAGCTCCTTGTTGATAACATTAAGAAGGAACTTCTTAACCTTAACGTCCCAAGTCCACCACGTCTGTAATGATCCTTCAATTCATCCAGATTCTTATAATCAGGAAGGAATTCAGCAAAATCCTCATCACTGCTGAAAGCATCAAGGTAAGTAAATACTGTGTTACCCTCAACCTGTCCAGGATCAGATACCTGAATATGGTTAGGGTCTGTGGTACATACTCATAACCTTTTTCTTAACTTCCTCTGGAGGGTCAGATAAGTAGATGCAGTTTCCTAATGACTTGCTCATCTTAGCCTTACCATCAGTACCAGGAAGTCTTAAACATGCCTTATTATCTGGAAGAAGAATTTCTGGTTCAACCAATGCTTCTCCATATACAGAATTAAACTTTCTTACAATCTCACGACACCGCTCAATCATAGGCTCCTGCTCTTCTCCTACAGGAACAGTAGTAGCCTTAAATGCAGTAATATCTGCTGCTGCCTGGCTTATCGGATAACAGAAAAATCCAACTGGGATGCTTGTCTCAAAGTTACGCATCTGAATCTCTGATTTCACGGTAGGATTGCGCTGTAATCTTGATACCGTAACGAGGTTCATATAATAAAATGTCAGCTCTGTAAGCTGTGAAATCTGTGACTGGATAAATCTATTAGACTTAGCTGGGTCAATACCAACTGAAAAGATAATCGAGTGCAACCTCGATAATGTTCTGTCTTACTTTCTCTGGATTATCAGCATTATCTGTTAATGCCTGTGCATCCGCAATCATAATAAAAATCTTCTCATATTCACCTGAATTCTGTAATTCAACTCTTCGCTTTAAAGATCCAACATAATGACCTAAGTGAAGTCTTCCGGTTGGTCTGTCACCTGTTAATATAATCTTAGACATAAGCGCCACCTTTCCTCATCCCAAAATCGTAAAAATTATATCATACTTTTACGCAAATGGCAAAAATAGTTTAATATAAATTGGCAGAATAACTGCAATTCCTGCAAAGAATGTAAGTCCCTCATTCCAGCACACTGCATCAAAGCCAAAATGTGGTATCAGAAGCACAGCAACAGCCGCCCTTCCAGCCATCTCAGCAAGTCCTGAGAGAATAGAATATTTGCCATAGCCCATACCCTGAACTGAATACCTTGCAGTAAATAAAAGTGCCAGTTCTGCATTAAACACACTTATATATCTTATAAACTTCACAGTGTAACCGACAACAACTGTATCAGCTGCATCAACGAATATAAGTGCCATATATCTGCCGGTAAAGAAACATACTATCATCGTGATTACAGAATAGATAAGACCAATCTCTAAAGTTCTCTTAAATCCTTCACTGATACGGTCAAATCTCTTAGCTCCGAAATTCTGTCCGACGAATGATGAAAGAGCTGTTCCCAACGCATTTAACGGACACAGAATCAGATTCTTAATCTTATATCCGGATGTAAATCCTGCAATGGCGTCTTCTCCAAGTGCATTTACATAAAATTGCAGAATAATTGCGCCAATTGCAGTAATAGAATACTGCAGTCCCATTGGCATGCACATTTTAATAATGTTCTTCATGTAATACGGATGGAACTTTCTTTCATCTGCATTAACTGGAAATAACAGTTTGTACTTCTTAAAGATGTATACAGCACTAAGAACGCCTGCAATTCCCTGTGAAAATATAGTAGCAACTGCAGCTCCGGCAACACCCCCATTTCACAACAACAACCAAAAACAAATCAAGAAAAATATTAATAACAGTTGATACTGCCATAAACATTGTTGACTTTTTGCTGTCTCCAAATGCCATCAGAATCCCAAAACAGAAGTTATACAGAACCGTCAACGGAAGTCCTAAGAATATAATAACAAGATACACATGTGCATCCTTAAATATATTTTCAGGTGTCTTTAACCACGTTAAAAAGAGTCCACTCATAGACGCTGTGACTGCTGTCATAATGACAGCAATCGCAAGTGCAAAAGTAGACTCCGTTAATAAAATATTTTCTTAAATCAGTATTCTTTCCTGCACCAAATGCCTGTGACACAGGAACACTTATTCCTATACATGAACCTATACAGAAATAACATACAATATACGTAAGAGAAGAAGTTGCACCAACTGCTGCCAGTGCCTTAGAGCTTAAGAACTGTCCAACAATTGCTGCATCTGCAATATTATAAAGCTGTTGCAGAAGCTGACCCAAAAGCACTGGTCCTGCAAATGATAATAAAATCGTTGTTATCGGTCCATTAGTCATTTTTGTATTATCCATAGTGTTGGCATTTTTTCCATTTTTCTTCCATCCCATCATAATTACTAATAATTCTTAACTATTATAGTCCTTATGAAAAGATTTGCAACTGATAATCATTTTTTTCTTTTTATGAATCAGATATGATATTCCCCATATAATTAATGCTCCAATAACTGCTCCACAGCCATCAATTAAAAACATCCTTTAACTGTCCGCTTCTTCCCGGCACAAAAAAGCTGGTGAAGCTCATCCGTTGATGCATATATTACGGCTATGCATACTGAAACCAATACATTTTTCCATCTAATTATGCTGACTGTAACAGCCCCCAGAACCAGTCCTGCAAGCATAGCATACTCTGTCGCATGTGCAGTCTTTCTTACCGGATGATCAATAGCCTGTGCCATATGAATCTGCTGCTGCTCACTTAAATCATCAAACCCTGGAACAAATACATGACAAACCATCATTCCAGCTTTAATACTCTGTTCTTCCGATTCATCCCCCTGCCTTTCCGAGAAAGAAAAAATAACAACCATCCATGTAACCGCAAGAATTGTGAAAACAATTCGGCGAAAATTATTTTGATAACATATTCAAATCTTCCTATCCAGATATTTATCCATCACTAAAAGCAAATTACTTTTTGCCTTTCAATTGTTTATTACTTCTCATATCATTAAAATTCAATTTTTAACACACTCTTTTTTTTCTAAACTCTGCCGCAGTTTTCTTTTTTCAGAATCCTTTACCTTTTTCCCTATAAAAACTTCTTCGACATCATGACAAAACCATATTAATTCACAATCATTGTTCTTACAGTAATCTGATATATTATCAAATTCCATTTTATGCATTTGATTGCTTTCAATTTGATCTGTATCAATACAATAAACCACATAACTCTTTCCATGATTATACATATTAATTAACTTATCTATATCTCTCACTACACCCTTATCATTATATCTTGTTTTTTTTGTTTTCATGTATATCTTACTAATTTTAACCGAATTATCGATCACATAATTATGTCTGATGGCATCCATAATATATGTGCTATCTGTATCAGCTTGCTTATTAGTTTCAACACATAGAATTATCTGTTTTCCCATAACTACCCCTCAAATATTCCTATAAAATCTGTAGCATCTATATTAAATGGCGAATTTTCAATCATTCCATTCTTATAATAATTTTCTGGAGATGCATGCCCCTTAGATACCCCACGACACAATTTTATTATCACTTGATAAGAAATCAATAGAATTCTTATTCTGTTTTAATAATGACATCGGATCTACATTATGCATAGTAAAACACAATTGTCCTTTACCATAATACATAAAATACTCTATTAATTTACATAAATAAATATCATTAATGTTAGAGTCCATTTCATCCACAAATGCAATTCCATAATTATTAGCTGCTTTTAAATGCTGAATATTATCTTCCAACTTTCTTTATTCCAGTACTTTCAAATTCCTTATTAACCTCATAATTACCATAATTAAAAATCAACTCACACCTATAGTTGTCTCCATCATCCTTTGCATCTATATCTATCGATTTTAATTCTCTCTTAAAAATTTGTATAAATTTTGTAAGCTGTTTTACACTTTCTTTATACTTGTCAAATTCTGACTTGCTTATAGAATTGTCATCAAATGCGGAATATACACTTATTGTATCTAGAATCTCATTTATATCATCAATATACTCGGAACTTTTTTCGTGTGATTCTCTTATTGTTTTCCTCAAAAAAATATATATCATGTTTATCCTCTTCGTTAATATATACATTAATAAGTGCTATGAGAAATAACATCACTGCAATATTGTATGAGAATTCCTTTATCTTTTTTCAATAACACTAGTATAATCAACAATATAAAGTGACATAAAAGGGTTCTTATTTAACAGATTAAATGTCTTTTTTTTTTTTTTCTATAATATTCTTAACAGTCTCATTACAATTAATATTAATAAGTTCACCATTATCACACTCATATACATTAACATAATTATTATTGGGATAATTACCATTTTTTAAATTAAGGCTTTCATGTTTTATAACATAATCTCCTTTATTATTCTTCTCCAACTCAAAATTATAATCATAGACAATATATGATTCTTCTTCTCCTGTAATATATTCACACCCAAATGTAAATCTCGATGTTTCTTTTTATTAATTATTTCATCAAGGAATCTCTGATTCTTACTTTCGTTAAGATATTGATTACTCAGCATCAAATCCTGAAATATCTTGATTCCAGTAATAATTGCTGTCTTTCCCGAACCATTTTCTCCATATATAGCCTTAACCCTGAATTTATCAGGATCAAAATTCTTATCAACAGTCTTCTTATAAAAATCCAATCTAATTTCATTTTTTTATGCTCTTAATTCCTGACATTCTGACATTTAACAAATAAATCAAGTTTATCCATACCATAAATCTCCTTTCCCTTCTATATTATATCACTTAAGTTAAAAAAATAAATACATTTTGTATTTTTTTTCTTGTTAAATATACTTTCCCATTCTGAAAACAATTATTACATTATTAACAACAGAAAAAAAGAACTGCAACAGACACACATCAATGTCATGCTACAGTTCTTTTAATTATTAATAACTAATTATTTAATTTCTTTTTCTTACTGATGATTCCTGCAATACCTGCTCCACTTAATAAAGCAATCATAAGCCACATCATAAGTCTTGTTGCATCTCCTGTCTGAGTAGATGTTCCAGGCTCTGTGTTCTGTGCTTCTGATACTGCTTCAGTACTAACCTGTGTTGAAGACTCTGTACCATTAGTTACACTCTCAGATGGTTTTGTCACATCTTCTGAAGGCTTAGATTCTGGATTTGTTTCTTGTGTTGACGGCTTTGTCTCCGGATCACTTGGCTTTACTTCTGAACCAGCTACATCTCTATAGACAATCGCATATGTTGAAAATTCATTAGTCTTAAATGTAATTGTCTTATTATCTGCATCCCATACACTATCAACTGTTTTTACTACACCATTATGTACACGAATAATCTTGTATTCTCTGTTATTAGATATAAGATCTGATGGTACATTAATTGTAATAGTAATCATTTCCTGTGAATCAGATACTTTCTTATTATTATTGACAACATTTCCAGCTTTGTCCTTAACTGTCAGCAACAACGAAACGTCTAAGCACTTACCAATCTTTTCATTTGCTTTAAATGAAGCCTCAATAAGTTTCTTATCAGCAGCATTATTGTCAGTTGCATTCTTTATTGATAAAACAATATCTGCTGAACCACCTTTATTAACAATATCTTTCTGCTTATCATCAAGTGTCTTCTCAATCAACTTTTTCTTATCAGTATCAACATTAACACTTGGAACATCCTCAGAAACCACAGGTTCAAATGTTATATCTCCTAGTTTTGTGTCTGGGTTAGGTGTCGGTTCCGGATCTGGTGCTGGAAGCTTTGCAATTGTTTTGTTAAACTCTACCTTATCAGTTGCTGTTCCACATACAAGTGCAATATCTGCCTGGACACTTCCTGCCGCCTGTGTTGTTGCATCTGTCTTTCTCTCATGTATCCGTCTCTCCTTTAATATTAAGTTTCTATACTCACTATTAAAAGAAATGAAGACGCATTTATACTGATTACAATGCATAAAAAAATCCGGCATATAGCCGGAAATGATTATTATAATAAAATGAGCAGCACTATAAGCCGGGTTATGTCAGCATAAGCTGTGATGATCATCTATCTAGGCCTGATGTTGCCACCAGGCTCTAGCGACCTACCCGAAAGCTTGGCGGGCAGCCTTTATATCGCTTTTATTTGGTCTTGCTTCGGATGGGGTTTACATGAGCCAGCACTGTTACCAGTACTGCGGTAGTCTCTTACACTGCCTTTCCACCCTTACCCTTTCGGGCGGTATATTTCTGTTGCACTTGCCTGGGAGTCACCTCCACCGGACGTTATCCGGCATCCTGCCCTGTGAAGCCCGGACTTTCCTCACCTGCACGAATGCAGCCGCGATCATCTGTGCTACTCATAATATTTAGTTGTTTTTGCTTTCGTCTACTATCTGGTAAACTTCTATCTTAAACTGATCTTCTTTACTAATACCAACAAATCTACAGCCGTATGTTGTCTCTGCATCCCCTGAATTACTCATTCGTATAATTTCTATTACAGTTGCCAATCGTTCTTTATTGGCAAGTATAACAACTGTATCGTAATAAGTATTAGGTTTAGACTTATAATCAGACTTAAATGCCATGCCATCTTTTGATATATTAATGACATTCACATCTACGGTATCACCAGCATACCCAGAAACATATTTATCATCAAGCTGTCTTAATGATATATAAACATTGACATCAGTTCTTTTTTGATTTTCTCTTTTCAATCCCCATGATTTCCCCTCTGTACTGTACAGGATTATACCTGTTCTCTTTCATTTAATCCATATAATGATATCATTAACTTATTGGAAGTTCAAATATATTTTTTGTATACTTTTATTATTTAATAAACATAGCATCTCCAAAACTGAAGAATCTGTATTTCTCCTGCACAGCAACTTCATAAGCATTAAGAACATTTTCTCTTCCTGCAAGTGCTGACACAAGCATTACAAGAGTTGATTCTGGGAGATGGAAATTAGTTATAAGACAATCGATTGCCTTGAACTTATATCCCGGATATATGAATATCTCTGTCCATCCACTCTTTGCTGGAATTGTTCCATCTTCAAGTGCGACTGACTCAAGAGTTCTTGTGCTTGTTGTTCCAACAGCAATTACCCTGCCGCCATTTTTTCTTGTATTATTGATCATATCTGCAGCTTCCTGTGTAACAACATAAAACTCCGAATGCATATGATGATCTAAGATATTCTCAACCTTAACAGGTCTGAATGTTCCAAGTCCCACATGAAGTGTTACTCTTGCAATATTAACTCCCATGGCCTTGATTTTTTCAAGTAGCTCTGTTGTAAAATGTAATCCGGCAGTAGGCGCTGCTGCAGAACCCTCATGCTTTTGCATATACTGTCTGATATCTGTTCTTATCCTGAAGCTTATGTGTTATATAAGGAGGAAGTGGCATCTGTCCAAGTTCATCAAGTATCTCTTCAAATATACCATCATATGTAAACTGTATAAGTCTGTTTCCTTCCTCTACTATATCAATAATCTCTCCTATAAGCTTGCCTTCGCCAAAACTTATCTTAGCACCAACCTTAGCCTTCTTTCCCGGCTTAACAAGAACTTCCCATGTATCCTGTCTGTCTTCAAGTCTTTTTTAAGAAGAAGCACTTCAATAGTAGCTCCTGTATCAGCCTTAGTACCTATAAGTCTTGCAGGTATAACCTTAGTATCATTAATTACAAGGCAGTCACCCGGCTTAAGATAATCTACGATATCTCTGAATATCTTATGTTCAATCTCTCCTGTTTCTTTATCAAGCACCATAAGTCTTGAACTTGATCTGTCAGACAAAGGGTCCCTGCCAATAAGCTTCCTCTGGCAGATCATAATAAAAATCATGTAAATCCATGTACTACTCCTTTCAAAGCAAAGGGGCGGCGCCACGCCGCCCCCTTTACCGACCACTGTAACAGCTGGGTCTGTATTACTTTCTAAGCTCGATTCCATCAGCCTCAAGATCCTTGAATATCTTCTCCATTACTGGTGTGATATCCTTATCCTCAAGTGTCCTGTCCTTAGCTCTGAATGCGATTGAGTAAGCAACTGACTTGAAGCCTTCTTTAATCTGGCTTCCTTCGTAGATGTCGAAGAGGTTGTAGCTTTTCTAATATCTTGCCGCCGCGCTTTTCAATAATCTTCTCAACTTCACCAACTGGAAGTTCCTTAGGCATTACCATACTGATATCTCTTGTTACAGGCTGGGAACTTTGCAATTCCTGTGAACTTCTTATCAAAGCTTGCCATTTCTGTAACTGTTGGAATATCAATAACAACAATATATGTTCTCTCACCGATTGAGTAAGTATCGGCAACATCCGGATGAAGTTCTCCGATGTAACCAATCTTCTTATCAGCGTAATATACATCAGCCTGACGTCCTGGATGAAGAATGGAATACCAGCCTTAGCATCATATGTTGGCTTCTTCTTCATTCCAATCTTCTCAAGGAATTCTTCAATAACACCCTTCATTGAGTAGAAATCAACGCTGCCGAAAGCTCCGAGTGTGAATTCAACTCTTTCGTCCGGAAGCTCGTTAACATCATCTGCTGCAAGGTAAATCTTAGCCAATTCATATAACTTAACATTCTTGTTTCTTCTGTTATAGTTAGTAGATAAAGATGTAAGCATTCCGTGAATTGAAGTGTTCTCATTAATTGAGAAATCTTCTCCTAATGGATTAGAGATTACCACTGTCTTTCTGTATTCTGAATCGGCAGCAAGCTTAAGCTTATCAAATACCTTAGGGCTCTCGAATGAGTATGTCATAGCCTGTGAGAATCCTGTAAACTGGGCAACCTCAGAAGCTGCATCTTCAATACTTCTGCTCAAATGAAATCTTACCCATTGTTGTCTCTCCCTTAGGAAGAGTTGTAGGAATGTTGTCATATCCGAAGAATCTTGCAACTTCCTCTGCCATATCCGCGTCTCTGTTAAGATCCTGTCTAAATGTTGGGATAATAAGCTCATTAGCATCTTTATCATATTCAACTTCAAGTCTTTCAAAGTAAGAAAGCATATCTTCATCTGATACATTAGTACCAAGTAAAGCATTGTATTTAGCCGGCTCAAATGGAAGTCTCTTCTTAGTTACAGGGTCAGGATATACATCAACCACGCCTCCTACAACATCACCTGCATCAAGCTCTTCAATAAGCTGGCATGCTCTGTTGATAGCCTCCATTGCGTTCTCTGGATCAAGTCCCTTCTCAAACTTACCAGAAGCATCTGTTCTTAAACCTATCTTCTTAGCGGATTTTCTTATATTAGTACCATCAAATGTTGCAGCTTCAAAAAGCATTGTCTTGACATCATCAGTAATCATTGAATTCTCGCCACCCATAATACCTGCGATACCAACTGGCTTCTCACCATCACAGATAAGAAGTGTCTGTGCGTCAAGAGTTCTCTCCTGTCCGTCAAGTGTTACGAATTCTTTTCGCCATCAGTTGCTGTTCTTACAACAATCTTGTGACCTGCAATAGTATCATAATCATAAGCGTGCATTGGCTGACCATATTCTGTCATAACATAGTTAGTAATATCTACTATGTTATTAATAGGTCTGATGCCTGCTGTCATAAGTCTGTGCTGCATCCACTTTGGTGATGGAGCAAGCTTTATATTCTTAACAACTCTTGCAACATATCTTGAGCAAAGTTCTTTAGCTTCAATATCAACTGAAACCATTGTGTGTTAACATCCTCATCGTTACCTGTCTTAGTAACAACCGGGGGAATGAACGGCTTTCTGAAGGTTGCAGCCGCCTCTCTTGCGATGCCTAAAATGCTGTAGCAGTCTACACGGTTATTAGTTATCTCATATTCAAATACTGTATCATTAAGTCCTAAGTACTCTACCGCACTTGAACCAACAACAGCATCATCTCCAAATATATATATTCCTTCCTCTGGTGCATCCGGGAAGAATTCTCTTGAAGAACCAAGTTCCTCGATAGAGCACATCATACCGCATGACTCCACGCCTCTTAACTTGCCCTTCTTAATCTTAATTCCGTCTTCTGGAAGTGCGCCGCCGTCATGTCCTCCGGCAACTTTACCTCCGTCTAATACTACAGGAACCTTCTGTCCACTTGAACCAACTTCAATATTAGGTGCACCTGTTACAATCTGGACATTCTCGCTGCCAACATTCACCTGACATACTACAAGCTTGTCTGCATCTGGATGTCTCTCCAACTGAGAGAATCTGTCCAACTACGATTTTATCAAGGTTCTTGTCAAATGCATTAAAACACTCCACCTTAGTTCCTGAAAGAGTCATAGCATCTCTGAATTCTGATCTGTACACTCAAGACCTGGAACCATTGCTTTTATCCAATTTAATGATGTATTCATATCGTCATTCTCCTTAAATATACTTTATCTTATTCCAGTCGTTAGACCACTATATGAATCGATTTAGAACTGCTTTATAAATCTGATATCGTTCTCATAAAGAAGTCTCATGTCATCGATTTCGTACTTAAGAAGAGCAACTCTCTCAAGTCCTACACCAAAGGCAAATCCTGTATATTCTTCCTTATCTATTCCACACATCTCAAATACATGTGGGTGAACCATTCCACAGCCGAGGATTTCAATCCATCCCTCGCCCTTACAGAAACGGCATCCTTTACCACCACATTTGAAACAGCTTACATCCATCTCGGCACTAGGCTCAGTGAATGGGAAATGATGTGGTCTGAATTTAACCTTAGTATCAGGTCCGAAAAGCTCCTTAGCTAATTCTGCTAAAGTCCCCTTAAGGTCTGCAAATGTGATTCCCTTATCAATTACAAGCCCTTCTACCTGATGGAAGCATGGTGAATGTGTAGCATCAACTTCATCTGCTCTGTATACACGTCCTGGAGAAATCATTCTGATAGGAAGCTTGCCCTTCTCCATAACTCTTGCCTGAACAGGGGAAGTCTGTGTACGGAGTACTATCTTATCATTAATATAGAATGTATCCTGTTCATCTTTTGCTGGATGGTTAGCTGGAATATTAAGTGCCTCAAAGTTGTAATAATCATACTCAACTTCTGGTCCATCAACTACTTCATAACCCATTCCGATGAATATCTTCTGGATTTCTTCTAATGCAAGTGTATTAGGATGCTTTATGTCCTAACTCATCCCTCTTAGATGGAAGAGTAACATCTATTACTTCACTCTTTAACTGAAGTTCTCTCTTCTTGGCAGCTAATTCTGTCTTAGCCTTATCTAATACTTCTTCAATTGCCTGTCTTGTCTCATTAACAATCTGACCAACCTTAGGTCTGTCTTCTGGTGCAACTTCCTTCATACCTTTTAAGTACTTCTGTAAGTTCACCCTTCTTTCCAAGGAAAGCGACTCTGATATCATTCAGTTTATCAAGCGAATCAGTTTCATTAATCTGTGCTAAAGCTCTTTCTCTAATTGCTTCAAGTCTTTTTTTTTCATCCTTATAGCCTCCATACTTCTTTCGCTTTTTATCATTCATATGCGTAAAAAGCCACTGTTTATTGTAACATATCAATTTTATTTTTTGCAAACCCGTGAATGTCGCTTCTCATACATTTCAATTACGCGCATTGCACCATCGCTGTGTGCCGGATTTGAAAGCGTTATCTTTAATATTTTCCTTTGCTTCATCAATACGTTTTTTCATTGTACTCTATCTGCTGCCTTAATTTATAACCTATGAGTATTTATTATTTCATGCCGCACTTCAACCATTTTCCTTAGGATTAATGATTGCCCTCACTCTTCCAAGCCATATGTGGACTGTAAAGTCCTAAATTCTTAAGCTAATATTCTCAAGCTCATTTTCAGCAGAATTAAGTGATGATGTCATATCAAGCATTCTAATCTGCTCTTTTTTTTCATCTCCTCGTACAGTCTGTATTTCTTATCAAGTTCATATGAACTTTTAACTCCGAACTTTGTATATTCATAATCCAGCGTATTTGCTGCATTAATGAACTTAATCTTTACTTTGTTAAGCAGTGCTGTAGCTTTATTAAGTTTTATTTCGGTTATAATCACATTTCTTTCAGTAACCTTTAATAAAGCAAACATTCCAACTGCAAGAATTGCTGCAAATAAAGATATTCCTATAAAAAGTGCCGTATCACTGTCAGTTTTGAACAAGTGTCATCGATATAAGAAATACTGCAAACACTGCCGCAAGCGCAAAGATTGCTGTTTTCGCAAGCCTTCTTATCTTAATCTGTCTTGTAACAAGAACGTCCGCATCTGTTCTAAGATTAAGCTGTTCTGCCTCAAGTATCCTTAAATCTCTCTTAACAGTATCATAATAATCTTCGGATGCTTTTTCCAAAAGCTTTATTCCACCTTTGGCATTTCATTTTTCCACAGCTTCCATGCGCCTGTATGCCGCATTTGACAGCTTATGTTCTGTACTTTTTAAGAATACGCCTGTCAACCATCATGTTGTCTATGGTCTCTGCACAGCTCAATATTTTATCACGTATCTGTGTGGGAGCTTCTTCCATAATCTGTATATCATTATATTCTTCAGTAACAGCCTCATACTCAGCTTTAGCATTTTCTACATGTGTCGCTGCTTCTTCCATGATATCACACTGTTCTCTTACATAAACCTCAATATCATGTGTACTGAAATCCTTTATATTGACACTGTCTATATTCCTGCTCATCGCATATTCTGCAATTTTATCAAGGTCGGATTTTTTTCCTTTGGAAGCTCAATAGGTATAGCATCTATCTCTTTGCGGTCTTCCTCATCCTTTCCATATTTCTCAACTGCCTTGATAAGCGTCTGTGCCTGCATACTGTTTAACAGATGATCATATTTTTCTTCTTCTATCTTGGCCTGCTGCTGTTTTTTCCTTTGTTTTCTCATCAAGTTCTCCGCTCTTGCGGTCTTCATGTTTTTTTTCTTATTCTTCTTATCAAAACGTTTCATATATATTCAATATATTAAACATTTTATTGGCAGTTTTTTTCCTTCTCTGCCTCTTCTAGCAGTTCCTCATCTCTGTACGATTTCATCATCATAATCATCATATATCGTTTCTTTTTCAGTTTTTTAAATATTCCCATATATCCACCACAATTCTTTAAAAATGTTTTTGCTATATTTAATGTATGCCGTTCTCCACCTGTCAAGTCTTTCATCTACCGCCCTGTTGTACTGTGCCAGATTGCCGTCTGCTTTTAATCTGGCAATATCTTCAAGTTCCCTATATTCATCACTATATCTGACATTATCCATTAAAGTTTCCAATTCCTTCTGGACAACATATTCATCTTCATCCGCATCAACATTAACAGGTTCTTTATCCTTCTTTTGCCATAATTAAAGCTGCTATACTGCATTTTTTGATTCCTCATGCTGACCCGTCCTATATGCCTCATCATAATATATCACTGCTTTATCATACATAAACATTCTTGCATAGGCAGTTCCAGGTTATGATAAACTTTTTGCATAATCAGCTGCCAACAAATCTTTTCCCTTGTAATCTTTTTATAATTGACTCGTAACATCTGACCGCGGCAAAATAATATCCAGCATTGAGATATCCGTCTCCTCTTGCTTTTAAGCCTTTCGCATACGCTCTGCTTTCAAGAGTATTAAGAATCCCTTTAACTGCTCAATCTCTTCAACAGAATAATAATCTATTGTCTTGAGTATTATTACAAATATCTCAGTGCTAATGACCCTCCTGTTTCTTTTCAGCTTCCTTACTCTTTCTGCCAGCTCTTTTTCTCCGGTTTCATCAAGAAAACTGATAAGATTATCATCTATAAATCCAGCACAAACTGAATCCTTGA
>VOFK01000693.1_pt1 | contig 19051 bp, 25 predicted proteins | sample 5384121 | NCBI WGS metagenome assembly VOFK01 (sample SAMN12384730, study PRJNA508395) | human gut metagenome | isolation source: healthy gut J | host: Homo sapiens
CCGACCGATAAGTACACCAAAACCACTTGCTGTTGCAAAACAAGCGGGTGGTTTTTTTGTACAGTAAGGTAAAATTGATGTAAAGGGCTCCTGCACCGGTTGCACATCACTGGCAGACGGCGTATAATGAATGCTAAAGAGGCAATTTGTATGTGGTTGTTGTACGCGGTTGGCTCGGCACTGTTTGCGGGACTGACCTCCATTCTGGCAAAATGCGGCATCCGTAAGACGGATTCCACGGTGGCCACGGCCATCCGCACGATTGTGGTGCTGATTTTTTGCGTGGATTATGGTGTTTGTTGTCGGTTCGCAGGGCACACTCCTGGACATTCCGGCCAAGAGTCTTGTGTTTCTGGTGCTGTCGGGTCTGGCTACAGGTGCCAGCTGGCTGTGCTATTTTTACGCGCTGCAGCGCGGGCCGATTGATAAGGTTGTGCCCATCGACAAGAGCAGTACGGTTATGACGATTCTGCTGGCGGCGCTGCTGCTGGGCGAGAGCGTGACCCTGACCAAGGGCGTCGGCGTGGTGCTTATCGCGGTGGGCACCTTCCTGATGATTGAGAAAAAGGGCGGCGTCCAGAAAGAGGCGGGCGGCTGGATGCTGGCTGCTTTCGGGTCTGCTATTTTCGCCGCTCTGACGTCTATTCTGGGTAAGGTTGGCATTACGGCGGTGGAGTCTAACCTCGGCACGGCACTGCGCACCGGCGTGGTGCTTGTTATGGCGTGGGTCATGGTCTTTGTGCAGGGCAAGCAGGGGCAGATGCGCACCGTGCCGCGCAATGAGCTGGGATTTATCTGCCTGTCGGGTCTGGCCACAGGTGCCAGCTGGCTGTGCTACTACAAGGCGCTGCAGCTTGGCCCGGCCAGTCTGGTTGCCCCCATTGACAAGCTGAGTATTCTGGTCACGGTGCTGTTCTCGTATCTGGTTTTCCACGAAAAGCTCAGCAAAAAAGCACTGGCCGGTCTGGCCGTTCTGGTGGCGGGCACGCTGGTTATGCTGCTGTAAGGAGCCGTCTGCCAAGAAAAAATCTGTCACAAGCAACACCTTTTGTCTGAAATGGTGTTGCTTTTTTTGTGGATTTTTGTCATAATAAACATAGTTACAAGAGAGGGGGATGCAGTTGATGGCTAAAATCGCCGTGGTCGAGGATAACGATGCCATGCGCGGGGAGCTATGCGGGTTTATCGCGCAGTACGCGCAGGAAAGCGGCTGCCAGCTGGATGTGACCCCCTTCGCGGACGGCTCACAGCTGGTGGAGCCCTACCGCCCCGGCTTTGACATCATCTTTCTGGATATTGAGATGCCCACGCTGGGCGGTATGCCCACGGCGGAGCGCATCCGTATGCTGGACCCCGATGTGATCCTGATTTTCGTCACGAATATGGCGCAGTATGCCATTCGCGGGTATGAGGTTGACGCGATGGACTTTGTGCTGAAGCCCGTCAGCTACTACCAGTTCAGCACCAAGCTGGAGCGCGCCTTGCAGCGCATCCGCCGCCGCCGCGGCGGGCAGATAGCCCTGCAGGTGGGCGGCGGGGTGCAGCTACTGGACACCGATGACATTCTGTATCTGGAAACCCGCGAACGTCTGCTGCACTACCACACCGCCGATAATACATGGTCGGTGCGCGGCAGCCTGCTGAAGGCGGAAAAGGAGTTGGCACCCTACCACTTTGCCCGCTGCAACCAGTGCTATCTGGTCAATCTGCGCCACGTCCGCGGCGTGCAGGATGATATTGTGCAGGTGGGGGAGGAACGGCTGGAAATCAGCCGCCGCCAGCGCACCTCCTTTCTGGCTGCGATGGCGGCTTATGTCGGGGGTGTGCTGTAGGTGGAAGCGGTTATGACACCGGCGGTCTGTGCAGGGGGCCTTCTGGCTGCGCAGCTTGCCTACTGGCTGCCGCTGAAACGGCGGCCCGATTTTGCCAGACGTGCGGCGCTGAACGCGGTGGCCATGTTGCCCTTTGCGCAGCTGATGGTATGGGGCAACAGCGGGCACGGCAGCACATGGCTGCTGCTGGTCATTTACGGCATTACGTTTGCCTATGCGGCGGTTTCAACGCATCTGTGTACAAAAATGGATTGGCCAGCCAGCGCCTATTGCGGCATCTGGATTGTGCTGACCTCGGAATCCCCTGTATGAGCTCTGGCGCGTTGTGCTGTGGCTGGGCGAGGCGCCGGGTATGCAGCACACGGCACTGGACAGCACGCCGCTGCTGCTGGGGCAGCTTGCCTTTACGGTGGCGGGCTGCGTGATTGTCCGCTATACCATGGCCCGCGCCATGCCGGAGGACGGTGACTACCGCATCGGCCCGCGGCAGCTGGGCAGTGCGGGCTGCTGGGGCAATTTTCGTGTTCCAGTTTTTTGCCCTGCAGACCAGCCTGCGTGTCGGACTGCGGCCGTCCGCGGTGGTGACGCCCTCTCTGCTGACGCAGCTTTATTGCCTGACGCTGCTGTATCTGCAAACCGAGCTTTTCAAAAAATCGGCTATGCAGAAGGAAATGGAAGCGCTGAACTTGCTGTATGACCGCCAGCGCAAGCAGTACCAGATTGCACGGCGCAACGTGCAGATTATCAACCGCAAATGCCATGAGCTGAAGGTGCAGATTGCCGATTTGCGCCGCCTGCAGCCCGATGAGGCAACCGTCCGCAGTCTGGACGAGGCCGAGCAGGCCGCCCGGATGTATGATGCCAACGCTGCTACCGGCAATGAGGTGCTGGATGTTGTGCTGACGGAAAAGAGCCTGCTGTGTGAGTCGCAGCGCATCCGCCTGAACTGCGTGGCGGACGGCGCCTGCCTTGCCTATGTGGAGCCGGGGGACCTGTACGCGCTGTTTTCCAACCTGTTGGATCAGGCCGTGGACGCCGCGGCTCAGCAGCAGGAGACCGACCACCGTATGATTGATTTTCTGGTGTGCAAGCGGCAGGGCTTTGCTGTTATCAACGTAATCGGGGCCGGTGCTGCCCGCGCAGTCCGAGCATGGTCGCCGTCACAAATTATGAGCTGAAGGTGGCCCGCCGTGTGGTGCAGAAATATAACGGTACTATGTCTACCGAGCTGCGTGGTGCCCTGTTTGCGGTTAAGATTGTGCTGCCGCCCCCCAAAACCGAATAACCAAAATGACGCCTATGCTTTTGTGCACATTGTACAAAAATATAGGCGCTTTTGTACACCGAAACACCGAATTTCACGCCAGAAATACCACTTTTCGCAAACCTGTTGCCATAAAATTAACAGTTCTGTATAATAGTAACACAACAAAAACAACACAGGAGGGCGCAATGCGAAGCACGACCAAGCTGATGGAAAACTGGCAGTTCACCGGCCCCGACGGCAAAACCGCCGCCGTGACTCTGCCCCCACACATGGAACAACATCGACGGTCAGGACGGCGGCAACGATTACTGGCGCGGCACCTGCACCTACAAAACGCAGTTCGCGGCACCCGCCTTTGACGCGGCCACCCAGCAGGTCTGGCTGCAGTTTGAGGGCGTCAACGCGAGCGCCAAGGTCACGCTGAACGGTCAGGAGATTATGACCCATGACGGCGGCTACTCCACCTTCCGCGCTGACATCACCGCGCTGCTGGCAGAGAACAACGACCTGGTTGTCGCTGTGGACAACAGCAAGAATGACCGCGTCTACCCCCAGAAAGCCGACTTTACCTTCTACGGCGGCATCTACCGCGATGTGACGCTGCTGGTGGTCAACAAGAACCACATTGCACTGAATTATCTCGGCGGCTGCGGTGTGCAGATTACCCCGACCGTCAGCGGCAGCAAGGCCGACATTGCCGTCAAATCCTGGGTCGAGGGTGAGGGTGAAATCGAGTTCTCGATTCTGGACGCGCCGGTGCAGAGGTACTGACCGGCGGGGGCACCGACACCACCGTGACGCTCGAGCATCCCCACCTGTGGGACGGCGTGCGCGACCCGTATCTCTACACCTGCGCGGTGCGCTTGGTGCTGAATGGGGAAGTGCAGGACGAAGTCCGCCAGCGGTTCGGCGTGCGCAGCTTCAGCGTGGACCCGAAGAAAGGCTTCTTCCTCAATGGCCGCCCCTATCCGCTGCACGGCGTTTCCCGCCATCAGGACCGCAAGGGGCTGGGCAACGCCATCACCCGGGAAATGCACGAGGAGGATATGCAGCTGATCAAGGAGCTGGGTGCGAACACGATTCGCCTTGCGCATTATCAGCACGACCAGTATTTCTATGACCTCTGCGATGAGGCCGGTATGGTGGTCTGGGCGGAGATCCCCTACATCTCCGAGCATATGAACAACGGCCGCGAGAACACGATTTCCCAGATGAAAGAGCTGATTGTCCAGAACTACAACCACGCCTGCATCGTCTGCTGGGGCGTTTCCAACGAGATTACCATCAGCACCAAGGACAAGCGCGATATGCTGGACAACCACCGTGTGCTGAATGACCTCTGCCACGAGATGGACAAGACCCGCCTGACCACGCTGGCCTGCTATGCCATGTGCGGGCCGTTCAACCCGGTGGCGCACATTACAGACCTTGTCAGCTGGAACCTCTATCTCGGCTGGTATGTGCCGGGGCTGTTCCTGAACGATTTGTGGATGGACTTCTTCCACCTCTGCTACCCGAACCGCGCACTCGGCTTCAGTGAGTACGGCGCCGAGGGTATGCCGAATCTGCACAGCGCCCACCCCCCACCGCGGCGACCACACCGAGGAGTATCAGGCTATCTACCACGAGTATATGCTGCGCTGCTTTTTTGACCGCCACAGGTGGCTGTGGGCCACCCATGTGTGGAATATGTACGATTTCGCCGCCGATGCCCGCGACCAGGGCGGTGAGCCGGGTATGAACCACAAAGGGCCTTGTGACCTTTGACCGCAAGACCAAGAAGGACAGTTTCTACATCTATAAAGCATGGTGGAGCGACGAGCCGTTTGTGCATATCTGCTCCAAGCGGTTTGCGGACCGCACCCAGAGCGAGATTGAGGTCAAGGTCTACTCAACCAGAAGAACGTCAGCCTCTATGTCAACGGCGCAAAGCTGGACGAGCAGGAGGGTGAGCACATCTTCAAGTTCCGCGTCAAGCTGAACGGCGAAACCAAGGTACAGGCCGTGGCAGGGGACTGCATTGATGAGGCCGTGTTCCGCAAGGTCGAGACACCCAACCCCGACTACAAGCTGACTAAGAGCAAGACAAAGAGCGCAAACTGGGTGTGACACCTTAAATAATAAATAATAGATAATAAATAATAAATATGGAGTGCGCCGTGCCACATTCAAAAAGCGGCGGTGACCCCGCCAACGCCCTATTGTAACGACCCGCTGTCAGGCGGTTTGTTTATAGAAACCCATGGAGAAAAAACAACAAGGAGAAAACAAGATGGAAGACGTAAAGACCCAAAAAAAGGCTTTGAAAAAGCCTACAAAAAAGGCTAAGCGTAAAGACCATTACGCTGTGGAAAGTCCTGACGATCCTCTGCGCGATCGTTATGATCATTTCCGTGCCTTTGTCCGTACTGGCCGCAAAGTTCGACAACACCATGGCTGCCCGTTTTCGGCGGCAGCTTCTGGAAGCTGCAGAACGAGGACACCAACGCCCAGTATTACACCAGTGACTTCAACTCCGCCGAGGAGATGGTCAACTACGGTCTGGCTTTGACCCAGCAGGTCGAGGCCGAGGGCGCTGCCCTGCTGATGAACAACAACAACGCGCTGCCTCTGGCTGCCGACGCGAAGGTCAGCACCTTCTCCAGCAGCAGCGTCAACCTCGTGTACGGCGGCACCGGTTCCGGCAACATTGATGCCTCCACCGCCGACACCCTGCGCACCGCCCTCGAAAAGGTCGGCGTCACCGTCAACCCCACCCTGTGGGACTTCTACACCACCGGCGCCGGCAAAGGATTACTCCCGCAAGACCCGTATGGCACCGTCGCCAAATCTAGTGAGGTCACCGCCGAGGTGCCTTGGGATGTCTACACCGACGAGGTCAAGGACAGCGTTGCCCAGTACGGCGATGCCGCTATCGTGACCCTGTCCCGCGTCGGCGGCGAGGGTGCTGACCTTTCTTACGGCGAGGTCAACTACCTGGCCCTCGACGAGAACGAGAAGGCCATGCTGCAGAACGTTGCCGAGATGAAGAAGAACGGCACCGTCAAAAAGACCATCTTGCTGATCAACTCCGCCAACGCCCTGCAGGTCGATTTCCTCAAGAACAACGAGTACGACATCGACGCCGCACTGTGGATCGGTGACGTGGGCATCTCCGGCATCAATGCCGTTGCCGAGATCCTGACCGGCAAGGTCAACCCCTCCGGCAGCCTGGTCGATACCTACTGCTACGACAACTTCAGCGCCCCCGCCATGTGGAACTTCACCCCCACCACCTATGAAGGCTACGTCGAGGGCGGCGATGTTCCCGCCAAGGCCAAGTCCTACATGATTTACCAGGAAGGCATCTATGTAGGCTACAAATACTACGAAACCCGCTACGAGGACTTCGTCACCGGCAACGGCAACGCAGGCGACTACGCCTACGGCGATATCGTGGCATACCCCTTCGGCTACGGCATGAGCTACACCGACTTCGACATCAGCGATATGAACGTCAGCTACAATGCCGCCGATGACACCTACACCGTCACCGTCAATGTCACCAACACCGGCGACATGGCGGGCAAAAAGACCGTGCAGGTCTATGTCCAGAGCCCCTACACCGACTACGACAAGGAAAACGGCGTCGAGAAGTCTGCCGTTTCTCTGGTCGGTTTCGGCAAGACCGGCATGATTGAGCCGGGCACATCCGAAACCCTGTCCATGACTGTCAACAAGCGCGACATCGCCTCCTTTGACACCTACGGCGCAGGCACCTACATTCTGGATGCCGGTGACTACTACTTCACCGCCGCCACCGATGCCCACAACGCCGTCAACAACATTCTGGCTGCCAAGGGCTACACCGTCGAGTCCACCGACGGCAAGATGACCGCCGACGGCAACGCCGACCTGACCTACACCTGGACCGAGGATGCCCTCGACACCACCACCTATGCCACCAGCGAAAACGGCACCGCCATCACCAACCAGCTGTCCTGCGCCGACCCCAACCTGTACGAGGGCGTCGAGGAGACCGTGACCTGGCTGAGCCGTTCTGACTGGAACGGCACCCTGCCCACCGAAACCGTTAAGCTGACCCTGACCGAGCTGCTCAAGAAGGATCTGCAGGACATCCGCTACGATGCCGCCGACTACGAGAGCGTCGAGATGCCCACCTTGGGTGCCAAGAACGGCGTCAAGCTGTACGATATGATCGGTCTGGACTACAACGATCCCAAGTGGGACGAGCTGCTGGATCAGATGACCTTCGACGAGATGAACTCCCTGATCGGCGATGCTTTCCACTGGACCATGCCTGTCAAGAGCGTGGAAGCCCCCGGCACCCGTGACGAGAACGGCCCCCAGGGTCTGACCGCCAGCCTGCTGGGCAACGACAAGAGCCAGCTGACCGCCACCGCCTTCACCTCTGAGGACGTTATGGCTGCCACCTTCAACACCGAGATCATGACCGAGATCGGCAAGGTCATCGGCAACAACTGCCTGCAAGCCAACATTGCCTGCCTGTACGGCCCCGGCAACAACATTCACCGCACCCCTACGGCGGCCGTAACTTCGAGTACTACTCCGAGGACGGCTTCCTGTCCGGCATGATGAGCGCCTACGAGGTCGCCGCCATTCAGGCAAAGGGCGTACACGTCGTTATGAAGCACTTTGCCCTGAACGACTGCGAGCAGGACCGTATCGGTCTGGGCGTCTGGCTGAACGAGCAGGCTGCCCGTGAGGTCTACCTGAAAGCCTTCCAGGCTCCCGTCGAGGTCGGCAACGGCAACGGCGTTATGATTGCCTACACCCGCTGGGGTGCCATCTGGTCCGGCGGCAACTACGGTCTGGTCACCGGCATCCTGCGCAACGAGTGGGGCTGCGACGGCATGGTCATTACCGATAACGTTCTGACCCAGTATGTCAACGGTCCCGACGGCGTTCTGGCCGGTGTGTCCATCTACGACGCCATGATGTCCTTCGTCACCGACACCCTGCCCCAGTACAAGAACGACCCCGTCATTGTTACCGCCATGCGCGAGGCCTGCCACCACAACCTGTACGCCATCGCCAACTCCTGCGGTATGAACGGCGTCGGCGCGGACACTACCATCAAGGTCCAGGAGCTGCCTCTGGTAAGCATGCTCAAGAACATTCCCCGCATCTCCGCGGTGCTGTTCATTGTCTTTGCCGTGCTGTGGGTGCTGGGCGGCAAGAAGTTCCGCAAGACCGAAGAATACAAGGCTTATAAAGATTTCAAAAAATCCCTGAAGGCCGCTAAGAAAGCCTAACCCCCTACAGGATCCCGTAAGCTCCCCCGGCGGGGACTTTTGAGTAAATTCTCCCCCACAACAAGGAGCAGCCCATGAGTGAAAATGCAAAGGCACCCAGTGTCAACCGCGCCAAACTCTACCAGCTGGTATTGTTTCCGCTGAACAACGGTGCCACCAACGTCTATTATGTACTGGTGCTTTCTTACATTGCTACGTTTGGCAGCAATGTGCTGGCACTGGGTACGCTGTTTGCCACCGTTATGGTTACGGCCATGCGCCTGTGCGACGCTATCACCGACCCGATTATCGGCGCCCTGATGGACCGCACCAACGGTAAGTTCGGCAAATTCCGCCCCTTTATGGCCATCGGCAACATTATTATGGCCGTCAGTATTCTGGTGCTGTACGGCATCACCCCCATGATTCCCGATACCATGATGTGGGCGCGGTATGCCGCCTTCGTGGGGGGCTGTACTTCGTCTGGGTTATCGGCTACACCTTCCAGACCAGCTGCACGCGCTCCGGCCAGACCGTTCTGACCAATGACCCCAAAGCAGCGTCCGCTGTTCACGATTTTCAACACCGTCGGCTCTCTGCTGGGTATGGGCATTATGCAGTTCTTCGCGCCCATCCTCGCCAAGAATTTTGAGGGCGGCTATTCCTCCGCAGGCTTCTTCCGTGCGCTGGCACCTGTTGGCATCGTGATGTCCATTGCGCTGACCATCCTTGCCATCATCGGCATCTGGGAGAAGGACCAGCCCAAGTACTTCGGTATCGGCGGCGAAAAGGCCGAGAAGGTCAAGGTCAGCGAGTATCTGCAGATTATCAAGGAAAACAAGCCCATGCAGCGCCTGATGATTGCGGGCGCCGGCACCAAACTGGCGCTGTCCATCGCCAACAACACCACGGTTCTCTGCATGCTCTACGGCTGCATGATGGGGGCTTACGATGGCTTGTATCTGCCCATGATGGTGCTGGGCTATGTGTTCAGCGTGCCGTTCTTCCTGCTGTCTGTCCGCACCAGCCAGAAGAAGGGCCAGAAGGCCAGCCTGACCAAGTATGTCAGCGTGGCGCTGGTCTGCTATATCGGCGTGTTCGTCCTGCTGGCCCTGTGGGGTCACGGTGACGCCTTCCATCTGAGCCTAATGGGGGAGAACGGTCTGTCCATCAACCTGTACACTGTGCTGTTCATCCTCTTCTTCGGCATCGGCTACGGCGCATACTACGCCACTGCCGATATGCCCATCCCGATGGTGGCCGACTGCTCCGACTACGAGACCTATCGTTCCGGTAAGTATATCCCCGGCATTATGGGTACGCTGTTCAGCCTTGTGGATAAGCTGGTATCCAGCCTGTCCGCCACGGTTGTCGGTATTGCCGTGACCTTTATCGGCCTGAACACCCTGCCCACCCAGTATGACCCCTACACCCCCGGTATGAATGTGGTGGTCATCGTGCTGTTCTGCGTTATCCCGATGGTGGCATGGGCCGCCACTCTGATTGCCATGAAGGGCTACAGCTTGACAGGCGAGAAGATGAAGGAAATCCAGGCCGTCAACGCCTGCCGCCGCGACGCCGTGGCCGAGGGCATGAGCTTGGAGGACGCCATGAATAAGTGGCAGACTGCTGACCAGCTGCCCGAGCACTACCGCGCTTAATTTTGCCTTCCTCTTTGTCTTTGTTTCTGTCTTAAAAGCAATGCCGCCCCGGATGCTGCTGTATCCGGGGCGGCATTCTTTTGCAGGAAATACCGTAGGGGTGGATTTCATATCCGCCCATTTTTCCCATAAACAAGAAAAGAGCGATGAAACCTACGTTTCATCGCTCTTGACTTTGGTGCGGAAGATGGGACTTGAACCCCACGTCATAGACACACGCACCTCAAACGTGCCTGTCTGCCGATTCCAGCACTTCCGCTTGTTGCATTGACTGCGAGGATTATTCTATCACAAACCACCCCCAAAAGTCAAGCTTTTACAGCAAAATTTTCCGCCCTTGTAAAAACAGGCCGTGAATGATAGAATGAACACCATAGAGAGGGAGGCAACCGACGTGCAAAACCTGATATTCAGCCTGAATGCCACCATGCCGGTGTTCTTTGTTATGGTTGTGGGGTATCTCTGCTGGGGCGGATGGGCTTTCTGCCGCCCGCGTTCTGCAAGGCGGCGGATAAGCTCTGCTTCAAAATTACATTGCCGGTCATGCTGTTTCTGAATATGGGCAGTGTGGATATTCTGCATGAGTTTCAGACGAAGTTTGTGCTGTTCTGCTTTGCCGCCACGCTCATCGGCATCCTGCTTGTCTGGGCGGGGGCAAAGCGTTTTTTGAGGGACAAAACGCTGGTGGGGGAGTTTGTGCAGGCGGGCTACCGCAGTAGCGCCGCTGTGCTGGGCGTGGCGTTCATCCAGAACATCTACGGCAGTGCGGGTATGGCCCCGCTGATGATTTTGGGCAGCGTGCCGCTGTTCAACATCTTTGCAGTGCTGATTCTGATGCTGGAATCCCCGGAGCAGCGCGGCACACCAAATCCAAAGCAGCTTTTGCGCGGTGTGGTGACGAACCCGATCCTGCTGGGCATTGCTTTTGGCACGGTCTATGCGCTGCTGCCGTTCACGCTGCCCCAGATGGTGACAAAAACCATGAGCAATATTGCCTCGCTCACCACGCCGCTGTCGCTGCTTTCCATCGGCGCTTCGTTTGAGGGCACAAAGGCCATCAAAAAGCTCGGCCCCACGGTGGCGGCGGCCTTCATCAAGACAATCGGTCTGGCGGCGGCCTTTCTGCCCCTGCGCGGTGGCGCTCGGCTTCCGGAATGAGGAGCTTGTGGCGCTGCTTATTATGCTGGGCAGCCCCACAACCCCCAGTGCCTACGTTATGAGCAAGAATATGGGCCATGAGGGCGTGCTGACCTCCAGCTGCATTGCGCTGACAACGCTGCTATCGGCCCTGACACTGACCGGCTGGATTTTTATTCTGCGCAGCGGGGGATACCTGTGAGGCAAATAAGAAATAGTGCGGGGAGGCGGATTACGGTTCTTCTGCGGCCACGGGCACGCCGCGGTGCTCTACGGGCGTGGAGAACACAATCTGGGTTCGGGTGCGGCCGAACTGCTGCAGATGGTTGATGAACTGGTCCAGCTCCTGCGTGGTGCCGAACAGCACCTCAATCAGCATACTGTAATCGTCCGGTGACACAGTTGCACTCCACCACGTGGGTGCAGCTCTGGATATAGGGGTAAAACTCCGGCTTGCGCTGGGGATCCATATCCAGATTGATGAAGGCCTTGACCATATAGCCCAGCTTAGGCGCATCGACCTGTGCCTGATAGGCCGTGATGATGCCGGCGCTTTCCAGCCGGGCAATGCGGGCCGAAACAGCCGGGCTGGACAAAAACACGTGGTCGGCGATTTCTTTCAGGGGTGCGCGGGCGTTGCCCTGCAGAATGTCAATGATTTTGCGGTCGATGTGGTCCATAATAACACCTCAAATACCTCAAAAAGCTCTCGTTCGTGTGCGCCATTGCACTTGAACGAGAGCTTCCTTGCTTCACTATGTAAAGTATTCTAGCATATCGGAACGCGAAAGTAAAGAGCTTTGCAAAATAAAGTAAACAGCCCCGGAGTAACTCAAAAAATACCGCGCAGTAGGGGCGTGACGCTGCTCCGCCCGAAGGGCTACCCGCAGACGGCATTTATTGGGAAACGGTGGCGGGGTGGGGTCACCCCGCCCTACAAGCAGTCAAAGCATTTGTGCAGTAGGGGCGGGCATAGCCCGCCTGCATACGCCGGGGCTGGCGCTTAGCGGCTGGGTACATATCCCAGCGGGTTCACGCGGGCACCGTCCACACGCAGCTCTAAATGTAAATGATACCCGCCGCCTGTGCCGTAGACATTGCCGGTGTTGCCCACATAGCCCAGCAAATCCCCCCCTTCTGCACGGCGGTGCCCTCGGCAACGGTAATGCTGCTCATATGCGCGTAGAGGCTGTCATAGCGGTGGCCGTCATCAGCTGTGCCGTGGCTGACCTGTACGCAGTTGCCATAGCTGTTCATCGCCCGCGCGGCGCTGACGATGCCGTCCGCAATGGCGTAGATCGGTGTGCCGCCCGGCGCGGCAAAGTCGGTGCCTCTGTGGGGATGCCCCATGGGTCCGCCTCGTTGAACTGTGTTGTGATGCGCCCGTAGCTGTCCAGCGGGCAGCGGAAATCAAGACTGGTCAGCCGCAGCTCTGCCGTCGTGTAGCGGCGGCTTTGCGCCCGCACATAGGCATCAAGCGCGGCAGTAGCCTCCTCGTAGGCCTTTTTCGCGGCATCGGTCACGATGGTCTGGGCCTGTGCGGCGGCCTGCTGGGCGGTCAGGGGTGTGCTGTTGGCGTCCAGCAGGGCAGCTTCCAGCTGGCTCTGCGCGGTGTACAGGGGCAGTCTGCTGGCCCTCCAGCTCTGCTCTTGCGTCCTCAGCGCGGCGGGCGGCGTCCTCGGCCTCGGCGCGGGCCTGCTCCAGCGCGGCGGCCTCGGCGTCAAGCTCGGCCAGAACGGCACTGTTTTTGGCGCTCATCTGGCGCAGCACGGTGTCAAAGGTCAGCAGCTGGTACAGGCTTTTGGCCTGTGTCAGCAGCCAAAGCGCCCGCCGCCGTCCAGCCGCTGCATTGCGCGCAGCTGCTCCTTGCAGACGGCAAGGCGTGCCTCGTATTCCGACTGCTTGGCGTCCCGGGCAGCCTGTGCGGCTTCCGCATCAGACAAACGCGCGTCCAGCTCTGTCTGTGCCTGCTGCACGGCAGCGGTCACCGCCTCAATCTGCCCCGCCAGCTCGGCGGCCTGTCCGTTCAGCGACTGGATCTCGCTCTCGGTCTGGGCCTGCTGCGCCTGCAGCGCGGCCAGTGCGGACTGCGCGGCCTCATACTCCCTGCCGGGTCTCGGTCTGTTTTTGCGTCAATTCGCCCTTTTTGTTGCCGCCTGTGCGGCAAAGCCCGAAAAAAGGGTATAAAAAAGTAGCCCCGCCGCCAATACAGCGGCGGGGAAGTACCTGTATTTCATCTTGTTACTCCGCTAATAGGGCAGTCCCGGTCAGGTCTGCGGGCGCGCCGTCCTGCCGTGCCTCAAAGTGCAGGTGCGGCCCGGTGGAATTGCCGGTGCTGCCCACATATCCCAAGACCTGGCCTTGGACCACGGACTGCCCGGCAGAGACGAGCAACGACTTCATGTGCTGATACTCCGTTTCCAGCCCGCCGCCGTGGTCAAGGACGACATAGTTGCCCTTTTCAACATCGTAGTCGGCGGCGGTCACGATACCACCGGCAACGGCGTAAACCTCCGCGCCCTCCTCGGCGGCAAAGTCAATGCCGGAGTGGCCGTTTTCGGGGGCATAGCCGCTGACCTGCGGCGGGGGCGCGACCGGCAGGGTAAAGAGATCCACGCCGGAAAGGGCGGCAGCTCCATCGTCGGCAGTCACCTGGTCGGAAGCGGCACGGCGCACGGCCTCGGCCAGAATTTCGTCTGCCTTTTCCTGCGTCAGCTCGGCGGCATCACTGCCTGTGTAGGCGGTAAAATAGCGCGGTTCCACCAGCGTGCCATTGACCTGCATCTCAAAATGGCAGGCGTTGCCGGTGGTGTACCCGGTGGAACCCACGAACCCGATGACCTGCCCGGCGGTGACGGTCTGGCCCGGCTGTACGATGCACTTCTGCATGTGGGCGTACAGCGTGACCCAGCGCAGACCGTCGGCGTCGGTACCGTGGTCGATCTCCACAAAATTGCCCCAGCTGTAATGCTCCTGTGCGGCCAGCACAACACCGTCCGCGGCGGCGTAAATCTCGGTGCCCTCGGCAGCGCACAGGTCGTCGCCCCGGTGGCTGTTCTCGGTGGCAAAGCGGGAAATATATTTGTACTTGACCGGGCAGACAAATCGCGGGCTGTTCGCGGCATCGCTCAATGTCGGCAGGGCAGAGGGCTGCACCGCCGGTGCGGGCGTTTCGGCTGGCTGGGCGGTCTCGGCGGTGGCCGGGCTTTCCGGTGCGGCTGTTGTGGTCTCGGGCTGTGCGGACAGCTCCGGTCGGACCATGCAGGCGGCAAAGCAGAGGCCGACCACGGCTATGCAGACCGCCAGTGCCCCCGCGCCCAGACGGCGGTAGTGCAGCAGATGCACGATGCGCCCCTTTACGCTGCCTTGCCCGAAGGTCAGGCTGCCCGGCACCCGCTGCCCCTGCACAGCAAACTGCAGCAGCGTTTCGCAGTAGGCGCTGCGCTCGGGCAGGGGGGCGGCCCTGCACGGCGGCCTCATCACAGGCGGCCTCCATGTCGCGCTCAAAACCGCGGAACGCCAGCCATGCCAGCGGGTTGAACCAGTGCAGACAGACTGCGGCATAAAACAGCGGCTTGGTCAGCGGGTCGCCGCGGCGGATGGGTCTGCTCATGCAGCAGCACGGCCTGCCGGGCCGCGCCCTGCAGACTGTCCGGCAGATAGATGCGGGGGTGCAGAATGCCCAGCGTGAACGGTGCAGCCACACAGGCCCCGCCGTAGCAGCCGTCCGGTGCCTTGCAGGCCAGCGCAACGCTGCGGCGTAGCCGCCAATAGCCCGCGATGCTGCGCAGCGCCAGCACAGCACACCGGCCAGCCAGACTGCCACAAGTATATGCCAGGGGTCAGCCGGTGTACCACGGCAGCGCGACCGCAGCGGCGGGTGCTGCCGGTGCCAAATCCGGAAGCGGCAGCGCACCCAGCTCCTGCACGGTGTCGGCGGCGGCAGCCAGCGGGGCGCTTTGCGGGCGGGGCAGCCGCAGCGGAATGCCCCACGGCAGCACGAACCGTACCCCTACGGCCAGCCACAGCCAGCACAGCAGACGGCTGGGGGCGTGGGCGCGGCGCAGCGCCCGGCAAACGCACCAGACTGCCGCTGCGGCCACCGCGCCGCGTGCGCTGAGCAGCAAAAAGGAAAGCACGATACTGCGCATAACTACCCCTCCCCTTTTGTTGGGCGGCGTCCAGCAGAGCGCGGATCTCGGCAGCCTCGGCCTCGCTGATCGGCTTTGAGTTGAGGAAGGCGGCTACAAAGCGCGGCAAGCTGCCGCCGAAGGTCTTGTCCACCACGGCGGCACTCTCGGCTTGCTGGACATCCTCCCGCCGGATCAGGCTTGTCACCTGACCGTCTGAATTTTGCAGTACACCGCGCTCGCAGAGCTTCTTCAAAACGGTGTAGGTGGTGCTTTTTTCCAGCCAGCGCGGCAGCGGCCAGCGTAACAAGCTGCCCGCTGGGCAGCGGCTCATTGTCCCACACAAGGCAGGCAAAGCGGTATTCGCCATCGGCAAGGCGGAGCGGTTCATGGTTCGGCATGGGGTAACTCCTTTGGTTTACTGTAATAGACCTATCTTTATTTACAGTCTACTACAATAGACCGAGAATGTCAACAAAAATTCCCCTATGGTGAGAAACTGCGGAGAAAAGCAAAACCGGATACCGTGCGCGGGGCTGAATAACCCCGCACACGGCATCCGGTTTTTGGCTGCAGCGCCTGCAAAAGATAAGAAAAAGGCTACATCCAAAACCGGATGTAGCCTTTAACATGGCGGGAAAGGGATTCGAACCCTTGAGGGCTTTAGGGGCCCACACGATTTTCCAGTCGTGCGCCTTAGACCAGCTCAGCCATCTTTCCATATTCTTTTTTGTGCAGCGCCTGACTGCATGAGCTATTATAACAATGTGCGCGGGAAATGTCAAGCATTATTTTGCGGTTTTTAAAAGTTTTTCGCGGCTGTGGGCGGCATGGGCAAATTGTATGCAAATTGTGCGCTCAAACTGCATATTTTGCGCGTTTTATCCTCTTGCAAACGGCGGCGTATAGTGCTAAAACTATAAGGGCGTCATCGCGCTCGGCGTATCGGCAGCGGGCATTATGCGGTCATGCCGGAGAGAATTACCATGCTGTAAGGGAGAGAGGATAGTTCATGTATTCCATTTTTCGCGATTTGGCGATCATTATCCTGAGCGCAAAGTTCTTTGCGCTGGTCGCCCGTAAATGCAAGGCCCCGCAGGTTGTGGGTGAGATCCTTGCCGGCCTGCTTATCGGACCCTGCCTTTTTGAATCTGGTGCAGACCAGTGATGCAATCTCGACCTCTTTGCGGAGATCGGCGTTGTGCTGCTGATGTTTACGACCGGCCTTGGCACAAACTTGAAGGAGCTGCTGCGCGCAGGCCCCATTGCGACCCTCATCGCCTGCATCGGCGTTTTTGTGCCGCTGGTGGGCGGCACGCTGCTCTACAGCGCATTCTACGGCTTTTCAGCCGTGGGCAGCCCGGAGTTCTACCGCGCGCTGTTCATCGGCACGAGCATGACGGCCACCAGCGTATCTATCACGGTGGCGACGCTGCAGGAGCTGGGCCACCTGAAGAGCTTCCTCGGCACCACCATCGTCAGTGCGGCGGTCATTGATGACGTCATCGGCATCGTGGTGCTGACCTGCGTGCTGGGCGCAAGCTCGGGCGAGGGTACCGGCATCGGCGGTGTGCTGATCCAGACGGCACTATTCTTCCTGGTTGCTGTCGGCATCGGCCTTGTCATCCATTATGCGATGAAGTGGCTCGATGCCCGCAACCCCATACCCAGCGCATCACCATCGTCAGCATTGCGTTCTGCTTTGCCATGGCCTACATCGCTGAGCAGTACTTCGGCATTGCCGATATTACCGGCGCGTACATTGCGGGCATCGTTCTTTGCACGATGCAGGACGCACCGTATGTTGAGCGCCGCGTTGACATCAGCAACTATGTCATCTTTGCCCCCGTGTTCTTCGCCAGCATCGGTCTGAAAACCGACATCAGCGGCCTGACGCCGGAAATTTTCCTGTTCTGCATCTGCTTTGTTCTGGTGGCCCTGCTGACCAAGATCATCGGCTGCGGTCTGGCGGCCAGAGTCTGCCGCTTCAACTGGGGCGATTCCCTCAAGGTCGGTGTCGGCATGATGACCCGCGGCGAGGTCGCCCTGATCGTGGCCCAGAAGGGGCTGGAGGTCGGCGTCGTCGATCCCGTCTATTTCACGGCGGTCATCCTGCTGATCGTGGTGTCCAGCGTTGCCACGCCGCTTGTGCTGAAGGCGTTGTTTACCAAGATGCCGCCTGTGGCGCATCCGAGCGAGGCACAGGCGTAAAAGATACCCAGACAAATAAACCTGCTGCAACGAATAATCCGGCAGACGCCTCAAAAAGCGCCTGCCGGATTTGTTTTTTATTCTGCGTTGTGCAGGTGATTGTCTACCCACTTGATGAGCAGCTCCAGCGCAACAAGGTTGCGCCCCGCCCTCGGGCACGATCAGGTCAGCCTTTGCGCTTGCCCGGCTCGACAAACTGCTCATGCATCGGCTTGACGGTGGTCAGGTATTGGCTTACCACGCTGTCCAGCGTGCGGCCGCGCTCCTTGACATCGCGGACGATGCGGCGCAGGATGCGCATATCGGCATCGGTGTCCACAAAGACCTTCATGTCCATCAGCTCGCACAGCTCGGGGGAGTCGAAGATCAAAAATGCCCTCAACGATGATGACAGGTGCGGGCTGCACCAGCACGGTCTGGTTGCTGCGGTTGTGGATGGTGTAATCATACACCGGCACCTGCACCGGATGCCCGGCGCGCAGCTCCTGCAGATGGGCGATCATCAGTGCCGTGTCAAAGCTGTCGGGATGGTCATAGTTCAGCTTGCAGCGCTCCTCATAGGGAAGCTCGTCATGGCGCTTATAGTAGCTGTCGTGGTTGATGACGCTGACCTCATTGCTGCCGAAATGCTCCCGCAGCTTTTCGGTCAGGGGGTGGTCTTGCCGCTGCCGGTGCCGCCGGCAATGCCGATGATGATGGTATTCATAAGCTGCTGCTCCTTATACATCCAGTTTGATCTCGCGCCCGGTGGGCTGGTAGGCCCGGCACACAACGCCGGTCATCTTGAACATGCGGCGGCTGGCACACAGGCGTGGGGTCGTGGATATTTGTCCGAAAGGTAGATCAGTTCCTTGATGCCGCTGCTCTGATGATCGCCTTGGCGCACTCATTGCAGGGAAAGAGCGTCACATACATCCGTGAGCCGCGCAGGTCGTGGTTGGGGCTGTTCAGAATGGCGTTCAGCTCCGAGTGGCAGACATACATGTATTTTGTCTCAAGGTCATCGCCCTCGCGCTCCCAGGGCATATCATCGTCATTGCAGCCGATGGGCATGCCGTTGTAGCCCAGCGACAGGATCTTGTTCTCCGGGCTGACGATGCAGGCCCCGACCTGACTGTTGTTGTCCTTTGACCGCATGGCGGAAAGCAGGGCAATGCCCATAAAATACTCGTCCCAGCTGATGTAGTCCTGCCGCTTCATAGATGCACCGTCCTTTTGATTGTTCTTTTCTTTTATTATACTGTGCCGTGCGGGCCTGTGCAAAGATGATTGCCGCAAATATTTGCGGCGGGTGGCCTGCCGCCGCCGCGCAGATGACGCTCGGCCTTGTTTTTCTGCACAACAGCCTCGTACCTCGGCCCAAAGGCCGGGATTCTGGCGGCGCAGGCGGTGCTGGTCCTTCCAGATCGTGGATTTGCTTACGCCGAACACGGCTGCCGCCGCCCGCACGGTAGCGCCGCTCTGCACAATATACCGCCCCACCGCAGCAGCGCGCTTTCCTCAGGGTCGCCTTTCATAGCCTCGACCTCAGCAATACGTAACTGAACGAAGTACGTTG
>VOFK01002178.1_pt1 | contig 19026 bp, 21 predicted proteins | sample 5384121 | NCBI WGS metagenome assembly VOFK01 (sample SAMN12384730, study PRJNA508395) | human gut metagenome | isolation source: healthy gut J | host: Homo sapiens
AAAGTGATAAAAATAAACAAGTCGCCTTGAGAGAGAACGGACAAAAAAGAAAAGAAAGTGAAACGAAGGTAAAAGGTTCGGGAGAACAGGAGAGACCTGAGGAGTAGCTCAAGAAGAACTTCACAAAGAGTTCAAACGAATTCATAAAAGAATTCACAAAAAGAAAAAGTCTTGACAAAGCTTAGCTAATATGATATAATAGATAAGCTGATTTAAAGACAGCACATTAGAAAACACGAAAAAAATCGAGTCAAAAACTTTTTGAAAAAACTTCAGAAAAGGGTTGACAAAAGATAAAAGTGTGATATAATGTAAAAGTTGCACGACACAAAAAGAGTGTAACGGAACAGCATCTTGAAAATTGAACAAAGACGAATAGTACGAAACCCTTGAGAGATTCTTTTTGAGAAAAAAGAATTAAAGGTCTAACATAAAGACGAAAAAAATGTACGTTCAGTGAAGTGAACTGAAACAGGATAACAAGAGCAGAGATGCTTTGATATGCCCAATCCTTTAATTAAAGAGTTTGATCCTGGCTCAGGACGAACGCTGGCGGCACGCTTAACACATGCAAGTCGAACGAGAGAGAGGAGCTTGCTTTTCTGATCTAGTGGCGGACGGGCCCAAGTAACACGTGAGCAATCTGCCTTTCAGAGGGGGATACCGATTGGAAACGATCGTTAATACCGCATAACATGGTGAACCGCATGATTTGATTATCAAAGATTTATCGCTGAAAGATGAGCTCGCGTCTGATTAGCTAGTTGGTAAGGTAACGGCTTACCAAGGCGACGATCAGTAGCCGGACTGAGAGGTTGATCGGCCACATTGGGACTGAGACACGGCCCAGACTCTACGGGGAGGCAGCAGTGGGGGAATATTGCACAATGGAGGAAACTCTGATGCAGCGATGCCGCGTGAGGGAAGAAGGTTTTTAGGATTGTAAACCTCTGTCTTCAGGGACGAAAAAAAGGCAGTACCTGAGGGAGGAAGCTCCGGCTAACTACGTGCCCAGCAGCCGCGGTAATACGTAGAGGGAGCAGCGTTGTCCGGAATTACTGGGTGTAAAGGGAGCGTAGGCGGGATCGCAAGTCAGATGTGAAAACTATGGGCTTAACCCATAAACTGCATTTGAAACTGTGGTTCTTGAGTGAAGTAGAGGTAAGCGGAATTCCTAGTGTAGCGGTGAAATGCGTAGATATTAGGAGGAACATCAGTGGCGAAGGCGGCTTACTGGGCTTTAACTGACGCTGAGGCTCGAAAGCGTGGGGGAGCAAACAGGATTAGATACCCTGGTAGTCCACGCCGTAAACGATGATTACTAGGTGTGGGGGGACTGACCCCTTCCGTGCCGCAGCAAACGCAATAAGTAATCCACCTGGGGGAGTACGACCGCAAGGTTGAAACTCAAAGGAATTGACGGGGGGCCCGCACAAGCAGTGGAGTATGTGGATTAATTCGAAGCAACGCGAAGAACCTTACCAGGTCTTGACATCGTATGCATAGCTCAGAGATGAGTGAAATCTCTTCGGAGACATATAGACAGGTGGTGCATGGTTGTCGTCAGCTCGTGTCGTGAGATGTTGGGTTAAGTCCCGCAACGAGCGCAACCCTTACTGTTAGTTGCTACGCAAGAGCACTCTAGCAGGACTGCCGTTGACAAAACGGAGGAAGGTGGGGATGACGTCAAATCATCATGCCCCTTATGACCTGGGCCTCACACGTACTACAATGGCTGTCAACAGAGGGATGCAAAGCCGCGAGGTGGAGCGAACCCCTAAAAGCAGTCTTAGTTCGGATTGTAGGCTGCAACCCGCCTACATGAAGTCGGAATTGCTAGTAATCGCAGATCAGCATGCTGCGGTGAATACGTTCCCGGGCCTTGTACACACCGCCCGTCACGCCATGGGAGTCGGTAACACCCGAAGCCTGTAGTCTAACCGCAAGGAGGACGCAGTCGAAGGTGGGATTGATGACTGGGGTGAAGTCGTAACAAGGTAGCCGTATCGGAAGGTGCGGCTGGATCACCTCCTTTCTATGGAGAACAGAGAAGGAAAAGAAAACTTCTCATAAACAAATTCTCCGGTCAGCAAAGGTTTAAGAAAGTAGTTTTTTTGTTCAATTTTGAGGATGCTGGAAACAGTATCTTTTAAAACAGCACAATGGAGTACCTAGTCCCTGCATATGGGGGTGTAGCTCAGCTGGGAGAGCACCTGCTGCTTTTGCAAGCAGGGGGTCAGGAGTTCGATTCTCCTCATCTCCACCAAGGGACGAAGGAAGACGAACAGCTTGAGTGCCGTTATGTAAAAAGCATAATGGGCGCTTAGCTCAGGTGGTTAGAGCGCACGCCTGATAAGCGTGAGGTCGGTGGTTCGAGTCCCACTTGTGCCCACCAGCAAGAGAGAGATCTTGCAAGGAACGAGACTTGAAAATTGAATAATGAAAAGCAAAAAGTAATGCAAATGAGGAAAAATGAACGACAATAACGAAAGTTAAAGTCGGGTAAAAAACCTGCAATTAGCATAAAAATTAAGAGGATTAGACATAATTCAAAAATGGTTAAGCTAAGAAGAGCGTAGGGAGAATGCCTTGGCATTAGGAGCCGATGAAGGACGTGATAAGCTGCGATAAGCTGCGGGGATCAGCAAGTATGAATTGATCCGCAGATTTCCGAATGGAGCAATCCGTATGTGTATGCACATACATCATATACTGAATCAAATAGGTATATGAGGGGAACCGCCTGAACTGAAACATCTAAGTAGGGCGAGGAAGAGAAATCAACCGAGATTCTGTGAGTAGTGGCGAGCGAAAGCGGAAGAGGCTAAACCATAGGTAGCAATACTTATGGGGTTTCGGACAGCATTTAGTATTGATAATTTCTAGTTGAAACGTGTGGGAAAACGTACCGAAGAGTGTGAGAGTCACGTAAACGAAAGAGAAAGTCAGCGAGCAGTATCCGAAGTACCGCGGGGCACGTGAAATCCCGTGGGAAGATGGGGGGACCATCCTCCAAGCCTAAATACTACCTGATGACCGATAGCGAAAAGTACTGTGAAGGAAAGGTGAAAAGAACCCCGGGAGGGGAGTGAAAAAGAACCTGAAACCCTATGCTTACAAGCACCGAGAGCACGTCAAAGTGTGATCGGGTACCTTTTGTAGAATGGTCCGGCGAGTTATTGTATGCGGCAAGGTTAAGTGCTTAAGGCACGGAGCCGAAGCGAGAGCAAGTCTGAATAGGGCGAGTAAGTCGTATGCAATAGACCCGAAACCGAGTGATCTATCCATGTCCAGGCTGAAGTGGAGGTAAAACTCCATGGAGGGCCGAACACACGTCCGTTGAAAAGGCCGGTGATGAGGTGTGGATAGCGGAGAAATTCCAATCGAACTCGGATATAGCTGGTTCTCTCCGAAATAGCTTTAGGGCTAGCCTCGTGAAAGATTACTGGAGGTAAAAGCACTGAATGGGCTAGGGGTCGAAAGATTACTGAACCCTATCAAACTAAGAATGCCAGATAATTGATTCACGGGAGTCAGACAATGTGAGATAAGTCTCATTGTCAAAAGGGAAACAGCCCAGACCCACAGCTAAGGTCCCCTAAACATTGTTAAGTGGAAAAGGATGTGGGGTTGCATAAACAACCAGGATGTTGGCTTAGAAGCAGCCACTCATTAAAAAGAGTGCGTAATAGCTCACTGGTCGAGTGACCCTGCGCCGAAAATTCAACGGGGCTAAACAATGTACCGAAGCTTGGGATTCTAAAGTAATTTAGAGTGGTAGGAGAGCGTCGAATAAGGGGTGAAGTCAGAGCGGAAGCGCTGGTGGACTTTATTCGAGTGAGAATGCCGGAATGAGTAGCGAGAATTATGTGAGAATCATAATGGCCGAAAATCTAAGGTTTCCTGAGGAAGGTTCGTCCGCTCAGGGGTAAGCCGGGGGCTAAGGCGAGGCGGAGACGCGTAGCCGATGCACATACGGTTGAAATTCCGTAGCCAACCGAAAGATTTAAGTACAGGGACGCTTTAGAAGTGATGTTGCCGGGCGATGGTTGACCCGGTCGTAAGGGATCGAAAATGAGTAGAGAAGTCATCATGGAAAGAGACAAGAAAAGCTGTATGGATATTTTAGGTGCCCGTACCGCAAACCGACACAGGTAGATAGGAAGAAGATTCTAAGGCCAACGGGAGAAGGGTTGTTAAGGAACTCGGCAAGTTGACCCCGTAACTTAGGGATAAGGGGTGCTCAAGTGATTGAGCCGCAGAGAATAGGCCCAGGCGACTGTTTAGCAAAAACACAGGTCTCTGCTAAATCGAAAGATGACGTATAGGGGCTGACACCTGCCCGGTGCCGGAAGGTTAAGAGGAGATGTGAGAGCATTGAATTGAAGCCCCGGTAAACGGCGGCCGTAACTATAACGGTCCTAAGGTAGCGAAATTCCTTGTCAGGTAAGTTCTGACCCGCACGAAAGGTGTAACGATCTGGGCACTGTCTCAACAACCCGCCCGGCGAAATTGTAGTACCGGTGAAGATGCCGGTTACCCGCGACTAGACGGGAAGACCCCATGGAGCTTTACTGTAGCCTAATATTGGATTTCGGTATTTCACGTACAGGATAGGTGGGAGACTGGGAAGCACAGGCGTCAGCTTGTGTGGAGCCGACCTTGGGATACCACTCTTGGAGTGCTGGAATTCTAACCTGCGGCTTTGAAGCAAGTCGGGGGACATTGTTAGGTGGGCAGTTTGACTGGGGCGGTCGCCTCCTAAAGAGTAACGGAGGCGCTCAAAGGTTCGCTCTGCATGGATGGAAACCATGCGTCAGAGTGTAAACGCAAAAGCGAGCCTAACTGCGAGAATGACGGTTCGAGCAGTAACGAAAGTTGGAGTTAGTGATCCGGCGGTATGTGAATGGAAATGCCGTCGCTCAACGGATAAAAGCTACCCTGGGGATAACAGGCTGATCTCCCCCAAGAGTCCACATCGACGGGGAGGTTTGGCACCTCGATGTCGGCTCATCGCATCCTGGGGCTGAATTCGGTCCCAAGGGGTTTGGCTGTTCGCCAATTAAAGCGGTACGCGAGCTGGGTTCAGAACGTCGTGAGACAGTTCATCCCCCCTATCTGTCGTGGGCGTAGGATATTTGCAAAGGAGCTGTCCCTAGTACGAGAGGACCGGGATGGACGCACCTCTGGTGCACCAGTTGTCACGCCAGTGGCACAGCTGGGCAGCTATGTGCGGAACGGATAAACGCTGAAGGCATCTAAGCGTGAAGCCGCCCTTAAGATAAGATATCCCTTCTGTTTACAGAGTAAGACCCCTTGAAGACTACAAGGTTGATAGGCTCAAAGTGTAAGCACGGTGACGTGTTTAGCTAGCGAGTACTAATCGGTCGAGGGCTTAACCTTATTGGTTATGACTACTCCTTTTAACCAACAGCTTTTTCATTATTCAATTTTGAGGATTCGTTCCTCTTCACTTAGTCGGTGGCGTTTTGAGTTGAGGTCACACCTGTTCCCATGCCGAACACAGTAGTTAAGCTCTTCTTCGCCGAAAATACTTGGATGGTAACGTCCCGGTAAGATAGGGTGCTGCCGACACCTTACTAAACAGAGAAGATAATATTCTTCTCTGTTTAGTCATATTCCTCCTTAGCTCAGTCGGTAGAGCATTCGGCTGTTAACCGAAGGGTCGTTGGTTCGAGTCCAACAGGGGGAAAGCCAGAGAGAGCTGTAGCTTTTGCTATAGCTTTTTGTATATATGATTTAGTATTGCAGTTTGTAAATGTAATGTATGGAAACAGTGCTTCCGTATGCTTACGTTAATGTAAGTGTGCGGAAGCACTGTTTGTTTAAAAAAATCACAGCACACGTTATGAGTGCTGCGATAAATAATCTGCTCGATAAATTGAATTTAACGTTTATTCGAAGATTAAAGTTTCCCCGATGAGAAAAACCAATTTGATATTTTTTTCTTGGAATTCAGCAACAACATCAATGTACCTTGTTCTTTTGTCTCCATTTGCGTTGTCATGACCAATGAGCGATATGGTTTGAAGCCACATTTTTCCTGAACTCTTTTTAGAGCGTTCATTAAAGTTATAATAACCACAAATCAGAAAATCATAATCCAATTCGTTGAACAAATAATCTATTACTGCATTTACGGCTTCGGGCATAAGTCCTTTTCCCCAATAATCTTTACTCAAAACATATCCTAATTCTCTGCCGTAATAATCCTTGAATTCTGTCAAAGCATCTTCTAACCCATATTTTTCTATGCCAACAGTACCGATTACTTTATTGTTTTTCTTCAAGCAAATTGCAAATACTTTATCATTGCTGATAAATGAATTCATAATACTCTGAGATTCGGCAATACTTTTCATGGTGTTTCCAGCCTGCCATCTCACCAACGCCTTCGACGGACGCATATTCATAAAAAATCTTCCAAATCGGTTTGTCTGAATGGTCTAAGAATGAGCCTTTCTGTTTTCTATCACTTTTTCCGTTTATTCTGAAATCAGCGTTCATATTTTCACCTACTACATTAAATTCCGATTTATCGAGCAGATCACCCGACCAAATTCCAAAACCATTATACCACAGCTGATCAATGGTTCGTCCCTTGTTTGTATTATTTCTTAGCCAGATCTTTAATAACTTCTCCTGCAACGATAAGCCCCACCACTGACGGAACAAATGCCGTTGAGCCTGGAATATCACGGCGCACTGTGCATTTTCTTGCCGTACCAGGAGGACAAATGCAGTCCTGACGGCATGAAATAGCCATATCTTCTACCGGTCTGATAGGCTGTTCCTCTGAGTAAACAACTTTAAGCGACTTTTATTCCTGCCTTTTTTAAGCTCTCGTCGCATGACTTTCGCAAGAGGGCAGACCTTTGTCTGATAAATGTCCGCCACACGGAATGCTGTAGGGTCAAGCTTGTTGCCTGCACCCATTGAGGATATAACAGGTACTCCTGCGACGTCTGCTCGCTTTATTATCTCCAGCTTGCCTGTAACAGTGTCAATGGCGTCGATAATGTAATCATACTGAGTAAAATCAAACTGATCCGCTGTGTCAGGCATATAAAAACACTTGTATGTGTTTACCTTTATGTCAGGGCAGATGTCGTGAACACGCTCCTCCGCCACATCTACCTTGTATTTTCCTACTGTTTTTCTTGTGGCAATTATCTGACGATTGATGTTGGTCAGACACACTTTGTCATCATCTATAAGGTCAAGCTCGCCTACACCGCTTCGTGCAAGGGCTTCAACTGCATATCCGCCTACACCGCCTATGCCGAAAATCGCAACCCCTGCTGTTGCTGAGCTTTTCCATTGCTTCTTTGCCGAATAAAAGCTCGGTTCTTGAAAACTGATTTAGCATATAAACACTCCTAAATAATGTTTTATTCTTCTATGATATCATATCTATGCCCTTTTTTCAAGTGGATTTTTGCCTGCTTTTATTAATTTTCTGATTGATCCTATATGTATTATATATTATCTTTTGTTACAGTTTTCGACCGCATTTTCGTTGCGTTTTTATCGAAAATGTGCTATAAATATTATATATGATAATACGCAAATAGTAATAAAAAAGGATTGGTAAAAAAAAACATGGATATTAACAAGACCCCTTTGCGGAAGAATTTAAGCTCAGACAGGAGCAGATAGACAACACTGTGGCACTCCTGATGACGATAAAACTATACCGTTTATTGCACGATACAGAAAAAGAGCTTACAGGCTCGTTGGACGATCAGGTGCTTAGAGAGATCGCCGACAGGCTCACTTACCTGAGAAATCTCGAAAAAACGTAAAGGCGAGATAATCTCTTCTATCACCGAGCAGGAGAAAATGACAGACGAGATAATGTCTGCTATCGAAAATGCAAAGACCCTTGTGGAGGTGGAGGATATCTACAGACTTTCAAGCCGAAGCGTAAAACAAGGGCTTCGGTGGCAAGAGAAAAAGGGGCTTGGAACCACTGGCTGAACTTATCCTGACCCAAGATAAGAAATGCGACCCGCAGGTCGAGGGGTCAAAAATTTATCAACGAGGAAAAGGGCGTAAAGTTGCGGACGAAGCTTTGCAGGGTGCAATGGACATAATCGCAGAGGATATCTCTGATGACGCTGACCTGAGAAAATACATAAGAACGCTGTTTTCGCAGATAGGCGTGATAAGCTCAAAAGCGTCTGATGAGAATGCCGAGTCAGTGTACGAGAACTATTACGACTATGCCGAGGCTGTGGGAAAGATAGCAGGTCACAGAGTTTTGGCTTTGGACAGAGGCGAAAAAAAAGAGGGCGTTCTGAAAGTATCAGTGAATGTCCCAGAGGGCGCAGGAGAGAGAGCCTGCGTGTCAAGATATGTGAAAAATAAGTCAGAGTGCGGACAGCTTGTTACGGCTGCTTGTGAGGACGGCTATAAAAGACTTATTTATCCGTCCATAGAGCGTGAGATAAGGGCGGAGCTTTCGGCAAACGCTCAGGAGGGGGCAATAAAGGTGTTCTCCTCAAATCTCAGACAGCTTCTTATGCAGCCTCCTGTTAAAGACACTGTTACCCTTGGTCTTGACCCAGGATATGCTCACGGCTGTAAGACCGCTGTAGTGGACGCTACGGGCAAGGTACTTGACACTGCGATAATCTACATTACCCTCCGCCAAAGAAGGATACAGAGCGTGCTAAGCGTATTCTGACGGGCTTTATAAAGAAATATGGCGTTACGACTATCTCCATAGGCAATGGCACTGCTTCAAGAGAAACGGAGCAGTTCACAGCCGAGCTTATCAAAGAAATTCCGCAGAAAGTTTCTTACATGGTGGTGTCTGAGGCAGGCGCTTCCGTTTACCCGCTTCCAAGCTTGCGGCTGAGGAATTTCCTGAGTATGACGTTTCACTGCGTTCAGCAGTATCAATAGCACGCCGTTTGCAGGACCTCTTGCAGAGCTTGTAAAGATAGACCCAAAGGCAATAGGGTGTTGGACAGTATCAGCATGATATGCCAAAGGCGAGAATGGACGAGGCTTTGAAGGGCGTTGTTGAGGACTGCGTAAACTCAGTGGGCGTTGACCTTAATACGGCTTCATACTCATTGTTGTCATACATATCAGGCATAAATATGACAGTTGCAAAGAATATTGTTTCCTACCGTGAGGAAAACGGAGCTTTCACCGAAAGAAAGCAGCTTATGAAAGTTCCGAAGCTTGGCGCAAAGGCTTTTTGAGCAGTGCGCAGGCTTTTTGAGAGTGCGTGGCGGAAAAAATCCGCTGGATAACACGGCTGTTCACCCTGAGTCATACAAGGCAGCACAGGCTCTTATTGACAGATGTGGGCTGAGCCTTGCGGACATGGGCGACGTAAAGCAGATAGCTGAGAAAGTCAATGCAATGGGCATGAAGAAGCTTTTGCCGCAGATATCGGCATTGGTGCTCCGACGTTAAAGGACATAGTAGGGAGCTTGAAAAGCCGGGTCGTGACCCCTCGTGACGACTTCCGCCACCGCTTATGAGAAGCGGCGACATTATGGAGCTTAAAGACCTGAAACCGGGCATGGAGCTTATGGGCACAGTGAGAAACGTTATAGACTTTGGAGCGTTTGTTGATATCGGAGTGCACGAAGACGGTCTTGTGCACATTTCACAGATATGCGACAGATATATAAAGCACCCTCTTGAGGTCGTAAAGGTCGGGGAGGTAGTTAAGGTTTGGGTACTTAACGTTGACCTGAAGAAAAAGCGTATTTCGCTTACTATGAAAAAGCCTAAGGTGTAAGGGGCTTAGCATAGGTTAGATAAAGAACAAAAGGGCTGTGTGGACAGCCTTTTTTGTTGTTTGCCGCCAGGTGTGGTCTTGACGCAGGGGAGCTGTGAAACGCCTTATGGCTTGACCTTATGGTATAATTATGGTAATATAAAAATCGTACATAGACTATGTTATAAAAGGACGTGAAAAAAATGCGGATCGCAGTTTGTGATGATAATGCTGTTTTCTCTTCAGTTTTTAAATCTATGCTGGCAAATGAACTTGAATCAAGGTCGGTCAAGGCTGAAATAGAAACGTTTACCAAAGCTGAGAGCTTTTTTACTGCCATGGTAAAAAGCCTTTTTCGGCTATATTTTTGACCTTGATATGCCTGAAATGACCGGTTTTGAAGTCGCGCGGCAGCTAGGTCAGAATGGTAATTGCTTCGTGATCTTTGTGACAAGTCATCAGGAGCTGGTTTATGACAGCTTTAATTTCAGACCGCTGAATTTTATCTGCAAAGATCCTGACGCTGATGTTATGAAGGATAGGCTCCATATGGTAGCGGGACAGTTGACGGACGCACTGAAGCAGGAAAAGACAGTGGTTTTGGAGAATAGGGAGCAGGGAAGGATCTCTGTAAAGCTTCGGGATGTAACTTATATGGAGAGCACAATAGCCACAGCATCATATATCATTTTGCAAATAATAAAGGATACCATTGCAGTCAGAGATAGCATTGGCGAGATAGAAGAAGCTTATCGTAAATTTGATTTTATACGGTGCATAAAAAAAAATATATCGTCAATCTGAAATATGTTTTTTAACATAAGCCGTTCAAATGAAACGGTGATCTTTAAAAGCGGTTCAGAGCTTCCCATGAGCCGAGGATATAAGAATGCAGTTGACGACGCTTTGACTGAATATCTGAGGAGAAAGTGATGACTATTACATTGTGGACGATATTTGAGATCTTGATAAACTTTTATCAGGGCGGTCTGGAAACATGGTTTATATATAAATTTCTTACGCCAAGATCTCATGAAAGGGCTAAGATATGGGCTGTTATATTTGCCGTTTGTGAAGGCTGTCTGGTCACTGCTTTTAATTATTTCACTGTATTTGAGGGCTTTGGAAGTGCTTTTTTGTACTGGGCAAGTCTGCTTGTTTTTGCGTTTTGCTTTTTTAGTGACAATGCAGTAAAAGAAATTTCTTTCCATATCCCTCTCGCAGGTTGCGATCTTGTTGATAACGTCATTGGAACTAAATGCTGTATCGTCATTTTTCAAAAATATCCCTCAGGGAGCTTGTGGTCGAACAAAGCTTGCTTAGATTTGTGACGCTTATAATGATCCAGATATCTATATTCATTGTATTTAGATTCATACTGATGGCCTTTAAACATACCGATGATTATACGGCTTCAGATTTGGTGACGCTAATTGCAGTGCTTATTATTTCGTTTTTCCTCGTTATGGTAATACATGAACTGTCCCTTTCGGCAGACGGTGGCCATAGGCTGTATATAAATCTGTCATATATGCTTGTCTTTGTTCTTAATATACTTATATTCTGGATAATAAATTCTTTTGATAAAAAAAAGAATCGGAAGCTCAAGGAAATGGAGATAGTCAAACTAAGAGAGCAGTATCTTTGAGCAGTTTATCGGAAACGCTGAGTCGCAATATGATGCCATGAGAAAACTAAGGCATGATATAAAAGACAAATATGAAACGGTTAATGAACTGTTGAAAGTCAAAACAAAAAATAGATGAAACGAGAAAATTTATCTCAGAAAGTTTTTGACCTTATCGGGAAGTCGGAGTCCTATGTTAAAACGAAAAAATAATATTGTAAATGCTATCGTTAACGCAAAGCTTACGATGGCTTCTTCCTTGGGGATAAAAAATATCATGTATAACAGTTTCAGATTTTGAGGGAATAAAGGGAACTGACCTTTGCGACCTGTTGAGCAACACGTTGGAGAATGCTATAACGGCATGCAAGGAAATAGCCGACGACGCAAATAAATTTCTGTATCTGAAGATCGACCGAGAAACGGATACATATACGTTTTTGATAAAAAATTCAATAGATCATTCTGTTATGGATAGTAACCCAAGGCTTACGAACACAAAGGCTGATAAAAAAACAGCATGGTCTGGGGACCTCCATAATCAGAGAGATAGCAAGAAAATATAATGGCAGATGCGATTTCTATGAGTCGGGAGGGAATGTTTTTGCTGTCAGGTAACATTGATGGCAGATACAACGGTCCTGAACTAATTGTTCTGGACCGTTGCTGCATTTTCGTGACAAAAACCTGCAACTCATTCCAAAAAGCTTGACATATTGCTGTTATTCTAGTAAAATTCAAATTAGGGTAAGACAAAAAGCGAGGCGGTAGTTTATGGATCTTGTTGTATCGGGTATACTTAATTTTTTGACCGAGCAGGAAGCTATCGGCAAAGCAGATGAGGTACAGGATTTTTATCGGTATGGCATAGAAATAACTATCTCATCAATGTTAAACATTGTGCTTGTATTGCTTATGGGAGCATTGACAGGGCATTTGCTGGAAAGTGTAATATATTTGGCAGTGTTTATTGCTGTCAGGGTTATTACCGGAGGGTATCATGCAGATACATATTTCAGATGCAATCTGTTGATGTGTTCGACATTTATTGCTACAGCTTTTCTTAATGACAAGGTATGCGGATATATAAAATATATGGGTGATCGTTGCCTTGGTTGTGTTTGAAGAGATAATAGCTTTTTGTATTCTGCCCTGTGGAGAACAAAAATAAGCCTATAGAAAAGAGAAAAAGCCAAAGTTCAAAGCGATGGGAATGATAGTTTTTCTGTTGCTTGATCTGTTTGGCGGGGCGATTATCAATAGATATCAGATGGTTGGATCTATGATCTTATTAACAAATCTATTAATTGCAGTTTTTAATAATATCAGCGAAGATCAAAGGAAAGAGGTGTGATAAGAATGAGATCATTTAAGAAATTGCTTGCCAGGCTTATTGCCAGAGCGACTAAGAGAATGGGTATAGCTGCTTGCGGATGTGCATCAATGTATGGTGGCTATCAAACTAAAGAGCCAAAAAACATTTACAAGAATTAAGAGTAAAAGCTACAAGAATTACGATAAGCATTACAAAGACTTTATCATTTCCCCTTTAAATCTTGTGATACTTTGTAAATGAGGAACATTAGCAGGAAAGATAACTTCCTGCTGGTGTTACCGTTTTTTTATTTGTAGTGAGTTTAAGCTTTTTGACAGTGAGTAAATTTGCTTTTAGGGCACAAAAAATTCCGCCCTACAAAAAAGGATGCGCTGTACTATTCGGTTTTCAAAGAACGGGGCGGAGGCTATAGAAAGCCCCCTCACTTTCCATGCTGAAAAGTTGAGGGGGCTACAACCAATTTTTTAATTTTCTAAAAGATTTTTGCCTAAGGCATAAAAAAAAGCGCCGGAGATTGCCGTCCCCATTCGGCTGGGGATACACGGTCAGAATGTGGGTGTCGCTTGCCGCCTTTCGGAAAGGGACTTGCTGGCAAGCTCGCTTTCAGGAAAAATAGGCGGTGGCGGAATGATCCGTCACCGCCTATTTTGTTTAGGCTATTTTGATTTCGGAAGCGTCGGCTTATTTAACCTTGATTCCTTTTCTCTTTTTGCCGCTTACGCCCAGCAGAGTCAGAACGCCGCACAGAGCAGCCAGCCAACCGATGGTTGCTGCTGTCACCGGTCTGAGGACACTTGGTGGAGTCGTCATTTCCTGGCTTATTGGTGTTATTACCACTGCTGCCTGTATTGCTTGTGTTGCCGCCGTCGGGAAGCTTGTCGATGACCGTATTCTCGCTGCGCTTGGCGCCGCAAACGGTGCATTCCTCGTGCTTGATGCCGGTGGCCTCCTTTGGTAGCGGCCTTTGTCGATCATCCACTGGAAGCTGTGTGCTGCCGTGTCGGCCTTTTGTCGCCGCACTCGCACTCATGCCAGTGGTTGGTGCCGTCATACTTCCACTCTGTACCGTAGCTGTGGGTATGAGTGCTGCCTGTTGCGGGGATCGTTGCGGTTTCAAGAACCTTCTTGCAGACGGTGCATTCCTTATGCTTAGCGCCTTCTGCGGTTTCGGTAGCTGCCGTGTCAATGATCCACTCGCTGGCATTGTGAGCCGCAATATTAGCCTTATCGCCACACTCGCACTCATTCCAGTGATCGGTGTCGTCATACTTCCACTCGGTGCCGTAGCTGTGGGTATGGCTTGGAGGCACATCCTTATAGGTGGCCTCAATCTTCACATCATTACCGGGCATGGTGAAGGTGGTGGTTGCCTTGGTGGCGTCTGCCAGGAGTGGCATTGCCCTCCAGCACGACCCACTTGTCAAAGACCTTGCCGGTCTCCGGTGCGTCCGCCGTAACGGTCACAACGGTGTTCTGCTCGATCTTGTCGGTGATGGGGGTGCCAGCGGCAACGGAGGCCGTGCCCTTGATGACCGTGACCGTGTACCCGGTCGCAGCGGGGCTCCTTACGAACCTTGTCTCACCGCAGCCGATGCGCCGGCAGGTGTAGAGAATTCCTTCGCTCTTACCCTGCGTTGCGGGGCTGCCGCCGTCCCAGTCGTGGCTGAGCTTATCGAGGATATGACCGTAGCGGATAATCTGTCCGCAGCCGGCTGTGCACTGCTGGTCACCGCTATAGCCTGAGGTGGTGCATCCCGGGCTTAACCCACATTGATCAGCTTGTAGTTATCGGCAATTTCGTGGAGGGACGGGGTAGAGACGCCCTTCTGCGCGATCCTGTCGCACGCTGTGCAGTACTGGCTGCCGGAATAGCCCCCTCTGTACAGGTCGCCGTTCTTACATCCCGCAGTTCAAGGGGACCGCTATGCCTGAAGTCGCCGGTCTCGCCCTTTACGGTCGCCGCAAGCCGTGCAACGGTAGTCGCCCTCATAGGCGCGGGTTGCCGGCAGTCGCCCGAATTGGCGTTATAGCGTTTGCCGCCATGGCTCGCATCTGTGGTGGCCGAGGGGTTCGTGCCGTAGTAGTACAGCGGCTGCAGCGGGCCTGTATGGCCGGCGTTTGCGGGCGGGTAGATATCCGAACCGGCACTTATGATATGGCCGCAGTCCGCGCAGGCGGTGTCGCCGGTGTAGCCCTTGCGGTCGCAGACCTGCGCCTTCGCGTTGAGCACCGTGCCGCCGCTGTGGTCACGCAGCCTTCATAGACCGGCTCGAAGAAGAATTGGCCGCCGCCGGGGGCACCCATGGCGCTGAACTCTGGGATCGTGCAGCCCCACTCAAGGGCGGGAGCCGTTGGTCACCAGTTTGAACTGGGACTTCGCCTCATTGGTATTCCAATTTCTAGTAACAGGTATGATGTCATACTCATTGTATTCGCGGCGATACTCCACCTTCCAGCCGATGGCCTTCTGACCGGTTCTCTCCTCGGGATAAAGCCTGATCTTGTCGCCGGGCTGGACGATCATACGAGTTGCCCGGCCGTTTTTCACCGTCACAAGGGCGGTGTCCTTTGTCCAATCGCCGTCAATTTCTTTCGTCTCTTTGTATTCGCAGACGCTGCATTCAGCCTCCATGCCGCCTTTATCGCCCTCGGTATCGGGGTTTTTGACCACATTCCAGCGGCCCCAGCTATGGGGAACCATGATGAACTCCTCGCAGCCGGGAACCTTGCACTTTTCGGGGTGGGCATAGCCGGACTCAAGGATGAGCTGCTCCACCGTCTTGGTCGAGCCGCCGATGTTGAAGGTATACTCATAGATGCTGCCGAAGCCGGTGCAGTCCCAGTTCCAGCCGTAATCATGGACATGGCTCTTCACAGGAACTATATAGTCGCAGACGGAACATCTGAGCACATCGACTCTGCCGCCGCCCACTGCGTCATAGCTAATGTCAAGCACAAAGGTATGCGGGAAGATGCGCGTCCTTGGAGCCGGTGGTCATATAATGTGCTTCGTAATAGCCTGCTTCGAACAGGCACGGGAGCTTGTGGCCGTCGCACTTCGGGTCGCCGCCCACGACACCGTCATGGGTAACCCCATGCTTATCGACCCAAGTGACATTGTATCGCGGCGTTCTCTCGCTGTCTTCTGTGAAGCACTTATAAGTACACCCACTCTTAAATCAGGCAATAGACCATATTCGATGAATATAAAATAACGCAACATGAGGCTATGTCTCCGAAACTATTAATATGGAGGCATAGCTATTTTTTCTCTTGAAATAATCTCTCCGATGTGGTATAATGATAACTGATACATAAAAGCATGACCAATTGTGAGGTGATTGCTATGAATATTGCTATCGTTGATGATGAACCTGTATTCTTAAAACAACTTCATAACAGATTAAGAGAAATGAAACTCCCCGACTGCGAAATACACGAATTTACAAGAGGGAGAGACTTATTGAGTTTCTATGTCAAGGGAATGTATGAAGTCATCATACTCGATGTTGAAATGCCCGATCTGACCGGATTGCAGACCGCTGAAAGAATCAGACAGATAGATGGTTCAGTTATTATTTCTTTCCTGACGAATTATGCCGAATTTGCCGTTAAGGGCTACGATGTGGGAGCGTTTCGCTATATATTGAAAAATCAGCCAGACTATGTATATACCAAACAGCTAAATTCTATCATTGCTGAGTGCCAGCAGCGATTTAGAACTTTCACTTTCAATAATAAAAATCTGTCATTCAAGTTCAGGCTGACAGATATTCTTTACTTTGAGGGACATAGAAGAAAGGTATCACTATTCACAGTTAATGGTGAATTGGAGTACGGCGGCGATTTTTCAACTGTGTGTGGCGAGTTGTTAAAGTACAATTTCGCTATTATAAACCGTGGAATACTTGTAAATCTTGACCATATACAGAATATTACCAAGTACGATATTATTCTAAGCAACGGCAGAAAAATCCCCATAGGCAAAAACATATAAAGATGAGATAGTTGCTCGCTATCTTAACTATGCAACAGGGGAGATGATCGAGTTGCCCGTATTGATTGAAAATATCATTGAGATTGTCAATGTAGCAATTGAAATGATGTTGGTATTCTTATACTTTTCCTTGTTGAGTAAGGCAAAAGTTAATAAAAGCAGTTCTTTATCTGTCGTATCTTCTTTTCTACTGTAATACTGTCAGCGACAGTTTTGTTGACAGATAATATTTTAGTGTATCTGATTACAACCATTATTCTTATTAGCTCCATGTCCTTTATTTGTTATGATGATTCAATCCGTCATAAAATATTTTGGAACATATTGTTTTTACTGATTATATCTATATCTGAACCTATTGTGATTGGATTACTTTGCATTGCTAATATGGGAACACCAGATGAATTCTTAGAGTCTGGTTTAGGACGTTATCTCGGAATGGTAGGCACAAATATAATTTATTTATGGCTTATAGGATTGATGCACCGCATAATAAACAAAAAAATTCGTGAACTGCCGATAAAATATTGGATATTGATAATAGTTATTCCAATCATAAGTATTTTTTCTTTTACAAACAATGCTTGATGGATTTGTTGGCAGCAACACTTATAGTTATGTTTCTTTGGGCGTTTTCTCTTGCAGGAATTATCTTTTTATAAACCTTTGCTATGTTTAATTTCTTTGAAAGTTTTTGAAGATAAGATAAAGTTAAAAATACCTTGAAACAATAAAGCAACAGGAACAGGAAAACTATAAGCTGCTTACCCTGTCATACAAGCAAGTACGAGAGTTTAAACACGATATTGAAAAATCAATTTTTAGTTCTGAATGATATGTTGGAAAACAATGATACTGATTCTGCTAAGGAATATCTTGTCAAGCTAAGCTCATTTGTAAGGCTTGCTAACAGACTCTGCTATACTGGTAATAATGCCGTCGATTCTATTGTGAACATCAAGGGTTCTCTTGCTCAGACATACGGTATAGAGTTTATTTGCAAGGTCAATATCATAACAAATATCAAGGCAGACGAATTGGAGTTGTGCCGTATCATCGGAAACGCTCTTGACAATGCAATAGAAAGGTTGCCAGAGAGCTGGTGTATCACATAAAGCATATTTGGATAAGCCCCTAATGGAAGAACGAGAGAAGCTATTTATTGTCATTACAAATACATCAGATAAGGTAGATACATCTGTTTTAACATCAACAAAGAAAGAACAAGGGCTTCACGGCATAGGGATAAACAGTATCAAATCCTCCGTTGATAGATTGGGTGGGTTAGTAAGTTTCGATTATGATGACGGAATTTTTAAGCTGAACATTATGGTTCGTAATTGTTTACAAATTTAACTATTTGCATTTCGGGACAAGAAGACGACATTTGGGGACACTTTGAGACCTTTTTCTCAAAACCTATTGAAAAAAATTTGCAACTTGTGTTATGATTTTTTTGCAGGAAGTGATTCAGAAATGATTTCAAAACTTGCAAAAAGCATAGCACACTTTTTTGTGGTTCAGAACATAACGGAAGAATCCAAAGAGGTGATCTACGCATATGGAATGGAGCTGCTGATCTCTGATGTGCTGAATACCATTATCGTCCTGCTGATTGCTCTGTTTTCCCATACGCTGCCTGCGGTTGTTGTATTCATAGCCGTATTTATGGGGTTGAGACAGTTTGTAGGTGGGTTTCACGCTAACAGTCATCTTAGTTGTATGTTCACGCTTGTCATGTGGTGATGATGGTTTTCTCTTACGGCATTTGCAATGTAAGCGGACATATTACGCCAATATTCAGCATCAGTTTCATAATGATAGCATTACCAATCATTCTATGTATTGCTCCCGTTCCGCATCCGAATAAACCGATGTCAGAGGAAAAGAGTGTCAAGCTAAGGAAAAGAAGCTGCATCTTAGCTGTTACCCTATCCGTTGTCACGATTGCACTGCTTGTATTCCAATATCAAAAACTAAGCCTTTATGTATCAAGCGGAATGCTGTTGTCAGCAATCATGGCACTGCTCGGTCACTTTTTGAATCGGGGTGATAACAGTAAACGATGATAAGGAAAGAGAAAACGGAGTATTTTGGCGATTGTAATTTTGCTCTTGTAAGGCTGGTGCTGTATATCTCAAATGGCAGCGTTTGCGGTATTACGTTTTATCAACCGAAAGAGCCTGACTTATCTGAACTGTTTGAAAGGATGGATTTGTAATGAAAAAGCTGATGAGCATAGCAAAGAAGGCTTCTACGGCACTGGCGGCTCTTGCGCTGGTGGTAGCTACCACATCAGTTCC
>VOFK01001752.1_pt1 | contig 19021 bp, 30 predicted proteins | sample 5384121 | NCBI WGS metagenome assembly VOFK01 (sample SAMN12384730, study PRJNA508395) | human gut metagenome | isolation source: healthy gut J | host: Homo sapiens
TGCCATGCGGGCCATAATAATTACGCCCCCTTCGTAGATGCGGTACTTCCTCGGCGTCCAACCGAAATAAAAGGTCTGGCGCTTCCGTCAGTTTTATGGCTGGCGACAACGCTGTGGGTCTTGAGTCGATGCTGCGTACCACAAAGTCATGTCCGTCCCCTCAGCATATTCCCCGAAAATCTTTTTTTGACGCAGCATCAGTCTGTGTCGGCATTACCGCTGGAAGGGTTGCGGGCTCTAGATTGATCATCATCTCCCTTGATGGAGATAATGATGCGGAATCCTCGTAACTCACTACGGCCACAGTTTTGTGGTTGTCCAGTTGCTCAATGCCGCCCAGCTGGACCTGTGAGGATGCGGGCGGGTGCGTGGTATGCCGGGATCTCGTGCCAAAATGACATTCCTCGCGTTCTTTCCCTGCAGCTTTCCTGTACCCCCTTCAACACGACTGCGACATGGTCAGGATAGAGGCAAGTGTCACTGCAAAGTGTTGCAAGTGGTCCGGCAGCAGGTGCTTTCTACTGCAATGCGCGCGCGCTTTGGGAGCGGTATTCCTCCTGGAAATGGGTGTTTCTCCCTCACCAGGCGGCGCCGGTATTTCGGCAACAGAGTGCGAAGATTCGCAGCTCGCGCCTCTTTCAGCAAGCCGGAGCCTCCGCAGAGTCCTTAGCCTCGCGTAATGGAGCCACAGGCGCCGCCTTTTTCCGCCGGGGTGCCCGCTTGGCTTTGGGGGAGCGGCTCTCTCAGCAGCTGAAGTTCGCCCGCTGCGTTATCTGCACCTTCAGCAGACAACAATTGAAAGCTCCTCTCGATCGGCCGCCGATCCGGCAGGCTCATCTCGAATCGGAAGGCGCCAGAGGCCAAAAAGCTGTCACCTCGGCAGCTTTCATCGACGCCCGTTTCCATAAACTCAAGCGTGAGGCCTGAAGCCTTTCCAGTGGCGTCGCCATTGCGATCGTGAGGCGAAGCCATTGCATCCCGACGATAGAGGCGCGGCAGCGTACTCCCCAAATCGTCACTAAGCCAGGCGGCGCTGCTGCACCAGCCGGGGGCCGGCGGAAGAAATGGTACCAGTCCGTGGGGGTTTTCAGCTTTGGAACAGGGAGTTTCCTGCTCCAGCAATAGTTTTTTTCTTGGTTGCTAAAAATTAACCTCCATGTTTTGTATTAAGAAAGCGATCGAGTCCTTATCTGTTGTGATGATGCCATTCGAGCCCTCTGCAGCTGGAACGGCTGCGGTCTGTTTTGGTGCCGGTAGATGTACTGGCCGCTTTCGCCTTTTCTTCACTGGCTTTTAGGCGCGGGGCCTGCGGTTTTGGCTGTGCCGCAGAGGTTTTCGGGTTGCTCCTGTTCCAGCCTGCGCCATTCGGGGATATGGGCGGATGCCTTGCAGGAACGGAGCTTGGATGCCTCCGGATGTTTGGAATAGTCCATTTTGTCTACCTTGAGAACTTTTTGCCCCCGGATGATGACCAGCGCCTGCTTGATAGGCAGCCGCAGAACTTCGTCTGGGGTGAGGACAGGACGCTTGCTTTGACACCAGAGGTTTCCCGGTATTCCGGCGTGTAGTTGAGATGATACGCCGTGTACCCAGCTGCTTGGATTTGCTGGATACCGACAGAAGCCAGTCCCGTGCGGAAGAAATAAACTCCGCCGTCAATTCATCCAAGAAACAGCGCGTCGTAGCTGTGTCTGTGAATCTCCCTGCCAGAGATTGAGAGGATACTGACCCTGCAAGCCCGCCAAGTTCTGAAACACACAGCCTCATAGAGATATTTCTTGAGCGAATGACGCTGAAACTGGCGTGAGAGGTCTTGGAAGTTTGGTGCCGCAGGCCGCCACCTCTTCACCGACATGCACCGGCACGGCATCAGCTTGCCCTCTCGTCGCAGTTCTGGTCTGCATACCGCACCAGCTTCATAGCTGTGAAGGACAGAACAGGCTGCCAGAAAGTCGCTGATGCTGTCCGTCGCGCGCGCAGGCACCGCCCCGCCGCAGCTCCAAATCTACCTCATCCCGGTGGTGGTCTTCTGTAATCAGCCCGACCTGGAACACCTGCAGCCGGGAGCCATGGCGTGATGATGACGCCGCTGCGGATCAGCGTGCTGGCCTGCTTTACAGGCCAGGCGTGGCGCTTTGGGCCGGATGCCGGTGCGGCAAGTTCTCAAACAGGCTGTCCAAATCGACCTCGCCGCTTAAAGTCAGCAAGCGCACACCTCTCCGATATTGCGGTTTTGTTCAGCATAACCTGGTCCAAGCATAGAGGTGACGAGGGCCTCAGCAAAGTTCATACTCACAGGAATCCCCGTGAAATGGTCACCTCAAAGCTGTTGTTGATGGTAAGCTCCTTAATGATGACATCTCGCTAAAAAGCTGTGCCATCAAGTTCCTGCCCCTCCACTCGGAAAGGCAGTTCCAACTGTCCGAGTTTTCCGGATTGACCAAATTGAACACCTCATTAAAATTCCCTGATCCCGAGTATGAGCTTGATTTTCTCGTGTAGCTCACTTTCGATCTGAAATAATCAGGGATTCTCCGCGAACGCCGCCTGAAGGATGATTACAAAGCGACTGTTTTTTCATGCTGCTGCTGGAGCCATAGCACAGCCAGATTAAGCTGTTGATAGCTATGGGATTTTGGAATACAGACAGCCTTGTTGTCCAGCATTTGTGTACAATTTGCCTTTATGCTTGCGTGTCAGGGCACTAGATCCAACATACCGGCCATCTCCTTTGGCTCATCCAGCCGGAAGTACCGTAAGTGCCCTCCCTGGCTGGAGTAAATTTCAGCCCCGGTCAGCATCATATTCGCCGGTATCGCTGTAGCCCATGCGCATGACCATGAAAGAGCAGCAAAATTGCCAACAGCTGAGCGCAGATCAGGGACACCGTACACCTGGTAGGGGTGATGAAACACGGAGGCTTTGACATACAGGTAAAAAACTGTATGATGCCATCGCCGGAGTAAAGTCTTTGCCCCATGCCAGCGCTGCCCTGTTTCACGCTAATTGCTAAACAATACCAGCCAAAAGCAGGGAAACCGCCTGCGTATAGAATCGCATATTACGCCGGCGCAAGCAAGCTGCTAGCGGGCTATGATTAGTTTCTTTTTGTGTTATGGGGAACGAACCTCTGAATTTTGTAAGTCAATGGTTTGCAGGTGTACCCGGTCGCTGCAGTCTGGCACGGCGCAGCATCATTCCGCTTCGAAAATCAAAGCATTGAGATCCAGCCAGCGTACCGCGTTCCGTCAGTCTCGAGGGCGGTGTTTGAAACGCACTGATCCGCGGCAGATCGCAGAAGTAACCAGCGAACAGCACTTTTCGCGCGTTCTATCCGGCCCCTGCGGCATCCTGCTCCAGCCTGGCCCTGCCAAAGCTGGCCGCCGCGATAGGGCCCTGCGTGACGAGAATGCGCGGTCAGGATTCCGCGTTTTCACAGGGTCGCCACACAGTAACGCCAGTATCACCTCCCTGATGAAGTCATTGGTTAGGAAATAAAAGTGGTCGTAGCTGCCGTCCAGCGCCGGTAGTCATGCTTGGCCCCACCGGTACACTGGTGCTTGAGTATCTGGTAGGCCAGGTCCTTCTGCTCCCCCAATACCCAGTCCATGTACCTGTTCGACACGGTACTGCTGGGCCCAGACGCTGCTGGCATAGAATGTTCAGAGGAGTGTTTTTTACCCGCAGTTCAGTTTGCCAAAGCGCCACTTCATCAGGCTGCTCCACGCTATTGAAGATGCCGGTGGGGACCAGCCCCGCACCCTGCGAAGCGGGAGAAACTTCGGATCTGGGTGGCATCAGCCCCCCAACTCTGTAACTTCGCTGAACTGTAAAACACTTGGGATATATTACTGATTCGCCATAAAACTCAGTCTGGGCAAAGACCCCCGGCTTTTCATCCGGGTAGAGCAATACACAGCATTTACCCATAGTAATATAGGTTTCGCAGACAGTGGAGCCGAAACCTTTTTGCTTCGCTTTTGGGCGGCCAGTTGGTTTCTGCGTCTCCTGTAAGGCAGAATGTAAAACGCTCAGGCCATCCGTCAGCAGAGCTGGACTTGGCTTTGATCCCCAGCCGATAGCCCCGGAGCCGATCCGGTAGTAGGTGCCGCAGCAGTCTGGCCTTTTTGAGCGCAGTCACGACCCGCCTCCAAGTAGTAAAGGGCTGGCGGGAAGGCGGTTGAGCTGGCTGGTGGGAACTCTCCGTATTTTCATTACATTCCGTTATTGGTTAAACTATTTGCGGGCGGATGCGCACAGCATCCGTCCCAAAAAGGTTTTAAGCCAATGCGGGAGGGGCACGAAGCCCTGCGGGAGCGCACATGGCCCCGCATGACGAAAGGAGCGCCGCGTTCGGGAAGCGTCTCCCCGAAAAGCTTGAGGTCGGCCGCAACCGGAGCCTCCGCAACCAATGCGGGCGGCAGGTCGGTGACCGTGCAGCGGATGAATTTCTCGTGGTTATCGGAAGAGGAACCCGTATAGAGTTCGATTTCGGTCGAATGGTGGTTGCCGCAGCAGGGAGCCTTCAGCGACTCGCCGGCACCCGCGGCATCGGCGCCGTGCTGGCAGTGGTGGCAGCAGACATGCGACGACATCGTGACGCACTTGCACGAAAGCGACACATACGCAGGGCCGCCCCACGCCGTCAGGTAGATGGCGAGCAGCAACAGCGATATGAGTCTTTTCAATTTCATGCTACCTTTCAAGTTTTCCGTCCGTACGCCGGACACGTGCCGCCGGTTACTCCAGCACGCCGCATTCGGCGAGCTTCGCAGCCCAGGCCTCGGCATCGCGCTGTGCGGTGGCTTCGTCCACGTCGTAACGCTCCAACAACAGGGCGGCTGCATCCCCGGTGGTAAAGTCCTTGCCGCCGAGCGCCTCCCAAAGATAGAGCGACGAATCGTTGAGCGCCAGAATACGGGTCATGTCGGCACCGCAGCGGCCCGGCATGATGATCACATGCTCCCCCGCCATCTCGCGCACTTTGAAATTTTCGCTTATCTTCATTTGTCGAACGTCTAATCCGATGCAAAGTATAAAAAATTCCGGGAAACACCTAATTTTTCCTACAATCTTTGTATTCATGGAAAGGGCAGCGGACAGGATATACGAGACGCTGAAGCGCTACTGGGGCTTCACCGAATTCCGTCCCGTACAGGGAGCGGATCATCCGCTCGGCGATGGCCGGGCGCGATACGCTGGCCCCTGATGCCCACGGGCGGCGGAAAGTCGCTTACCTACCAGATCCCCGGACTTGCGCAGGAGGGGCTGTGCATCGTCGTGACGCCCCTGATCGCCCTGATGAAAGACCAGGTCGATCGCCTCCGGGCACGGCACATCCCGGCCGTGGCGATCCATTCGGGCCTCTCGCCGCGGCAGATCGACATCGCGCTGGACAACTGCGCCTACGGCGACGTGAAATTCCTTTACGTGGCCCCCGGCGGCTGGCGACCGAGGCGTTCCGCCTGCGCGTCGTGCGCATGAACGTATCACTCGTGGCCGTCGACGAGGCCCACTGCATCTCGCAGTGGGGCTACGACTTCCGCCCTCGTACCTGCGCATCGCCGAGCTGCGCGAAAAACTCCCCGGCGTCCCCGTGCTGGCGCTCACCGCCTCGGCCACGAAAACAGTGGCCGACGACATCATGCGCCACCTGCGGTTCGCCGAACCGCATATCCTGCGGAGCAGCTTCGCACGTCCCAACCTTTCGTACAGCGTCCGCCACACCGACGACAAGAACGGGCAGCTGCTGCGCTGGTACGTAACGTCCCCGGCTCGGGCATCGTCTACGTCCGTACGCGCGAAGGCACCGAGCAGATCGCCGACATGCTGCGCAGGGAGGGTATAACGGCCGCGGCCTACCATGGGGGCATGGGGCATGCCGAACGCTCGCTACGGCAGGAGGAGTGGGTCTCGGGCAGGACGCGCGTGATGGTCGCCACCAACGCCTTCGGCATGGGCATTGACAAACCCGACGTGCGCTTCGTCGCCCATTACAGCATGTGCGACTCGCTCGAGAGCTACTACCAGGAGGCCGGCCGCGCGGGCCGCGACGGCATGCGGAGCTACGCCCTGCTGCTGGTATCGTCGGACGACGGCGAACGCATCGTGCGGCGTTTCGAGCAGGAGTTCCCTCCGCTGAGAAGATCAAGGAGATCTACGAACGGATCTGTTCCTACCTGCAAATCGGCATCGGCGACGGCGGCGAAGCGTCGTTCCTGTTCAACATACACGACTTCTGCGCCCGCGAGCGCCTCTACTCCGGCACGGTGCAGAGCGCGCTCAAACTCCTGCAGCAGAACGGCTACATGACCCTCACCGACGCACAGGAGAACCCCGCGCGGGTGATGTTCTGCGTCAGCCGCGACGAGCTGTACAAACTCCGCGTGCAGCGCGACGAACTCGACCACTTCATCCGCACCCTGCTGCGCCTCTACAACGGCGTCTTCACCGAGTTCCGCCCCATCGACGAGGGCGAACTGGCCACCTGGAGCGGCTACACCGTCCAGCGGGTCAAGGAGCTGCTCAAACGGCTCTGGCAGCTGCGCGTGATCCGCTACGTCCCCCTCGAACCGCTCGCCCATCCTCTTTATGAACGAGGACGCCTTCCGCGCGCCGACCTCTACATAGCCCCGAGACCTATAAGCGGCGGCAGGAGCTGATGCGCGAACGCTTCGAACACATGCTCGCCTACGCCGCGAACGAGACCCGTTGCCGCAGCGCCGTCCTGGAAGGGTATTTCGGCGAGGCGCCCTGCGGCATGCGGCGTATGCGACATCTGCCTCGCACACAAACGTGCCGGGAAGCGGCAGGCGCAGGACGGCTGCTGCGCCGTCATCCGACGGCGGGCTGCGCGAAAAAACTGCTCCAAAGGTTGTCCCGCGGGGCTGCCGACCCGCACGAACTGGCCGCGGAATTCCCCGGGGAGGCACAGCAGATAGGCCGGGCGCTGCGCGAATTGCTCGACGAAGGCATCGCCGGCACGGGCAGGGATGGAAAAATCGGGTTAAAATAGGGGCCGCAACCGCCCGCGGGGATGCAAAAAATCGCCCCGCATGCCGTTTTCCGGAAATAATTCCCTATTTTTGTGAGAATGTTCCACGGCATGACTACGACAAACAACTTTACGGATAAGATCAGCAACGAGGAGGCCGCAGCGCTTCCGGCCATCGAATTCAGGGGCGAAATACGCATCGTCGACAATGAGGCGCGACATCGTCCCCGCCTGCAAATTCCTGATGAAACAACGCGTCATCGGTTTCGACACCGAGACCCGCCCGTCGTTCCGGCCCGGGGTGACGTTCCGCGTGTCGCTGCTGCAACTCTCCACGCCGCAGCTATGCTTCCTTTCCGGCTGAACAAGATCCCGTTCGCCAAGCCGATCCTGCAGGTGCTCGAAAGCAAGGAGATCCTGAAGATCGGCGCCGACGTCGCCGGCGACCTGCGCTCGCTGCGCCAGATACGCCATTTCCGCGACGCAGGGTTCGTCGACCTGCAAACGATAGCCCCCAGTGGGGCATCGGGGAAAGAGCCTGCGCAAACTCTCGGCCATCGTGCTGGGGGGGCAGCGCGTATCGAAAGCCCAGCGGCTGAGCAACTGGGAGGCCGCGACATTCACCGACAAACAAAAACTCTACGCCGCGACCGATGCGTGGGTCTGCACGGCGATCTACGACCGACTGCTTCACACACCCAAAATCAAACATCCCGAATTATGACACCCAAGTATACCTGCGCAAAGGCAAGGAAGAATCACTCATGCGCCGCCACCCGTGGATTTTCTCGGGCGCCATCGACCACATCAAGGCTGAAGACGAATCGGAAATCACGGAAGGCGCCCTGGTCGAAATATATACCCGCACGGGCGATTTCATCGCCCTGGGACACATATCAGATCGGCTCGATCGCTGTGCGTGTGCTTACATTCGACAAGGAACCGATCGACCAGGCCTGGTGGAACCGGCGCATCGCCGTGGCCTACGACGTACGGCGCACGCTTGGACTCACGGACAACCCCGACACGGACTGTTACCGCCTCGTCCACGGCGAAGGCGACGGGCTGCCGGGGCTCGTGGTGGACATCTACGGCACGGTGGCCGTCGTCCAGTGCCACTCCGTCGGCATGTACCTCGCCCGTCAGGATATTGCGCGGGCGATCCTGGCTGCCTACGGCGACCGCATCACGGCCATCTACGACAAAAGTTCGCAAACCGTGCCCTTCAACGCCAGGCTGGGCGCCGTGGACGGATACCTGTGGGGGAGCTCCGACCATTCGGCGCACGTGGTGACGGAGAACGGCGAGAAATTCCTCGTCAACTGGGAGCAGGGGCAGAAAACCGGGTTCTTCCTCGACCAGCGCGAAAACCGGGAGCTGGTCAAACGCTACTCGAAGGGGCGCACGGTGCTCAACACCTTCTGCTACACGGGGCTTCTCGGTCTATGCCATGGCCGGTGGCGCCGAGAAGGTCTGCTCGGTGGACTCTTCCGAACGCGCCGTGGCGCTGGCCACGGAGAACATGCAGCTCAACTTCGGCCCGCAGGCCAACTTTACGGAAACGGCCGCCGATGCCGTGGAGTACCTCAAGGACATCGAAGACAAATACGACCTGATCATCCTCGACCCGCCGGCCTTCGCCAAGCACCACAAGGTGCTGGGTAATGCCATGCAGGGGCTACAAGCGGCTCAACGCCCGGGCCTTGTCGCAGATCCGCCCCGGGGGCATCCTCTTCACGTTCTCCTGCTCGCAGGCCGTCACGAAAGAGCTGTTCCGCACGATGATTTTTCTCGGCCGCGGCCATCGCGGCCGCAACGTGCGCATCCTGCACCAGCTGACGCAGCCCGCCGACCACCCGGTGAGCATCTACCACCCCGAAGGCGAGTACCTCAAGGGACTGGTGTTGTATGTAGAATAAGGAAAGAAAGACCGCCCCGAACGGACATGGAAAAAACCGCACACCCGACCTACGCCCACTGCCCGATCCGCCATATCGTCGACCGCTTCGGGGACAAGTGGTCGCTGCTGGTACTCTACAACCTCCATACGAGCGGGTGCCTGCGTTTTTCGGAAATCCACCGCCGGACGGCCGACATCTCGCAGAAGATGCTCACATCGACACTCCGCAAGCTGGAACAGGACGGCTGCTGTCGCGCAAAGGTCTACCCCTGAGGTGCCGCCCCGCGTGGAATATGCGCTCACGCCCCGCGGCGAGTCGCTCATGCCCCACCTCACAGCGCTTATCGGGTGGGCAGAGGAAAATTTCGACGCTATCCTCGAAGACCGGGAACGGAAAAGATATAGCGACGGCCAGAGGCCCGCCCGGCAAATCAAGCGGATACCCGCGGACAGTCCCCTGTCGTCAGCCGACAGCAAAATAAGAACGCTCCCACTAAGAGCAACGGGCAACGGGCAACGCCCATCCGCGGAACCGGGCACCCCGAAAACAGGATGCCGGAAGCAGACGGGCGAAGTGGAGGCGCCCGCAAAGGCAAATCGGCTGGCGGCAAAGATCGGCATCCGGCACATACCCTCAACAAAAAAAGTCCCTTCCGGGACTTTTCCTATTTTACCTTTTCATAGACATAGACTTCGTGCAGTTCACTGTCGTACCCCGGATAGAAACCCCTGACCATTCCCAGCACGATGCGCGAACCCCGGTTCGAAAGTACCAGCAGCTCGTCCGTCGCAGGATCGACGGCTAGCCCCTCGATCTCGCCCGCGCGCCGGAAATCGGACATCATGCGGAACGGCAACACCGTGGCATAGCTTTCCCGTCGCGCAGGTCGGCAATATAGAGGTTGTCCGGCTCGTCCAGGTCGGCATCGCCGTCGTCGGCCGAAATGAGCATCCGTCCGCCGGCCATGAAAATCCCCTGCTGCCACTGCGGCACCGGACGCAGGTGGACTTTGCACATACTTGCCCGTCGCCAGGTCATAACCGTACAGGTAGCGCCCGTCGACCCAGTCGGCCATCCAGACCATATTCCGGTCACGGTCTACGGCCAGCCCGCACACCTCAACCTGACCCGAGGCCGGTTCCCAGTCGATCGACCGCTTCCACGTCAGGTCGCCGGCATCGTACACGGCGACCTGGATATTCTCACCCTGCCGTCGTCGAAAGTCTCGATGCCGGCATAAATCTCACCGTTCCAGACGTCGATATCGCCGATATGGTTAGCGGCGAGCGGCAACCCTTCGAACGGCTGTCCGTTACGGGCGACCAGCCGCCCCTGCTTGTCGTACTTGTAGAGCGCCGTACTGCCCGAAACATAATAGTAATTCGAGTCGGCGGCGATCCCCTGCCGGCCTTCGACCGGGAAAACCCGCGACAGGCGGTACTCCCCTCCCAATGTCTGCGCCCGGAGTGCGGTTCCGGCCGCCAACAGGAGCAATACAAAAAGTTCGTTTCATCGTTATCTGCAATACTATTTGGCAATCATATACTTGATACGCCCGGCCTCACGGCCCGGATTTTCGTTCCCCACGCTGCCCCCCTGGTTTCCGTGCTCCAAATCCTGCGCCCCGGATTCACACCCGGCTTCGTACTCCGGCAGCTGTCGTGTCCCCGGGCCGCGCCCGAAACACCGTCCTGCCCCGAGGCAACTTCGGCCTTGCTGCCCGGATTTTTTCATCCCCGGCTGCGCGCCCCGGCAACTGTTGTGCAGCGTCCCGGCTGCACCCGCGGCCCGATCCTTCCCGGCGCTTCCCCGAGGGGACTTCTGCCTCGCCGTCCGGCAACACCTGAAAAGGCCGCCGCCGCGTAGTCGGGATATACAATCGCAAACCTGACGGAGCAAAAACGAGGCCGGAGCCGGAAACCCGCATCGCAGGAACCGCCTCCGGCCTATTCATATCGCGTATCGTCGGGCTTCGCGGAACCGCGCGGGCCACCGGGCTTCACGCATTGGCCTGCACCGTATCCGGCAATCCCCGCCGCCGGCCCTGCGCCGGTGCGAACCGTTTACTTGCGTTTGGTACGCTGCTGCGCCTCCTGCTGGCGGAGGAGCTCCTCGTAGCGCTGCTGGAACTTCGACTTCTTACCCTTGCTCCGTTTTGCGGCATTGGCCTGCATGACGGCATGGATCTTATCGTCGTCGACCATGCGGCGGATCAGCAACGTCTGGCCGATGGTAAAGAGGTTCGACAGCAGGTAGTAGTAGCAAAGGCCGCTCGAATAGCTGTTGAACCACAACAGCATCATGATCGGCATCATGTAGACCATCATAAACTTCATACCGGCCATCTGGGGCTGCGACGACGCCGTCTGCTGGTAGTTGAAATACGAATACCCGAACAGCGACACGGCCATCAGCAAGGCGAAAAGGCTCACATGGTCACCGTAGAACGGGATCGAGAACGGCAGGTTCACGATGCTGTCGTACGACGAAAGGTCATCGGCCCAGAGGAACGGCTGTTCGCGCAGCTCGATCGAAGCCGGGAAGAAGCGGAACATGGCGATCAGGATCGGCATCTGGATCAGCATGGGGATGCATCCGCCCATGGGGTTGATGCCCGCTTTCTTGTAGAGCTCCATCGTCGCCTGCTGTTTTTTCATGGCGTCCTCCTTCTTGGGGTATTTCTTGTTGAGCTCGTCCACCTGCGGTTTTATCAGGCGCATCTTCGCCATCGAGACGTAACTCTTGTACGTAAGCGGAGAGATGACGAGTTTCACCAGGATCACCAGAATCAGGATGATGATGCCGAAGCTGGCGATATAATTGCGCAGGAAGTCGAAGACCGGGATGACGCACCAGCGGTTCACCAGCCGAAGATACCCCATCCCAGCGGGATCAGGCGCTCCATGTGCAGTTCCTCGCCGTCCGCAGCGGCGACCTTCTTGAGGATGGCGTATTTGTTCGGGCCGAAATAGAATGCGAAGTCATACCCTTCGGTCTGCACCGTATAGGGGCACGGTCATCTGCGCCGAAAAACTCTTCAGTAATTCCGAACCGGGAGCCGCCGTATCGAACGCCAGGTTGGCGTTGGTGACATTTTGCGGGGCGATGAACGCCGACGAAAAAAGAACTGCTGCTTAAAAAGCCACCAGTTGACCGATGTGGAGCTGCTCTTCGACTTGGATTTTTCGCTCATCCCCAGATCCTCGATCGAGCTCTCGCCCGGGAACCGGTACGAGATCGTCGTGTACATGTTCTCGTTCTGGAATCCCTTTTCGTTCTGGTAGGAATTGTTCGACCAGTCGATACCGATCGACGCCTGGTTGGCCATCTGCGGCGCCATATTCACCAGCCGCACGTTGAAGTCCACGAGGTAGTCACGCTCGGGCACCTGCTTATTATATATAAGGTACTCATATTCGAGCCAGGCATCCGCTGCCACGGGCAGGCGCATCACCACCCTCCGGGCATCGCCTTCGACCTGTTCGGGCTGGGCCCGGAAGACATCCATCGTGTTGACCTTGACGTTGTTCAAGCCGTTCTTCACGTAGAACGAAAGGTCGAACCTGGCACTCGCGGGATCCATCAGCTCGATCAGCTGGTCACGCTTGCCGCGGGGTGCATACTTGGAAAGTGTAATCCTTGAGCGTCACGCCCGTGATCCGCCGCCGCGGGTCGAAAAGGTCACGATCATCACATCGTTCTCGACGGTAAACTCCTCCCGCCTCCCGCGTCACGCGCACCGGCGAGGTATTCGCCCAACGCAGCGACCTGCTGCCGGCGTACGGCATCGGCGGCATTTGCCGCAGCCTCGGGCGCAGCCGTATCCAGCCGCCACGGCCGTACTGTCGGCTACGGGGACTACGGGGCGCGTCGCAGCGGCCACAGAATCCTGATAGGCCTGATACGCGGCCATTTCCTGCTGATATTTCTCCTGCTGTTTGGTATTGAAATAGGCGAACCCCAGGGAAAAGCGCCGCCACGACGACAATACCTAAAATTGTTTTTATCCATTTAAAATGTTTCGTTCTTTTCGCGCTGTGATAAGTGTTGTTACTATTTCTTCCCGGCATATTCGAGCGCCACGCTCCCACAAATGCCACGAACAGCGGCGAGGGGCTCCAGCACCGACACTCTTGGCCCTTTCGGGATGGTACTGCGTACCGACGGAAGGATATCCCTCGACGCAAGCGACCTCGACCAGCCCGTGTCGGGGTTGCTGCCCGGCCTGCATACCGGCACCTTCGAACTTTTGCAGCCATATAGTCGTTGTTGAATTCGTAACGGCGGTGGCGCTCGAATGGAGTTTGCCGTAGGCGCCGCACTTTCGAACCGCTAGCCTTCAGCAGGGATAAAGCGCCCAGGGAGCGCATCGTGCCGCCCTTGGCCCGTCACCCCTTCTGCTCTTCCATCAGGTCGATCACCGGATGGGGCGTAGACTCATTTCGCTCGAATTCGCATCGGCGATGCCCCAGCGTTGCGCGCGCGAATTCGATCACGGCGCACTGCATGCCGAGGCAGATTCCCAGGAACGGAATCTTGTTCTCACGGGCATAGCGCACGGCGACGATCTTGCCTTCGATGCCACGGTTGCCGAAGCCCGGGGCCACGAGGATACCGGACATCCTGCCCAGCTTCTCGGCCACATTCTCAGCGGTGATCTTCTCCGAATTGACATAGCGCAGCTTGACCTTGCAGTCGTTCACGGCACCTGCGTGGATGAACGATTCGCAGATCGACTTGTAAGCGTCGGGCAATTCGGTATATTTGCCGACCAGCGCGATCTCGATCTTCTTGGCCGGGTGCTTCACCTTCTCCACGAAGGCCGTCCACGCCGCCATGTCGGGTTCCGTCTCGGCCGGCAGGTTCAGTTTGTCGAGCACCACCTCGTCGAGGTGCTGTTCGTGCATCTTCAGCGGCACTTCGTAGATCGTCGGCACGTCGATCGACTCCATCACGGCGTTGGCGTCGACATTGCAGAACAACGCCACTTTGCGGCGCAGGTTGGTCGACAGCGGATGCTCCGTGCGCAGCACGGGATGTCGGGCTGCAACCCGTTTTCGAGCAGGGCCTTGACCGAATGCTGCGTGGGCTTGGTCTTCAGTTCGCCCGAAGCGGCCATATAGGGGATCAGCGTCAGGTGCACGAGAGGGCCGTGCTCTTGTAACCCAGCGAATAGCGCAGCTGGCGTACCGATTCGATGAACGGCAGCGACTCGATGTCACCCACCGTACCGCCGATCTCGGTGATGATCACGTCGTAAACTTTTTCTTCTGCGCCAGCATCTGGATACGGCGCTTGATCTCGTCGGTGATGTGGGGGATGACCTGCACGGTCTTGCCCAGGTACTCGCCCTTGCGCTCCTTCTCGATCACGCTCTTGTAGATCTTGCCCGTCGTGACGTTGTTGGCCTTCGACGTGGGCTGGTTCGTGAAGCGCTCGTAGTGCCCCAGGTCGAGGTCGGTCTCGGCGCCGTCCTCGGTCACGTAGCATTCGCCGTGTTCATAGGGGTTCAGCGTGCCGGGGTCGACGTTGATGTAGGGGTCAAGTTTCTGGATGGTCACCGAATAGCCTCGAGGCCTGCAGCAGGCGGGCGATCGAGGCCGAAATAATACCCTCCTTTTTGCCGAGCGACGATGCGACACCGCCCGTAACAAATATGTACTTGGGTTTGGAAAGTTTCATTACTGACTATATCTATTTATTTTCGTTGTGCTCCTGGTTCTCCTCCTCCTGTGCCTGGCGGTCGATGAGCTTCACCTTCTCGATCGCGGCGGCCATCTCTTCGCGGGCGCGGTCGATCTTGGCCTTCACATCGGCGACGAGCGCCTCGGCGTTCTTCGACTTGGCGAAGAAACCGATGTTGTTCTCCAGCAGGCCGATCTCCTGTTCGAGCTGGCGCACCTTATTGTAAAGGCGCTCGCGCTCCGAACGCAGGCGGTTGCTGCCCGCCGATTTGAGCGTCGAGACCTTCTCGCGGAAACGGTTCATCGAACGGTCGCGCTCCGAACCGCGCAGCGTGTTGAACAGCGCATCGACGGCGGCCTTGTATTTCTTCTGGATGGCATCCTTCTGCTTGATGGGCACGAACCCGATCTCGCCCCAGCGGCGCTGGAACTCGCGGATCACGTCGTATCCGCCGGCCTTGACGTCGGCCGCGGCCATCTCATCGAGCAAGGCGAGTTTCTGCCGGAGGTTCTCCTCGTGCTCGCCGTCCACACTGGCGAAATGCGAAGCCTTGCGCTCGAAGAACTTGTCGCATGCGGCACGGAAACGCTTCCAGATCGCATCTGAATGGCGGCGCGACACGGCACCGATCTTCCCCTTCCAGCGGGCCTGCAGGGCGATCAGCTCGTCGGTGGCCTTCTTCCACTCCTCGCTGTTCATCAGCGACTCGGCGGCCTCACATATCTCGGTCTTCAGCTGCAGGTTGTGCTCCATCTCGGCCTTCACCCCGGCATAGAACTGCCGCTTGGCCTCGAAGAACTTGTCGCATGCCGTGCGGAAACGCTCGTAGATACGGTTGTTGTCCTTCTTGGGTGCGAAGCCGATGGTTTTCCAGGTCTTCTGGATCTCCAGCAGGCGGTCGCTCGCACGGTTCCACTCCTTGCGGGTCGTGAGCGGCTGTGCGGCCAGCTCCTCGGTGGCGGCAAAGCTCCGTCTTGAGTTCGAGGTTCTTGACCTGCTCGCCCTTGAGCGATTCGAAATGCTCCTGATGCTGTTTGTTGATACGACTCGACGCCGCCTTGAAGCGCTCCCAGAGCACCTCCTTATATTCATTGGCTACGGGGCCCGTCTCGCGCCACTCGTCATGCAGCTTCTGCAGCTTGTGGAACGCCTCCACGACCGAAGGCTCCAGCACCAGCGCTTCGGCCTGCTCGCAGAGGGCGATCTTCTGCTCGTAGTTTTCTTCAGGTCGAGGTCGCGCAGCTCCTGTTGATTTTGATGAAGCTGTAGAAATTCTCGACATGCAGGTTGTAGGTCTCCCACAGGTCTTTGACGTTCTGCTGCGGCACGATGCCGGTCTCCTTCCAGCGCTGCTGCAATTCGCGGAACTTATTGAAGGTATGGTTGAAGCGTCTCGTCCGAATTGACCAGTTCCTTGAGCTCCTCGATGATCCCCGAGCTTGACCTGGGTTCTTCTCCTTCTCGGCCTCGAGGTTTGCGATGAACTCGTCGCGGCGATGGCGGTACTCCTTGAACAACTCCTGAGCTGTACTTCGGCGCCGTCCGGCCGGTGCGAAATCCTTCGCTGCCCCCTCCTCGACGAACTTGCGGCGTGCGGCCTCGACCTCGGCGCGGGCGGATGCGGTAGAAAGCGATCTTCAGCGCCTCCACATCCCGGCGGATCGACTGCACGGGCTGCTCTTCGAGCATACGCATAAAGAAGGGCTACCAGCTCTTCCTTGCCCTTCCCGGCAAACTTGTCCTCGGCGGACGGCGCTTCCTGGGCCAGTTGGTCGGCAGCGGCCTCTTTCAGCCGTCTCGCCCTCCAGTTCCAGCCCGACATCCTGCGCGGCGAGCGCCGCCCTCTTCGTCCGCGAAATGCCCACTTCGGCACCGGCCGGCCACGGCCTCCCTCGCCGGATTCCGGTCTCCACCGCCTCGGCAACGGGCTTGATACGGGCACGCTTCGCACGCGGCGCGGCCGGGTTCCGCCCGGGCTCCTCCGCCGCAGGCGCCAGCCCACGGGCACCTCTGCCGCGGGCGTTCCCGCAACGGATTTTTTCCGTCTCGGGTTCTTCTGCCGCGGGTGTTTCCACGACGGGTTCCGCCTCCGCTGCTGCGGAGGCCTCGGTTTCAGGGACTTCGGAAGTCACTTCGGAAGTTACGGTCTGCACATCTTCAGCAGCATCGCTGACTCGCTCCTCGGGAGCAGGAAGATTCGGATTTTCAGTAGCCATCTCAGTACACGTTTTTGATTTCCATATATACGGAAGTATATAAATCTCGCAAATATAACCATTTTTCCCGGGCTACCGAACGATTTAGCCGGAAATTTGCTAACTTCGCCCGAGATATGAGCGGCACGCAACCGCGCCCAATTGCCGCGTGCGATACAAAACCTGTCAACCGGAACCATGAGCCACCGCATCCGCTTGTCGACGATGAAATCGACATCCTCGAATTCGTGAGGTACAACCTCCAGAAGGAGGGCTACGAAGTATTCACGGCGCAGAACGGCGCCGAGGCGCTGAAGGCCGCCGCCGAGTGCCGTCCGCACCTGATCCTGCTGGACATGATGATGCCCGTCATGGACGGTGCGCAGACCTGCCGTGCCATCCGCCAGGATCCGCAGCTGCGCGACACGATGGTCGTCTTCCTCTCGGCCTTGGGCGAAGAGGAGCAGCAGCTGGCCGGCTTCGGCGTGGGGGCCGACGACTACCTGACCAAGCCGATCAAGATGAAACTGCTGGTCAGCCGCGTGCAGGCCATCCTCAAGCGGATCGACGCCGAAACCGCGCCGGCGGAACCTGCCGCGGCAGGCATCGCCGTCGACCGCGAGCATTACACCGTGACGCGCGACGGCCACGAGATAGCCCTTCCGCGCAAGGAATTCGCGCTGCTCGACCTGCTCTATTCGTCACCCGGGAAGCTTTTCTCGCGCGAAGAGATATATACGAAGATCTGGGGCACCGAGGTGGTCGTGGGCGACCGCACCATCGACGTGCACATCCGCAAACTGCGCCAGAAGATCGGCGACGAACGCATCGTCACCATCAAGGGCGTGGGCTACAAATTCGAACCCTGAGCCGGGCCATTCCCGGCGAATGAAACGCATATGGACACACAGAACAAATACCGGCGCATCGTCATCAAGGTGGGCAGCAACGTGCTGACGCGCGACGACGGCCGTCCCGACACCACCCGCATCTCGGCCCTGGTCGACCAGATGGCCCGGCTCCACCGCGCGGGCACCGAGGTCATCCTGGTTTCGTCGGGAGCCGTGGCCTCGGGGCGCAGCATCCTCGGGCAACGCGCCGGGAAGCTCGATTCGGTCTCCGCACGGCAGCTCTTCTCCGCCGTGGGGCAGGTCAAGCTACTCAACCGCTACTACGACCTCTTCAACGAATACGGCATCGTCTGCGGGCAGGTGCTCACCACCAAAGGAGAGCCTCTCCACACGGCGGCAGTACCTCAACCAGCGCAACTGCATGGAGACGATGCTCGCCAACGGCGTGCTGCCGATCGTCAACGAGAACGACACCATCTCGGTCACCGAACTGATGTTCACCGACAACGACGAGCTCTCGGGGCTCGTCGCGGCCATGATGAACGCCGAAGCGCTCATTATCCTGAGCAACATCGACGGCATCTACGACGGCTCGCCCGCCGACCCCGCATCGCAGGTCATCCGCCGTGTGAAACCCTCGGAAGACCTCGCAGATACATCGACCCCCGTACGCGTTCGTCGCGCGGCCGCGGCGGCATGGCCACCAAGAGCCGCGTCTCGTCGCGTGCGGCGGCCGAAGGCATCGAGGTCATCATCGCCAACGGCCGCCGCGACGGCATCCTCACCGACCCTCGTACTTGCCGCAAAGGATGTGCCCTGCACCCGGTTCGAACCGGCTCCGAGGGCAGCCTCGGGCGTCAAGAAATGGATCGCCAGCAGCGAAGGCTTCGCCAAGGGCATCCTGCACATCGACCAGGGCGCCGCCGCAGCTGTCCCGCGCCAGCAAGGCCGCCAGCATCCTCGCCGTGGGCGTCACAGCCGTCGAGGGCGACTTCGAGCGCGACGACCTGGTGCGCATCCTCTCGCCCGACGGGGCACAACTGGCCGTGGGACGCATCTCGTGCGACAGCGGCACCGCCCGCCGCAACATCGGACGCAAAGGACTCAAGCCCCTCGTCCACTGCGATTACCTCTACATGGAATAAACGATTATGGACTACGAATCCCTGTTCAAGGCCGCCCGGAAGGCCGGGACGGCGCTGGCCGACGTCGAACCCGAACGCCTCGGCCGCATCCTGCAACACGCCGCAAGGCTCCCTGCGCGGGCATACGCCCGCATTGCTCAAGCCAACGCCCGCGACATCGAGGCCATGCCCGCCCGTCGCCCATGCTCGACCGCCTGCGGCTGACCCGGAGCGAATCGGCTCCATCGCCTCCGACATGGAAGCCGTATCG
>VOFK01003271.1_pt1 | contig 19021 bp, 42 predicted proteins | sample 5384121 | NCBI WGS metagenome assembly VOFK01 (sample SAMN12384730, study PRJNA508395) | human gut metagenome | isolation source: healthy gut J | host: Homo sapiens
GGCTGGCCTCTTATCTGCAGCCCGGTGGACGGCAGAGAGGAAGTGTACAGCACCGCTGACGAGGACGAGATCTACCGCATGTTGGAGGGAGGGCGTGCCGGCCCCCTGCTGGCCGAGGGTGAAGTATACCTGACGGATGCATTCCGCAGCCTGCAGGCCGCGCCGCCCTCGCATCACGGTGGGGGTGTCGGTGCACGGCAGCGTGCTCGACCTGGAGGTGGACACGGGGGAGTTCCCGGTGGGGGAGCTGAAAGCCCTGCTGCGCTCCCTGCACCAGAAAAAAGCGCTACCACCGCCTGCGGGACGGCCGTCTGCTGCGGCTGGATGACAGTCTGGAAGGGCTGGACGAACTGAACGATACACTGGAACTTTCCGGGGCCAAGCTCAAGAGCGGCCACGCCGAGCTGCCGCCGCTCTACCGTGCACCCAGTCTCGACTGGGCGCTCTCGGGCCAGAATGGCTGCGTTTCAACCGCGACGATGCGTTTCGCCGCATCAGCCGCAGCTTTCACGCCGTGAAGGACAGCGAGTATACTCCGCCGGAAAGCCTGCACAATGTGCTGCGCAAGTACCAGCGGGATGGCTACCGCTGGCTGCGCACGCTGGATGGCTACGGCATGGGCGGCATTCTGGCCGACGATATGGGCCTTGGCAAGACCGTGCAGGTGCTCAGCTACCTGCTGGCCATGAAGGAAAGCGGCCAGCGCCTGCCCAGCCTCATCGTCTGCCCGGCGTCGCTGGTGCTCAACTGGGCCGAGGAATGCCAGAAGTTCACGCCGCAGCTTTCCTGCGTGGCTGGTGGACGGCGAAGCTGTTCACCGGGCAGACTGGCAAAGCAGTGGGCGGAAGCCGACCTTGTGGTGACCAGCTATGACCTGATGCGCCGGGACGAGGAGCTTTACAGCGGGCAGCAATTCTACGCCTGCATTCTGGACGAAGCGCAGGCCATCAAGAACCACACCTACCCAAAAGTACAAGGCGGTGTGCGGGGGTGAACAGCAAAAGTGCGGTTTGCCCTTACCGGCACCCCGGTGGAGAACCGCTTGGGCGAATTGTGGAGCATCTTCTCCTTCCTGATGCCGGGCTATCTGCCGCCCTACAAGACCTTCTGCGCCCGGTTTGAAAAGCCTATCGTGCAGGAGGACGACAAAGACGCACTGCGCCGTTTGAACCAGCTCACCGGGCCGTTCATCCTGCGGCGCATGAAGTCCGATGTGCTCAAGGAGCTGCCCCCAAGACCGAGAATGTCTACCGCATCGAGCTGGAAGAGGAGCAGCGCAAGCTCTATCTGGCCGCTGTGGTGGACGCGCGAAAAAGCTGCGCGCTGCAAAGCCGGAGGATAAAATGGCGGTGTTCGCAGTGCTCATGCGCCTGCGGGAGATCTGCTGCGACCCGCGCCTTGTGGCAGACAACTGGGACGGCGGCAGCGCCAAGCTGGATGCCTGCATGGAGCTGGTGACGGCTGCTGTGGAGGGCGGACACCGCATCCCTGCTGTTCAGCCAGTTCACCTCCATGCTGGAGCTGCTGGCAAAAACGGCTGGACGAAGCGGGCGTGAGCCACTTTACCCTGCAGGGGCTCCACCCCAAAGCCGGTGCGTGCGGAACTTGTGCGCCGGTTCAACAGCGGGAAGCGGACGTGTTCCTCATCTCGCTGCGGGCGGGCGGGACCGGCCTGAACCTGACCGCGGCCGATATCGTCATCCACTACGACCCGTGGTGGAACGTGGCTGCGCAGAATCAGGCCACCGACCGCGCCTACCGCATCGGCCAGCGCAACCCGGTGCAGGGGTACAAGCTCATTGCGCAGGACACCATTGAAGAAAAAAGATCGTGGAGCTGCAGCAGGCAAAGCAGGAACTTGCCGAGACGGTCACCGGCTCGGCAGACGGGCTGATCCCTGTCCATGAAACCAGAGGAATTGCTGCAGCTGCTGCAAGAGGAATAAAGAGGAGAAAACATCATGAAAGTCTGGGATCTGCACTGTGATACCCTCAGCGAGCTGCGCCGCGCCGAAAAGGCGGGCCGGCCCAAGAGCTTTGCGCAGAACGATCTGCATATCGACCTTGAAAAATTACAGAAAGGCGACTATCTGCTGCAGTGCTGCGGCATTCGTCAATCTGGGTGATAAGACGCCCGGAGCGGACCCGCTGGTGACGGCGCTGGAGGAGATCGACTGGTTCAAGCGGATCATGGCGGCATACCGGACGCCATTGCCCCGGTGTACACGGCGGCAGACATCCGCCGGAATGCTGCGGCGGGAAAGATCAGCGGGATGCTCACCATCGAGGAAGGCGCCTGCTGCAAAGGGCAGCGTGGGGGTGCTGCGCCGGATGTATGAGCTGGGCGCGCGCATGATGACCCTGACATGGAACCACGAAAACGAGCTGGCAGCGCCGCAGCGGAACACCCGGCGGGTGCTGGTGCCCCAGACCGAAAAAGGGCCTGACCGGGAAGGGCTTTGAATTTCTGGCCGAGATGGAGCGGCTGCATATGATCGTGGACGTGAGCCATCTTTCGGACAAGGGCTTCTGGGACATCGTGGAGCACGGTACCCGGCCTTTGCGGCCAGCCACTCCAATTGCCGCGCACTGGCACCCCACCCGCAACCTGACCGATGAGATGATCCGCGCCCTTTCGGAGCGCGGCGGCATTGCGGGCCTGAACTACTATGCGCCCTTTCTGGATGCCGACCCCACCCACCCGGAAAACTGCCGCAGCACGGCGGCGATTGCGAAGCATGCAGCCCACTATAAGCAGGTAGGCGGTGCACAGATGATTGCCCTTTGGCAGCGATTTTTGATGGCATCGATGGCCCTCACCAGCTGGAAAATGCTGCGTTCCTGCCGCTGCTGGCGGATGCCCTGCGCAAAGAGGGCTTTACTGAGGACGAGGTGGAGGGGGTCTATTTCCGCAACGCCATGCGCTTTTGAGGAAAATTTGTAATAACAACGGAGAATATGCCGACATGGATAAAAAACATGACGCTGGAAAAGCGTATTGCCGCCGAGCTGTATTCCTATCAGGGGCAAGATGAGCGTCTTTGTGGACGACCTGCAGGGGGCCATACCGTGGAGGTGGGCGCGGACGAAGAATTTGAGACGGCATCCACCATCAAGGCGTTCATTCTCGCTGCATTGTATTTGCAGGCGCAGCGCGGCAAAGCAGACCTTGCCGAAGAGATCACCTATGAGCAGAGCCAGTTCGTGGACGGCAGCGGCATGCTGCGTGCCCTGGGCGTGGGGGCAAAGCTCAAGGTGAAGGATACCGCCACCATGATGATCATCTGCTCCGACAACATCGCCACGAACATGCTCATCGACTACCTGGGGCTGGACACCATCAATGCCTGCATCCGGGAGCTGGGCTTTGCCCACACGGTGCTGCACAATCCACTCCACTTTGACCGCTACCGCCGGCTTGGCACCACCACGCCGCGCGACTACGCGGCGCTGTTCGCCCGCATTGCAAAAAGGGGAGCTTGTCAGCCGGGAAGCCCAGCGCGGAGATGCTTGCCATTCTGCGCCAGCAGCACTACAACACCATGCTGACCACGATTTTTCCCCAGTTTTATCTCGACTGCGAGGAGACTGGTGAGCCGGAACTCATCTGGGTGGCCAGCAAGAGCGGCAGCATGAACGCCTGCCGCAACGACGGCGGCATCATGCACACCCCTACGGGGAGGATGTGATCGTTCTGATGAACAAGGACTTCCACGACATCATCGAGTACAATGAACACCCCGCCATGGTGTACGGTGCCCCGCGTCTCGCGGATGATCCTGGATCAGGTACTGGCCTGTGAGGGCCGACTGTCCCTGTCCTGAGACGCACGTTCTCCCCAAAGAACAAAATTGGAAAAAATAAAAGGAATTATAACAATAGGTATCACCTCGCCATGGATGATGGCGTTTCTCGTTCTGATGACGGGCTTTGCAGGCTTTGTGGATTCGGCAGCCGGAGGCGGCGGTCTTATCAGCCTGCCGGCCTATCTGGTTTTTGCGGGCTGCCGCCCCACTACACCTATGCTACCAACAAATTCAGCGCCGCCTGCGGCACCACTTTTGCCACAGCCAACTTTTTCAAAAACGGTGCAATGAACCTGAAGGTGGGCATCCTGGCCGCCATCGGCAGCTTTGCGGGCAGTGCGCTGGGGGGCACATCGTCGTGCTGCTGCTCAGCGATGAGGAACTGCTGCGCACCATGATGTTCCTCATCCTGCCAGTGGCGGCGGTGTGGTCATTTTGTGGCAGCGCGACCTGCCGGACAAGAACCGGGACGACGGCACGATGAATTCGAAAAAGGCCGCGCTGGCCCTCGCCATCGGCCTTGGCATCGGTCTGTACGACGGGATGTTGGCCCTGGCACCGGGACGTTTGCCATCATCGCTTTCACCACCCTGATGGGCTTTGACCTGCGCACCGCCAACGGCAACGCCAAGGTGCTGAAACCTGCCAGCAACTACGCCAGCCTGTTCACCTATCTGATGAACGGCTCTGGTGGTGTTTTCCATCGGCATCCCCCCTGCGCCGTCAGCAACATTCTGGGCAACCTGCTGGGGTCCCATTTCGCCCTGAAAAGGTGCGCGCTTTATCCGTCCCATGATGCTTGTGGTGCTGGTGCTGCTGCTGGGCAAGCTCATCTCGGACGCAGTGCTGTGAGCGCCGGGCGCGCCAGAGGCTGCCCTCTCCGAGGGAGTTGGCAAAACCGTCAGGTTTTGACTGAGGGAGTCTGCGCCCGTTTCCCGCTGCAAAAAACAAGTCGGGCAGCCCGCAGGCTGCCCGACTTGCTCTGGATGATCTTTTTTCGGTGGTCGCTTATTCCAGCACCAACCCTTTGTCAAAGAAGGCCAGACCAAACGCACCGGGACCGGCGTGGGTACCGATGACGCAGCCGATCTGGCGCACCAGCGGTTCTCCCATGGAGCAGATTTTCACGGAAGTAGTTCTCGATGGGCTGCACTTCCCGCAGGCTGGAAGAATAACCGGCAACAGCGGCAAAGTCCAGGGCTGATGCCGCCCAGTTCCTCGATCTTCTTGAACAGGGCCACATAGGCACCGGCAGGCCGCGGGCCTTGCCCGCCATGGCGACCTTGCCCTCCTTGATGGTGATGAGGGGCTTGATGCCCAGCATCCCGCCCGCGACGGCCACAGCGGCGGGCAGACGGCCGCCCTTGCGCAGATACTTCAGATCGTCGATTACGGCCACGAGGTGCAGGTGCTCCTTGGCGTGCTCCAGAATGGCCGCGATCTGCACCGGCGTTCTTGCCGGAATCCCGCAGGCTGGACGGCCAGACGGACCAGCAGCCCTCGCCCAGGCAGACATTGGCGCTGTCCACAAACAGCACGTTATCTACATTGGCGAGGTCTGCGGCCAGCTTTGGCGCACTGCCATGTGCCGGACAGCTCGTGGGACAGGAAGATGCCCAGCACTTCGTCCCCGGCGGCAGCGGCTTCCAGATAGAACTTCTCGAACAGCTCCGGGCTGGGCTGGCTGGTGGTGGGCAGCTTGCGGCACCCGGCTGGGGATGCCGTAATACTCGGTGGGGGTCATGTCCACGCCGTCCCGCAGGACGGTGCCGTCCTCCAAAGCGTGACGTTCAGGGGGGATCACGGTCACGCCCAGCTGCTCGGCTTCGGCGGGCAGGATGTCGGACGCAGAATCGGTGAGAATACGGATCATAAAAATACCTCCATTTCCGGTAAAAACAAATTCAAATGTTTCCCGACAAATCGAAAAACGTCGGGAAACATTATACCAGAATGCCACAGGGGAAAAGTCAATTGCCTGAGCGAAAATTTTCGTCCCAGCGCAAAAAACGCGTAAAAGCCGCTGCGCAATGGGGGATATGGTGACAATGTCCGCCGCAGGGAGGGCAGGCCATGGAGCAAAAACGCAAAAAAAAGGGCGCTGCTGGCTGCGTTCGGCTGCGCTGGCCTACCTGCTGGCAGGCAAAGTGCTGGCATTTCTGCCTGCCCCGGCGTGGGATGTGCGGGCGCTGAGCTTTGTGCACCACTGCATCGTTGCACCTGTCGTGGAGGAACTGGTGTTCCGCGGTGCCATCCAGCAGCTGGCGCAGCCGCTGGGGCAGATGGCGGGCCGCGGCGCTGCAGGCGGTACTGTTTGCAGTGCAGCACGGCACCCCGGCGGGCATGGCGTGGGCGCTTGGCATGCGGCCTTGTGCTGGGCGCACTTCGGTGAACGCACCGGCAGGGTATGGCTCGGGGATGGGACGCATACATTGAATAATCTGCTGGTTTTGCAGCAGGATGAAGGGGAACCTATGACCGATTTTGAATTGATGGGCCTTGCGCTGGAGGAAGCCCGCAAGGCGGCGGCGCTGGGCGAGGTGCCGGTGGGGGCGGTAGTGGCCCGCAGGGGCGAGGTGGTCGCTGCGGCCCACAACACCCGCGGGAGACCGAAAAAAAACGCCCTCCACCACGCAGAGCTGCTGGCCATTGATGCGGCGTGCAAAAAGCTGGGCGGCTGGCGGCTGTGGGAGTGTGAGCTGTTCGTCTACGCTGGAGCCCTGCCCCATGTGCAGCGGCGGCATCATCAACAGCCGCATCAGGCGGGTGGTATACGGCGCGGCGGATGCCAAGGCCGGGTGCTGTGGCAGTGTGACTGACCTGTTTCGCAATGCCCTTCAACCACCACCCGGCGGTGGAGCAGGGGCTGCGCGCAGAGGAAGCATTGCAGAGCGCTGCAGGCATTTTTCCTCCGATCTGCGGGCACGGCGGGCCCGGCAAACCCCGCCTGAAGCCGACCGGCATGGAATATGAAGAAACCGAAAAAAAGTGGGAACTGCGTGAAAAAAGTCAGGCGGCTTCCACTTTCTTTTTTCGGCAAATTGTGCTATATTATTTAATGGTGTTTTGTCGAAACCCATCTTATGCAGCTGTCTGCCGCGCCGAGCACCGGACTTTGACCGGATAAGAAATGGACGCTGAACGGACGGCGATGGCCGCACAGACATCTCCTGCACGGCATATCTTTTGCAGTGCAGAGATCACGACAGGAGGGACTATACTCTTTGTACGAAGATGAATTTGAACTGACGTTCAATCTGTCGGGTGAGGAGCCGCAGCCGGAACAGGCTGCACAGGAGCCGCCCGTACCGGAAAAGCCGGAGCCGGCGGCAGCACCCGTGGTGGACGAACCCACCCGGGTGATGGTGCTGGAAAAGCCCCAGCCGCGCCGCAGCCGGAAATGCCGGAGCCTGTGCAGGAAGAGCCGGAGAAAAACACCGGTGCCGGAAGCGCCGTGCAGCAGCCAACCGGCCGCTGTGTGCTGATCTCCGGCGGCGACCGCGGCATTGGTGCTGCTGCGGCCCGGGCGTTCTATGCGGCGGGCTACCGCGTGGCGGTGCTGTACCACAGCAATGCCAAAGCCGCTGCAGAGCTGGAAAAGCAGCTGCCCGGCATTACCGCCGTGCAGTGCGATGTGGCGTCCCGCGCCAGCTGCGAGCTTGCGTTCCGCACCGCAGAACAGGCGCTGGGCCGTGTGGATGTGCTGGTGAGCAATGCCGGCATCGCACAGCAGAAGCTGTTCACTGACATCACCCCCGACGAATGGCAGCATATGCTGGACGTGAACCTGTCCGGTGCGTTCCACCTGTGTCAGCTGGCACTGCCGGGTATGATCCGCCGCAAGGCGGGTCGCATCCTGACGGTGAGCAGCATGTGGGGCCAGACCGGCGGCAGCTGCGAAGTCCACTACTCCGCAGCCAAAGGCGGGCCTCATCGGCCTGACCAAGGCCTTCGCCAAAGAGGAGGGGCCCAGCGGCATCACCGTCAACTGCGTTGCTCCCGGTGTCATTGATACCGATATGATGGCTGCCTTTACGGCAGAGGATAAGGCCGCGCTGGCGGAGGAGACCCCCGTGGGCCGCCTCGGCACCGCGGACGAGGTGGCAAAGCTGCTGGTGTTCCTCGCGGGGGAAGACGCCGGGCTACATCACCGGGCAGGTGTTCGGCGTCAACGGAGGCCTTGTGATTTGATGGCCGGGCAGCGGGCAAAACTTGATTACACAACGTCACTTTGAGCGGGAAACCGCCCAAGGCAAAAAAGGAGAGAGCGAAATGGGCATGACTTTGAAGGAACTGTTGACGAAAGGCGAAGGCACCCTGAGCGCACAGGAGGCCAAGGCGTTGGCCGCCCAGTGCCGGATGGATGTGGAGACCCTCTACACCCTGTTGGAGGAGCGCGGCATCATCTGGTTCAGGAAGAGGAAGCAGGCCAGTCTGGACGTGGACAGCATCATGGCCGAGGTGGAGAACGCCGAGGAACAACAGCGATGAGCTGGGCATCGGCGACGACGAGGAAGAGGAACAGGCAGAGGAGAACCCCCTGCAGACCTGAAGGCCGCCATGGATGAACTGCTGGATGACCCGGTGAAGAACTACCTGAAGCAGATCGGCCAGATCCCGTTGCTGAGCGCAGAACAGGAAGTCGAGCTGAGCCGCCGCATCCATGCCGGTGCCGAGGCGGGCACATCCTGCAGGCCGACCGCCAGAAGTACGGCGGGCCGGAGTACATCAAAAAGAACAGCGCACGCTTCTCGTTTCGAAGAGGATGAGAACAGCCGCAGCTACACCGAGGACCTCGACGACGACGGCAACGAGAAGTCCCGCGAGGACGCCGAGGAAAAGGAAGGCTGCGGAGGAAAAGGCAGAGGAGGCTGTGGAGAACGGCCCCCTGACGGAGGAGCGCCGCCAGGGAGCTGCTCAAGACCCGCCGCGATGGCCTGAACGCCCGCCGCAGCCTGAGCGAGGCGAACCTGCGTCTGGTGGTGTCCATTGCCAAGAAGCATGTGGGCCACAACCTCTGGCGTTCCTCGACCTGATCCAGGAGGGCAACATCGGCCTGATCAAGGCCGCCGAGAAGTTCGACTGCGACCGCGGCTTCCGCTTCTCCACCTACGCAACCTGGTGGATCCGTCAGGCGATCACCCGCTCTATCGCGGATCAGGCGAGAACGATCCGTATTCCGGTACACATGGTGGAGACCATCAACCGGATGCGTCAGGCATCCACCAACCAGCTCTCGTACCAGAACGGCCACGAGCCGACCCCCGGAAGAGCTGGCAAAGGCCATGGATATGAGCGTCGATCGTGTCCGCGAGATTCAGCGGATGGCGCAGGAACCCGCCAGCTTGGAAAGCCCCGTGGGCGAGGAAGAGGATTCCTCTCTGGGCGATTTCGTCGCCGACGAGAACGCCGAGGCTCCCGGCAAGGCCGCGCTGACCGCGCCATGGTGGCCCAGCAGATCAATCAGGCCCTCAAAAGAGCCTGACCCCCCGTGAAGAGAAGGTCATCCGCCTGCGCTTTGGTCTGGACGATGGCCGTCCCCGCACGCTGGAAGAAGTCGGCCGCGACTTCGGCGTCACCCGTGAGCGCGTCCGCCAGATCGAGGCAAAGGCCATCCGCAAGCTGCACAGCCGCAAGTGCCTTGGCCCTGCTGAACGGCCTTATCGAGTGATCGAGTTTTCAAGGACATGCAGACGGCTGCCGCCAAAACGGAAAGTTGTGCCGGGGCAGCCCCTTTTTGCAAAAAAAAAAAAATCGCAAAAACCTTTTGCCAAAATGCGGCTGCTTTATGGTAAATAATTGAGCTGTGATTGTGCTGCTATAGCTCAGTTGGTAGAGCGCATCCTTGGTAAGGATGAGGTCTCCAGTTCGAATCTGGATAGCAGCTCCAGCTCAAAACACCTCAGGCCCTTTGGCTTTGGGGTGTTTTTTGTTTTCGTCTGAAAACGCAAGAGCCGCAGACCAACCGGTCCGCGGCTCTGCGTTTATGGGAAAGAGGAAACTCTCAGGGAAAGCGCAAAAGCTCAGAAGTCAACCTCCGTGTCGTAGTAGCAGCACTTGAGCAGCTTCTCCATCTCCTCCTGACTGGGCTGACGGGGGTTGGAGCCGGTGCAGGCGTCGCCGATCGCATTCTTCGCGATCTCCGGCAGACGCTCCAAGAAGACCTCCTCCGGCACGAAGCCCTGCTCGGCGGGGTAGGAGTCCGGGCCGTAAGTGCTGGATGCAGTGGGGGATGTTCAGCGCGTCGTTCATGCCGCGCAGATACTCGATGAGCAGCTTGACCTTTCTCGTCATCGTTGGCACCGCCCAGACTTCATCTCGTCGGCGATCACGCCGTAGCGCTTCTTGGCTTGGGATCCTTCGCGTTAAATGCGATGACCTTCGGCAGATACATCGCGTTCGCCGCGCCGTGGATGATGTGCCCGCCGGAATCGGCGAACGCCGCGCCGGTCTTGTGGGCCATCGAATGCACGATACCGAGCAGCGCGTTGGAGAAGGCCATGCCGGCCAGGCACTGGGCATTGTGCATGCGGTCGCGGCGCGGCCATGTCGCCGTTGTAGCTCGTCCACCAGATCGCGCTGGATCATCTCGGATGGCGAAGATGGCCAGCGGATCGGTGAAGTCGCAGTTCGCGGTGGAGACATACGCCTCGATGGCGTGGGTCATCGCGTCCATGCCGGTGTGCGCAACCAGCTTCTTGGGCATGGTCTCCGCCAGCTCCGGATCCACAATGGCCACGTCCGGCGTGATTTCAAAATCAGCAATCGGGTATTTGATGCCCTTGGAATAATCGGTGATGACGGAGAATGCCGTCACCTCGGTGGCGGTGCCGGAGGTGGAGGGAATGGCGCAGAAAGAGGGCCTTTGCGGCTCAGCTTGGGAATGCCGAACACCTTGCACATGTCTTCGAAGGTGATGTCGCGGATACTCGTATTTGATCCACATTGCCTTCGCCGCGTCGATTGGAGATCCGCCGCCCATTGCTACAATCCAATCCGGCTGGAATTTCTCCATGGCCTCCGCGCCCGCGCATGACGGTCTCTACGCTGGGATCGGGCTCGATGCCTTCAAACAGCTGGACTTCCATGCCTGCTTCCTTCAGGTAGCCGACCGCGCGGTCGAGGAATCCGAAGCGCTTCATCGAGCCGCCGCCGACGCAGACGATGGCCTTTTGCCGGTAAAGGTCTTCAGCGCTTCCAGTGAGCGCCCTTGCCGTGATACAAATCGCGGGGAAGAGTGAAACGAGCCATAGGAATCTACCTCCAAATCCAATACTCAGTGAATTGTTATAAAAAATAACTAATTACATTACACTAAGTATACAGCTGAAATTGTGGAAAAGTTCAATGGACGAAACGGAGAAAGATCAGGCCTGTTTTGGGCATTTTGATGGAACAAAAACGCCAGCTTTTCGGACAAACAAATGTTCTGAATTTTAACAGCAAACAAAAAACCACCTGAATCTCAAGGGATTCAAGTGGTCTTGCCGTGGAGCTGCTATCCAGATTCGAACTGGAGACCTCATCCCTTACCAAGGATGCGCTCTACCAACTGAGCTATAGCAGCAAATGGCGACCCGGATCGGGCTCGAACCGACGACCCCAGCGTGACAGGCTGGTGCTCTAACCAACTGAGCTACCGGGCCACGATCGCTCAAGTTCGCGCGGCTGTTCACCGCCGGAACGAGCATTATTATACCTGAAGAATGACTTCTTTGTCAAGCGGGAAAATACAAAACTGCAAAAAACTTTCCGACCCGGCAAGGTAAACAAAACGTCCGGAACTGTTGTTCGAACGTTTGTGGCAGGGGTAGTAAGTTTCGAACTCACGGCACGCGGTTTTGGAGACCGCTGCTCTACCAGCTGAGCTATACCCCTATATATGCGGCATTCGCTGAATGCTTTGTTATTATAGCCGATTCTGGCGAATGTCAAGCATTTCTTTCAAATTCAGGCATTTTTGTGAACCGCAGCTGCAACAGCCTTCTTTTTTATCGGATGCAGGCAGCTGGCTGGAAAGCTGTTCCAGCGTTACGCTGTCGATATACTGGTTGATGACCTCGTCCAGCCCCGACCAGAACGGCAGGGTGAAGCACTGCTCCACATGGGGCACTCGTTGGTCTCGCTGCCAAGGCAGGGGAATGGGAGCCACGCTGCCCCTCGATGGCGCGCAGGATCTCGCCGGCGGTGGTAGTCGGCGGGGGCTTTGTCAGGCGGTAGCCGCCCTGCCTGCCGCGCTTTCGCTCTTCACGAGGCCGACCGTGCCAGCGGCGTCACGATCTGCTCCAGATATTTCAAGCTCAGGTTCTGCCGCTCACTGATCTCCTTCAGCGAGACGGTGGTGCCCGGTGCGTAACGGGCCAGTCTCGGCCATCAGCCGCAGGGCATAGCGGCTTTTTGTCGAAAATTTCATAGCGTTGCACTCCTTGTTCGTTTCTTAGTATAACACGCTCCGGCGGTTTTGAAAAAGTGAAAACGCGGCTTTGTCGAAACAAAAAGGTCTGGTATCATGGGATAGAGAAAGTATGAGATTCAGGAGAGTGATACTATGATTCAAAAAGATCGATCCCGCCGCATGCCATCCGGCTGCTGGACGCGGCGGGCTGTGGCAGTGGATGTCCGGGAGCCGGACGAATCGCTGTGGGCCACATTCCGGGGGCAAAGCTGCTGCCGCTGAGTCAGGTGCTGAGCCGTGCGGCTGAGGTGCTGCCGGATAAGAACGCTGTATGGCTGGTACTGCCGCACCGGCCGCCGCAGTGCCGATGAAGCTGGCAAGCCTGGAAAACGAAAACCTGGCCCACGACCTGGGCGGCATCCTGAGCTGGCCCTATGAGATCGAGGGGGAGGACACTTTAAAGAGCATTTTTAAAGAAAGGAGGACGTGAACGTATGTCTTTTCCAGAACAGTTTTGCGGGCAGCCATTGCGGCCGGGTATCAGCAGGACTACCGCCCGACGCTCGGGCATTTATAAAAAAGGAATCCGGGCACGCTGGAGGTCATCAAGTTCTATTATGATGGTGCCATCCGGTTCGAGCAGCACTGCTACGGCGAGGCGGCGACCTTCGTGTTCGGCGTCTGGGCGTCCGGCATGGACCCCGACGGCACCCTTCACTGGGTCCCGCCCGACCGCCGCAAGAGCTACTACGACGAGGACTATCTGCCCAGAAAGCTGGACCGCGTGGACGAGGGGGAACCTCTACTTCGACGGCTCGAACTTCCCGTGGAAGCTGGCCGACGATTTCGAGGAGGACAAACGCTGGGGCTACCCCGCTGGAAGGTTGCTGGGAAGGCTGACCGGAAAAACAAAGGATGAATGTAAAAACTGTAAAAAAATCCATATTGACATGCGGGGAATGATATGATATAAATAGAAAGTCAAATATTGAATGCCCGGGTTCGAGAGTGCCCGATTTCATCCCGAGGAAAGGACAGGATCCATTCCATGGAAATTTCTGAAAGTGAGGTTGTCTATCTGGACAACGCTGCCACCACTGCCTGTGCGCCGAAGTACTGGCCGTGATGACCGAGGCTCTGAGCGGAGCATGCGGCAATCCCCAGCAGCCATTACAGCGTCGGCTACGAGGCAAAAGAGTTCGTGGACACCGGCCGCGCACAGGGTCGCCAAGGCCGTCAACGGCTCCTGGCTGAGATCTTCTTCACCGGCCGGTTCCGAGGGACAACTGGGCCGTCAAGGGTACGGCCTTCACCAAGGCTCGTCAGGGCAAGAACCTCGATCACCAGCGCGTTCGGAGCACCACGCCATCATGCACAGCATGGCTTCTCTGAGCGCATGGGCTTTGAAGTCACCTTATCAAGCCGACTTCCGAGGGCTATATCCGCCCGGAGGACGTCGAGGCTGCCATCCGCCCCGACACCGCACTCATCAGCATCATGATGGCCAACAACGAGATCGGCACCATCCAGCCTCCATCAAGGAGATCGCTGAGATCGCCCACAAGCACGGCGTCTGGATGCACAACCGACGCCGTTCAGGCCGTGGGTGCCATCCCGTGGATGTCAAGGCTGGGCGTGGATATGCTGTCCATGAGCGCCCACAAGTTCAACGGCCCCGGGGCATGGGCGCCCTACTGCCAAGAAGGGCGTTCTGGCCCCTGTGAACCTCATCGACGGCGGCAGCCAGGAAGCACGCCACCGCGCTGGCACTGAGAACGTCGCCGGGCCGGCATGGGCAAGGCTCTGGAGCTGGCTACCGGCCGATCTGGAAAAGCGGATGGCCCACGAGCAGGAACTGCGCGATTACGTCATCGACCGCATCCTGAAGAACATCCCCCGAAGCTCCGGCTGAACGGCGGCCTTACCCCCGTCTGCCCGGCAACGTGAACATCAGCTTCCCGGTCTGGAGGGGTGAGACCATCCTGTTGACCTCGATATGCACAACATCTGCGCCTCCACCGGCTCGGCCTGCAACCCGACAGCCTCATCCGAGCCACGTCCTGCTGAGCATCGGGTGTGCCGGAAGAGACAGCCACGGCTCCATGCGGTTCAACGCTTGGCCCGCAGAACACGATGGAAGAAGAAGTACCTGGTGCGGACGTGCTGGAGGAAGTGATCCCCTCGCCGCCGTGCGATGAGTTGTATGGGCAGGGTGGCCAGAACAAGGCCCGCCGCACAGCCTGAAGGGAGAGCAGTAAAATGGCAAGTATGTATATAGCGCAAAGGTCATGGAGCATTTGCAAATCCGCACAATGTCGGTGAGATTCCCGACGCCAACGGCGTGGGCGAAGTCGGCAACCCCGTGCGGCGACATCATGCGCATGTACCTGAAAGATCGAGAACAACGATCGTGGACGTCAAGTTCCTCACCTTCGGTTGCGGTGCCGCCATCGCCACCAGCAGCATGGCCACCGACCTGATCCAAGGGCAAAGACCATTGACGACGCCCTCAAGCTGACCAACAAGGCCCTGGTTGTCGGAGGCTCTGGAAGGTCTGCCTCCCATCAAGGTCCACTGCTCTGGTCCTGGCAGAACAGGCCGTCAAGGCTGCCCTGTCCGACTATTACCGCCGTCAGGGGATCGATCCGGAACCCATCGGGTAAGCTGGAAGAGGACTGCGACCACTGCGCGCGAGAGCTGCGGCGAGTAATTCCTTGTGGGTCGAAAAAGTGAAGCGATCTCCTACAGGCTTTTTGCTGGGTAAGGGTATTACTTTCGCCCTGGTAGATTAGCGTGGCTCTCCACGATTTTAATCTCACTGAAGCGGTCGCAGATATAGTCGGGAGGCGGGGTCAAGATTAAAAACAAAATAGGTGTGATTCTTTTTCCTCCAGTATGCTATTATATAGGGTGGTAGGAAAATGGGCTGCATTCTTTCCAATTTATATAGAACACGGAAAAAAAAGGGAGAGCACATTATGGGAAAAATACTTTGGGACCGACGCTTCATCGCGCGAGGCCGGCGTGACGCTGACGGCTGACCACGCATATAAGGTGGGCCGCTTCCTCGGCTGGTATTACAAATTTATCCGGGGAGCGGAATGGCAACACCGACCCGGCCCGCATCGTCATCGGCAAGGATACCCGCCGTTCCAGCTATATGTTCGAGTATTCGCTCGTCGGCGGGCTGACCGCGTCCGGCGCGGATGCGTACCTCCTCCACGTCACAACGACCCCGTCCGTTGCGTTCGTCGCGCGGCTCGATGGCTTTGACTGCGGCATCATGATTTCCGCCAGCCATAACCCGTACTACGACAACGGCATCAAGCTCATCAACGGGCAGGGCGAAAAGATGGATGAGGACACGATTGCCCTTGTCGAAGCCTACCTGGACGGGCATCTGGAATGCTTCGGGCAGACGTGGGACGAAATTCCCTTCGCGCATCAGGAGCAGATCGGCTGCACGGTGGACGATGTGTCCGGCCGCAACCGCTATGTCGGCTACCTGATTTCGCTGGGGCTGTACTCCTTCCGTGGGCGGCGGATTGCGCTGGACTGCGCCAACGGTTCCAGCTGGAACATCGCCAAGGCGGTTTTTGATGCGCTGGGGGCGACGACGCTGGTCATCAACGCCGAACCGAACGGGCTGAACATCAACCGCGACGCGGGTTCGACGCATATCGAGGGTTTGCAGAAGTTCGTCGTCGAAAACCACTGCGACGTGGGCTTTGCCTTCGACGGCGACGCGGACCGCTGCCTGTGCGTGGATGAAAAGGGTAATGTCATCACCGGCGACCACATCATCCTGTACATATACGGCTGCTACATGAAAGAGCGCGGCAAGCTGCTGAACAACACGGTGGTCACTACGGTTATGTCCAACTTTGGTCTGTACAAGGCCTTCGACGAGCTGGGCATCGGCTACGCCAAGACCGCCGTGGGCGACAAGTACGTGTACGAGTACATGGCCAAGAACGGCTGCCGCATCGGCGGTGAGCAGAGCGGCCACATCATCTTCTCCAAGTACGCCAGCACCGGCGACGGCATCCTGACCAGCCTGAAGATGATGGAAGTGATGCTGGCCAAGAAGATGCCCATGAGCAAGCTGGCCGAGCCGCTGACCATCTATCCCGCAGGTGCTGGAGAACGTCCGCGTCACCGACAAGAAGGCTGCACAGAACGACCCGGCGGTACAGGAGGCAGTCAAGGCAGTTGCAGAAGCGCTGGGCGACACCGGCCGCATCCTTGTCCGTGAGTCCGGCACCGAGCCGGTGGTCCGCGTGATGGTGGAGGCCCCTCGACCACGACACCTGCCAGAAGTACGTCTCGCAGGTCGTGGAAGCCATCAAGGCATCAGGGTTACGGCGTCTGAGAACGCCCCTGAAATGAGGAAGTGCAATGAAACGATTCAAACAGATGCTCGCGGTCCTGCTCTGCGCTGTGGCGCTGTGCGGGCTGGCCCCGGCGGCGTTGGCCGCACAGCCGCTGGACGAAAGTGAGAACGGCGGCAAGGTCATCATCTACTTCGAGACCTGCGGCGGCACCGGCATCCCGGTGGTGGAACGCACCAGCGGCGACGGCAAGCTGTACAGTCCTGCCCACCCCCACCATGGAGGGGCTACACCTTCAAGGGCTGGTACACCGACATCGTGGGCGGTGATGCGAATCGTAGCGGGTGAAACGGAATTTTCCGGCGAGGATGCCACCATCTACGCCCAGTGGGGGGACCCCATCGACCAGCCGTGACTGAGGCGACGGGCCCCGGCGGACAGCGCCGAGGGCATCTGGGAGCGCCATAAGGCGACCATCCTCATCGTGGGCGGCGTGCTTCTTTCTGGCCGCTGCCGGGCTTGTGATGTGAAAGGGAACGGTATGGAACAAAAACTGAAACTCCCCGCACAGTATGCGCTCATCCCGCCCGAAGAGCAGCAGCTCGTCAGCGGCGGCGCGCCCGCATGGATGACCGACTTCGTCACCGATGTCAAGGACACCCTGCGCCCCTAAGCCCCTACTTCCAGTTCGCGTGGCAGCTGCTGAAGCTGGCGTCACCTGCGCGAAGGAAGCCCTCCTCATCTACGGTTATACCAAGATCATGATACTCCCTGAAAGGGTCAAGAACTGCATCAAAGCATTGCCGTGGTAAATGAAATAACAAACGCCCTCGCGTCGGCAGGTTTTACTGCACGGCGCGGGGGGCGTAGCATTTTGATAAAAGTTTAATCGTCGCTGCTATCCAGCTTGAGCACGGCGGTGAAGGCTTCGCTGGGGGAGGGAGACGGTGCCGAGCTGGCGCATCTTTTTGCCTTCCTTCTGCCTTTTTTCGAGCAGCTTCTTCTTACGGGAGATATCGCCGCCGTAGCACCCTGGCGACGTCGTCTTGCGCATGGCCTTCACCGTCTCGCGGGCGATGATCTTGCCGCCGATGGCGGCCTGCACCGGGATTTCGAACAGGTTGCGGGGGATGTTGTCCGCAGCTTTTCGCAGATGCGACGGCCCTTGGCGTAGGCGTTGTCGCGGAAGACGATCATGGACAGAGCATCCACGGGGTCGCCGTTGAGCAGGAAGTCCAGCTTGACGAGGTCGCTCTCGCGGTACTCCTTGAACTCGTAATCGTAGCTGGCATAGCCGCGGCTCCGGCTCTTGATGGCGTCGAAGAAGTCGTAGACGCATCTCACCCAGCGGCAGGGCGTAGTGCAGGTCCACACGCACATCATCCATATACTTCATGTCGATGAGGACGCCGCGCTTGTTCTGGCACAGCGTCCATCAGGCTGCCCGTATTCGTTGGGGGTGTAGAGGTGGACGTCCACGAAGGGGCTCCTCCTGCTTGACGATGTTGGAGGGGTCCGGGGTAGCTGGACGGGTTGTCTATCATCTCCACGGTGCCGTCGGTCAGGGTCAGGCGGTAGCGGACGCTGGGAGTGGTGGTGATGAGGTCGAGGTGAACTCCCGCTCCAGCCGCTCGGTGACGATCTCCATGTGGAGCAGACCGAGGAAGCCGCAGCGGAAGCCGAAGCCCAGCGCAGCACTGGTCTCCAGCTCGAAAAGGTCAGGAGGCATCATTGAGCTGTAATTTTTCCAGTGCGTCCTTCAGGTCGGGGTACTTGGCACCATCGGCGGGGTAGATGCCGCAGAAGACCATGGGCTTTGACCTGACGGTAGCCGGGCAGCGCGCCTCGGCGGTGGGCCGGTCGGCGAGGGTGACCGTGTCGCCCACGCGGGTGTCCTGCACGGTTTTTGATGCTGGCGGTCAGATAACCGACTTCACCGGCTTGAGCCCGGTCGCAGGGGGTCAGTTGGTGGCACCCATGTGGCCGGACTTCACCAGTGCGTGAATCTGGGGCACCGCGTGGCCATCGTGGGCGGATGGATGTCGCCGGGCGTGACGGTGCCTTCGAAGACGCGGATGTGACGATGACGCCCTTTGTAGCCGCCGGTAGATGCTGTCAAAGATCAGGCTCTTGAGCGCCCGGGTCGCCGGTGCAGGGATGTCGCTGGACCACCCGTTCCAAACACCGATCGATGTTCTGCGTCGGTCTTGGCGGAGACGCGCGCGCGTCCATGCAGGGCAGACCGATGACGCCTTCCAGCCTCCTGCGCCACCCTCGTCCGCACGATCTTTGTTCAGACAAGCACCAGCCCAAGTCGTGCCCCAAGGCTGGCAGGTGTTGGTTCGATTTATGTATCGCGCCTCACAGGCCAGATCGCGGCCGACTCGTAAAGTCCATACGGCCCGGCGTGTCGGCTGAGTTGAACCGCAGGTCCTGGCGTAGTTCAGCGGTAACGGCGCGAGCCTTTGGATGGTAATGCCGACCTCCAGA